>Ga0187779_10002084_pt1 | contig 12379 bp, 8 predicted proteins | sample 1015_Q2_SP10_10__FD_132435 | JGI IMG/M metagenome (GOLD analysis project Ga0187779, IMG submission 132435) | Tropical peat soil microbial communities from peatlands in Department of Meta, Colombia - 1015_Q2_SP10_10_MG | ecosystem: Environmental > Terrestrial > Soil > Wetlands > Peat | place... | reverse complement strand
GTCGCGCTGATGCAGGCGCAGAGCAACCGGCCGGTGAAGACCTTCACCATCGGCTTCCGCGAGCAGGGCTACGACGAGGCCGCGCACGCGCGCGCCGTGGCGCAGCATCTGGGCACCGAGCACACGGAGCTGTACGTCACTCCGGAGGAGACCCGGGCGGTCATTCCGCTGCTGCCGGGCATGTACGACGAGCCCTTCGGGGATTCGTCTCAGATCCCGACCTTTCTTGTTGCCCGACTCGCCCGCGAACAGGTGACCGTGGCACTATCGGGAGACGGCGGGGATGAGATGTTCGGCGGGTATAACCGGTACTTTCACGGACCCAGGATCTGGAACCGTCTCGCCCCCATCCCGATCTGGCTGAGGCGGTCGGTGGCGCGGGGGATCGAGGCGGTACCACCACGGGCGTGGGACGGCATGGTGGGCACGGCGCAGCGGCTCCTGCTGCGGGCTGGGGAGCGGGTGGCCCGCTCCGGCGACCAGATGCACAAGCTGGCCGCCGTGCTGACGGCCTCGTCCGAAGGGACGATGTACCGGACACTGACCTCGAACTGGACTTCGCCGGAGGAGATCCTGTCTGGGAGGGAGGAGCCCACGACGACCGGCACTGGCTCGGAGGTCCCGGAGGGGCTCTCATTCGCGGAACGAATGATGTGCATGGACACGCGCACCTATCTTCCGGACAACATCATGGTCAAGGTTGACCGGGCCACCATGGCCGTCAGCCTGGAGTCGCGGGCACCCTTTCTGGATCATCGGGTCGTCGAACTCGCCTGGCGGATTCCCCTGAGTCTCAAACTCCGCGCGGGGAGGGGAAAATGGGTGTTGCGCCGCCTGCTCGAGCGGCACATTCCGGCGGAGTTGATCGAGCGCCCCAAGATGGGCTTCGGCGTTCCGGTCGACAGCTGGCTGCGGGGACCTCTCCGGCACTGGGCCGAGTCCCTGCTCGCGCCCGAGCGACTCCGATCCGAGGGGCTGTTCGATGCCGGGGTCGTGCGGCAGCGATGGCAGGAACACCAGGCCGGAGCTCGAAACCTGCAATCTCCCCTGTGGAATCTGCTGATGTTTCAGGCATGGCGCGCGGCATAGGAACCGGTGCGACGGTGTCAGGCGCGGGGAGACTCGATGGGGGAATGGTGCGGCGGTCGCGTCGCGGTCCGATCGTCGTCCCCGGCTTCTCCGTGAGGCAGCCTTTCGCATGAGTTTGTTGATTCAACTGCACGACTTGGTGACCACTCGCGTCTCCAGGCCCGCGTTTCAGATCGGCCGCTCGATGGTGCCGCGGCACTGGGGAACCTATCGGGCCTTTCGAGCCGGAATGAAGTTCCGAATCGAGGCCGCGAGCTGGACCTTCGATCAGCGCGAAGCATGGCTTCTCGGCAGGCTGCGTCAGACTCTCCGGTATGCCTACGACACGACGCCATACTACCGACAGCTCTGGGAACGGATCGGATTTGATCCAAGGGCCGAATTCGGGTGGGACGACTTCGCCCGACTCCCCGTGCTCACGCGAGGCGATCTGCACGCGCACGGTCGGGAGCTTCGGTCCTCCGCGGTTCCCGACTGGAATGTCGAGCGGAATGCGACGGGAGGGTCGACGGGACGACCCGTCGAGATCTGGATGGGACCTGAGGAGCGGGGATGGCGGGCCTCGGGCGCCGAGTACTCGATGCGGCTGCTTGGGGTGGGCGAGGGGGTGCGCCGCGCACTGCTCTGGGGCCACAGTCTGGCACCGACGGTGGGGGCCTCGATTCGTGACCGGGCTGAAGTGGTGCTCGCCAACCGTGGCTGGTTCGACTGCCTCCGGCTCTCTGCCGAGATCCTCAGGGCCTATGACCGCCGCTTGCGTCGGTTTCGGCCGAGGGTCGTCGTGGCCTACGCTTCGGCGCTCGCCGCGCTGGCCCGCGAAGTGGAGCGCGCCGGCGGCCCGCCGCCCAACTACCCGACGCGCTGCTTCGTCACTGGTGCGGAGAAGCTGTTCGACGATCAGCGTGAACTGATCGAACGGGTGTTCGGGCGAACGGTGTACGAGCGGTATGGGAGTCGAGACGTTGGCGACATAGCGTTTCAGTATCGCCGGGATGCTTCCCTCACCCTGGATGTCGATTGGCCATTGGTGCTGGTCGAACCGCAGGCGGCAGACCGTGAGTCACCGATCCTGGTGACAAAGCTCCACGGCGACGGGATGCCGATGATCCGATATGTGAACGATGACGTGGCGCTCTTTCCGGCAGGCGCGGTTCCGGGACGTCCGGTTTTTCGCCTCGAGACGATCGTCGGCCGGATCGCCGATCGGGTTATCCTGCCCAATGGGCGCTGGTTGCATGGCATACACTTTCCACACCTGCTCAAGGACTATCCCATCCGTGACTTCCAGATTCATCAGGCGGCCAATTTCGCACTGACCGTGCGGCTCGCACCGCTGGCGACGTTCAGCGCCAGCCACCGCGAGGCCATCGAGCACAACATCCGGGCCAACCTGCCGGGTCTCCCGATCAGTTTCGAAGTGCTGGAGGAGATTCCCCGGACCGGCGCGGGTAAATGGCGGCCGGTGGTAAGCGAGGTGCAGTCGTGAGGCAGTCGGAGATTCGGCAGGGAGACGGACTCCGGGTGGCACTGGCCAGAGTGTCGGCCGGCGCGGACCGCTACGCACCCGCGGACATTCGTCAGGCGCTGAACAACCTGGGGAACGCGCTCGGATGGGCGAAGGATGGGAAGGGTCCCTTCGGTGCGGCGATCGCCTCCGGCGCCCGCGTGGTCGTGAAGCCCAACTGGGTGATGCACCGGAACAAGGGCCCCTGGGGGGTCGAATGCCTGGTGACCCATCCAACCGTGGTGAAGCAGGTCGTGGAGGCCGCCCTCCAAAGCGGGGCAGACCGAGTGACAGTTGGGGATGCGCCGATCCAAGGCTGCAACTGGGAGGCGCTGATGGCGTTTGGGGACCTCGGTCGGTGGGCAGGCGAACTGGCCACGGCCCAGCCGAGATTCGCGGGCGCGGTGGATTTCCGCAGGACGCGGTCCCGCCAGCTCGACGGAGTGCTGGTACAGGCGGAAGATCAGGTCCCGCTCTCCTCATACGTCCTGTTCGACCTTGGTCGGGAGAGCCTGCTCGAACCGGTGTCCGGGGAGGCCCAGGCGTTTCGGGTCACGCAATACGACCCGGACAAGATGCGGCACACTCATCAACCGGGACGCCATCAATACCTGGTTGCTCGCGAGATCATCGCAGCCGATGTGGTCGTGAGCGTTCCCAAGCTCAAGACGCACCGCAAGGCCGGTATTACCAACGCCCTGAAGAACCTGGTCGGCATCAACGGCAACAAGGAATTCCTGCCGCACCACCGGGTGGGTGGGAGCCAGGAGGGGGGCGACTGCTATCCGGGGCGAAGCGTGGTCAAACGCTCGCACGAACTGATCCTCGACGCGCAGAATCGGTCTCGGGCCCATCTCTGGCGTCGCATTCTCAATGTCCCAGCGCGCATGCTATCCCTGGCCGGAACCATGTTCGTCGACCAGATCGGCATCGACGGGTCGTGGTCGGGCAACGACACCGTTTGGCGCATGTGCCTCGATCTCAATCGTATCCTGCTGTATGGACGGCTCGACGGGTCGCTGGCGGATGAGCCCCAGCGCCGAGTTCTCACAGTGGCCGATGCGATCGTTGCCGGACAGGGGGATGGGCCGCTTGCCCCCGAGCCGTTTGGATTGGGAGTGCTGTTTGGCGGTGACAACGCCGCCGCGATGGACCATGTCGGCGCCCGGCTGCTGGGGATGGATCCGCAGCGCATTCCCATCGCGCGCGAAGCGTTCGGCCGATTTCGCTGGCCACTCGCCCAGGAGAGCGCCGCTGCTGTGGATCCTCGCTGGGTGGATGGAGCCCCCGTCAGTTTCGCCGAGATCCCAGAACCAGAGAGCTACCCCTTGGGCTGGCTGGATGCGGTTGCCGGCGACCGGCGGGGCGAGGCGCCGACCGGTCGGAGCTACCGCCCGCCGCTGCGCGAGCGGCTCACGCCCCAGGAGGCGTAGGCCCCGATGGCAAGACTCCTGGTGGGGCGGGTAGGTCAGTACGCCGTGGCCAACGGCCTCCCGGCGGTAGTGAACTTCGGGGGCATGCTGGTGCTGACCCACCTGCTTTCGCCAGCCGAGTACGGGACCTATGCCTTGGTCCTGGCCTCCGTCGCGGTGGTGAACGCGATCGCCTTCCAATGGCTCCGATCCGGCGCTCGCCGATTCCTCGCCGCCGGAGAACACCTCCGAGCCGAAGTGCTGCCCACCATCGGCGTTGCGTACGGGACGATCGTTTTGGTGGCCGCCGGTGTGATTCTGCTGGCCGTCCCGGTGCTGCGATCCCACGTCACCTCCGCGCTGCTGCTGTTAGGCGGCTGCCTGCTCGTGGTGCAGACCTGGTACGAGTTGAACACCGAGATCGTCCTGGCGGAGATCAACCCATCGCGCTACGGGGCAGTGGCCCTGTCCCGCGCCCTGATCGCCGCCGGGCTCGGGGTCACCTTGTGCTGGCTCGGCTTCGGAGCGACCGGAGCGCTGGTGGGCGCGATCGCCGGGTTCACCCTGCCGGGACTGGCGCTCTGCAGGTTGTATTGGCGAGGGTTGGGCCGGCTGGCGTCGTCGCGGAGCCTCCTGACGTCGCTGCTTGCCTATGGTGGTCCGCTGACTGCAAGCTATGCCCTGCAATTCGTCATGGACTCGGCCGACCGACTCCTGTTGGGATGGCTCGCGAGTACCGCCGCCGTGGGCATCTACGCCGTTGCGTACGACCTCTCGCAGCAATCGATCAATTTCGCTATGGTGGCAGTGAATCTCGCCGCATTTCCCATGGCCGTGCGGGCGCTGGAGACCGAGAGTCGGGAGGCGGCGCTCGCTCAGCTGCGAATTCAGATCGTACTGCTCGCGCTTCTGGCGCTGCCGGGCGCAGTTGGGCTGACCTTGCTCGCGCCGCAGATCGGTACCACCCTGCTCGGCGAGCGCTTCTCCTCGTCGGCAGCTGCGTTGGTGCCGATCATTGTTGCCGGGGCCGCCTGCTGCGGCTTCAAGGCCTTCTATTTCGATCTCGCATTCCAGCTGGCGAAGCAGACGCGGCCCCTCATTCTGATCGGAGCGGTGGGCGCCGTCCTGAACACGGTGCTCAACCTCCTGCTGATTCCCGGACATGGGCCGGCGGGAGCGGCGATCGCGAGCACGGCAACGTTTGCGGTGGCCTTGCTTGCCAGCGCCGCGCTAGGCCGCCCGCTCTTCCCATTGCCGTTCCCATGGATCGAGCTGGCCAAGGTGGGTCTCATCACACTCGTGATGGCGCTGATCGTCAAGCTGGTGTCTCTTCCGCTGTCCGGCAGCCTGGCGCTGTGGATTCCGCTTGCCGCGGGCATTGCGGTCGTCGCCGCGGGTACCCTGACGCTGGATGTCGCCGGGGCGCGTCGCTGGTGGTCGATGCGGCCGGCGGTCGAGCGGCCAGGCCGGGGGTAACGTGGGGCCAGCGGGGCTCGACGTGCTGTTCATTGTCCGATCGCTCGGATATGGTGGGGCGGAGCGCCAGCTAGTCGAGCTTGCGAAGGGGCTCCACCGGCGCGGGCACCGCACGGCGCTGCTGGTCTACTACCAGGGCGGGCCTCTCGCCAAGGAGTTGGAGGCCGCCGGCGTGGAGGTGGTTGGGCTTGGCAAGCGTGGCCGCTGGGACCTGATCAGTCCGTTCGTTGCCCTGAGGCGGGAAATCCGGCGGAGAAAACCGGAGATTCTTCATGGTTATCTCCCCGACGGCAACCTGCTGGCTCTGCTGGGGCGGCGCTACTCGCCCAGCAGCCGTGTGGTGTGGGGTGTCCGCGCCTCGAACCTGGAGCGGAGACACTACGATTGGCTGGTATGGGCCATCTTCCGAGCGAGCTGCTGGCTGGCTCCGCGGGCCGACCTGATCATCTCGAATTCGGAGGCAGGGCGTGCCTGGCACGTCGCGAACGGATATCCGGCCGATCGGTCCATCGTCATTCCGAACGGAATCGACGTGGAGCGGTTCCGACCGAACCCGTTCGGGCGGGCGCGCTGGCGATCGGAGTGGGGCGTCGCCGATGGCACGCCTGTGATCGGTCTGGTTGGTCGGCTGGATCCGATGAAGGATCATGAGACCTTTCTCGTCGCCGCGAGCCGGTTATCCGCGAGACGTGCCGATGTCCGGTTCGTGTGCGTCGGGGCGGGACTGGATGGCTACCAGGCTCATCTCGAGCGGTTCGCGGCAGATTTGGGCCTGGGGCAACGGCTCATCTGGGTTCCGATGCAGGACAGGATCGAGGAGATCTACAGCGCGATCGATCTGCTCACATCCTCCTCGGCGTTCGCCGAGGGGTTCCCGAACGTGGTTGGTGAAGCCATGGCCTGCGGCGTACCCTGCGTCGTAACCGACGTCGGCGATTCGGCGCGGGTGGTCGGTGATACGGGCCTCGTGACCCAGCCAAGGAATCCGGACGCACTCGCCGAGGCCTTGGATGAGGGGCTGCGGGCACTGGTACAGCCCGCCGGACGGAGAGCCCGTCAGCGGATCGAGGAAGAATTCAGCGTAGATCGCCTCGTTGCTCGAACGGAAAGCGCTCTACTCGACCTGGCAGGCGGATCCGCCGGCGCCGCGCGGGCCCTTCAGTGAATCCCCCGGTCCGGGTCGCGCACGTGATCACCGGACTCCTCGTGGGTGGCGCGGAGATGGCGTTGAGCCGCCTGGTGGAGGCACTTCCGGGGGAGGAGTTCTCGACGCTGGTGATTTCGCTTCTGGCCGAAGGTCCCCTCGCACGGAGCCTACGCGATGCCGGCGCGCAGATCGTGTCGCTCGGTCTGCGGCGCGGCATTCCCTCGCCGGGGGCCATCTTCCAGCTGCGGCGCGCCCTCCTGGAGTTTCGCCCAAGCCTCGTGCAGGGGTGGATGTATCATGGAAATCTTGCGGGGTGGCTCGGGGCCCGGTTCCTGCCATCGGGGACCCCGCTTGCGTGGAACATCCGCCAGTCGCTGTATGATATCCGCCGGGAGCGGTCGGGCACCGGGTTCATCATTCGCGCCGGTGCGCGCCTGTCCCGTCGCCCCGACGCCATCGTCTACAACTCGACAACGGCGCGGCGTCAGCACGAGGCAATCGGCTACTGGGGGGCGAAGGCCGTTGTCATCCCGAACGGTTTCGACCTGCAGCGCTTCCAGCCTTCTCCCGAGGGTCGGACCGCGCTGCGCCATGAACTGGGCCTTGCCGACTCCGATCTCCTGGTCGGTCTGGTGGGTCGCTATCACCCGATGAAAGGCCATGCGGTCTTTCTCGGTGCCGCGCGTCGCCTGCTCGATCGTGGAGTACGAGCGACGTTTCTATGCGCGGGCCGGGACGTGACGATGGCCAACGGGGCGATCCGGCGCATGGTCGAACGATCGGACCTTGCCGATCGGGTCCGGCTCCTCGGGGAGCGGGACGACATGCCGCGACTCTTCGCGGGCCTCGACGTGGCATGCGTGGCGTCCTCATGGGGCGAGGGGCTGCCTAACGTGATCGGCGAAGCCATGGCCAGCGGTGTCCCGTGCGTTGGCACGGATATCGGCGATACCCGCGAGCTGATCGGCTCCACTGGGCGGATCGTGCAGCCCGACGACGTCGAGGCGCTGGCCCAGGGGATCGCGGAGCTCCTCCGGGAGGGCCCGGACGGTCGCCGCCGTCTCGGGGAAGCGGCCCGGGCCCGAATCGCCGCGGCGTATTCCTTGGCCGGATGCACCTCGCGGTATGCCGCACTCTATCGAGGACTGGCGGATCCTCTGGCGCGGTCGAGCGCCGCATGAGCCCCCGAACAGGGGGCCAGGCCGGGTCGTCGCCCCGCCCGAGGCTGCTGTTCGTAGTAAACGACGCCCCGTTCTTTCTCTCGCATCGCCTGCCGCTCGCCGTGGGCGCCCTCGAGGCGGGGTACGAAGTGCACGTCGCGACGCCGGATCATCCGCGGCGGCGAGAAATCGAATCGGCGGGTCTCCGCTTTCACCCCATCTCCATGACACGGAGTTCGGCGCGCCCGATCGCCGAGCTGGGGACGCTGTTCGCTCTCAGGAGGCTGTACCGGTCCCTGAGGCCCGACCTGGTGCATCATGTCACCCACAAGCCGGTCCTCTACGGGTCTCTGGCTGCTCGAATGGCCGGTGTGCCCGCGGTGGTCAATGCGGTTTCCGGCCTTGGCTACGCCTTTGTTGCCGAGGGTGCTCGGGCGGCGGTCCGCCGGGAGCTGATGCTGCGTCTCTACCGGGTAGCGTTCGGCCATCCTCGTTCGGCCGTGATCTTTCAGAACCAGGACGATGTCGCGCTGTTCCAGTCGGTCGGAGCGGTGCGCGAGGATCAGGTCGTCCTGATCCCCGGTTCCGGTGTAGACCTCACCCAGTTCCAGCCGACCAGTGAACCGGTCGGGACCCCGGTGGTGACGCTTGCCGCCCGGATGCTCTGGGACAAGGGCGTGGGCGACTTCGTGCAGGCGGTGCGGATCCTGGCGGGGCGCGGCGTCGGGATTCGCGCGCGGCTGGTGGGCGAGCCGGATCCCGGCAACCCTCGCTCGGTGAGCGTCGAGCAGCTGAGCGCCTGGGCGCGCGAGGGTGTGGTCGAATGGCTGGGCTATCGCGCCGACATGCCGCGCGTGCTCGCCGAGAGCAATGTCATCTGCCTCCCATCATGCTACCGTGAAGGCGTGCCCAAGATCCTGCTCGAGGCGGCAGCCGCCGGCCGCCCGATTGTGACGACGGATGTTCCCGGCTGCCGGGATGTGGTGCGGGACGGCGACAATGGATTCGTCGTACCTCCGCGCCGGCCGGAGGCGCTGGCCGATGCGCTGGAGGTGTTGTTGCGGGATGCCGGTCTGCGCACCCGATTCGGAGCCAGGGGCCGGGAGCGGGCCGTCGCCGAGTTCGGTCTCGGGGCCGTGGTCGCGACGACGCTCACGGTATACGAACGGTTGCTTTCCGCCGCCGAGGCATCCCGGGCCGAGGCGGCGGCGTGACGGAACTGGTGGTGCTCGTCTGCTCGGTGGGGATCGCCGGTGCGATCATCGCGGTCGAGTGGACCCGCGGGCACGTGCGCGGACAGCTCGACTTCCTGCGGGCCGCCAGCGGCGTCTATCTCCTGTGTTTTGCGATCGCTCCTGCCTATCTGCAGTTCGCCGACCCGGCCCTGTTCCGCGCCGGACAATGGTCCTGGATCCTCCGCACACCGTTTCAGGACGCCGCGTTCGCCTACGCCTCGGTGCTGGCCCTGATTGGTTATCCCGTCATGCTTGGTGGCTACTGGCTGGCGACGCGAAACCATCGCGCGCTGACCAATGACAGTCCTCCTGTCAGCCGATCCTACCTTTGGTTTGCCGGGCTGAGTATTGGTCTTGTCGGGATGACCGCCCTCCTCGTCTATGTCAGGGCGCTCGGGGGGTGGGTGGTCTTTTTCGTGGAGGCGATCGCACTGCGCAGCAACAGCTCGGTCGAAGGAACCGCGTGGGCGTTCCTGGCCAATGTGGCTCCCCTGGTGATTGGCGCCATGCTGCTCTTCTACGCGCTCCGCCAGTATCAGAGGCGCGGTGGGTGGCGCGCGCTCGCTACCCTGCTTTGCGTAGGGTTCTATCTGGCTTCGCTCGCCCTCCTCTTCAATCAGGCTGGTCGGGCATGGTTCGTCGCGTTTCTGATCACGCTGCCGCTGGTCAGGGCCGTCCAGCGCGATCGGCTTCGCCTGACGCAGGTCCTGCTCGGTGGGGTGCTCTTTGCGCTCCTCATCGTGTTCGGGCGGACCTTCTTCCAACTCGTGCGGGATCCCGCCCGCCTCTTCGAGGCGAGTACCGGCGAGGGGGGTATCGCTAGCGCCACCCGAGCCATCATCTGGGAGTTTACCTTTCCGGTGGCCACCCTGGCCAACGTCATCCGGTCGATATCCGAGCACGGGGGACTGCGCTGGTTCTACGACTTGCCGCTGGCGTTCGTCTACCTCGTCCCACAACGCATCACCGGGGTGATGCACGAACCCACGGTATCGATGGTGAACACTGCGATGTTTGGTGCTGACGGTGGAATCCCGGTCGATGTCCTGTCGCTCGGGTATTACAGTCTGCTGGTTCCGGGCGCGCTGATCACCTCGGCCGGTCTCGGTGCCCTGCTCGGGCTGGGAGAGCGATGCTTCCCGGCCAGCACCGATCCGGTGCGGGCGGCGCTGCGGGTCTCCTGGATTCTGACCCTGGCGTTCCGGGTGATGTACGCTGATCCTCAACTCTTCTGGCGGGCCGGATTGTACCTCGTGATCACGACTCTGCTGGTCGCCGCGCCGGGGTTTCTCTCCCGACTCCTCTTTCTTGCCGACGACCGGGGGTCGCGCGTACTTCAAGCTTCTGGATCCCAGCCATGAGAGGCGATGTGGCCACATCCGACGCGACGCCGGCAACCGGCCCCTCCCTGCTGGAAACGGCGGCGATCGTGCTGCGCTGGCGACGGTATACGCTGGGATTGCCGGTCGCCGCCGCCGTGGTGGCCGGGGCCGTCGCGCTGGTACTGCCGAGGCAGTATACGGTCGAGACCGCCTTCCTCCCGCAACGCTCGCAATCGTCACTCGGGCGTCTCGCCGGATTGGCCGCGCAGTTCGGTGTGGCGGTCCCGGGGCAGAACGCGGGGGAGTCGCCAGAATTCTATGCAGACCTGGTGGCGTCTCGAGAGATACTCAGCCGCATCGTGACCGACAGCTTCGCGGTCTCCCCGAGTCACTCCCGAATGGCGCTCGTCGATCTGCTCAATGGATCGGGAGACTCGGCAGCTGCCCGAGAGCAGGATGCGGTCAAGCGGCTAGGCCGTCGCATTGCGGTAAGCACGGATCCCAAGACGGGCGTGGTAACGGTGCGCGTGACCACCCGGTGGCCCGCGGTCTCAGCGGGAATCGCCGCCAGCCTGCTCGCGGAAGTGAATCGCTTTGATCTGCAGGTTCGCCAGACGCAGGCATCCGCGGAGCGGGCGTTCGTCGAGGATCGGCTCAAGGCGGCGAAGGACGAGCTGCGGGCGGCGGAGGATCGCAGTGCGGCATTTCTGGTGACCAACCGGGAGTTTCGCAACGCACCGACCCTCCAATTCCAGTACGATCGCCTGTCGCGTGAGGTGAGCGCGCAGCAGCAGGTGGTCACGACCCTGCAGCAGGACTACGAGCAGGCGCGGATCGACGAGGTGCGCAACACACCGCGGGTCACCCCCATCGAGCAGCCGATCGTGCCAGCGCGGCCCGACTCCCGACATCTTCTGCTCGTCGTCACGCTCGCCGCATTGGTCGGAGTGGTGATCGGGTGGCCGGCCGCGCTGATCCTGGAGCACCTGCGGCGGGCCCGCCAGTGGCAACGCGGTGATGTGGAGGTCATGCTCGGCGAGCTACGGGAGGCCGTTCCCGCGCGCTGGCGTGAACTGCTGCCCAAGTGAGCGCGGCTTCAGGACCTCATTCGGCTTTCACACTCATGAACCAGACATCGTTGACGCTCTGGGCCTCGTCCTTGGTCTGGAGGTCGGTGAATACCGCGTAGATGTTGCCCGAAGGCCCGATCTCCCGCTCGCCAGAGACCGAGTAGAGCGAGGCGAACCGCTGGCGCCCCACGGCATAGTCGAACCAGGTCACCCCGGCGTCGTCGCTCGCGAGCACAACGACCGTCTGATCCCGCAGATTTTGCCCCACGAAGTAGACCATCCCTCCGCGGTCGCCCCTGCGTGAAATGAAGAAGCCGCCCTGGCCGGACACGCTGAGCGCGTTGCCGGTGAAGGTCGGGTAGTGATCCACGTCGAAGCGCTGCGCGGAGGTATCGAAGCGCTTCGCATGCTTCCGGAGGACCTTCTCCTGGGTGTTGTAGGCGAAGTGAACGATGCCGTCCTTCGGGAGGAAACTGGAAAGCCACGGGTGCGTGCCGGTCTCATCGGGGAGTGTCACCCGATCGGTGGGGCCGTCGCCATCGACCACGACCGGCGTCCGCAGCGGCTGGCCCTTGGCGTTGGTCCAGGTCCGACCCTGGTCGGGTGACATCATGAAATGGATGTCCCAGTAGAGGTAGGCCCGAATGGAGGGTAAGGCCTGAGTGGTCCAGGCGAAGTAGAGATTGGACTGCTCGTCCATCCGGAGCAGGGGGTACATGAGGAAGCCGTGCGACCCCTGGGTCACGACGGGGGGGCTGACCTGGATGGGGCCCGTGGGTGGAATCGTCGCAATGCGGGCCGGATGTCCGGGTTCGTACGATGTCGCGGCGTAGTAGAAGACGTCCTTCACCGGATCGTACACGGTGGTGAATTTGTCCGAAGCCATGCCGGGGATGCTTCGCTGGGAGGGAGAGCGAAATCCGGCGGCGGGGTCGAATCGGAGCAGCGTGGGGCTGGTCCCCTT
>Ga0187779_10002083_pt1 | contig 12382 bp, 12 predicted proteins | sample 1015_Q2_SP10_10__FD_132435 | JGI IMG/M metagenome (GOLD analysis project Ga0187779, IMG submission 132435) | Tropical peat soil microbial communities from peatlands in Department of Meta, Colombia - 1015_Q2_SP10_10_MG | ecosystem: Environmental > Terrestrial > Soil > Wetlands > Peat | place... | reverse complement strand
ATTGCAAAAGATAATCACGAAGCCTTTTGCACTTCTTCTTTCTTCGCCCAGTATGGGTTTGAAATGTCCTCGAAAGCGCTCATCGCCGCGATTGAGCCCTGTCCCACGGCAACAACGATCTGCTTGAGCCCGCCGGTGATATCTCCCCCTGCATACACACGCGGTATCGACGTCCGCATGGTTGTAAGGTCCACCTTGATGTAGCCTTCGTTATCGAGCTCGAGACCAAGCGCTTTGGCGATCTCGTTGTTCGGCACGTACCCGATTGCTACGAACACCCCATCGGCCTGCATCTCGGTAACGGCATGGGTCTCGTTGTTCTCGATCTTAACGGATTTCACCATCTTGTCGCCGACAATCTCCTTCACTTCGCTGTTCCAGAGTACCGGTATCCCCGACTCTTTCAGGCTTTCCTGCAGCTTTGCCTCGCAGCGGAGCGCATCCCTCCAGTGAACGACGGTTACCTTCGCCCCGAGGTTGTGAAGGTAGAGAGCATCAGTCACAGCCGTATTACCCCCGCCTACGACGATGACATTTCTGCCGTCTTTGAAAAAATAACCGTCACACGTGGCGCAGTAGCTCACCCCCCTGCCGTAAAGCCTCCGCTCTCCCGCAGCTTCCAGGGCCTTGTTGCCGACGCCAGTCGCGATTATAATGCCCTTGGTGATGTAAACCGCCCGGTTCGTCTTGACGTGAAACTTACTGTTTTGATTGTCCTGTGCGATCTCTTTCGCGTGCTCGCCAACATGGATGTCCGCGTACTGGACCGCCTGCTGAGAGATGAGATCCACTAGGCTCTTGCCGCCGATCCGCATGTAGCCGGGATAGTTTTCGACCACCGGCGTTATGGCAATCTGTCCGCCAATGACTTCCCGTTCTATCACGACAGCAGTGAGCCCGGCGCGAACGGCGTAGATCGCGGCTGTGAGACCGGCAGGGCCGGCGCCTACGATGACCAGGTCCTTCTCGATTGGCTCCGCCGACAGCTGCTCTGAGATGTACGCAGGCTCCTTAAGGGTTAGGAGCGACTCAGCGAAAAATTCCTCAGGCTGCAGTCCCATCCCCGTGAAGACGCCATTGATGAACGTCTGCGGCACTGAAAGTGAGCCGAGGTTTTCCGCCAGGTCCTGATTCTCATAAATTTCGATCACCTCCGCGGATACGAGGTCCGGTTTTATGATCGCGGCGGAGAAGGCGGACAGCACCTGCTGCGGACAGTATGGACACGTGGGGCTGACGAAGACCTGGATATCCCGTTTTTCTTTGAGGCCGCCGATCTTTTCCGCGGTCGTAGCCGTCATAATGCCCTTCCCTGTGGAAGCCATGAGAATGGCGATAAGGAGCGACCGGCCTTCTTCGCCGAGTGGCGCGCCTGTGTACCGGAGGTGATACTTATCAGGTCCGATGAGCACTGTTGGAGAACGGTGGACGTTGCGCTTCACGGACAGCTCATCGCCGACTTTGTGGAAAGAGACCTTGAGCTTCGTGCTCAGTCCCGCCAGGGCGTTGATAAGCGCGCCTGCAGCCTCGTTGAACTTGTCGTTTACGCCTTCCCTGTTGTACACCTCAAGCACAACGTCATCCTTCAGTTCCTTGAAGAACGTTTCCTTGATAACTGTTTTGACATCCTCCGGAATGGGTTCTTCTGCCATGATGTCACCTCGTGAAGTACCGTTGAAACAACCAGCGAACGCAATCAACTTCGATCTGAATAGGGGGGCCAGGACGAAGGGTCCCCTCCTTCTTGCACTGCTACTTGATCATCCTCGAAACCGCCTTAAACTCCTCAGTTCCCGCGACCTTGAGGAGCTGGAACAAAACCGTTTCGGTGCAGGTTACAACCGCTCCGGCGTCGCGCATGAACTCGGTCCCCGTTATCCAGTTCTCCTTTGTGCGAGAACAGATCGCGTCCTGCACCAGGTGAACGTTGATCCCGCCCTTCAAGAGTCCGATGCAGGTCTGGAGGACACAGATGTGCGTCTCCATGCCTGTCAGGACGACATTGTTTTTATTATGCTCTTTCAATTCTTCAAGAAAGGTCGGCTGTCCGCAGCAGTCAAAGGTCATCTTCTCGACCGGGCGGTAGAACGGCAGTGCCTCGCGGATCTCATGTACGGTCATACCGAGCCCTTTTGGATACTGCTCAGTCACCATCACAGGCATGCCGATCATCTTTGCGAGCTCGATCAGGTGCAGGTTGTTCTTTACCACCTTGCCTTTCTCTTTCATCACTGCGGCCAGTTTTTCCTGGATATCGACGATCAGGAGCACAGTGTTTTCCCTGTCAAGAAAAAATTTTTCTAGGATCATTATGTCATTCTTCTCCCTGAGATAAAATGAATTATGCCTTGCTCACTATATTCCACGTCAAAATCCGAACTTCGCAATTGTTCTTGACCGGCAACCTGCCAGCCTTCTACACGCCTCACGACCCGCCGTAGCCGATAGCGACCTTACCATTTTCAACGATGACCGGTACTTTCCGAGCACCCATGGAGAACTTCAGCATCTCCTGGAGCTTGGCCTGGTCCAACTGCACATCGAAAAATTCAGCCCTGTCTCCAAAAGCTTCACGAGCCTTGACCGTATGCGGTCAACCCTGTTTCCCGTAAATGATGACCTTGCTTGCCATGTCAAACCTCCTCCACTCAGAGGGTACCTCGATAATCATATATTAACATTTTACAAGTGCAAAAGGAACCTTTTTACGATAGAATCGGTTTTAACATGAAAAATGAAACAAATGCCCTTGCCGGATTGTCTCATAATAAGGGAGCGTCCGGTATTCTGCCGGCGGATGACGATGCAGGTCTCGTTGCGCAGTCTCGGAAAGGTGACCTCGACGCCTTTGAAATGCTTGTTACTAAGCACCAGAAAAGGATGCTTAACATTTCCTACCGGCTGATCGGAGACTATGACGAGGCATGCGAAGTAGTACAGGACGCTTTAGTATCGGCCCACAGGAACATCAGGATGTTCCGGGGTGATTCAAAGTTCACGACATGGCTCACAGCCATCACCGTGAACCTTTCGAAGAACCGGTTAAGGAGCCTCAATTCCCGGCGAAGGCATGTAGCCTACTCCTTGGATGACCCGGTTGAGACCAATGACGGCAAGCTGGCCGCCGACCTGCCGTCAAAGGACCCCTCTGTGCTGGACCGACTCGAAAAAAGCGATATCCAGAGGAGCGTGCAGGACTGCATCAAGGCTCTTGACCCAGATTTCCGCACGGTGCTGGTTCTCCGTGACCTGGAAGATCTATCGTATGAAGAGATCGGGCACGTCCTCAAGCTTCACGGCGGTACGGTCAAGTCGAGGTTGTTCAGGGCGCGGGAAATGATCAAAGATTGTTTGAAGCATGTAATGGGGGAACTCTGATGGAGCATTCTACGATACGGCACAAATTATCGGAATATATCGACGGATCGGTGTCTGCCGAAGAAAAAAAGGAGGTCGAGGAGCACCTGAGGACGTGCACCGACTGCAGCGACGCGCTCAGGGAACTGAAGAAGACCGTCGAGCATATCAAAACCGTAGAAGAGGTGGAGCCCCCGGCATGGATGACGCAGAAAATCATGGCTAAGGTCCGCGCCAAGGCCAGGCAGAAACGAGATTTTATCCATCTGTTATTCTTGCCGCTCCATGTTAAGTTGCCAGTCCAGGCAGTTGCTTTGCTGTTCCTCGCCGTCATCGCTTTCTCCCTCTACCGGAATATTCAGCCAACGGCCAAGTTTGAAACAATGCCACAGGGACAATTTTCGACCGGGGAAAAAGCAGTTCCGGCACTTAGGAGCCCCGAACAGACCCCGGCAGTCACTGCAAAGGGAGAACTTGGAAAAGAAAAAGCCTCTTCGCCTCGCTCAGAACAGGTTCTGCAGACTCCGGGGTACAAAGCCTTAGACATGAGGCAGGAATACGAGAGTCTCCCGGCTCCTGCAAAACCGGCAGGACAGCCCGGGCAGGCAGGAAATGTAAGCACCTTAGAAAAAAACGCTGCCGCGCCGCAAGCCGCCTCGCCGGCTATGATACGGAAGCAGGCTGAAACGGCGGCAGCTTCTTCTGAGCAGGCAGAATCAAAACATGAGCCTGTCGCTCCGGGTCTGCAGGATAGAACAGAAGAGCGCAGTAATGTTGTCAAAGTCATCATTGACAGACATCCGACTGGCAATCCAAAATTAATTGAAAGCTATAAAATCATCAATTCAAACAAGATCCGAATAGCCGAGGAAAGATTTAATAAAGACGGTGAAAGACACGGCATCCAGAAAGAATATTATGAGTCCGGCCAGGTAAAAACAAAAGCTCAGTATAGTTATGGAAAGCTTGATTGGTTCGTGGAATTCTATCCAGATGGGGTCAAAAAAATTGGGAAATCGAATTATGACTGGTTTTGGCTGAAAAAATAGCTCTCTTCACTCCCCCTTGAGGAACTTTCCCTGTAACCTCCTTTGTCTAATGAGCCAGAAGGAGTTCATTTCGATTTCAAAGGAGGTTCGTCATGAGGGTCAAATATCTCTCAATCGTTCTCGTGGTCATGTTGCTAATAGATTTCGGATGTAGAAGGGATATTTCATCGATGTCCCCCCTTTCCGGTAAAAGGGGGGGCCTGGCCCCTCACAACCACTTCTTGCGCTTGAAATAGATGAACATGAGGACGCCGATGCCGAGCATCACTGCGAGCGTGAGAAAATATCCGTACCGCCACTCAAGCTCGGGCATGTACTTGAAGTTCATACCGTACACGCCAACGATGAAAGTGAGCGGCATAAAGATCAGCGAGATCGCCGTCAGGATCTTCATCACCTCGTTCAGCCTGTTGCTCACGCTCGAAAGGTACATGTCGAGCATGCTGGAGATCATCTCCCGGTAGATGTCGACACTATCGATCACATGGATCACGTGGTCGTACACATCTCGAAAGTATGGAGCCGTCGCATCCAGGATGATCGGCGACTCGTGCTTTGCCAGGGCGCCCACGACCTCCCGCATGGGCCATACCGCGTTATGAAGGAATATCAGTTCCCTCTTTAGCCTGTAAATCCGCTGCACCGTTTTCTGCGTTGGTTTCTCGATCAGTTCAGTTTCGAGCAGCTCTATCTTATCACCGAACTTTTCGAGGATCACGAAGTAGTTGTCCACGACCGCGTCAAGGAGCGCGTAGGTGAGATAGTCAGCCCCCATTTTCCGGATGCGGCCTTTCCCGCTCCGGAGGCGTTCACGGATCAGATTGAACACGTCTCCCTCAACTCCTTCCTGAAAAGAGAGGACGAAGTTCGATCCAGTGGCGATGCTGATCTGCTCAGTGACGATTTCGCCGTTCTTGCCATTCGAGAGCATCTTGAGCACGATATAGAGATACTCGCCGAAATCGTCCATTTTGGGCCGCTGGTCTGTATTCAGAATATCTTCCATCACGAGACGGTGAAGCCCGAAGCAGTCGCCGAGCTTCTCGAGCGCCGGGACATCGTGCACGCCGTCAACGTTGACCCAGGTGACCGTGGGCTTGTTCTTGTACGGGGTGCACCCTTCTGCCGCATTCGGCTCCGTCTCGAGGAAATTCGCTTCGTCGTAATCAATGACGTGGATGACGACCTTCTCGTCTTTTTTCTCCCCGGTATACATCAGGGTCTCTGACGGGAGCCCGGCTTTCTTGGAGCGTTTTTTAGAGAACGTGGGCATGAACGGTCTTTAATAAAATTCTTTCAACGTCGTATGGATCTTCGTCATGTCGAAGACCTGGTGCACGAGCGGTTTGCCCGTGATCATCGGGAGCCGCTCTTCGAATATCGGCCGGTGATTGCGGTAAATGACGCCGATGGGAATCCGGTCACCCCATTCAAGCGCCTTGCCGAATGCCGTTTTTCGGTCTTCGGGGTCATGGTCCGGCCCTAAGTGATACACCCGCTGACGATGCCATTCGTAGGTGTTCACCTTGTTGTAGGTAACGCATGGTTGCAGGATGTCGATGAGGGCAAAACCTTTGTGATTGATTGCCTCTTTCATGAGGGCCTTGAGATGGACCGTGTCTCCAGCGAATCCTCGCGCAGCGAAGCTGCAATCAAGTGCAACAGCGAGCGCCATGGGATTGAACTGCTCGGAGATGACACCGAAGGGCATGTTTTTGGTCACCATGCCTTCCCCGGTCGTAGGAGATGGTTGGCCCTTCGTCAGGCCGTAAATTTGGTTGTCATGCACAAAGAGCTTCACGTTGATGTTTCTCCTCATGGCAGCCATCAGATGGTTCCCTCCCTCGCCGTAGCAGTCGCCGTCGCCGGTCACGACGATCACCGGCATCTCGTGGTTTGCAAGCCTGATACCGGTGGCCACCGGCAGGGTTCTGCCGTGCAGGCCGTTAAAGGTGTTGCATCTGGTATAATGAGGGAGCTTCGCCGCCTGTCCGATACCGGAAACCACAGTGAACTGGTGCGGCTCGATGCCGAGTTCGACCATGACTTCCTTAAAGGTCTTGAGGATCGGGAAATTCCCGCACCCCGGGCACCAGGCAGGGAACTGCCCCTTATAGTTTTCCAAGGTGACCATTGATCTCTCCTACGAGTGTCTCGACCGTGTAGGGCCTGCCGTCGAATTTATGGATGTGCGTTGTGAATGCATACCCTGTCTCTGCCCTCATTAGCCGGCTGAACTGACCTGTTGCATTGTTTTCGATGCAGATGGTCCGTTCTGCATTCTGCAGGAACCGAACGTAGTCAAACCGCTCCGTATGGGGGAGGGGGAAAAGTTCGCTGAAGTGAAGCATGGCAGTTCGCCGTGACTTGGAAAGCTCGTCCACCGCCTCTTTCAGCACGCCGTACGTCGAGCCCCATCCCGCAATCACGACCGCGGGTTTGGGATCACCATAGACGAAGGGCGAAGCGATCTCTCGTTTGATGAGCGGCAGTTTCTTAATCAGCCGCTTCTGCACCATTTTGATCCGCGTAGCCGCGTTTTCCACAATATGGCCTTCTTCATCATGTTCGTCGCTGTCGGTGACCACAACGTGTTTGGCGTCGCCCGGTACACCGAGCAATGATATTCCACTCTCGGTTAACGCGTGTCGCTTATAGTCCGCAACCTGCTTGAACGCATCACCCCTCAGCCGATAATCCGTATAGATCACCCTGCTCGCGTCGAATCCATCGAGAGTCCACTGGGAATCGGCGAGATAGGTGTCGAAAAGGATGAAGACCGGAATCTGGTATTTTTCGGCCATGTCGAAAGCCTTGTTCGTAAGAGAAATTGCCTGCTTCGGCGAGCCCGGCGCGAAGATGACGCGGGGGAACTCACCATGCCCAGCTGACATGATGAACTGGAGTTCACCCTGCTCGGTCCTGGTCGGGAAACCTGTTGCCGGACCGGGCCGTTGCCCCATGGCGATCACAACCGGCGTCTCGGTCATGGCAGCGAGCGAAAGTCCTTCGACCATAAGCGCGAAACCGCCTCCCGACGTGCCTGTCATTGATCGCACTCCCGCGAACGAGGCGCCAAGCGTCATGTTGATTGCCGCTATCTCGTCCTCGGCCTGCTCCACGACAATGCCGTATTCCTTTTCTTTGGAAGCGAGGTAGTTCATGATCCCCGTCGATGGCGTCATGGGGTAAGCTGAATAGAATTTGCATCCGGATATGACGGCGCCGAGCCCGATAGCCTCGACGCCGCCAATCAGCATCTTCGGCTTTGCAGCTGCTCCGGCGACCACCGAGAAGGGGCACTGCGTGCAATTGTTCACTGCAAACTCGTACCCGGCGAGTGCAGCGTTCTTGTTCGCCAGAACGACTTCGTCACCTTTTTTCCTGAAGGTCTCGCCTATTATATCGAGGAAATGGGAGAGTTCCATCCCGAGCATGCCGAGCACCGCGCCGGTTGCGGCCGTGTTCGCCATGATCCTGTCACCGCCGCTCTGCACAGCGAGGTCCGCAAATGGGATGTCAAGGAAGGAGGATCTGTCGTATTTCAGCTTGAGCGCCGATGAATCGTAGACGATGCGGCCGTGTTCCTTAAGCTCGTGCTCATGATACGTGATGCTATCCCGGTCGAGCGCCACGATGATATCGACCCGATCTCTCGATGCAGAGAGAGGTTTATCCGAGAGCCGTATCTGGTAAAAATTGTGCCCGCCGCGGATGCGCGACTCATAGTCCTGGTGGCTGAAAACGTGGCAGCCCGTGCGCGAGAAGACCCGGGCGAGGGTATCACCGATGGTCTGGATCCCCTGCCCAGCCTCACCGCCGATCTTGATGGTATAGTCCATGACCCCCTCTATGTGGATCGCTTAATTGGATAGCCCTCAGAAAGGTTGGACCTGCGCAGCCCTATAAATCGCGCTCATCATGCCGATATGCCGAAGAGTCATGGTCTTGCTGCGCTCACTTCAGTGCGCTACGATGCATCTTATTTTATCTCAGCAATCGTTATTCTCCCCGACCCGAGAAGTTGCGTCAATAGAACAAACCCCCCGCAGGGCTGCGATGCCCGATCCTGAAAAAAATCGCAGTCATGCTCATGGAAGCTACAGGCGCCGCACAGAGCTTGTACGAGCTGTTCCTTGGCCCAGATGTCCTCCGAGCCGCCGGGATTTTCAACAGCAATCGCTCTGCCCGCCCGCACCAATCGTTCCACAACACGAAAACCCCGGCAGGCAAGCGCTTCGCTCTTACCGGGTTTGTAGTACGCGCAATATTTTAGGCAAAGCGTTGTAACGAGAGGGGAGGTCACTTCCATGGGTTGATTATAACAAAAAATCCCAATGCGGTGCTATAATAAATAGAATGAATTATTACCTTGCACGGCGGGCTGTCCTGAAATGGCTTGAAGAGCCGGCCATTTATCACTTGGCAAAGGACGAGCTCTATGAGCTCGATAACGACTCCTTCAGCTTTATGAAAAGCTGCGCATCGGATAGCGGGTGTGATTCCAAGGACAGTGCATTCATTGATTACTGCGTGGGAGAGGGGCTGCTCACAACGGAGCCGGTGTCCGTCAGGCGGCCTCCCCTGATCAAGGCTGCAGTACCTTCCTTGCGCTATCTTGAACTCCAGATAACAGACGCATGCAATCTCCGCTGCAGACATTGCTATATCGGCGATGGTGCGCGCCATGAGCTTTCCCTCGGGCAGATTCTGGCTGTCCTCGGCGAATTTGAGGATATGCAAGGTCTGCGGGTGATGATCACCGGAGGAGAGCCGCTTCTCCACGGAAATTTCGGAGCGATCAACGAGGTTCTCCCGGATTTTTCGGTTAGGAAGGCCTTGTTCACGAACGGCATTCTCCTGCGGAAGGAAACGCTCAGATCCTTGAAGGTAGACGAGATTCAAGTCAGTATCGATGGACTTGAAACCGCCCATGATGCGCTGCGGGGGAAAGGAACGTTCTTCCGCGCCATGAAAGCCATACATGACTCCCTCGGGGCCGGCTTTGATGTCTCTGTATCGACCATGGTGCACCGAGGAAACCTGGCGGATTTCGATGAGATGGAGCATTTGTTCAAGAGCATGGGGATCAAGGAGTGGACCGTTGACGTGCCCTGCACCACCGGGAGGCTGAGGGATAACGCTGAATTCTGCGTAAGTCCGGAGGAAGGCGGGAAATATTTGGGGTACGGGTATGGCGGAGGCCTCCATGCGACGGGGCCGGGGTTCGCATGCGGACTGCATCTCATGTCCGTAATGGCGAACGGGAGCATTGCGAAATGCACATTTTATGGTGACCGAACCGCAGGAACCGTTGATCAGGGCCTCCGGTCATCCTGGCTCAAGATCCAGCCCGTTCAACTCAAGGACCTTGCATGCGCTTGCGAATTCATCGAAGCGTGCCGGGGAGGATGCCGGTATCGGGCGGAGCTGATTGACGGACCCCGCGGGCGAGACCTGTACCGCTGCGCTCTTTATGGTATAATAGACGATAAAGCCTCGCTTTTTCGGAATTAGGCAATGGAATGATTGTCCCGACGCTGGAATACTTTTGGGAAAGGAGGTGTCTTATGACGATCAAGAAGGTGTCGAAAAGATTGGCAACAACCTGCAAGTGCAAAAGCTCATGCTGATTAATGCCCTGCTGGGGGGCATGGGTTCAAAACATGAGAGCTCGGGACGGTTTACCCGAGCTCTTTTACTTTTCAAGCCGTAAGGGCCTGTTCAAACGTATTTCACGCCCTCTTGGGGTCTCCACCTCGGGCGTACCGCCGAGCGCTACAGGAGTTTGTTATTGGTCCCCCCCTTGGTCGCTGACCTGCGTGGCAGTTCATGCCACCTTCCTTCCGAACGCAACCCTTTCCTCGAAGTTTTTTATGAACTGCTGGACCTGCACCCCAAGGTACACGCACTTGATCCCATCCATGCATTCGTCAGCATCTTTCTTCTCAAGATGCGTGGTGAGCGCTTCTGCGCCGCGTTTGAATGATATGATGTATGCGGTCTTCTGCTCGTCGAAATCCAACCCCACGGACAGATCATGTTTCCTTATTTCCGGATACATTTCCATGATCTTCTCCCTCAGTTCGCTTATTGTGTATCTCATAGACACCTCCTGCCTGATCCAAAGAACACCTCACATCAGGGAATTGTCGAATTGTATTTTCCTTCTCATTCCGTCTGCACTACGATTCACATCATCCCTCTACGATACCGCGCTCTTCCCAGAGGAACCAGTTCCCGGTGTTTGCAAGGAACTGGTAGGTGTTCGCAAAGATGTCATAGTGCTGCTTCTCTTCCTGGATAAGCCGTTCCAGCAAGGCCTTTTCCTTCTCTTTCTTGGCGCCGGCAAGTGTCTTTTTGTAGAACTCCATCCCCTCCTGCTCCATCTTCATGGCGATCTTGAACGCTTCAAGTTCATCGGCGGAAGCTTCAACTTTCGTCATCATCTCGTTCTTCATGGACTCGAAGACCGTTTTCACGTTCTTCATGGGACTCACATCTTTGTGAGTCACGTTCAGCCCCTTGATTATCCTGGAAATCATGTCAAGATGCCTCTTCTCGTCCTCGGTGATAGTATCAAACATTCTTTTGCCCGCCGGATATTTTGTTTTTCGTGCCGCCTCGCCGTAGAACGCAATCGCGTCCTTTTCCATCTTCATCGCCAGCTCAAGAGCGTCCATCGTCCCCTCCTTATTTTACATTACCGCAGCGTAATCCACGATATTTGTTGATTTTTTCCCCTGTTCATCCAATGACCTCTTTTGCGCTTCTCTTCCTCCCGTATACCGGACGACTTATATCCTGAATTAGCAATTGCTTGTAGCTAAGTATAGCATATTTGTGGCAATGCGGCGTTAACGGCCATCCTTGGGATATCCCGTTCCATGCGTAGGGCAGCGTTCTAGGATACTCGATGGGAAGAAGAAAGATGGGCGGCCCGCTGCCCGAGACAGTGACGGGGAGCCCTCCTGACCTAGTAGAGCATTATACCCTTTGCAGAAGGGCCAGTGCCGATTTTATAAAACAGACCCCCTCCTGTAATTTACATCTACCCGCTTTTTTCTGACCTGCAGCGTCATGAGGCAGCGCGATGCCAGCGAGCGCGGCCTTCCCCTCGGCGAAGCGGCGCTGAAATTCCTCGGGAAGGCATTGTAGCTCAGATGCATATTCGTGCTCAAATATCTCAAGGCTCTCCCTCGCCGTCGTAATCGTGTTTGCCAGCGCTTTGCATTTGCTGCAGAACGGGTCCCTCTGCTGGTTCATCAGTACGCCGGAAAGGTAACAATATCCCCGCACCAGGCTGACAAAATCCATTTCCATCCTCCTCTGCCCGCAGTCGACGTGCCATCAGTTCACGCATTTGCCACCATGAGCATGACCGCGGCAGGCCTCCTGGTGCGTGAACTCGAGAAGCTGCATTGATGTGAATAGTGCCATATTCTCCTGCACCGTCTGCGATTGTGCACGGTACACTCTGATGCCCGAGCGGTTCAGCATGGTCAATGCGCCCCCGCCAATGCCGCCGACGATGACCGCATCGATCTGTTGACTGTCGAGTGCCTGCAGGGGGTTGCAAGCGCCATGCGCGTGGCGCTGATCTCCGTTGTTGATCGCGCTAATGCAATTTTTCTCGGTATCAACCACAATGAACAGCGGTGCAGAGCCGAAATGATTATAGACCCTGCTGCTCATACCGTCATCCCGCAGAACGGGAAAGCAAACTTTCATAACTTCTGCCTCCTTCGTGTTTCCATGTAATGGCTAACGTGCTCACGCACTTGCCCTCGGTGAGAGCCCCGGTCATCTTCTTCCGCACAACCCATCTGCATGAAAGTTTGTTTTTACCATTCAAGACTTAGGAGCGCGAGAACCCCTGACCCGACAATGATCAGTCCCGCGATCCTGTTTACCCACTGCAATTCATGATGCTCGAATCGTTTCTTGAAGATGCTGAAGATACCGACCAAAAGGGT
>Ga0187779_10002082_pt1 | contig 12382 bp, 10 predicted proteins | sample 1015_Q2_SP10_10__FD_132435 | JGI IMG/M metagenome (GOLD analysis project Ga0187779, IMG submission 132435) | Tropical peat soil microbial communities from peatlands in Department of Meta, Colombia - 1015_Q2_SP10_10_MG | ecosystem: Environmental > Terrestrial > Soil > Wetlands > Peat | place... | reverse complement strand
TGTACTCCGCGACTTGAGTATAGCATGCGAGTTTCGGGACACCGTTAATCTTCATTCCGCACGAGCCGCATGACGCCATTCTACACGAGTATCTGATAGCTATTGAATGATCAATTTTCTCTTTTACGTAAAGAAGTGCGCCTAGGATGGTCATGCCGGGTTCAAATGGAACTTCGAAGACACTGAAGTCCTCCTTGGATCCAGCAGTAGGATTGGCCCGTCGAACTCTCAGCTGAACGTGTCTGCCTGAATTACTCGGCAAGAGATGTACCTCAGTAGTGGCGTTCTGTTGGCGTATACCTTGTAATTGTTACTGGTGAATACTCGAGTCTAGGGCTTTGCGCCTGAGGATTAAAGTAGGCTAGTGTATGCTTCAGCCATTCCTTGTCATTCCGCTCCGGGTAATCCAATCTCGAATGCGCTCCTCTTGATTCCGTTCTCGCAAGCCCGCCTGCAAGAACGATTTCAGCTACGTCGAACATTGATTCCAGCTCCAGCACGTTCACGAAATTCGTATTATATTCCCTTGCTTGGTCATCTACATGTCTCCAAGATTTCATGCGCAACTCCCGTAATTCCCGCAGACCTGTTTCCAAACCTTCACCACTTCGGTATACGTACGCATATTTGTCCATCAAAGTCTGTACCTGAGTATGGACATCGTAGGGATTCAGATCTCCGCTCCCGTGAAATATATCATCAAATAGTCGTTTCTCTTCTTCTCTCACTAGATCATGTGGAAAATCTTGCGAGTTGTCCGTTGAGGCATAGCGCGCAGCCTCAGCACCGGCTTCTGACCCGAAAACCAAACATTCGGCCGTTGAATTAGCGCCGAGTCGATTTGCCCCGTTTATACTGACGCAAGCAGCTTCCCCAGCTGACCAGAGGCCATGAATTGGCGTCTCTGCTCTATTGTTAGTTTTGATTCCCCCCATAGTGTAGTGACATACTGGTCTTACTGGCAACGGTTCTTCGATCGGATCGATTCCCTTGAATTTGATTGTGATCTCCCTAATCGCTGACAGCCGTTCTTTGATCTTCTCAGCTCCTAGATGGCGTAAATCCAGAAGCAAATGATCCATGCCCGAGACTGAATCCCTGAACCCATTACCTTCCTGTATCTCCGTGATCATAGCGCGGGAAACTACGTCCCTGGATGCAAGATCCGCTTTTTCTGGCGCGTATTTCTTCATGAAACGTTCTCCCTTGTTGTTGATCAAGATCGCTCCGTCTCCTCTTGCACCTTCAGTAATGAGCACGCCCGACGGGATCAGTCCCGTGGGATGAAATTGCACAAATTCCATGTCCTCAATCGGTGCCCCGGCCCTGTAGGCTAAGGAAAGACCATCAGGAGTAGATGAATACCCATAGGTTGCGAAACGGTAGAGTCTACCCGCTCCGCCAGTCGCTATGATGCCCGCTTTCGCACGGAACGCCCGAAATTCGCCTGACTTAAGATTGATTGCTGTCAGACCTCTAAACACATTATCTTTGACGATCAGTGACGTCACGTACCATTCTTGAAAGAACTGAATATTATCGAATTTCCTACTGGTGTCATAGAGTGTCTGCATCTCGAAAAACCCAACTCTGTCGCCAGCGAACGTAGCTCTTGGGAAACTGTAACCTCCAAAATTGCGTTGGGCTATCCTCCCATCTTCGGTTCTTGACCATGGCATCCCCCAATGCTCGAGTTGGTAGATCTCTGAAGGCATTGAGTTAACGAAGAGTTCTACTGCGTCCTGATCTGCAAGAAAATCGCTTCCCTTTATGGTGTCGTAAATGTGCGATTCTAGCGAGTCCCCTTGGTCAGTGTAAAGAACAGCAGCAGTTCCGCCTTCGGCTGATACTGAATGCGATCGCATTGCCTGCACTTTTGTAACAACTGCAATGCTCACCTTGGCGTTGGATACTCATGCAGCTTCTATTGCCGCTCGTAATCCTGCAAGACCTGAACCCACGATTACAAGATCATACGAGTCTGTCGCTGTCAAAGCCTTCCCTCGAGCACTAACAAACTGCCTTTCGCGACGGTCCGTGAATATAAGGGATGATCCCCTGGGCCTGAACGATCACTATAGGATCGTATATTCTGGTAATTTCTCAAGATTTTAATGGTGAAGCCGGGAGAGTACGCCAGTTGGGCAGCTGCGTCACCATGCTGTCGACGTGCCGGTGTAATCCATTAAGCGATCCGCATTAACGAGCATCTTTAGCCTCATCTTCGGACTATTGGTTTTGGCTGTTTTCCTCAACTATGTCGGCATCGACTCTGTCGAGCGAATACTCCTGAGCGTGAATCCGTTAATAATTGTAGGGATGGTGGCCTTGCAGCTGTTGAGTTTCGTATTCTATGCGTCGGCTTGGTACATGTTGATTCGTGCAGCAGGGTATAGAATGCCATTTCTCACATGTCAGGAGATTACACTTGCAAGCGTGTTCGCTGTGTATACAATGCCCAGTGGAGTCTTCCTGGAGGCCGCCCGGTGTATTCTTGGTTCAAAAGAGACGGGCATGAAATTAGGCGAATCAACTGCAACGGTGATTTTGCATCGAATCTTGTACATTATAGGTTTTCTTGCTAGCACTGCATTTGCCCTAGCAGCTCTTCTCGCTACGGGTATGATGAACAAAATTGTGCTCGTCGAGTTAGCGGCGATTCCTATGGTCACTATTATTGGTTTGATTATTCTACTCTACCTTTCTTTTGATCCTAAGAGGGTGGGGCCTCTCTTGAATCGCATCTTGAGATTTGTACAACCAATCGTTCGGCTAGTTCAAAAGGAAGCGAATGTTGAAGGAAAAGCGGATCAATTTTTGGACGAATATAACGATGGATTCAGGAAGATGATTTCTTCCAAGCGACAAGTCATTTCGTCGTTTGCTGCAAGCGTGGGAGATTGGGGATGCTCGGTAACGATCCTGTGGATAGTTCTGACGTCAATGGGGGCACAAGTCTCACTTTGGGTGGTGATGATCACGATGGCATTTGGAAAGATGATCCAAATGACGCCTATTGCCATTCCTGGCATGATTGGGGTATACGAAGCGGCGATAACCACAGTTTTGGCCTTATTTGCGGTTCCTGTCCCCATTGCCGCATCAGCCGCGTTACTGTCCAGAATTGTTACTGTCTGGCTAGAACTTCCAATCACGGGCGTAGTTGCATACCATTACGGCTTCAAACTGTTAAGTAACCAGTCGAATCTCTGACGTTTTTCATCATAAGGCGGATTACAAATGCTGGGGATTCCTACGATTCTACGAATCTGAATTTGGTTTCCTATTGTTGATCTCTAGTTCTCTGGAACTTGCCTGTTTTTCCGTTGTATCGCAATAGTCCAGCAAAGATGGTCCAATGAACAAGTAATCCTTGGACTGCGGCCTCGTTCAATTCTGGCTCATGATGCCATATGATGCAACGCTTTGACAAGTTCTTCGTCACTTCCTCTGACGAAAGGGCATGAGAATGCGCCGCAAGCTCAAACGCTGTCTTGAAAGGTTCTAATCGTAACAGCTGTTCTCTGATTAAGTGTAGCTTATTCCGAGGTGCTTTCTGGAATCTCGAACCAAGGAGCGTTAACGAAACGATGCCTTTCTTGACTTCCACTAATCCTAACATCTCGGCTGTATCAAGCATCGGCAGAAGCGTGTCGATGTCATCGCCCAGTTCGTCAGCGAGACGAGCCAGATCCGTCAGTGTTCCGAGTTCAGCCGTCACGTCGACTAGTCCCATGATTTGTCCAGGCCTAACATGTGCTGGCATCATAAGGCCCGCTTCATCCGGCGATATACCAACCGGGTCCTTTTCCTTCATTTCCTTCATTTCCTCACGATAAGAATGAATAGATTCTATCCTCATAGCTGGAGAATGCAGCCGATTTCTTATTACGGGGTCGAGGCAGGTCTATTTCCACTTCTCCGACTACTCGCCCAGGTCTTGGGGATAATATAATGACTTTGTCAGATAGTTCGACGATTTCCTCTACGTTATGGCTGACCATTATTACGGTCTTGATTGAAGTATTGGGGTTGATGAGTAACGAGTAGATATCTCTCCTCAGATGATCTGCGGTGAGATTGTCGAGAGAGTTGAATGGTTCATCCATAAGCAGAACCTCCGGCTCAACAGCTAGAGCGCGCGCGATACCAACGCGTTGTTTCATACCTCCTGACAATTCTCCAGGGTAGACGTTCTCAAAGTCTTTCAGCCCGACTTCACATAACGCTTGGATGCACCTCTTTTTTGCTTCAGATTCGGAGATGTCACGCCTCGACGTTAGTGGAAACATAACGTTCTCGAGCGCTGTTCTCCAGGGGAGGAGAACGAAATTCTGAAAGATCATTGAAATTTCCCGACGAGTATCTCTGATCGGTGAATCATGATATTTCGCAACGCCTGAAGTCGGTTTGATTAATCCGGCAATTATACGCAATAGGGATGATTTTCCGCAGCCTGATGGGCCAGTAATCGTTACGAATTGATCGTTGGATGCAGTCATCGAGACACCAGCTATAACGGGCATGACCTCTTTATCCTTCTTGTAATTCAGACAAATCTGCTCTGCAGAGATAATAGGGTTAGGTCTGCTTTGGTCGCGCGCAATTGTCTGAGATGCTGTCTGATTCCCTTGGGATGTCATTCATTCTCTCCTCATACTCATTCTAGCGATTGTACGTGTACTTGTTTGTCGTATAGTGATACACTCTTCTCCATACCGTGAGATTGAACGTGATAATTAGCACGGTCATCGTGATTACGGATAGGCTTAACGTGAGCAAATCTCCTTGGTTAGTTGCAATTGTGATCGTCTTACCTATGCCAAATTGAACTTGGGTTAAGGGTTGTGTAGAGCTTCCTGTGGTGAAGTATTCCGCCACGATAAGTGAATTCCAAGCTGCACCGACGGCAGTGATTGAGCCAGTAACGAATGCTGTGATCGCGGAAGGTATGTAGATGTCCATCCAAGCATGCTTGCTCGTTATCCGGAATATTCTTGCGAGATCCTTGTAATCAGCCGGGAGCGAGCGAATTCCTGCCATTACGTTGAAGATCACATACCAAATCATAGCTATGAAGATGACAATACCTGCAACAACTTCACCAGAACCAGAGGCTACGAGGACTATTAGGGGCAGGAGTGCAGGCGCCGGTATTGAGGAGATCACTTCCAATGCAGGCGAGACCGTATCGTACAATTTCATCTTCAACGAAATTACAATACCAAGGGGAAGACCAACGATGACGCAAATTAAGTAAATGTACCAGATCCTGAAAAACGAATAAGCAAACGCGGTGAGTACGGGAATTTCAACAGAGATCAAGGCGGAAGGATGAATGTGAGGGAGTACTGCTCCTCCACCAGATTCTAGTATAATTGCGAATTCATTGTAGAAGAAAAGTACGCCTAGACCGCCAACACATATGAGAGCTGCGTATTGGATTGTTTTCTGATATTTCTGTAACGTGGATGTAAATCTGTTCACGCCTCTTCCTTGACTGATGAGGAAGAGTTTTGCGACACTCTTCTGATTGACCCATGAATAGAATCTCATCAACGGATCGACGTGAACACTCCTCGGCTCCTCGACAAACTTGTATCTCTCCGACCAGAGAGCGAACTCTCTTAGAAATACAAATCTCCACATGACCACTGCAACGATGAGCGCAACAATGGCGTACGTATAGGATACCCAATCATGAGCTGACGCGAAATTAATTAACGCAACCCCGATACCGTGATCAACGGTATAAGTGGAATTACCAAGCGTGAGGATCTCACTCGCAACAAGATAAAACAAACCCACGGCCCATGAAGTTTGGGTGTTGTACGCGATTCTGCTGAGTGAGGCGGGCACGTAGAGAGATTTGATTCGATTCCACGCACTAGATCTCGAGAGTTTAGCGAGTTCTAGGTATTCGTGCGGAATGGACTTGACGCCTTCGTATACCCCGAATGCTATGTTCCACGACATGCTTGTGAAGATTAGAAGAATTACTGCAATGTTGACACCTAGTTGAGATGGAAAGACGGAGATAATCGCTAAAATTACAATCGGAAAGAAGCCTAAGATGGGTATCGACTGGAGCACGTCGAGGGCCGGAATAAACACAGCTTCAGCTTTCCTATTTCTCGCCGCTGCAATTCCAACAACGAGAGCGAAGAGAATGCTAAGAGCTAAAGCGATAATCATCCTAACCCAAGAATCGACGAGGTCGATAGAAATCTCGAGTAGGTCAAATCCTATCGTATGGTTTCCTTCTCATTTACTTTTACGAAAAGAAAGTTATCGTTCGTGACTGCTTCGTGGCGATCAGATTATGAGACCACCTTTGACCGATTTTCACAATTGATTGCCAGCCATGCTAGGGGCGATATAGGCATTTACCTGACACTGAAGCTATTGGTCATAGAACCATATTGAGTCAGACGCTCGTGACGCCGTGTTCTAGGGATCTCTCCTATCGTGGCCAATTAGGTTGCAAATAAGGCGGCGTGTTTCTGATAATAAGTATAGATTTTCATTCAGAAAGTGTACCTCAACGAATCTTCGTAAGCATTCTTATATCAAGCCGAATGCATGTTTTTTGCGTGGAATCGAATGGCTCTCGTCGGATATGAATGGCTCATTGTAGTCGGTATCCTCATCGTCGTGTTCTTGTGGGGACCACAGAAACTCCCAGAGCTAGCTCGGTCAATAGGTTTAGCTAAAAAGGAATTTGAAAAGGCAGCTAAAGAAGTGTCAAGCCCAACATCACCTGCGCCTGAGTCGCCGACGGATCAACTGATTGTAGCTGCCAAGAGTCTAGGGATAACTACAGAAGGTAAAACTAAGGAGCAGATTGCTAAGGAAATTGCTGATAAGAGCACCAAGTGAAGCTCCTGTTCCTAGTTTCGAATAGCATAATCGAATACTGCACTTTACAAGATAAATGGAACAGACGCCGCACGGGCTTGCGGATAGATGGTCATTGGAAATAGGTAATGCTACTTTTATGACAGACAGTGGCATACTGACGTAGCTAACCGTCGTTAGCTGTCGCTAACCATGCCGCTCCCATTAGTCGAAAGATCCCCGAAGGAAATCGTGCAACTCTTACGCTCGAAAGTGGAAGAAGTCCCCGCAGTCAGGGGCATACACAACATAGAGGTCAGAATGACGGGTAAGAGACTTGACATCACTGCCCATGTCCTCCTTGACAGCACGCTAGAGTTTGAAGACGTTCACAGAATCGTTTTTGAGATTGAACGTGAAATCCGAAAACACGTTCAACGATCTGCCAGAATCACAGTCCAAACTGAACCGGCTGGGCATACTCACCACAAAATGGCAGTGCGCGTAGCACAAATTGCCGAGAAGGTTCCAGGCTCCAGGGACGTACATAATGTGCATCTTCAGAAAATCACCGGGAAATGGGCAGTCGACCTAAGAGTTGAAGTCAGTGCAAACATGACGGTGAAACAGGCACACAACGTGTCGGCACAGATAGAACATGAACTAAGGACAGCGATCCCAGATCTCGGCGAAGTCACGATTCATCTGGAATCGGCATCTGAGCTCATTGCAAGCGAACTCGAAGGACGTGGAAGCGAACTAAAATGGTTCGTTACTCACGCGGCCAAACGTTTTCCCGAGATAAAATCCGTGCACGCCCTTCGCATACGGAAGACTGGGGATACTTACTCATTGACCCTACGGTGCAAATTTGACTCAGGCATGACCATTAAGCTGGCACATGAAATCACCCTCAAGTTCGCAACCGCTGTAAAGAACGCCTACCCTAATGTGGACCGCATTGACATTCAAGAGGAACCAGCCTAATCCGGATTCATATCTGAAAAGGCATCATAACCGCTATATCCGCCGCGATGCCGCGACTGGCTAATCGTAGCAATGAGGCGAACGCAGGACGCCCGACCATGCAACCACTGTTGACGTGCAAGTCAAGAGTGTCTATTGGTCAGTAACTACGGAAGAGCTATGCAAAGACCTTAACACCACTCTCAAGGGGCTATCAGAAGCCGAAGCCAAGCGCCGTCTGATAGCCTTCGGTTACAATGAATTGCCAACCGCCAAATTCAGCGGCATGAAAATTCTCGTTCGCCAGTTCAAGAATCCGCTATTCTTCATCTTACTTGTTTCAGCTATCGTGGCCGGATTTTTCGAAATCAGACAATCAATAGCAATCATTGCGATGATTCTGCTCAGTGTCGTGCTCGGGTTCTTCAACGAGTATAAAGCCGAGAAGATTATCGACGATCTGAGACAGAGTGTCTCGCTGAAGGCTGTCGTTACTAGAGACGGTAAATCGAACGAAATTGACTCAAGACTTTTGGTACCAGGTGACTTCGTCTCTGTATACGTAGGGGATATTGTTCCCGCCGATGCTAGAATCCTAGAGTGTAAGGATCTAGAAGTAAACGAAGGAACTCTGACGGGGGAATCGTTTCCTGTAGAAAAAAACTCTAACACCATTGATCTCCAACATCCGATTCCTCAAGACCTCACGAACTGTCTATTCATGGGAACCGTCGTGGTGCACGGAAATGGGCGCGGAGTGGTAGTGTCCACTGGAAGGCATACCGAGTTCGGTTCTATCTCTCATTCAATGGCGAGATCTCGACCTGAAACTGAGTTTCAAAGGGGAGTTAGGAAGTACGGAAACATGCTGATCACACTGACACTCGCGCTCGTTGTCGGCATATTTGTTCTGAACGCGGTCGTTGGTCATCCGATAATCGATTCACTCTTATTCTCTCTCGCAGTCGCAGTCGGGTTAGTCCCGGAACTTATGCCCGCCATCGTAACAATTAGCTTGTCACATGCAGCACGAGAGATGGCGAAGCAGAAGGTTATAGTGAAACGGCAAGTCTCAATCGAGGATTTCGGAAACATGGATGTGCTATGCACAGACAAGACAGGGACACTGACCAGCGGGAAGATTGCTTTGAAGAACTATCTCCCATTTGGTGAAGATAGACAGTTACTGGAGTATTCACTTCTCTGCAACTCTGCCGTTGTTGGTGATAAGATAACAGGAAATCCAATGGATTCGGCAATATGGGAATACGCGATAGCAAACAGTCTCCAACACACCATTGATAATTACGCTAGCATTGACGAAGTGCCGTTTGACTACCAACGACGAATGATGTCGAAGATCGTACAGAAGAATGGCCAAATGATCCTTATTACGAAAGGGGCTCCGGAATCAGTCATTCCAAAATGTGATTATCTTTCCGGGTCATCAAATGGGTCAGATACCGAAGGCGAAACCATAGATCACTTCCGTAAAGTGCTGGAAAAGGAGCTCGCTGATAACTCCAGAGCGGGATATCGCACCTTGGCGGTTGCATATCGCACCATTGAATCAAAACAGAGATATTCAATTGATGATGAAAAATCGTTGACGCTCCTCGGTTTTCTGGTGTTCACTGATCCCCCCAAGGGCGACGCCCGTCTCGCACTCGATCGCCTGAAAGCCCTAGGAGTAGACGTCAAGATACTTACAGGAGACAATGAACTCGTAGCCGCGAAGATATGTGAAGACCTATCCGTTGAAACGAAAAAGATTCTCCGCGGAAGTGACTTGACCGCGATGAATTCACAAGAGCTCAGAGAAGCAGCGGAAGCAGCCACAATATTTGCGCGAATTACGCCCGAGCAGAAATTGGACATCATTAAGGCATTGAAGGCAGACAAGCATGTAGTCGGCTTCATGGGAGACGGCGTAAATGATGCACCTGCACTCTTTGAAGCAGATGTTGGAATCTCCGTAGATTCAGCGACAGATGTCTCAAAGGACGCTGCCGACATCGTTCTGCTGGACAAGGATCTCGTAGTGCTTGCAAACGGAATCGAAGAGGGAAGGAAGATTTTCGGAAACACGACCAAATATATCCTAATGGGAACAAGCTCGAATTTCGGAAACATGTTCAGCGCTGCAGGAGCATCGCTATTCCTTCCTTTCCTGCCAATGCTACCGATGCAGATCCTCTTCATGAATCTGTTTTATGACGTAGCAAACATGACACTTCCCACTGACACCGTTGATATGGAAGTAACCGAACTCCCTAGACGTTGGGACATTAACTTCGTAAGGAATTTCACACTCTTCTTCGGACCGTTCAGTTCTCTCTATGACTTCCTAACCTATGGCATCATGCTTTTCATATTCCAGGCATCACCAGCACTCTTCCAGAGCGGATGGTTCGTTGAATCATTCTGGACCGAGGTCCTCGTCATATTCGTGATTCGAACTAGGCGAATCCCATTCGTTACTAGTCGTCCCGGAAAATGGCTAACAATCCTGACCTTATCATGTGTTGCAGTTGGCACGATTATCCCCTTCACTCACCTAGGAACCTTTCTGGGCTTCACCGCCCTCCCAATCCACTACTGGCTCCTACTAGTACTGATGGTTGCAACGTATCTCCTCCTCGTCGACGCTGGAAAAGTGTTCTTCTACCGAGTTTGCAAGTTCTGAGGATGCGGGAAATGATTTACTCGAACCTCTTGAATTGGTGGATGATTAGCATTAGTTGGAGTGCCTTATTCCTTATCGCCGTAAGTTTCTACCTGTACTGGAAGAGTAGACCGCGATCGGGATTCTCACGCGGCATCCTAGGCAAAGCCAGAGATTTCATCTTCGTATGGATCCTGACAGCTCTTCTGATTCTCTACATTTTTACCATAAACAACAGTTCAGCAATTATATTCGCAGTGGGGAACATAGCGGTGGAGATTGTTCTGGTAATCTATTCGATACGGAACCGAAGCAAGAAGACGCAGTCTAACGGGCTTTTATCCGCTTGACAACTGGGGGTCGAGCTTTCCGGAGAACTCTGTAGCCGCAGAACGGGCATTTAATCTCAGGTGTCATGGCAAGCTGGTCGGCGGTGAGTTGCTTACCGCAGCTAATGCACTCGTACATGAGTCCGGCAGGATGTTGTTCTCCCTCATCTGACATGATTCTGATCTAGATGCTTCTTGAGTCACATGAAATTAAACTTGTAGCCTCTTCAGAGATGCCGCTCCATGAACTGCTTAACAGCATCATAGGCTTGGCCCAGCATGTCTTCCGGTGGCAAGAATACTGCCCTGAAGTGGTCCTTCCCATAGACGGGGTCAAAGCCTGATCCGTTCACGGCTATCACGCCAGTCTCTCTCAACAGGTCCGTCACGAATTCCTTATCGTCCTTCCACCTTGAATTCAGTTGAATTCTGGGAAATAAGTAAAATGCGCCTGACGGCTTCGACGCGGTCAACCCTGGGATCTCGTTGACTCGCCTCAGTGAAAAGTCACGTCTCCTCCTCAGCTCTGACACCATTTCGCGCACATGCTCCTGTGAACCCCGTAATGCTTCCACTCCCGCGAACTGGATTGGGGTTGCAGCACAAAGCCTGACCCGCGCCATCCTCTGAATGGCATCCCAAACTCCATTCAAGTCACCATCAGGGTCCTGCACGAATATGTAACCGAGGCGCCAGCCGGTCATCAAATATGCCTTCGAAAACCCGTTCAAACCTATCAATGGCACGTCCTTTGCCAGTGATGCAACACTCGTAAATGCACCATCAAATATGATTCGATCGTAGATCTCATCAGTTGCGACTGGAATCTTATGAATTGCCGCCAAATTGAGAATCTTCGAAATCTGTTCCTTTGAATAAACCGATCCACACGGGTTGCTCGGATTAACAATTACAATTAGCTTAGTTCTGTTAGTAATTTTGCTCTCCAAGTCACTTAGATCTGGCGCCCAATCTTTCTCCTCGATCGTTCGATAAGTAACAGCCTTGCCTTCAAAGAACTTCGTGTATGTTAGGTACGGAGGGTAGCATGGCCCTGGCATGAGTACCTCATCACCAGGATTGAGGATTGCTCCCATTACGAACATGATTGCTTCTGAGATACCTGATGTCACGAGTACATCTTTCGGTTCGATATGCGCTCCGTTTACTCTATTCTCCTTTTCAGCCACTGCTTCTCTCAACTCTCTGATTCCTTCCGATGCGGAGTAAAAGTTGAGTCCACTATTCGCCGCTCGTGCAAGGGCCTGTCTAATGTGAACGGGGGTTTCAAAACCGTACTTTACGGGGTCGCCAATGTTCATTTGAATTAGCCGTTTTCCGCTTTGTTGAACTCTTTCCGCTTCCACCATTATATCGCGAATCGCATACTCAACGCCCTGACCACGAACCGACGCGGGGAACATGACATGTCGCGTCAGCTGTTACGAGGAGGGAGTTAAAAGATCTTGATTCGGAACACGAAAGGGAAAATAGAGTTAAGGCTAGTGCAGCAGTGCAAGCAAGAAGAGGGGCGCCAGCGCGAGAGTAATCGTATTCAGCAATTTCACAACGACGTGTAGAGAGG
>Ga0187779_10002081_pt1 | contig 12383 bp, 10 predicted proteins | sample 1015_Q2_SP10_10__FD_132435 | JGI IMG/M metagenome (GOLD analysis project Ga0187779, IMG submission 132435) | Tropical peat soil microbial communities from peatlands in Department of Meta, Colombia - 1015_Q2_SP10_10_MG | ecosystem: Environmental > Terrestrial > Soil > Wetlands > Peat | place... | reverse complement strand
TGTATCTGCCCATTGGCACTACGCAGCGCTGATTTGTCGGTCATCGCAGTGGTTTGCACGCACGCGCCAACCGCTCCCGCAGTCACGAAGATGGGCACAAGGCGAAGAAGATTCCAGCAGCGAAAGGATGGTGACAAAGCATGTCCCCCCTACGCGCCGAAATCCGACAGTCAATCGGGGCGACAGCGTGACCAGATCACAGACAATCAGGTCGCGATCAGATTTTCATTTCGCGTGTGATTGATTTGTCACGTGGGGGAACTCGGAACCGATGATGGTAACGGGAGACCAGCTTCAATAAATTGCCGACCCCATCGGGACAAACGCCGCGGGCGCGGGCAGATCGTCGGTCAGCCGCTTTATCTTCAGTTCCGAAGTTTCGCGTTCGCTTTGCAACAGTGCCTCAAGCAGTTCTGCGCGCTTGGTCAATCTGCTGCGGTCTTCTTCGAGATTTTTTATCCGCCTCTCGCGATTTTCGGCGACAGTTTCAGTTTTTCTGATTCTGTCTTCCAAAATCGACGTTCTCTCATTGAGCGCGTTGCGATGCTGTTTCCTTTCAGCCTGCACCGCCGCCACCAACTTGAACCTTTCCGCCGAAGCGGTCGTCAGCTCCGAACTCATCAGCTCGACCTGTTCCAGGGCCGCGGCGACGTTTCCTTCCCGAATTTTGAAGACGGTCTCCATCGCGAGCAATTGACCCGCCACCCGCCTTGAGTCCTGCGTGGCTTTGTCGAGCTCTTCGCGCAAGTGTGCTTTCTCATTTTCCAGAAGTGCGATCTTCTCCTGGGCGGCAGCAACTTCCGCCTTGGACTGGCTTACTGCTTGCTGAACCTCTGAGACGGTCTGATTAAGGCGATCAATTTGCTCTCGGGCAATCTGCAGCTCGTTCTCTTGCTGTTGCTGGAAATTGTAGAGGTCAATGACCTCCGTGAGCCGCAGGTTCAATTCCGCCGATTGTCTCGCTATCGTATGCTCGAGCGCGAGGATATCGCTTTCCAATAGTGTCAGCCGGGGCCGCTCTGTGGTCTCGAAAACGGGATCAGTGAGTTGCGCGTCTGCGGGCATTGAGTGGATCGATCAGTCGAATCATTTCCATCAATGGGCCAGCATCCGGATCAACCGCTTAACCAATACTTAATACGCGTGATCGTCTGAGATGAGCCGGCCATCAGCCCGCAAGATGAGATCATCATATCTTTTCGTTGGTCCGCGATTTCCGTGCGGTTTAGCAGTGGTTTCTTATCGCTCGGATACCGGATCAGCACGTGCACGACGATCGGAAGGATGCGAAGCAAAATGAGGCCGTGAAGGCGCACTGTCTTGGGGCGATAATTCTGATTACCGCGGCGGCCGGATTTCTTGTCCTCGTTTTCGGTCTCGACCGCGCCTTCGACTTCAGCCGCTTCGTCTACTGACGCCTAGCGGCCGGCCGCATAGCCCTGCATGCCGCGTGGATTGGCCGCGGCCCGGCGGCGCGGACCCACCCGCGCGGCGGCGGTAAGCCGGCCCTCGGACCAGGCCGGCCCGACCTCGACCTCATGGCCGCGCTTGCGCAACTCTTTGATAGTCGTGTCCGGCAAGCGTTTTTCCACGACAAGCACGCCCGGCCTCGCGGTACGCGGCCAGAATGAAATGGGGAAATGCTCCGAGTGCCAGGCGGGCGCATCGATCGCTTCCTGCAAATTCATGCCGGCGTGAACGTGGCGCAAGAAGAACTGCGTCGTCCATTGGTCCTGCTGATCGCCGCCCGGGGAACCCCACGCCAGGTAGGGCTCACCGTCACGCAGCGCCAAGGTCGGCGATAGCGTCGTGCGCGGGCGCCTTCCCGGCGCTAGCGCTGCCGGATGATTTTCGTCGAGCCAGAACATCTGTGCGCGTGTGCCGAGACCGAAGCCGAGTTCGGGGACCACCGGCGAGGATTGCAACCAGCCGCCTGAAGGCGTCGACGAAACCATGTTGCCCGCGGCATCGATGATATCGAAGTGCACGGTGTCGCCGATAACCTCGCCGAGGCGGCCGACGGTAGGCTCGCCTGCGCCAAGTGCCCCTACTGCCGCACGTGCACCCTCAGCGCGCCGCATCTCAATGGCCGCACCGAAGCCTTCGACCTTGCCGGGACGCAGATCGAAAGAGGCTTTCTTGCTGATCAGCTTAAGGCGTTCGGCGTTGTAGCGGTCGGACAGCAGCGTATCGATCGGCACACGGACAAAATCCGGATCGCCGTAGAAGCTTTCCCGATCCGCGTAGGCAAGTTTGGCGCATTCGACCTGCCAATGAATGAAATCCGGGCCGGCCGGATCGAGATCGTCGAGCTCGAAGCCTTTCAACAGCGCCAGTTGCTGCAACATCACCGGGCCCTGACTCCAGACTCCGGGTTTGCAGACGGTGTAGCCGCGATAGTCATAAGTGAGGGGCGCCTCGACGCGCGCCTGCCACGCCGCCATGTCGGCACCGGTGAGCAATCCCGCATGGCGCTCACCGCTTACGTCCATCACCTTTTGCGTTCGGCAGAATTTGTCGATCGCCTCGGCGACAAAACCTTGCGACCAGACCTTGCGCGCGCGCTCGATCTGCGCGACGCGATCACTGCCGGCTTGTTGCGCCTCGCGCATAACGCGCGTGTAAGTTTCGGCAAGTGTGCGATTGGTGAACAGCACGCCCGGCTCCGGTACCTTGCCGTCCGGCAGATAGATCGCCGCCGACGTTGGCCAATGGTCGCGAAACAGTTGCTCCACCATGGCGATCGTTGCGACCACGCGCTCGACCAGCGGATGGCCGTTGCGCGCATATGAAATCGCCGGCGCAAGCACATCGCTCACGGTCATCGTGCCGTAGTCGCGTAACAACAGCATCCACGTGTCGAACATGCCGGGGACACAGGCCGCGAGAAGGCCAGTACCCGGGATCATATCGAGGCCGAGGTCGCGGAATTGCGCGATCGTAGCGGCTTGCGGCGACGGTCCCTGGCCGCAGATAACCTCCGGCCGTTTGCGTTTTACGTCATAGAGAATGACCGGCACGTCACCGCCCGGTCCGTTGAGATGCGGCTCGACCACTTGCAGCGTGAACGCGGTTGCAGCCGCGGCATCGAAGGCGTTGCCGCCTTTTTCCAGTGTCGCCATGCCGACCGCAGTTGCGATCCAATGGGTGGACGCAACGACGCCGAAGGTTCCTTCGATCTCAGGCCGGGTCGTAAATGGATTGGGATTGATCTTGGAGACGCCAACATTCATGCGCCGGGACTGTAATTGAGATTACGCTGGGTCGCCACCTTGTTTCGCCGGCCCATTCGCGGCTAGTTTGCCCCGTGGGGAATATTGAGGGGATACGATGTCAGCAACTGCCGTAGCGGCTACCGCGCCGCATCGCGTGAGCACGTTCAAGATTCTTGCCGCAGCCTCGATCGGAAACGCCCTCGAATTCTACGATATCCTCATCTACGGCTATTTTGCCGTCACCATTTCCAAGCTGTTTTTTCCGACCGCCGATCCGACAACGGCTTTGCTGTTGACCTTCGGTACCTTCGGCGTTTCGTACGTGGTGCGTCCGCTCGGCGCCCTTGTGCTTGGTGCCTATGCCGACCGCAACGGACGCCGCGCTGCGATGTTGCTGTCGATTGTCATCATGACCCTGGGGACGGGCCTGATGGCAATCATACCGACCTACGCGTCAATTGGGATTCTTGCGCCAATCGCTGTGCTTATTGCGCGACTGTTGCAGGGCTTCGCTGTGGCCGGCGAGTTCGGCAGCGCCACTGCATTCCTGGTCGAGCATTCAAAAGATCGCAAAGGCTTCTTCGCCAGCTTCCAATGGTTCGGCCAGGGAATTGCTGCGGTGCTGTCCTCGTTTTTTGGCGTTGTCTTGTATAGCTGGTTGAGTACGGAGCAGATGGAAGGCTGGGGCTGGCGCGTGCCGTTCTTTTTTGGCCTGCTGATCGGCCCGATCGGGCTTTATATCCGCAAGCACCTCGGGGAGACGCCGGAATTCCGCGATCAAGGTCCCGCTCACGCGCCATTGCGCCAGATGTTCGCTCACCACTGGGATCGATTGTTGATGTGCATCGGCATCGTCGTTCTCTCCACCAGCTCGAACTATATCATCCTCTACATGCCGACTTATGCGATCAGGCAATTGCACCTGCCGCAATCGCTTGCCTTCACCGCGACCTTGATCGGCGGCCTCCTTCTCACATTTTGCGCACCGCTCTTCGGCCATCTGTCGGACCGGATTGGCCGCGTAAAAATGATGGTGATCGTCTCAGCGTTGTTCGCAATTTCGGCCTATCCGAGCTTCGTTATGCTGGTGGCCAATCCAACACTCGCCGGGATCGTCGCGCTCGTATGCTGGCTCAGCCTGCTCAAGGCCGCATACAGCGGAACCCTTCCGGCCTTGATGGCGGAGCTCTTCCCCACCGCAACGCGCAGCACGGGCATTGCAGTGGCCTACAACACGAGCGTCCCGATTTTTGGCGGCACAGCGCCCCTCATTGCCACCTGGCTCGTCGCCACGACGGGCTCGCAGGTCGCGCCAAGTTACTACCTCATCGCGACGTCAGTGCTCAGCCTGCTGGTGCTTCTCGTCATCCATATGCGAGTAAAGACAATTTATTAGAATTGGTGTGGGGCGGCTAAGCTCCTACCCCGTGCCCTTTCAGCGCGCTCCCAATCTCGTCGAGAATGACCGGGTCGTCGATGGTTGCCGGCATTGTCCAGGACTCGCCATCGGCGATCTTCTTCATCGTGCCGCGCAGGATTTTGCCTGACCGCGTCTTCGGCAACCGGGCCACCGTGATCGCCAGCTTAAAGGCCGCTACCGGGCCGATCTTCTCGCGCACGAGCGCGACGATCTCTTTCTCGATTTCCGCGGGCGGACGGTTGACGCCGGCCTTGAGTACGATAAAGCCGCAGGGCACCTCGCCTTTCAGGTCGTCCTTGATACCGAGCACGGCGCATTCGGCAACATCCTGGTGCGAGGCCAGCACCTCTTCCATGCCGCCGGTGGAAAGCCGGTGGCCAGCAACGTTGATGATGTCGTCGGTGCGGCTCATCACATAGACGTAACCGTCCTCGTCCTTGTAGCCGGCATCCGCGGTCTTGTAGTAACCGGGAAACTCGCTGAGGTAGCTCTCCTTGAAGCGCTCATCGTTCTGCCAGAGCGTCGGGAAATTTGCCGGCGGCAGCGGCAGCTTGACCACGATAGAACCGATCTTGTTGGCCGGCTGCACCTTGTTCGACTCGTCGACGATGTCGATGGCGTAGCCCGGCATCGGCACGCAAGCCGAGCCGTAACGCACAGGCAACGCGCCCAGGCCGACGGGATTGCCGGCGATGCACCATCCGGTTTCGGTCTGCCACCAGTGATCGATCACCGGCACCTTGAGCACTTCCTCCGCCCACTGGATGGTCGGCGGGTCGGCCCGCTCGCCGGCGAGAAATAACGTACGGAATTTCGACAGGTCGTATTTCTTGATCAACTCGCCTTTCGGGTCTTCCTTCCGAATGGCGCGGAAGGCGGTGGGCGCGGTGAACAGCGAAACCACGCCGTGCTGTGAGATCACGCGCCAGAACGCGCCGGCGTCAGGCGTGCCGACCGGTTTGCCCTCGTAGAGAATCGAGGTACAGCCGTGAAACAGCGGCGCGTAGACGATATACGAATGACCGACCACCCAGCCGATGTCAGAGCCCGACCACCACACTTCGCCCGGGGAAATCCCGTAAAGGTTCTGCATCGACCATTTGAGTGCGACCATGTGGCCACCATTGTCGCGCACCACACCTTTTGGAATTCCCGTCGTCCCCGACGTGTAGAGAATGTACAGCGGATCGGTAGCGGCGACCGGGACACACTCGCTCGTTTTTGCGTAGTTGACTGCGTTCTCCCACACCTTGCGCCAGTCGTGGTCGCGGCCGGGCGTAAGCGGCGCCTCGCATTGCGGGCGCTGAAGAATCATGCAGCTCTGCGGCTTGTGCTTCGCCAGATTGATCGCCTCATCCAGCAGCGGCTTGTATGGAATGACACGCGCGCCCTCGATGCCGCAACTTGCAGACAAGATCACCTTTGGCTTTGCGTCGTCGATACGCGTTGCGAGCTCTTTTGCGGCGAAACCGCCAAACACCACCGAATGGACAGCGCCGATGCGCGCACAAGCGAGCATGGCGAACACCGCTTCCGGCACCATCGGCATATAGATGATGACGCGATCGCCCTTCGCGACGCCAAAATCCCGCAACATCGCGCCGAGCAGTTGCACCTCAGACAACATCCGCCCGTAGGTGAAAGTCTTCACGGTATTGGTGACCGGAGAATCGTAAATCAGCGCGGGCTGGTCATTGCGCCCGGCGGCGACGTGACGGTCGAGCGCGTTGTAGCAGGTATTGCATGTGGCACCGGCAAACCAGTGGCCGTAGATGCCGGCATTCTTGTCGAAGATCTTTTTGGGCTTTTCGAACCAGTCGATCCCGGCTGCGGCTTCCGCCCAGAAGACTTCGGGATTGCGCTGCCAATGCGCATAGACGTCGTGATAGCGGCTCGTACGGGCGTCCATCGTCTCCTCCCGGCGGGGTATTCTGCGGCTGCGGCTCGGCTTTGCAAAGACCGTCGTTGCCCACTTCGCGCCGCCCGGCTTTGATCCTGCGCAAATCGCGATAAGACATTGGTCGTACAAGAAGCCGTGACCGTCATTACCGACCCGCTTTTCTACCTGCTGGCCGTGCCGGCCGTGGTGGCGCTTGGTCTGTCCAAAGGCGGGTTTTCGGGCGTGGGGCAAATGGCCACCCCCCTGCTGGCGCTGGTGATGCCTCCGCTGGAAGCGGCCGCGATCTTCCTGCCGATCATGATCGTGCAGGACTGCTTTGCCCTCTGGGTTTACCGCAAGGACTGGGACGGCCGGGTTCTCGCGGTTGTGATGCCCGGCATCATTGTCGGGATCGGACTAGCCTGGGTGTTGGCATCTTACATTTCAGATGCCGCAGTACGCGTGTTTATCGGCGTCACGACCATCGCCTACGTGCTCTATACCTGGATCGGTCCATCAGCGGTCGCGCGCGGCGCCGGCCGCGCGAACGCCGCCAAAGGCGTGTTCCTTGGCGCCGTTTCCGGCTTTACGTCCACGCTCTGCCAGGCCGGCGCGCCGCCGTACCAGATGTACGCGTTGTCACAGAAACTGCCAAAAATGACTTACGTCGGCACCAGCGCGATCTACTTCGCCGCCATGAACTGGCTCAAGGTGGTGCCATATCTCGCGCTCGGCCAGTTCTCGATGAAGGGCTTCGGCACATCGCTTGCGCTGCTGCCGCTCGCGATTCTGACCAACCAGCTCGGCTTCTGGGTGGTGCGCATTACGCCGACCGTGGTGTTCTTCCGTATTACCATGATCATCCTGTTTCTGATCTCGCTCGAACTTACGCGCAGCGGCATGACAGATATTTTGTACAGATGATTCTGCGCGCGCGACATCGCCTTGACTACCAACTCTCTGCCCCGAAGATGATCCGATGCTGAGTCTTCGACCGGCAGCCGCCGGACCTATACCGTGCAAAATCTGCAATGCACCTGCCCCGGTCTACGGCATCGTCGACCTCAACCGGAATTGCTGGATCGCCGGCGGCGTGATGCTGCCGGACATCGGCGTACCCGTCTCCTATCGGCGCTGCGGGACCTGCGGTTTCCTGTTCACCGACGCGTTCGATGACTGGAGCCAGAGCGACTTCAAGACGCACATTTATAATGAGGGATATCAGACCGTCGATCCTGCCTATAATGGCGAGCGGCCGCGCATGAACGCCCTGCTGGTGAAGGAGCTATTTGCAGCGCGCAAAGAAGAGCGGCGTGTTCTCGACTACGGCGGCGGCAACGACGTGCTGTGCTCGGAGCTGCGGGCGGCCGGCTTCCCGGTGGCCGTCACCTACGATCCTTTCATTGCCGAGTTCGCCCAGCCGCCCTCGGGCAAATTCGACCTGGTCACCTGTTTCGAGACGCTCGAACATATGTCCGATCCGATCCCCGGCATTGGCGCGATCGTGGCTTGCCTCGCCGATCCCGGGCTGGTGATATTTTCGACGCTGGTGCAGCCGCAGGACTTCGCCAGATTCGGCATGAATTGGTGGTATGTCGGACCGCGCAATGGCCACGTTTCGCTATTCAGCCGTGACGCGCTCGCTCGCGCCTGGCGGCACCACGGTCTCAATGTCATTTCCCTCACCGACAACGTCCACCTCGCGTTCCGAAACCTCCCGGATTTCGCGCGGCACCGCTTCAAGCCAGCCTAGAGGCAATAGAGCCGATTGATTGAGGCGCCCGCTCTTGGCTAACGTTGCGCCGGGGGACAACGGTATGGCGAAAACAGCCTACGATATCGATCTCGACCGCAATCCGGCGAATTTCCAGCCGCTGACGCCGCTTGGTTTCCTGGAACGCGCGGCGGCCGTATTCCCCGATCATACCGCCATCATCCATGGCGCGATGCGGCGCTCCTATGCGGAGTTCTATGCGCGCGCGCGGCGCCTCGGGTCGGCCTTGGCAAAACGTGGCCTCAAGCGTGGTGACACCATTTCTGTATTCCTTGCCAACACGCCTGCCATGCTCGAATGCCACTATGGCGTACCGATGTGCCAGGCCGTGCTCAACACACTCAACACCAGGTTGGACGCGCCAATCATCGCGTTCTCCCTTGATCACGCGGAAGTCAAGGTGGTGATCACCGACCGCGAATACTCAAAGGTGATGAAAGAGGCTTTGGCTCTCTGCAAGGTCAAGCCGCTGGTGATCGACTATGACGACCCCGAATACACCGGCGCCGGAGAACGGTTGGGAAAAATCGAATACGAAGCGTTCCTCGCGCAGGGCGACCCGAACTACGAATGGAAAATGCCCGACGACGAGTGGGATGCGATCTCACTCAATTACACCTCCGGCACCACCGGCGATCCCAAGGGCGTGGTCTATCACCACCGCGGCGCACACCTGCTCGCGGTCGGCAACGTGGTGACCTGCTCGATGGCCAAGCACCCGGTCTATCTGTGGACCCTGCCGATGTTTCATTGCAACGGCTGGTGCTTCCCGTGGTCGATCTCTGTGGTCGCCGGCACGCATGTTTGCCTGCGTGCCGTGCGCGCTGTCGCGATGTACGACGCAATCGCCGCCCACAAGGTAACGCATCTGTGCGGCGCGCCGATTGTCATGGCCACGCTGCTCAACGCGCCGGCGAACGAGAAAAAGCCGTTGCCGCACATCGTTGAATTCTTCACCGCCGCGGCGCCGCCGCCGGAAGCCGTACTCGCCGCCATGAAGGAGGCGGGCTTCAACGTCACGCATTTGTACGGCCTGACCGAATCTTACGGGCCGGCCGTGGTCAACGACTGGCACACCGCGTGGAACGGGCTTCCCCCGGCCGAACAGGCTGTGAAAAAGGCGCGCCAGGGCGTGCGTTACGGCGCGCTCGAAGGACTCGATGTGCTGGACCCTGAAACAATGAAGCCGGTTGCGCGCGATGGCGAACACCTGGGCGAAGTGATGATGCGCGGCAATGTGGTGATGAAGGGCTATCTCAAGAACAAATCATCGACCGACAAGTCGTTTGCGGGTGGCTGGTTTCACACCGGTGATCTCGGTGTGATGCACGCAGATGGCTATATCCAGCTCAAGGACCGTTCCAAGGACATCATCATTTCCGGAGGCGAGAATATTTCCTCAATCGAAGTTGAGGACGCGCTTTACAAACATCCTGCCGTTGCCGCTGCCGCGGTGGTCGCGAAGCCTGACGATAAATGGGGCGAAACGCCTTGCGCGTTCGTCGAATTGAAACCGGGCGCGCAGGCGAGCACGGATGAGCTGCTGCAGTGGTGCCGCAAGCAGCTCGCAGGCTACAAATGCCCGCGTTATCTGGTTTTCGCCGACATACCGAAGACCAGCACCGGCAAGATCCAGAAATTCAAATTGCGGGAGATGGCGAAGGCGGTGTGAGCTCGCCGGGGTTCCGTCCACGGACCGCTCACAGATGATGTTATAGTAGCCGGGCGCCGACCGAATCCCTGCGGAACAAAATGCCCGATATTCTTGAGAGCAACGACGGCCCCGTCCGCACACTGCGGATGAACCGGCCGGACAAAAAGAACGCACTGACGCTTGCCATGTACGACACGATGACGGCGTCAATCGAGGACGCAGCCACGAAGCCGGCCGTGCGGTGCCTGCTAATCGCGGGTGCACCCGATGTGTTCTGCGCCGGCAACGATCTCAACGATTTCGTAGCCATGGCGAGAAGCGGCGCGCTCGGCGCGCCTATCGTGCGCTTCATGCACGCGCTGGCGCGTTGCCAGAAACCGCTGGTTGCTTCGGTCAGCGGCGCCGCGGTCGGCATCGGCACCACGATGCTGCTGCATTGCGATCAGGTGATCGCAAGCAGCACAGCCATGTTCCTGACGCCGTTTGTTTCGCTCGGCCTGGTGCCGGAAAACGGCTCGAGTGTGATCGCGCCGCGGCTCATGGGACACACACGCGCGTTTTCTCTGCTGGTGATGGGCAAGCCCCTATCGGCCGAGGAAGCCAAAGCTGCCGGCATCGTCAACACTGTTGTTCCGGTGGAAAATCTCGATGCGCATGCGCTTGTCGTTGCGCGCGAAATCGCAGCCCTGCCGCCCGAAAGCGTGATCACGGCGCGCCGCTTGATGCGCGGCTCCGTTGAGGAGATCGTCGCGCGCATTGACGAGGAAACGGAAGAATTCAAAACGCGACTCGCCTCGCCCGAAGCTCAGGCGGCGTTCGCGGCGTTTCTCAAGCGGAAACGATAAGCGTCAGCGCCCTTCGCGAGCGTAAGGATTGAAAATATTGTCGGTGTTGTAGCGATCGCCGAACGAGCGCTGCTGACCGAACTGGAGGGTCGTATTGCCCTGCTGAACCGCGGTCTGACCGTTGGTGGAGCCGAAGGGCGAAACCGGCGTATGCCGGTCCGGCGCGGCGGCCGGCTTGTCCTGATCCGCGAAGCCTCGCCCGCCGCTTGGCGCGGCCTGATTCTCGATGGTGAAAGCCTGCGCGCCAGGCGCGGCGCAAAGCGCCACCAGCAATGCGGCTGTGAAGGTGAACGCACACGATGTTGCGCGGATTTTCATGATGGCCCCGATCGAGTCTGTTGTTCAGCGAATCCAGCAGGACAATATGGCCGCACCGCGGCACAACGCTATTCTATCTTCAATCCCAGCTTCTTCACCAGCCCACCCCACTTCTTTTCATCCTGATCGATGTCGGCGGCATAGGCCTCCGGCGTGCCGGATATTGCTTCGGCGCCTTCCGTCGCCAGCCGGTTTTTCACTTCATCGTCGGCAAGTGCGGCATTTAGCTCTTTGTTCAGGCGCGCAATCACCGGTGGCGGCGTCCCGGCCGGCGCCGCAAGCCCATACCGCAAGGCCACGTCAAACCCGGGCACGCCACTTTCGGCAAGCGTCGGCAAATCCGGCAGCAACTTCGTTCGCTTGCCGCTGGTGATCGCAAGACCCCGCAGAGTTCCCGCCTTGATATTGCCAAGCGCAACCGGAATCGGGATGAACATCATCGGGATATGTCCCCCGAGCAGATCGCTCATGGCGGGGCCGTTACCTTTATATGGCACATGCTGAAGCTTGATCCCGGCTTCGGTCGCAAGATACTCGCCAGCGAGGTGGTTGACGGTCCCGACGCCGGGCGAGCCATACTGCAGCGGTACCGACGCCGCTTTGGCGTAGGCGATCAGCTCGGCTATCGAATGCACCGGCAGCGAGGGGTGCACCAGCAGCACGCTCGGCGCGGCGCCGATCATGCCGATCGGCGCGAAATCCTTGCGCGGATCGTAACCCGCGTTGGCGTTCATGGCGGGCGCGATGGCCATCGTAGCCGTGTAGCTCAGCAATATGGTGTAGCCATCGGGCGCCGCTTTGGCGACAAATCGGGTGCCGATGGTGCCGCCGGCCCCGCCACGGTTTTCCACCACGATCTGCTGACCGAGCGCGGCCGACATTTTGTCGGCGACGTTGCGCGCCATAACCGTCGTGCTGCCGCCGGGCGGAAACGGGACAATCAACGTGATCGGACGAGTTGGATAGTCGTCGGCGCGCGCAATCGCGGACGCCACAACAAGCGGCAGTGTTGCAACAAACGCCAGCCCAATGAGCTTCATGCGCCGCATCGCTTACTCAACCTTCAATCCCAGTGTACGGACCAAGCCGCCCCACTTCTTTTCCTCTCGATCGATGTCGGCCGCGTACTCGGCCGCGGTCGACGTCATCGGATCACCGCCCTCGCGGTGAATTTGCGACTGGACGTCCGGGTTGTCGACCAGCTTGCGCAGTTCACCATTGAGCTTCTCGACGATTTCTTTCGGCGTACCCGCCGGCGCTAGCAGGCCGTAGTGCAGG
>Ga0187779_10002079_pt1 | contig 12389 bp, 14 predicted proteins | sample 1015_Q2_SP10_10__FD_132435 | JGI IMG/M metagenome (GOLD analysis project Ga0187779, IMG submission 132435) | Tropical peat soil microbial communities from peatlands in Department of Meta, Colombia - 1015_Q2_SP10_10_MG | ecosystem: Environmental > Terrestrial > Soil > Wetlands > Peat | place... | reverse complement strand
GGATTTCTACGGCTACCAGGAGGGCCGCCTCGTCTTCCTGTGCTGGCGGCTCGGCGAGGAGCGGGTGGCGCACTGGCACGACCTCGACGCCGGATTCGCCGGCCGGCGCCCGATCGCACCGGCGTTCGCCGCTACGGAGGAGGGACAGGCGTGAAGCGCTTCGCGACCCTGGCGACCGCGCTGGTGCTGGCGGGCTGCGCCCACCGCGCCCCGGTGCGGGAGGCCATTCACCCGCAGCCCAACCGGCCCTACAGCCAGGCCGTGCGGGTCGGCCGCACCTACTACTTCGCCGGCAAGATCGGCGTCACGGACTCCACGCGCGCGCTCACCGCGGGCCGGACCGCGGCCGAGACCCGCAACGTCCTCGAGTCGTTCCGTGCGCTGTTCGGCGAGCTGGGGCTGACGCTGGGCGACGTCGTGCAGGCCACGGTGTACCTGGCGGACATGGCGGACTACGACGAGATGAACCGCGTGTACGCGGAGTACTTCCCGACCAACCCGCCGGCGCGCGAGACGGTCGCGGTGAGCGGCATCGTGTCGGGTGCACGGGTCGAGATCTCCTTCATCGCGATCGGACAGCGGAGGTAACCGGCATGCTGCGCTTCCTGCACTGGGTCGGCATCGCGGTCTGGCTCGGCGCCCAGCTCACCTTCATGGTCTGGGGTCCGCAGACGCGGGCGGTCGGCCTGGAGGCGTGGGCCCACACCTGGAAGACGCTCGCCCGCGTTCAGGGCCTGCTGATCGCGCCGGCGGCCGCGCTCGCGACCATCACCGGCATCGTGATGACGATGCAGCTGGTGGGCCAGCACGTGGACGAAACCACCTCGCTCGAGCTGATGCAGGCGTTCGGCCTGCTGGCCGGCGTGATCGCCGTCGGCGTCGTGACGCCGCTGGCGAACCGCGTGGCCTACTACGCCCAGGTGAGCGTGGAGAAGGGCGAGAAGGACCCGAGGGCCGAGAAGGCGCGCGGCCTGCTGGCGTGGGCCGGCTCGCTGACCGGCGTGGCGATCCTGGTGGCCCTGTACTTCGGCGCCATGGCCCCGCGCATGCTGCCGTGACGGGTGCGAGGGGTCACGATCTCCTGAGATACCAGCGGCAGTAGCGCCGCACCGGGCACTCGCCGCACTTCGGGGCCCTGGCCGTGCAGACCAGGGCCCCGAGCTCCATCAGCGCCTGATTGAACGACCACGCGGTCTTGCCGCGTCTGGGCTGCAGGTCGTGGGCGAGCGACCTCGTGTCCTTCGCCGTAGCGGAACCGAATACCCGGCGGAGCACGCGGCCGGCGTTGGTGTCGACGGCGGGCGTCGGCCGCTCGAACGCGAAGGTGGCCACCGCCCCGGCGGTGTACGGCCCGATCCCCGGCAGCCGCTCGAGCTGGTCGGGGTCCGAGGGCAGCTCGCCGTCGTGGTCGCGCACCACCTGCTTCGCGAGCCGGTGCAGGTTGGCCGCGCGACGGTAGTAGCCCAGCCCCTCCCACGACTCCCGGACGGCGCGGGCAGGGCCCCGCGCCAGCGCGCGGAGGCTGGGCCAGCGCTCCAGGAACGGCCCGTAGAACTCGAGCACGCGGGCGACCTGCGTCTGCTGCAGCATGAACTCGGAGACCAGCACGCGGTACGGATCGCGGGTGCGCCGCCACGGCAGGTCGCGTCCCGCGGCGCGGAACCAGGCGAGGAGCTTGCGCCTGAAGGCGGCGGCGCATTCGAGGGTGGAATGTTTGGGCACGGAAGGTGAGAATATACGCTTGGGTGTAGGGTGTGAGGGTGTAGGGTGTAGGGCCCTCCACACCCTACGCCCTACACCCTACACCCGTCCGCCCCTTGCTCATGGATCAGCTGACCACCACCTCCGAGCTCCCGATCCCCGTCAACGCGGCGCGCGCCGTGGCGCGCCCGTTCCTCTCGTCGCTCGAGAACGTGGGCCGGTTCGGGATGATGCTGTGGGAGCTGGTGCGCGCGCTGCCGGAGTGGCGGGCGTGGGTGCCGCGCACGGTCGAGCAGTGCCAGCAGGTGGGCTTCGGCAGCCTGCTGATCGTGGTGCTCACGTCGGCGTTCGCGGGCGGCGTGACGTCGTTCCAGGCGGGCTACCAGTTCACGGGCAGCATCCCGCTGTACCTGCTCGGCGCGGTGATCGCGGAGAGCATCATCCTCGAGCTGGGCCCGGTGATGACCGGCCTGCTCCTCGCCGGGCGCATCGGGGCGCGCTACGCGGCGGAGCTGGGGACGATGCGCGTCACGGAGCAGATCGACGCGCTCGAGTCGCTGGGCCGCAATCCGGCGTCGCACCTGCTGCTGCCGCGCGTCCTGGCGGGCCTGGTGATGCTGCCGGCGCTGGTGGTCGTGTCCGACGCGACGGGCATGTTGAGCGGGTTCCTGGCCGCGAAGCAGTCCATTCACATCACCTACGCGGAATTCGCGTACGGAACGCAGCGCTTCTTCCGCACCTTCGACCTGTGGTACTCGGTGATCAAGGCCGAGGCGTTCGGCGCGGTGGTGACGCTGATCCCGTGCTACGTCGGCTTCGAGGCGCAGGAGGGCGCGGAAGGGGTCGGCCGGGCGACCACCACGGCCGTCGTGACCTCGTGCGTGCTGATCCTGCTGCTCGACCTGCTGCTCGCGAAGCTGCTGCTGTAGCGATGATCGAGCTCCGGAACGTCCACAAGAAGTTCGGCCGGCACGTGGTGCTGGACGGCGTCGACTTCACCGTGGCGGACGGCGAGACGGTGGCGCTGCTCGGCCCCTCGGGCACGGGCAAGAGCGTGCTGCTCAAGCACATCATCGGCCTGATGCGCCCCGACGTGGGCGAGGTCGTGGTGGACGGCGAGTCGGTGCCGCAGCTGAGCCGCCAGGCGCTCGCGGCGCTGCGCGGCCGGATCGGGTACGCGTTCCAGACCGGCGCGCTGTTCGACTCGATGACGGTGTACGAGAACATCCGGCTCGGCATCACCGACGACGCCTGCTACCGGGACCGCGACTTCTGCCACGGCCGCGTCGCCGAGTGCCTGCGGCTGGTGAACCTCAGCGACGACGTCGGCAAGCTGATGCCCGCGGAGCTGTCGGGCGGCATGCGCAAGCGCGTCGGCATCGCGCGGGCGATCGCCGGACGGCCGAAGTATCTTCTCTACGACGAGCCGACGTCGGGCCTCGATCCCGTGAACGCCGACGCGATGGACGCGCTGATCGAGCGGCTGCAGAAGGAGCTGCACGCCACCAGCGTGGTGGTGAGCCACGACGTGCGGGGCTCGTTCCGGGTGGCGGACCGCATCGCGCTGCTGCACAATGGGCGGATCCGGGCGGTCGGCACGGCGGAGGAGTTCATGGCGGCGAAGGACAACGTGGTGCGCGAGTTCCTGGAGCGTGACATGCAGTTCGCGGCGGAGGGCTGATGGAGCTGCGCTACCGGCGGGAAGCGGCCGTCGGCGTGTTCATCATCGTCGCGACCGTGCTGTTCGTCTTCGGGATGATCTGGCTCCGCGGCAAGTCGGTGCGCTCCGGCGAGCTGGTCGAGACCACGTTCTCCGACGTGGCGGGCCTCAAGGTCGGCGACCCGATCCGCACCTCGGGCGTCTCGGTGGGCCAGATCGACGACATCCGCCTGCTGAAGCCGGGCCAGGTGGTGGTGGTGATGAACCTCAAGGGCGGGCAGCGGCCGCGCGCCGACGCACGCGCCGTGGTGCGCTCGCTCGACTTCTTCGGCGCGCAGTACCTCGACTACGACCCCGGCACGGCCCCGCAGCCCCTGGGACCGGGCGCGATCATCCCCGGCGAGCGGGAGCAGAGCGTCTCCGAGCAGATCGCGGGTCTCACCGGGCCGGGGCGACAGGCGTTGAGCAACGCGGGCGCGTTCCTCTCGGCGCAGAACGCCAGCGAGCTGCACGCGCTGCTGGTGGACGCGCGCCACGCCGTGGGCCAGCTCGGCAACTCGGTCGAGGCGCCCTCCGGCGAGGCCGCGCACGCGCTGCTGGCGCTGCGCGAGCTGCTGCAGCGGCTCGACCTGCTGGCGGGGAGCAGCGCCACGCAGCAGACCTTCGACAACATGCGCGACGCCTCCCGCAACCTGGTGCAGGTCACGGCGAGCCTGCAGCACACCAGCGCGTCGCTGGACTCGGTCCTGGTCAAGATCAACGCCGGACGCGGTTCCATGGGGCGGCTGGTGAACGACACGACCCTGGTCTCCGACCTGCACGAGGCCAGCACCGCCCTCACCGCGCTGCTGACGGACCTCAAGGCCCACCCGGGCCGCTACGTCAACGTGCACGTGTTCTAGCTTGCTGAAGATCCAGTTTCTCGGCACCTCCGCGGCGCGGCCCACCGCCGAGCGCAACGTCAGCGCGCTGGTGCTGACCCGCGAAGGCGAGACGCTGCTGTTCGAGTGCGGGGAAGGGACCCAGCGCCAGATGATGCGCTACGGCGTCACCTTCGGGTTGAACGAGGTCTTCTTCACGCACTTCCACGGCGACCACTACCTGGGGATCATCGGGCTGGTGCGCACGCTCGGTCTCCAGGGCCGCACCGACCCGATGCGCCTGGTGGGGCCGCGCGGGGCGGCGAAGCTGCTGGGGCAGGCGCTGGCGCTGGGCGTGGAGCGCGCCGTGTTCCCGGTCGAGATCGTGGAGGTCGAGCCGGACCAGGTGCTGGCGCGCGAGGGCTACGAGCTGCGGGTGTTCGGCGTCGAGCACGGCGGGGGCGCCGTGGGCTACGCGCTGGTCGAGCAGGACCGGCTGGGCCGGTTCAACCCCGACCGCGCGCGGGAGCTGGGGGTGCCGGAGGGGCCGCTGTGGGGGAAGCTCCAACGCGGCCAGGCGGTGCGACTGGACGACGGGCGCGAGGTGACCGCCGAGACCATCGTGAGCGCGCCGCGGCCGGGCCGGCGGCTGGTGTATTCGGGCGACACGCGGCCGTGCGCCGCCACGGTCGAGGCCGCGCGCGGGGCCGACCTCCTGGTGCACGAGGCGACGTTCGGCGAGGAAGAGAAGGACCGCGCCAGGGAGACCGCGCACGCCACGGCACGGGAGGCCGCGGAGGTCGCGCGGCAGGCGGGGGCCCGCCGGCTGGTGCTGACCCACCTCTCGGCGCGCTACTCGCGGGACTCCGCGGCGCTCCTGGACGAGGCGCGGGCCGTGTTTCCCGAGACGGTCGTGGCCAAGGACGGGCTGGAGGTGGAAGTCCCGTACCCGGACTGAGCTCCGGACGGGCGAGGCCGCGGGCCGGGGTTCGGGTTGAGGGAATGGCGGCGCCCGGCTAGGTTTCCGCCCGCACGGGGCTGTAGCTCAGCTGGGAGAGCGCCTGGATCGCACCCAGGAGGTCAGGGGTTCGAGCCCCCTCAGCTCCACTTGCCTGGCGAGGCGTTTGCTCGCAACTTGGCGTCTCGCAACTGTTTTGGTCGTTGCCCCTTGGTGTAATTGGCAACACGCCTGACTCTGGATCAGGAGAGTCCTGGTTCGATCCCAGGAGGGGCAACTCGAAGCGCGACACTACGATGAGTGGTGTCGCGCTTCGGCGTTACGGGCGCATCCTGTTGGGGCTGCGGTACGAGGAGTCAGACCCTCGACATCTGAAGCAGCTTCTTCCACTGCGCCTCGGTCGCCGGTACGACGGATAGCCGCGGCATCCTGACCAGCGCCAGGTCCTGCAGCACCGTCTCCTGCCGGATCTCGCCGAGCGTGACCGGACGAGGCAGAGCTTTCCCAGCCACGATGTCCACCACCGCGAGCTTCGCGTCCTTGGGGTCGGGGTAAGGGGCCGAGGCCACGGCGGCCAGTCCGACCACGGCCTTCTCGTTGCCGGTGTGGTAGATCATCAACTCGTCGCCGCGCTGCATGGCACGGATGTTCTTGAGCGCCACCGGATTGGTGACACCGTCCCAGCGGGCGGCCCGCTCCCTGACCAGGCGGTCGAAGGAGTATGCCGAAGGCTCGGTCTTGAGGATCCAGTGTGCCATGATGGCCGGTGCGGGCAATCTACCCAGGCCGCCCGGCCCCGCCAACGAATTGCGCTTGCCCAACCTCAGGGGTCGGACCTTGCAGATCGACACGGCGTTGCGCATCAATCGGCGCCCCGATCAAGACGCCCCCGACCGTCCGGCCCGGAGGCTCCGTGAGTACCGCATGCCCTGGATGACCCCGCACTTCACCCGCGCCGCACGCTGCGTCGCAGGGGCGCTGGCGCCGCTCGCCGTCGCGGCGTCATGCCACACCGGTGCACGCGACGGCGCGGCGGCGGCGCGTGGCTCGATCATCCTCGCCACGACGACGAGCACCCAGGACAGCGGCCTGCTGGATTCGCTCCTGCCACTGTTCTCCGCGGCCTCCGGCATCGACGTCAAGGTCATCGCCGTGGGATCCGGCGCCGCGCTCGAGCTCGGGCGCCGGGGCGACGCGGACGTGGTGCTCAGCCACGCGCCGGAAGCCGAGCGCGGCTACGTCGCGAGCGGGGACCTGATCGGCGGCCGGCTGGTGATGCACAACACGTTTCTGGTGGTCGGGCCGGCGACAGACCCGGCCCACGCCCGGGGCCGGCCGCTGCGCGACGGGCTGGCGCTCATCGCGCGGACCGGGCCCTTCATCTCGCGCGCGGACGGATCCGGCACCGACAAGAAGGAGACGGCGCTCTGGGCGTTGGCGGGCATCGCCCCCGGGCGCGTGAACCGGCGGGAGATGACGGGCCAGGGGATGGGTGCGACGCTGCAGGTCGCCGAGCAGCGCCAGGGCTATACGTTGACGGATCGCGCCACCTACCTGGCCCTGCGGCCCCAGCTCACGCTGGTCCCGGTGCTGAGCGGCGATCCGGAGCTCATGAACGTCTACCACGCCTACCTGGTGAACCCCGACCGCCATGCGCGGGTGCACGCGCCGCAGGCCCGGGCGTTCGTGGACTTCCTCGTCGGCCCCTCGGCGCAGGCGGAGATTGCCGCGTTCGGGCGCGCCAGGTACGGGGAGCCGCTGTTCGTGGCGGACGCGGGGAAGCCCGATCCGACGGCGCACTGACCCGACGAGGCGAGGGGACGTGACGATGGACGCTCAGCTGTGGCCGATCGTCGGCCGGACGATCCTGGTGTCGGGCGCGGCGACCGTTTTCGCGGTGCTCGCGGGCGCTCCCCTGGGCTACCTGCTGGCGCGCAGCCGGTTCCGGGGTCGCACGCTGCTCCTCGCCCTGGTCAATACGGGCATGGGCCTGCCTCCCGTGGTGGTGGGCCTCGTCGTGTGGCTGGTGCTCGCGCGGTCGGGACCGCTCGGCGGGCTCGACCTCATCTACACCAAGCAGGCGATGATCGCGGCCCAGTTCATCATCGGCCTGCCGCTGGTCGTGGGCGTCACCGCCGCCGCCGTGCAGGCGCTGCCCCGCGAGCTGCCCGACCTGCTGCTGTCGCTCGGCGCGGGACCCTGGCGCACGATGTTCATCATCGCGAAGGAGGCGCGCCTCGGCCTCCTGGCGGCGCTGATGGCCGGCTTCGGCGCCGTCATCTCCGAGGTCGGCGCGGCGATGACGGTCGGCGGCAACCTGCAGGGCAGCACGCGGGTGCTCGCGACGGCGATCGTCACGGTGACCGGCCGCGGCGAGATCGGCGCTGCCCTCGTGCTCGGGGGAGTGCTGCTGGGGATCGCGTTCGCGACCAACCTGGTGCTCACGATCGTGCAGCAGCGGTCCGAGCGGTAGCGTGGAGGTCGTGCTGGAGGGCGTGCGCTTCGAGCGCGATCACCGGGTCGTGCTCGACATCCCGTTCGCGAGGTTCGCGCCAGGCGAGACGAGCGCCGTGCTCGGATCGAACGGAGCCGGGAAGACGACGCTGCTCCGGCTCATCGCCGGAATCGAGCGGCCCACGGCCGGCGTCGTCCGGATCGGTGGCGCCGCTCTCGGCCGGCCGGATGGAGCGCACCGGCCGACGGCGCTGTGCTTCCAGAGGCCGACGTTCGTCCGCGGAACCGTCCGCGAGAACCTCGATCTGGCGCTGCGCCTGCGCGCCGTGGGGGCGGCCGACCGCCGGAAGAGGATCGAGGAGGTGGCCGCGCACTGCGGGATCGCGGCGCTGCTGGAGCGCTCGGCGGCCAGGCTCTCGGGAGGCGAGGCTCAGCGAACGAGCCTCGCCCGGACCCTGGTGCTTCGGGCTCCGGTCACCCTGCTGGACGAGCCCCTCAGCGGCGTGGACGCAGCGGGACGGGCGCGGCTGCTGCACGAGCTTCCGGGGCTGCTGTCCGAATACGCCGGCACGGCCATCGTCGTCACGCACCAACGCGAGGAGGCCGTCGCGCTCGCCCGCTCGATCATCGTCCTCTCGGACGGCAATCTGCGGGGCATCGATGCCGGCAGCGCTCCCTCGGAGGGTCGGCCGGCCTAGCCCCGCTGCGGCCGGGATCGAGTCGTCTTCTTTTCGCGCGGCTTCTCGCCGAACCACCACAGCGTGGGATCTGGTGGGCACCCGTGGCGGATCAGGACCGCGTCCACCTCGGCGTTCACGGGCGGCTCCGGGTACAGCTTCGCGCCGGCCTCGATGAGGGCCTCGACCAGCGGTGCGAACACTCTCGGGTCGCCGCCGTGCGCCGCGGACCACAGGGTCTGGCCCAGCACGGTGCCACCGTACTGGTTGCGCGCCTCCAGCGGCGCGCCGTGCTCGAGCAGCAGCCGCGCCGTCTCCAGCTGGCCGCCCATCGCCGCGTAGTGGAGCCCCGTCTGGCCGTCGCCGTCGTGACCTGCGAGATCCACGCGGCGCGCCACCAGATACTCCACGACGTCGGTGCGCCCGCAGAAGCACGCATGGCGGAACGCGCTGTGGACCTCGTCCGGCCCAGGTGCCGGCGCCCGCTCGCCGCCCGCATCCAGGAACGCCGTGACCAGATCGAGGCGTCCGACGCCGGCCGCTTCGACGAGATCGAGGTGGGAGACCCGCTCGGCCAGAAACGCCGCGGCCTCGGGGCACCCGTTGGCGAGACAGGCCATCACCACGCCGTGGCTGTGGCCGGCGATCCCCCGCGGCTCGATCCGGGCGCCGCGCTCGATCAACAGCTGCAGCAGCGGGATCTGGACGCCGGCGGCGCGGGGATGAGCGCTCGTGGCCACCAGGCCAAGGGGCGTGGATCCGCCGCCGTAGACGTCGGCCTCCGCGTCCACCTCGGCGCCCGCGTCCAGCAGAATCCTGGCGATCGCGACGATGTTCGGCGGCGTGCGCTGGCGGTAGTTCTCGACGCCGTTGGCGGACACGTAGTGGAGCAGGGTGGCGCCGTGCTCGCGCGTCGAGACCGCCCGCGCCAGCGACGGATCCGCCGCCAGCAAGCGCCGGAGCGCCGGCTCGTCGCCGGAGACGATGGCGTCGGCCGCGGCCTCGAAACCGGCCACATCGCTTCCGGCGTGCGCGAGCCGGTCCAGGTGGGCCACGAGCTTCGGCCAGCTGTCGAAGCCGTGCGACCGCGCGACGACGAACTGCGCCTCCGAGAGCCAGCAGCCGTCCGCGCCGCCGGCCTTCAGCCTGCGGGTCGCAAAGTCCTCGAGCTGGGCCGCCGCGCGATCGATCTCTCGTACACCGCGGGGACGACCGGGGCCCGCCGTTGCCTTCGAGAGCGAGGCGAGCCAGCGGTCGGTCCAGGCGCCGATCGCGTCGGGGTCGTCGGAGCGGCACGCCTTGACGAGGTCCTTCGCGAGCTTGCGGTACTGCTCGACGCTGGGCCGGGGCGGAAGGGGAAGTGCGTCCTGCGGGTTCGGGAACACACGAAACTCCTTTCAGTGCACGCCTGGAGTCCGCCCGGATCAGGCTGAAAGAAGCTCGTGGATCGGTTGTGGCACTGCCGGGTGGGCACGGCCCTTTCCGCGGACTGGATGCGCCCCTGAGCGCTGCCGGAACACTAGCCGGCGGCAACTCGCGGTGTCAAAGGGGCCGCGCCGGCTGGCCCTTCACAGGGCCGCGGAGCCCGGGGCGCCCGGCGCCGCCGGGCGCGTCCTCGGCACCGTATCGACGAACTGGCCGAAGTGCAGGCACTCCTCGAGACGGCACGACCAGGCCAGGTGCCCGTCCCAGACGGTCATGTCGGGACAACCGTCGCACATGTTCTGCTGGCCGTCGGGCATGAAGTCCACCGGCTGGATGATCATGATGGACTGCATGTGCATGCGCCGGAACGACTGTCGCGCGTCGAAGAACGCCCGCGCGAACGCTGGCCGGAGACGCCGGTCGAGCGGGGCCAGGAGCAGGAGCGACCGCGCGCTCCCGGTGACCGCCGGACGCGCGTAGGCGAGGTAGCGCCCCGTCCACAGGTGGTGGGCGGTCTGGATCAACTCGACCGTCTTCGGCCCGACCCAACCGTGCGTCCGGCCGTTGCGCCCGAAGCGCATCGACAGCAGCCACTTGAGGGAGTCCGGGCGCGCGGTGCCGTTGAGATAGGCACAGGGCGCGAAGTCGGGGACGCGCTCGCGGATCCTGGCGACGACCTCGGGCGTGGTGAGATCGGTGCGCTCCGGCTGCGACGGGTACGCGTAGGCGAGCGGCCGCATGTCGATCGGCTGCCCCCTGAGGTAGTAGTCGTACTCTCCCTCGAGCACCGCGGCGCGGTAGAGGATGAACACCATCACGTGGACGATGTCCATGTGCTCGCCCGCCCACGCGACCAGGTCGGGCACGGCGTCGAGATTGCTCTCGTAGACGGTGGCGTTGAACGCGCAGCCGATGCCGCCGACGCGGGCCACCAGCTCCGCGAGCTCGAGCCTGAGCGCGTTGAGCTCCTGTTCGCTCTTCCCCTTCCAGCCGGGCCGCCCCTGGCGGCTGTCCACGTGGAACGTCAGGCCGGCGAGGCCCGCCCGCCGGAGGTCCCGCAGCAGCTCGGGCCCGAGAGCCAGCCCGTTGGTGTTGAGGATCGGCTTCCAGCCGCGCCGGGCGATGAGCCGGACGACGTCCACGATCTGCGGGTGGGTGAGCGGATCGCCGCCGGCGATCGACACGCCGTCGGTCGTCCGCGCGGCCTCGAACACGTCGAGGTCCGCGGCGATCTCCGCGAGGGACTTGTGCTCGTCGACGTTGGCGTGGTAGCAGCCGTCGCAGGCCAGGTTGCACTTGCGCGTGGGCTCGAGCCACGCGATGGCGTTGTCGGGCATGCTCCACGGCAGGCGGTACAGCGTGCGGTGATCGACGACGGTCGGCATGGCAACCCCGCAGTCGCGCTCGGATGCGGCCCCAGCGGGCCGGCACTCGCAGCCTATCGGCCGGCCGTCAAGCGAGCGTCAAGCGGAGGTCGAGCCGGCGTCGAACCGGGCGCGAAGGCCTCACGGCCTCGCGAGCACCTCCTCGAACAGCGCGACGGCCCGCGGGTCGCCGGTCTGGCCGAGCCAGAAGAAGGCCTTCTTCCGCACCTCGGGGTCGCGGTTGGTGCGGGCGACCTGGATCAGCGCGGGCACGCCCACGTCCCGCGGCTGCTGCGACAGGGCGAACACCGCGTGCTCGCGCACGTCGCGGTCGAGCGTGTCCTCGCCCGCCATCGCCGTGAGGTCCTTGACCGCCGCGTCGCCCGCTGCCTGGCCGAGCCAGAAGACCGCCTGCTCGCGCACGTGGCGCGACGCGGAGGCGTCGCGGGCGAGCCTGCCGAGGTCCGGCCACAGCGTCACGGAGTCGGCCAGGATCGCGGGGAAGACGGCGTCGTGCGCACCGGCGCCGTCGCCCGTGCGGGCGAGGTCGAGCAGCCAGTGCGCGGCCTCGGGAGCGGACACGACGCCGAGGTCCGTGACACCCTCCGCCGGCCGCCAGTGGCCGCCGACGTAGGCGCGGATCCGCTCCACCTTCCCGCCGGCGACGCGGAGCACCAGCCGGACCGGGCCGGCCTCGCACGGGCAGGGACCGTCGTCGTCCACGTCCTCGTTGCGCACGTGGCGGCCGCCGCAGTCGCCATTCTCGCAGTTGAACGAGATGTTGTTCGCCCCGTTGCCGCACACCCCGTCCCGCGCGGCGAACGTCATCCGCACCGCGCCGTCGGGAGCGCGCGCCACGCGCTGCGCCAGGGACTGGGCGCCGGCCGGCCTTGCGAGTGCCAGCGCCGCCGCGAGCACGCCGAGGGCGCGCCTCACTGGTTGATGATCTCGGTCAGGACCTGCGCCGCGCGCGGGTCGTGGGACTGGCCGAGCCAGAACAGGGCCTTGCTCCGCAGGTCGTGGTTGGTCTCGTGACGCGCGATGTCGATGATCTTGTCCAGCGCCTGCGGCTCGTGCCGCTGCGAGTAGACGAAGATCAGCTGCTCCCTGACGTCCGCGTCCGCGGTGCGGTCGTAGAGCTGGACCAGGTCGCCGATGTCGGCGCCCGTCTGGCCGGCCCAGAACAGCGCCTTCTTCCGCACGTCCACGCTCTCGCGCGAGCTCACGGCCAGGTCCATCAGCCAGCGCGTGTTCTCGGCCGAGCGCATCTGCGACAGCGAGAACAGGATC
>Ga0187779_10002078_pt1 | contig 12391 bp, 13 predicted proteins | sample 1015_Q2_SP10_10__FD_132435 | JGI IMG/M metagenome (GOLD analysis project Ga0187779, IMG submission 132435) | Tropical peat soil microbial communities from peatlands in Department of Meta, Colombia - 1015_Q2_SP10_10_MG | ecosystem: Environmental > Terrestrial > Soil > Wetlands > Peat | place... | reverse complement strand
TTTGTAAGAATATCCTCCTCTGACGCTCACGCTTTTCTGTGATCATAGCAAGAAACTTCACCTTGCTCTTCGGTGGCGCCTTCAGAGCCGCAGAGATGGCTGTTGCATCCCGGACATCTTGGCGCACGCGAAAGGCTGAGGCGATCTTATGAAACCTATCACGAAAGTAATGTGAAAAATCTTCGATGTTTCCCCCATTCCCAATTTCACCTGAAGGGTCTCGGAGTACCTCTACGCGAGAAGAGATCTGTTTCGATGGTATCTGAAATGCCACGGGTACAGCGACCTCGAATTTGCTACTCGATTCGTGAGGGGACATCTCAATCAGTTCTTTCTTAGTCAGAATCGCTTTGATCTTCGGTTTCTCACCAATCGTTACAAGAACACTCTTGGCCACACTCGAAACTTCGGGTTCTTCCATGGTTCGCAAGTAATCAAAGGCGGAACGGTCAAGCTGATATCCTGCCGAAGCTAATTCCTGCACGAACCTACGAAGATGCTCCGACAAAGCTGACCCATCCCAAAGATTGAATGGTACTGATGTGATCTTTATTCGTTAGGGAACAAGACAAGGGGCTAGGACGAAGTATATACGAGCTTAACCTATACCCTGTTGACACCCGTGGGAATAGAATGACATTAAGAATCTACAATTCGCTTTCAAGAAGGAAAGAAATCTTCCCGCGTCATAGCGCAGAAATCAGAATGTTCGTCTGTGGACCGACAGTTTATTCCTACGCGCATCTGGGACACGCTCGCACCTACATTGCCTTCGACATAATTGCTCGTTACTTGAAATATCTTGGATATTCCGTGAATTATCTGATGAATATTACCGATGTGGCTGATAGGATCTTCGACCGCGCAAAGAAACTCAACAGAGACCCAAAAGATCTGGCCTATCAATTCGAGCAGGCCTTCAAGGATGACATGCAGGCACTTCACATAAACACCGTGCAGACCTACGAGCGAGCTTCAGACCATATTCCTGAGATGGTATCTCAAATCGATGGCATGATCAAGAAGGGTGTCGCTTACGAAACGGAGACAGGTGTCTATTTTGAGGTGAGTAAATTTCCGAAATTCGGCGCGCTCTCACACTTGAGTCCTGAAGAACTTTCCCTAAGGCGATTTGAATTGTGCTCGACAAAAAAAAATCCTGAAGACTTTTCGGTTTGGAGGAAACATGACAGCGGACCCGCGTGGAACTCCCCTTGGGGTCGCGGCCGCCCCGGATGGCACGTAGAGGACACCGCGATCTCCATGGGAATCTTCGGCGACACCTATGACTTACACGGTGGAGCATCAGAACTCATGTTTCCTCATCACGAAGCGGAAATAGCTCAAGCCGAAGGGTTAACCGGAAAGTCCCCCTTTGTAAGATGCTGGTTGCACACGGGCCTATTGACCGTTGAGGGCCGGAAGATGAGCAAATCGTTAGGAAACGTGGTGCGGATTCAGGATGCTTTGAAAGAGTATTCAACTGAAGAGCTGAGATGGTATTTCGCAGGCTACCATTACAGAGAACCAGTGCACATGACTAATTCCGCGTTGAAGAAGGCTAGAGCTGAATTTCGCGCCCTAGCTACCGATATGGAAAACTTCAGGAAGAACGCGCACTCCAAAGGGCCGGTTAAGAACAGGCGATTGAATCAGTTAACAGTTAAACTCGAGAGGAATTTCAGAAGCCGTATGAATGACGACTTCGATACTCCGAACACTCTCAGAGCGTTAAGCGACCATGTCTCAAGCATATCGGAACTCGCTAGAAAACAGGCCGTTGACGCGCACTCTAAGGAGAGAACTGAAGCCGCTGTCGAACAGGTTTGCAACGTGATCGGCATTAGTGTCTAATATAACCAAGCCGTGATTGGACGCTTAGCCTCTTTCAACACGAATGAATAAGTCTCCTTAGCCGTATCAAAGTAGTACCACTCATCTCTACCGCCCGCAACGTCCTTCCTGACCTTCGGGCTCCAGACCCTGTCACAAATGTTGACACAATAACTCCCCCTGTAATACCCGATAAAGATGAAGCCACCTCCAATGTGATTAGTTAGGTTTCCTTCAATCCGTATCCCTTCGTCCTCATCTAACGCTTCGATGAAGTCGTGAAGGTCACTTTCGCTCGCAATTGGGCGCTCTTGATATGTCTCTATTATTCGCTTGGCGGGCATCTTTCACCTTCCTCCACACAGCAAACCTGTCATATGATGATGGACATAGTAAAGAGGATTAACGTCCGCTTTGGCCGTAGTCTAGCTTCGAAGTGTATCATGCTTGAGGAGAATCAGAAGTATCGCGAACTTCGAGAAGCGTAGCTTCTTTCACTTCGATAGGTGGAAAATTATGCTGTTTTATCTTCCTCACGAGCGATCGCACTTCTGATCGAGCTTTCACTGCTAGAGTCTCCGATATGAAGCCACGTTGAACTGCGTATTCCAATTCATCTTCATCGAGTACATGCACTGTACCGTTAGGAGTGATCCAGATGTCCAGAAACAAATCCGTTAGCAGGCTGGTCCTTGATCCACACATTAAACGTTTAATCGGCTTAACAATATCACAATAATAACCAATCCAATTCTTCGAATCATCGTAAAACTTCCCAATATCGAACCATCTGTCTTTGAACACGAACCAAATCGCCCAGTACCCTGAAGCTGCAATAGTCCTGCCCGCGACTTGGCGAGGTCGCGGAACGCTGAGGCGACTTTGAATAATCAACGACTTCTCCGTGACCCCAAGAAGAAGACCAGGGAATCTAGAAGCAGGATGAGGTGGTCGTCGGTAGAGAATTGAAACAGAACAAGGCAATGCCCGCTTCATCTATCAACCCTGCTTCAGACACCTAATCTTTACGACTAGAGAAAAGAGTTCGGGCGCATTATAACAAATGATCTAAAGTTATATTTCCCCATCTCGAACTGTGGCCAATACTAATAGACGGGTGCAGGCGATATCGATTCATGGCCTCAAGAGAGAACGATGTTTTCTACCTTAAACTTCAGTGGATTTCATCCAAGGATGAGGCTGAACGAGCGAGATTGGCGGCTAAGATTCGCCAGTTATTGTCTGAAAAGAAGGCTTAGCTGCTTGTCTCAGCGAAACAGGCCAACCGGCATAATGGTTCTCGTTATTCTAGAAATCTTACTCGGCGTGCTGCTCTTGCTTGGAGCAGTCGGAAGATATGAACGAGCGAGTGCGACCCTGGAGTCCCCCGGCACGTTCTTAATAATTCTAGCAGCCCTGACCTTCTGCTTTGCGTTCGGCCTCTGGATAGGGAAGACCTGGGCGTGGGTCGGTGCCATTAGTCTGGCCGCGCTGGGAATTATATTCTCAGTCTTCATCCTGTTCATAAGACCGGCGATCGGTCAAGCCATCTATCTAATTGCAAACACAGTCATGATCTATTTCCTAATCCAGCCCCGCGTTCAGCGACACTTCGGACAAGACAAAGCATAACCGGTACTGCTGTTTTCCAAGTATCGTAGCGCGGCTTCGGGTTATCTTCACCGCTCATTCATGCAGCATATCCAATGATTGCAACTCCCACAAGGATCGTCAACAGTCCGATTATTTGATGAGCAGCCAAACGTTCCTTCAGGATTATGAAAGCTAGGATGACTGTGACAGCACTGAATAACCCGGATATTGTCGCAACCACGGAAACTGCACCCCCCAGTATTCCCAGGTTGTAAGTTATGTTGCCCAGCGTGTCCACGACCCCGATTAGAAGAACTATCGGGATAATATTCGACCACTTCCCGTAGGAATATCCTTTAGGGGCTAGGATAACTGCGACGGTTAAGACGGTCGCGCTAATCACGCGCACCAACAAAACTGGCAAGAAGGCGCCTAAGCTACCGACCACGAGCTTCAATGCAAAGAACATGAAACCCAAAATGAAAAACGCAACCATCGCATATCCGACTCCAGCAGCCAGTCGCTTCCTATCTATGCTCTCACTCGTACGTTGAACGGACACCAGGATGATGCCAACTAGAATGGCAAGTATCGCCGTCAGACGAGTTGCGGATACATGTTCATCCAAAAATAATACGGCGAGAACCGTGGAAAGAGCAGGATAGCTGCTTGCAATGGGCGAAATAACGCTCAGCTGGCCCACCTCAAATCCTTTGAAAAGCGAATAAGAGGCTACAGCGTTAAGCACTCCTAGTCCAAGCGCAAAGTATGCTGCAGTCGGAAATAACCACAGGCGCGGGAGGTCCTGAACTACAACTAGGAGAAGAAATAGGCCACCGATGTACTGTAGGAAAAGTGATGTCCTAAGAGCACCGATCTTCTCGGCGGATATCTTCGCCGCGAAATCGGAAGTTCCCCAGCAGAGAGCAGCCGCCAACCCGAAAGTTATGGAAAGGTCCACTAGAGTGCCACTCATCCGCTCTTCTAACGGGTCAAATTTTAGTTCTCGGTCAAGGAATCATTCTCACAAGATGCCCAAGATTAGTTTCACACAGTAACGTCCGTCGACGATCCATTGATTGCAGGAATGCGAAAGATGGGCAACACTCATAATGTGCTCTTCGAGCGAATAGGTTGAAAGTGACAGGGGATGGCTCAGAAAGCAGAAGTAGTTGTCATAGGAGGCGGCCCAGGAGGTTACGTCGCAGCGATCAGACTCGGCCAGCTTGGAAAAGACACCGTTCTAGTTGAGAAGGAGAACCTTGGAGGCGTCTGCCTGAACATTGGTTGTATCCCGTCGAAAGCTCTCATACGCGTCGCGAAGTTGAAGAATAGAGTTGAAGCAGCGAAACAGATAGGCTTGGAAATCGGTGATATGAGAGTTGATATGGAGAAAGTTCAAGCCTGGAAGGAGACCGTGGTAAGTCGCCTCGTATCAGGCGTCGAATATCTTTGCAAGAATAATCACGTTAGGATCATCAAGGGAGAAGCGAAATTCAACGGACCTAACACAATTGAAGTCAAATCAGCCACCGGCACTGAAATCATTGAGACCAAGAACACGATAATAGCCACTGGAACACGCCCAGTCGAAATTTCCGGCTTCAAGTTCGACGGCACTACCGTTGTTACTACAACAGAGATGCTCGCGCTACGCCAGATACCGAAGAATCTTGTCGTAGTCGGAGCAGGTGTTTCCGGACTGGAGATGGCTACCATGTACGCTCAGCTCGGTAGCAAAGTGACAGTAATCGAACTACTCGACCAGCTACTACCGGGCGTTGTAATGGACGGCGAGATTGTCAAAATTGTCGAGCGCGCCTTTCGCAAACTGGGCGTCGAATACCACGTGAAATCAAGAGCCAAGGAGTATCGCGAGGGCAAAGTGTTCGTTACGCTTGAGGATGGGAAAGAAGCAGAGTTCCTATGCGATTTAGTGCTCGTATCCGTCGGAAGACGACCTAACAGCGATCAACTAGACATAGAGAAGGCGGGCGTTAAGACTGACCATGGTTGGATTCAAGTCAACAAGAAACTTCAAACAAACGTCCCCGGAATTTACGCAATCGGTGACGTAATCGGCCCCCCTCTATTTGCGCACAAAGCCTCAAAAGACGGAGTAGTCGCGGCAGAAGTAATAGCGGGCATGAGCAGTGAAGCCGACTACCGCGGTGTGGCCTGGGCGATATTCACGGACCCTGAAATATCGTCAGTCGGATTAACGGAAGCTCAAGCGAAGGAGAAAGGGTATGATCCGGTTGTTGGTAAATTCCCGTTCACCGCCTTAGGGCGGGCTCTACTCGCCGGGGAAAGCGAAGGCTTCGTCAAAATTGTCGCTGACAAGGAATCAGAGCTGGTCCTAGGCGTCCATATAATAGGACCAGAGGCGTCCGACCTGATAAGTGAAGCCGCACTAGCCGTAGAGATGGGCGCAACCCTCGAGGACATAGGATTCACAATTCACCCGCACCCAACGCTACCTGAAGCAATAATGGAAGCCGCGGAAGCCGCGAAAGGAAAAGCAATACACATCGTGCAGAAGTGAGGACGACTACGGTTTCGGCTGGTTGCTACCTTACCCGTTCAGCGGCGCCGCGTTTAGGCGTAGGCTTAACTCCTATGTTACGCGCCAATTTGCGGACCTCATCCTCATCCATCCAGTCCACTCGCAGGTAATCGAAAATTTCAGGATCTGACATTCCAAGTCTGCGAGCCTCGTTAACCGCATGCCTATAAGCTTCTAGCTCCGTCGGCCGATCATGGTACTCGAACGCCTCATCGAACAATGCTTTCCCCTCGCGGTACTGTTTCACGTGGACGAGTTCGTGAACAACGTCAAGATACTTGCTTACTGGGTCGCCGTTTTTCAAGTAATACGCACTCACGATCAAGTGCCCGTCCTCATCGCTGACACCCATGTAACCAAACTTAGAGCTGAAGAACTCGACCTTAAGTTCGGAAAGAACTCTGCCCGTGTCCTCACCAAAAATCTCTCTTACGGCTGCCACTTTCTCAAACCCTTTGAAGTATTGGGTGAAATTCTGCATCGCTATGGGCACGATCTCAGGGATTTGTACTTCCGGTATGGGGTATTTCCTTGATGGTTCTTTCATGTGGGTCGACTCTTCGAGCACGGGAGATTACGGTTCTGCCTCCGCCCTATCGACATCCATCAACTATTAATGCATCGGTCACGCGCTCCACAACAAGGCATAAACTCATCATAGTCAATTCTCTTCTCGGAGTTGGACTGTCCATGGTCGGATTCAGAAAGTTGGCAGAGGAGATCCTCGTCTTCTTCCACGAAGCGGACAATCGAGGCAAACTCAACGTTACAGTTGCCTCTCTCTACAAGGCGTTTGAGGACAAAGCTTCTTACGACATGCTTCAACGAGCGATATCATTCCTGGCAGAGAGGGACCTGATAGCACCTCTCAGTTTCAGTCTAACAGCAAAAGGGAGGCGAGAACACAGTCTCCAGCGGAAACGTTAACAGCCCTAACTTTTGATTGGCCGCGCGGTAAGAACACAAAGCGAGAATAGCTAGAATTTGACTTCGGGGAATCTCCTGGATGTGGGACTTCGCGAGTACAATGAAGTCTGGAATCTGCAGCGCAAACTCATGAATCAACGTGCTCGTCACGAAATTCCGGACACATTAATCCTAGTCGAGCATCCACACGTGTTCACCGTCGGCAAAGCAGTAGCGGGCGAAGTCCCCAATAGGATAGAAGGGGTGCCGGTCACTAGAGTCGAGAGAGGAGGTCAATGGACCTACCACGGTCCAGGACAACTGGTCGGTTACCCAATTCTTGACCTAGACGCAAGAGGCCGAGACATACACAAATTTCTATGGAGCATTGAGGAGACGATCATTCTAGCCCTCGACGAGTTCGAAATCAAAGGAGGACGAGTAGAGGGTAAAGGCAAGACGGGTGTATGGGTTGGGAACAGGAAGATAGCTTCCATCGGAGCGGCCGTAAGAAACTGGATTACCTTTCACGGCTTTGCGCTCAACGTCAATACGGAAATGAAATACTTCTCCATGATAGAACCATGTGGGATGCCCAGTTCAACCATGACGTCCATGAAGGAGTTTCTTAACAGCCCTGTAGATTTCAACAAGGTCAAAGAGGGTATATCACGCAAATTTGAACAGGTGTTTCAACTCAAGCTCGCCCCGGGACAGTTACAGGTCTAGACACACCTGTTGAACTGTGCCAAATCCACGACAGACTCTGAATTCCGATCCTAGAATAAATAGAAGATCGGCTCAGCTCCGGACTCGTTGAAATCGCTGTTCCTTAGGCTGAAACGAAGAGGAAGTCTTTCACTTTATCCTCGGTCAGTTCTGCTAGGAACCCTCGGAGTACGCCCTCAGTATACTCGCTGCCAGGATTAACGCAGATGGTTCTTCCTAGGGGTAAGTAGCCTTTTGATTCATGAATGTGTCCGTGAAGACCGAGCAGGGGTTGATATTTCTCTATTGCAGCACGAACTGACTTGCTCCCTACGGACGCCATTACTGGCCCTGAGGGTGACAGTTTAGGTTGCATCTTTTCGTCAAGTTGCGGTGCACTGTCGAGTGTGGAGTCGTAAGGTGGACAGTGAAAGTTGAAAATGCTCCTGGAAGGATTCTTGAGTTTACTCGTCATGTCTTCTATCCTTTTCATCAGTTCTTCTTCCGAAATATCCCGTGGACAATTCCACGGTGTCATGTTTGTGTAACCCGTACTTGCCATCTCGTGGATTCCGTCAATATCGATCACCTGTCCTTCTGGGTTGACGACGGTTTGGGATTCTGCAAGAATCTTGTCAACGAAAAATGCATCGTCATTGCCTGGTGACACGAAGCACTTTATCTTTGTACCCTTCAGTTTCTGCTCTGCGTACGCGCTCAGCCTTCGCAAGGATTCGGTGATGAGGGTTTCGAAGATTTGTTCTGATTTTGAAGGATTGTCCCTTAGATCCTGGAGATCGCTCGGGTTTGTCCTGTAAACATAGTATCCGGCTGCTCTAATTCTCTGTTCTAACTGATCCAGCTCTTTTCCTGGTTTCAGCTTGTACTCTTTTCCAAGATATGCGGCTGTAATGGTTCCGTCCGATTGTTCAACGACCGGAATGAAATATTTACCAGTTATGTCACCACCAATCACGAGGACGTCAGCCTTGTAGAATGGACCTCCGTTGATGAATTTGGTGAAGCATCTTTCGGATCCGTGTATGTCCGTTGCGTAGAATAATCTGGTCTTCGCCGTTTTTGGTCACCGAATAATAAAATGGGGTCCCCCTTATTCAGGGGGTATCTCTCTAAAGGTTAGCTCCAGTGGGAGTCCAGTTCGCTTTCTGTAAGCCCACGCTATGCAGTAGATTACGGCTCCGATTATCATCAGGGAAATCGAGAAGCCAAGGTAACCTGGGTTGAATGTGCCCATATAGGCTGGTGCAACGCTCGCGTACGCGATGTATATTGAACATATCAACGTGCCAATGCCCAGGACTGTAATCAAAGGCAAACCGAGAACCTTCTTCTTGACAATTTCCGGAGATGCGTCGAAGATATCCTTTCGTCTCCACGGAAAGACGATGCCCGCAATGGAAGCGAAACCTTGCATCACCATCCAACCGAAGCTGGCATACAGGAAATAGCTGAGTAGGCTCGTGTACACCCAAAGTACCATAGCGATCATGGACATCACCACGGTTACAATGATGGCCATGTACGGTGAACGATACTTCGAATCCACCTTCGCCAAGGAGATCGGTACAACCCTGTCGAAAGCCCAAGCGAAGATCATTCTTGTTCCAGCGAACACGTATGTTAACGGGGCAGCAATACTCATCGCGGCGAAACCGATCATGACGAGACTGAAGGCCACTGGGTTACCGACGGTTGCATAGCGGAATAGGTTTTGGAAGAATGGTGGAAACGCTAACTTGTATGCCGGGTTATTGCTTCCGAATAAGCTAGCTAGTGAACCGACGAATTGCGCACCCATAACGGTGACGGTCACGTAGTAGTTCACCCACAGGATGAACATGTAGAGTATTGTGCTACCTAAGATTGCGATGAATTGAGATCTTCTAACGTCCTTGATTTCAGCGGAATAGTAAACCGTGCTGTTGAATCCGGTGAAGCTGAAGTATGTGAACGCGACGGCCAGTATGGTTGAACCCGTCACGTACGTAGTTGGATACCCTATCGCGGACCCGGCGCTGATGACTTGATCATAGGTCATGCCTGAGATGGCGTTGAAGTTTGCTTTGAATCCCTCAGATCCAATGGAGAGTAATGTTGCGTTGTATACGAGAATTGCAATTACCGTTAGGCCGAAGAAGGCCCATAGCACCAAGTGAGTTATTCTTGCCCCGCGTGTGATCAATACGCCGAAGAGCGCATAGAGGATTATTGCGACTATGAAGGTGCCGTTATTAGATCCCAAGAAGGCTGCGATTACGGGCATTCCAAGCACGTCAAACATCGGTCCGAGCGAGTACTGGGTTACCCAGAATAGGGTCGCGCCTCCTATGCTTAGCAAAGCCATGTTGAAGAAGAAGTTCATCGAGAGTCCAATTATCGGGTGGAGGACTCGGCTCATCCAAATGTAGTCTCCGCCTGATCGGGCCATGGATGCTGAAAAGACTGCGTAGAATGCTCCAACGATTAAGGCTACAACCTCGGAGATCAGTACAGTCATGGGGAGGTCGGCGCCAGGGAATAGACTGAGAGCCCAGATACCGTAAATCCAGGTTCCTAAGGGTGCCATCCACATGATGTTGAAGATCAATGCGTCCCGTGCTGAGACTGCTCTTGCGAGACCTGAAGCTTTCCTCGCGAAATATTCTGTTGTGGTTCCCATTGAATACCACAACAGAGCGGTTACGGAAGTCAATAAAAGAACTTGTCTTCATAGAGCATATAGTTGAATTCAGAATCAGCACACTGTACTTAATGATTCAGGCTCCAAATGAGCTGCCCGTGCAGGCTTAAGATATCGGGTTAGATTAGTCTCGGGAAAGTTCTTCGACTTCTTTATACCACTTCTTCTTATCGCCGATACGTGATCTGAACTTCCAACCGCTTGATTTAGGCTCCTCATCTATGCGCAGTCGAAGCTTCTTGGCTTTGGTGTCTACATCAGCTTTGTCTTCGGCAGAAAGCTTCTCGAAACCTTGGACGGCACGTTGCACACGGTCCAGATTCATAGTTAGCGTTCTCCACAGCCCCCAATCGCGTGCAGTTAGTTTCGCAATATAGTCTGCATTGATCGTTTCACTGTCAGTTGACCCAACTTCATGTTCCCTTAGGAGCATTATTGTATCGATAATGTCCTTCTCATTGATCTGAACTATCTGCATCTTCTCCAACATAAGCTCCGTCAATGGTACAGTTGGCTCATCAAGCTCGAGTCTGTCTTGGAATACCACGTCATGGCAGAACTCCAGTTTGTCCAAGAAAACGTCGCAATGCCTGTTCGTGCCGGATTTGTCGTAGAATATCATCCGGCTGCTGCCGAATAGTGCAGTAACGTGTAAGTCTTCAGCATATCCCAACTCGGAGAATAGTTTGCTAATCTTGGGTGCCTGCTTCCTGTAGGACGCGAAGTCTATGTCTGTAAACGAGCGACCAAGCGTCTGTTGGACGTAGGAGAATTTTGGGCAGTGAATGTTGAATGCGAGTGCCCCCAATAGTCGCAGAAGAATGCCCTCGCTTTTCGCCGCGTCAACGATTCGTCGCGCTTCACCAATGAATTCTGGGTGGGGCGGACCGTACTTTAGTGTCAACACGTAATCAACCGGATTTCAACTGTTCACGTTCCGTGCGTTAATGAATGTTTAGGCGAATTAACGCAATGCGTGGCTATTCACCGATTTACAGAGTCCTCATCTCTAATTACGAGAACTCTGCAAAAGGTTCAAGATGCTTTGGATTGGACAATTGACAACCATGACCCCACGAGAAGAGAGTGGATACGTGAAGGTGAATGGGTATAATTTATTCTACAAGACTTTCGGAACCGGCAGCAAGATTCTGCTGTGCCTCCACGGTGGCCCCGGCGCAACTCATCAGTACCTACTCTCCCTGCGCAAACTTGGTGACGAGCAAGTCAAAGTAGTATTGTTCGATCAGCTTGGAGTCGGTAGATCGGAGAAGCCGAAGGATTTCTCACTCTTCACCATAGAGCAGGGAGCCGAGGACGTTGAGGGCTTCCGACAGGCTATGAACTTGGGTAATGTGTACTTGTACGGTTCATCCTACGGTGGCGCACTTGCACTCCAGTACGCGTTGAAGTATCAACATAACATCAAGAAGATGATAATTGCGGGAGGCCTTGCCAGTATTCCTGAAGCAGTCGCTGAAATGAATCGACTCAAAACACTACTACCGAAGGATGTCCAGGACACGATGAAGAAGTATGAAGACCGGTGGGCGTTCACCCACCCCGAATATCTGAAGGCTGTCGAAGTCTTCTATCGTAACTTTCTATGTCGGCTACCAAAGTGGCCTGAAGAAGTCACCAACGCAATGAACGATATGAGTATTCCAGTCTACTGGACTATGAATGGGCCAAACGAGTTCGTCATAATCGGAAACCTCAAAGATTGGGATATCACCGCAAGATTGCCGGAGATCAAAGTACCAACACTCGTCACTGTTGGTAGATACGACGAAGTAACACCGAAAGTTGCGGAGACAATTCATAGGGGCATTAATGGATCGAAACTCGTTGTGTTCGAGAACAGTGCACACATGAGTATGTGGGACGAAGAGGAAGCGCATCTCAAAGCAGTCAAGGATTTCATTTCAGCCTAGATCTGAATCAATTCAGATCCGAAAGTCTGGTAATGATCTTTAATGAGTCTACGTGGATTCGAAACGAAGATCAACGTAGCCAGAATTGCAATGTTCGATCAACCGAGACGAATAATCTTCGCTGCTGGAGCCACAGAACAGTTCCTAGGA
>Ga0187779_10002077_pt1 | contig 12392 bp, 10 predicted proteins | sample 1015_Q2_SP10_10__FD_132435 | JGI IMG/M metagenome (GOLD analysis project Ga0187779, IMG submission 132435) | Tropical peat soil microbial communities from peatlands in Department of Meta, Colombia - 1015_Q2_SP10_10_MG | ecosystem: Environmental > Terrestrial > Soil > Wetlands > Peat | place... | reverse complement strand
GGGCCCACGTCGCGGAAGTGGAGGTGGACTTGGAGACGGGCCAGGTCGAGGTGATCAACTACACTGCGGCCCACGACTCAGGGACCGTGGTCTCGCGGGCCCAGTACGAGAGCCAGATAGTCGGGGGGGTGGCGCAGGGACTGGGGTATGCACTCATGGAGGAGCTCATTCTGAAGGAGGGTGTCATAAGGAACCAGACGTTCCTGGACTACCACATCCCCACGGCGGCCGACATCCCAGCAATCAAGACGATCATCGTCGAAGCGCCAGACGACTTCGGTCCCTACGGAGCAAAAGGGGTGGGCGAGGCTGGGATCGAACCCGTGGCAGGGGCGGTGGCCAACGCGGTGTACAACGCGCTTGGCTTCCCAATCCGGCGCTTCCCCTTCACGCCTGAAAGGGTCTCGGAAGCGATTGAGGAAATGGGGGCACGGCCATGAAATCCTTCCAGTACCTCGCACCTATCCCACCCTTCGAGTATCTGGCCCCAGGAACTCTTCCGGAGCTTCTTGACATTCTTTCAAGCCACGGGAAGGAGCTCCAGGTCGTAGCCGGGGGCACCGACCTCATGATAGCCCTCAAGGAGCGGACGGCTGCGCCTAAGGTGGTGGTCGACCTGGGACGACTCCGGAAGGAGCTCGGAGGTATAGCAGTCCGGGGAGGAGCCCTGCGCGTCGGCGCCCTGGCAACCTTCGCTCAGATAGAGTCAAGCCCATTCGTGGCAAGATATGCGGAGGCGCTTCGCCAGGCGGCGGCGAATGTGGGAACGCTCCAGATCAGGTCAATCGCAACATTAGGCGGGAACCTTGCGACTGCGTCGCCCGCAGCAGACGCCGCGCCTCCTCTGATAGCTCTCGGAGCCACTGTGATGCTCCAGAGCAGCGCGGGAGAACGGACACTGCCTGTCCAGGACGTCTTCGTCGGGCCCAAGAGGAACGGGCTTCGCTCAGGGGAAATCATTTCCTATGTTGAAATTCCGGCAAACGGAGTCCGGAGCGCCTGGACGAGGGGGGCTGTCAGGAAAGAGAACGTGCTGTCCACGGTCTCGGTGGCCCTAGCTACAACCGTTCAGGACGGCAAATTCGGCACGAGTAGGGTCGCACTGGGTGCAGTTGCACCCACCCCCATTCTTGCCGAGAAAGCCTCCGGCGCGATGACGGGGAGCGAGGCAATCCCCGAGTCAGCAGAAAGGGTGGCTACTCTTGCAGCTGAAGACTCGAAACCGATATCCGACATAAGGGCGAGCGCACATTACCGGAAACATCTGGTGCACGTGCTGACAAGGCGCCTGGTCCTGCGGGTGCTTTCGGAGTTGACTGCACCCTGAGCAAAGTCAGGGTGAGGTTCACCCTCAACGGAGTGAGCAAGGTCGACGAGATGGAGCCCAACCAGACGCTTTGCGACTACCTGCACGATACAGCCGGGACGACGAGCGTCAAGAAGGGGTGCGACACCGGAGAGTGCGGCGCCTGCACGGTTCTGCTGGACGACATGCCCGTCACGTCCTGTCTTGTCCTGGCCCCCCAGCTCGAAGGGCGCGAGGTGGTGACTGTCGAAGGACTCGGGACGAAGTCTGCTCCCCACCCCATTCAGCAGGAGTTCGTGGAGCAGGACGCTGTGCAGTGCGGCTACTGCATACCCGGGATGATTGTGACCCTGGCATGGATCTTCGAGCACGCGCCGGAGGCGTCGGATGTTGAAATCAAACGACTGATGTCCGGGAACCTCTGCCGGTGCACGGGGTACCTGCAGCAGGTCGAGGCTCTCAAGAGAGCACGAAGGCGGGGCTAGGCGGAGGTCTCACCCTACATCTATAAGCTGAATTCGTCGGACTTGTGCTATGAAACCCCAAGACCTTCACGGAAGAGACCTGATCTCCACCCAGGACTGGAAGAGGGAGGAAATCGACTACCTGATGGACTTCGCCGCGGATATCAAGCGAAGGTATCGCGCGAACTCGGTCCCCGAGCTCTTCAGGAACAGGACCTTCTTCATGCTGTTCTACAACACCTCCACCAGGACCAGGTCGAGCTTCGAGGCAGCCGCGACTGTCCTTGGGGGCCACTCGCAGTTCATCGATTTCGCCACGACAAGAGGGTCAGAGGGGGAGTCGGTCAAGGACATGGCAAAGATGTACGAGAGGATGGGGCACGCACTGGGCGTCAGGATCCTCGAGTCTGCCGTGGACTTCGTATACGGAAAGGGGAACTCGGTCATACGCGAGTACGCAAAGAACGCGGAGATACCCGTGGTGAACATGGCCGATGACATGTATCACCCTACGCAGGCGATCACCGACGTCTTCACCCTGAAGGAGAAGTTGGGGGCCAAGCTCGAGCGGAAGAAGTACGTCCTCCTCTGGACCTACAGCGACCATATCAGGAGTTGGGGGAGCATGCAGGACGAGATGCTGATCTCCACGAAGTATGGGATGGACACAGTTCTTGCCTACCCCGAAGGGTTCGACCTCGACGAGAAAATGGTAGACGCGGCCAGAAGCAACGCAAAGGCGTCTGGGGGGACTCTTGAGATTAGCCACGACCCAGTTGAGGCGATGAAGGGGGCCGAAGTCGTCTTCCCTAGGAGCTGGGCGAGCCACGAGTGCGTCATGACGGGGATGAACCGCTTCACAAAGGAGCGGGAGGTGGCCATGCACAACAACCACAAGGACTGGCGGTTGACCAAGAAGCTGACAGACTCCATGGACAAGAAGGGGGTAGTCACCCACGTCCTCCCCGTATTCCGGGGCCAGGAAGCCGACGACGAAGTGATGGACGGCCCGAGGAGCGTAATCTACGACCAGGCGGAGAACCTCCTCTACGTCAGGGCGGCCGTGCTCGCCCTCCTGGCTGGAACTGCGAAATAGCGGCTCCACAACTCGCGGTGCACCTTAATCTACGCGGACTCGGCGACGTCCGGCATGGCAACGTCCCGCGTCTTCTTCATCACAGACGTGCACGGCTCGACCCGGTGCTTCAAGAAATTCCTGAACGCGGCGAAGTTCTACAAAGCGAACACCATCGTGCTCGGCGGCGACCTCACGGGCAAGGTCCTGATCCCGATCGTGGACCAGGGAGATGGCAAGTTCAGGTGCAAGTTCGAGGGGAACGAACTGACGCTCAAGAACATGAAGGAGGTCGAAGGGGTCGTGGCGAAGGCGACCGATGCCGGGCTCTACACACGGGTCATGACGAGAAAGGAGTTTGATGAAATCTCCGCCGACCCGAAGAGCGTCACTGCCGCCTTCAACAAGGCTATGGTCGAACGGGTCGCAGACTGGATGCGCCTCGCAGAGGAGCGGTTGGGAAAGACTGAGGTACGGTGCTACATCTCGCCTGGGAATGACGACCTCTTCGACGTCGACCCCGTGCTCAACTCGTCGGGCTACGTGATCAACCCGGAGGAGAGGGTCGTGTCAATAGACGGGGAGCACGAGATGATAACCTTGGGATACGCGAACCACACGCCATGGAACAGCCCCAGGGAAGTCGATGAAGATGAGCTCGGGAGGAGAATCGAGCGCATGGCCTCGGCAGTCAAGAACATGAAGACCGCGATCTTCAACATACACGTGCCGCCGATAGACACGCCAATTGACAAGGCTCCCATGGTGGACAAGGACCTGAAGGTAGTTGTGAAGTCGGGTCAGGTCCAGATGACTTCCGCGGGCAGCACAGCGGTCAGGGCCGCAGTGGAGAAGCACCAACCGATGCTGGGCATCCACGGACACATCCACGAGTCCCACGGCTTCGTCACGATAGGGAGGACCCTCTGCGCGAACCCCGGGAGCGAATACGGCGAGGGTGTCCTCAGAGGATTCCTAGCCGAAATAGACGGGGATAGAATCAGGTCCCATATGCTGACGACGGGCTGAGGCCTACTCTGGCGGGATTTCCTTGAAGGCGAGGGAGATGTCGACTCCCTTGCCCTTGTGATAGTAGTACGACGCGGCGTAGATTATTGCGCCGAGAAGGAAGGTACCGACGACGAAGTAGACAGTCAGATTGTTGAGGGACCACTGGGCGGCGTTGGTGACGTACTGGTACGTCAGGAAGCCGAACACCGCGATGTTGGCGATTCCCGCGATGACGAGTATCACCTTTGTCATCCCCTGCTCCTTCCTTATGCCCCAGATGGCTGCCGCGAGCCCGACGAAGGCGAAGTAGATCATTGACGCGATGGTCGCCCCGAACAGGCCTCCGAGACCGCTGTAGTAGAAGGCAGCCAGCCCTACCAGGACCACTGTGACGACCAGTGAGATAAGGAACGCCTTCACAGGGGAACCGAACCTCGGGTTGACATCCGAGATGGGCGAGGGGAGGAACCTGTCGAAGGACTGGGCGAGCAGATACCTAGAGATGACGATAACGCCGTACGCCAGGACGCTGAGGTTCGCGAGAATCCATCCGAGGCCGATGAGCCCCGCGATTATGTTGTTGTTGGAGACCCCCATCGCCAGAGTCCAGAAGTTGAACGGGGGAGTAAAGTAGCCGAACACCAGGGGGACGTTGGAGTAGGCACCGTTGATGAAGGCCTGGCCGCCCACGTAGTACATCGTCGCCAGGGCTCCCGTGACGAAGACGAAAACCAAAAGGGCCGATATTGGTACGTTCCACCTTACGGCCGACTTGCCCTTGATTTCGCTGGCGACGGCAGGCGCAGCGTTGAGCCACGGATAGATGAATGCCGCCATGAGAGGAAGGAGATAGATGGTGTTGCCGAAGTTGAATCCGGTAGTTCCCTGACTCGATACTAGATTGTATGCAGTACCTGTCCCATTGATCCCCAAGAGCGTGCTGTTGAGTCCGAATCCATTGATGTAGTTCTGGACCCCGCTCGAACCTGCGTTCAGCAGCTCTGCGATGCCAAGGATCAGCGCGAAGAAACCGAAAATGGTGAGAATTGAAACCAACCTGTACCCTGCCTTGGGCCTTACGATGTTAATCCCAATCAATGCCGCAAAAATGATGGCACCTATGACCCACTGGATGCCGGGGGTCGATCCGGGTGTCCCCGCTGGAACGGCGAGGCCCAAGTAAGTACCGCTGGACGAGTTGAAGAACAGACCTACCGAACCGATGGCGAAGACCGTCGAAAGGACAATCAGGGCGAGATAAGCGGTTGTTTCGGTGGTGTAACCCATGAATGACAGCAGGCTTCCCGCCGGGCCCCCTAACGTCCTTGATACCCACACATAGTCTCCTCCGGTTCTGGGCATCCTCCTTGACATGATGGTGTAGACAGCTATCTGCGGGAACGAGACAACGAACCCGATCACCGACAACCAAACGAGGTTCACTCCTGTCATGTCATGGCCGAGCATCGGAACCAATCCGGAAATCCCGATGACCCCAAGAAGAGCACCCACGGACATGTTGCTCATGTTCATGGCGATGCTGTCGAAGAACGAGACGTTCTTGACTAGACCAGTAGCCTCGCGGACAAACACACCTGGTGCCGGTGCCGGCGCAGTGACAGCTTGCCTCTCCTTATCACTCAAGGGTAGGTTTGCTCGGCTCCTTGCTTACTGGGTGCTTATTTAAGCACCACCCGCCCTCTTGCTAATTCCGTGCTAACCTAATATGTTCGGGTTAGCACAGGCGTTGTGCAGCGCGGAGGGGCGAACCCCACGGCGCCGCCTTGAACGGGCGCAAAAGATTCTTAGACTTCAGCAGGTGCGCGGCCCTGTTGGGTCGTGAAGACTAACTGAGCACGCCGGTTCAACCCCTCGAATCCCTTGGAGACGAAGCAGACAGGATACTCGGCGGCGCAGAGTCGATGGGAGTCACCCTCCGGCTGCTTGGCGGAGTGGCGGTGGTCACTCGGTGCCCTTCCGCGTCGAAGCCGCCGTTCTCAAGACGCTACGTGGACATCGACCTGTTCGGCCGGAGGAAGGAGACTGCAAAGATTAGCCAGCTTTTCAAGGACCTTGGATACAAACCCCGCGAACGGTTCAACGCCCTCTCCGGTTCGAGGCTCATATTCAACGACTTGAAGAACATGAGGCGCGTGGACGTATTCCTAGACGTATTCCAGATGTGCCATAGGTTCGACTTCAGGGACCGGGCGGGGCTCGAGCCCAAGACGATCACTATTTCTGACCTCTTGATGACGAAGCTCCAGATCGTGGAAATGAACGAGAAGGACATCAAGGACATCCTTGTGCTGCTCCTGGACCATGATGTTGCGATGGAGGAGACTCCCGATAGGATTAACGCATCATACATTGCGAAGCTCTGCGCGGAAGACTGGGGGACCTACAGGACCTTCAGCATGAACCTCGAACGGGTCCCTGAGTTCGTCCAGAGACTAAGCCTGGACGGCGAGCAGAAGACCCGGATAATGAGCCGGGCTGAGTCGATAAGGAAGTCCATCGAGGACGCCCCGAAGTCGATGGGATGGAAGATGAGGGCCAGGGTCGGCGACAGGAAGCGGTGGTACGAGCTCCCCGAGGCGGACCAGGCGGTCGTAGACTTCGACCCCTCAGGCGCAAGATAGGTCCCCACTCCAAAGAATCTCTGGAGACTTTAAATCGAATACAGGGGCGGTCGGATGTGGCGACCAAATCTGTCCAAGTCCTCGGGCTCTTTGAGTCGGCTCGGTCTTTACCTTCAAGACATGCACGTGCGTGAAATGGTGAAGTATTCCCAGATAGCGGAGGCACACGGGTTCGACTCGGTCTGGATAGCGGAGTCGAGGCTCGCCAGGGACGCCGTCGTGCCGGTCACAGCCATCGCGACAGATACGAGCCGGATCAAGGTCGGGGCCGGGGTCATCAACACCTGGACGCGCAACGCCGCGCTGATCGCCCAGACCTGGGCAACACTCGACGAGCTATCGGCGGGCAGGGCCATGCTTGGCCTCGGTGCCTGGTGGGACCCCCTGGCCAAGAAGGTGGGGATAGACAGGACCAAGCCCCTTCAATGCATGAAGGAGTACGTCCAGGTGATCAGACGGCTCTTCAAGGCTGAAGAGGTGACTTTCCAGGGTGAGTTCGTGAAGATGGACGGGGTCAAGCTCGACACTCTCCATGGGACGGGCGCCAGGCCAAGGGATGTGCCGATCTACGTTGGGGGGACTGGGTTCCAGATGCTGGAACTCGCAGGGGAAATCGCCGACGGCGTGCTCCTGAATTACCTCGTCTCTCCGAAGTACAACGAGAAGGCGTGGGAGAGCATCAGACGAGGGGCCGAGAAAGCGAAGAGAGACCCCAAGGAGATAGACTCCCCGCAGCTCATCGCCTGTTCCATCGACGAGGACGCGGACAGGGCCGTTGAGCTTGCCAAGAGCCACGTCACGATGACAATTGGACAGCAGCCCCACATAGCGAAAGCTAGCGGGGTCAGCGACGACCTCATCAGGGAGGTACAGGAACGCATGGGAGGGTGGCCCGCAAAGCCAGGAGGAATCGAGAAGGCCGCCGAGATCGTCCCGGACGAAGTAGTGCAACTCATCACCGCCTCGGGGACCCCGGCGGACTGTGAAAGGAAGATCAAGGAGTACATGGCTGCGGGGTGCAGCTCCCCGCTCCTGCTCCTTCTGAGCCACAACATCGAATACGCTGTTGAGTCACTGGCGTAGACGAGTTGCCCAAGAAACTACTGGTGAAGGGCGGGGTCGCCGTCACCATGGACGAGAAGCGCAGAGTCATCCAGGATGCAGGGGTGGCTGTGGTTGACGGCAAGATAGCGGCGGTCGGTCCGTCCGACGATGTGTCGAAGGGTTTCGGTCCGGACGAGGTGATAGACGCAAAGGGATGCATCGTAATGCCCGGGCTGATCTGCAGCCATACTCACCTCTACGGCATAGCACTGAGAGGGTCCTCCCTCAAGATCGAGCCTCCTTCAGACTTCGTTCAGATCCTCCAACGGGTCTGGTGGCCGGTGGACGAGGCGCTCACCAATGATGATGCCTATGCCACAACGCTCGCAGCCGGAGTGGAGTCGCTGGCGAACGGGACTACCTGCTTTGCGGACACTTACTCGGCGCCCAATGCCATTGAAGGGTCCCTCGACCAGATTGCAAAGGCATCCAATGAAGTGGGCATCCGGGGGGTCATCTCCTTCGAAGCGACCGAGAGGCGCAGCGCAGACGAAGGAACAAGGGGCCTGAAGGAGAACCTGAGGTTCATCGCGAAGAAGGACAAAGGGAGGGCCATGGGGATGATAAGCCTCCACGCGTCCTTCACCGTCTCGGACGACCTGATATCGCGCGGCGTCGAGGCGAGCAAAAGGCACCGGGTTCCGCTGACGATCCATGTCTCGGAGGGGCCCAACGACAGTTTCCATAACATGGAGAGGTATGGGAGAAGGAGCGTCGAGAGGCTGAACTCGATAGGGCTCCTGAACCCAAGGTCTGTGCTTGCGCACTGCGTACACCTGGACGAACGGGAGATCGGACTGATCGCAAAGAGCTCGTCCAGCGTCGCCCACAATCCGATGAGCAACATGCTGAATGCGGTGGGCGTCGCCTCTCTGCTCGAGATGCTGGACCGCGGAGTGAACGTGGGGCTCGGGAACGACGGCTACATCTTCGACATGTTCGAGAACATGAGGGCAGGCTTCCTCCTGCAGAGGGTTGCACGCAGGAACCCGAACAGGCCCTCCCCGCAAGAAATCCTGGAGATGTGCACTGTCAACGCGGCGAAGGCCTACGGCCTCTCCTCCCTTGGGTCGATCGAGCCCGGCAAGAGAGCAGACATGATCGTGATTCGACCCACCTTCACTGCCACCCCATATTCAGGCTCGATCGATGGATACATCGTCAACAGCACGAGGGGTCCAGACGTCAGGGACGTGATAGTTGACGGCGAGGTCGCGATGAGAAACAGGAGGGTGTTAACCGTGGACGTTCCGAAGGCAGAGGCGAAGGTGTTGAAGGTCATGAACAGGCTGTGGGAGCGGCTCGGACAATCACCCCCGGAGGCCGTGGAACCCCTCGGGATGGGCTCGAAGATTCCCAAGCCGAGGGTCAAGTAGCCTTCGACTAGGATGCTGCCCGCCGCGGTATGAATCTGCCCTTCCCTCTGCCTCCCACGAACTCCCCGTCCTCCATGACCACTTCGCCCCTGCTCACAGTCAATACCGGGTATCCTTCGGTTCTGATGTGGTCATAGATGCTGTAGTCGATTTTCGAATGCATCACGTCTGCGGTCATCCTCACCTGCTTCCTGGGGTCGATGACTACGAAGTCGGCGTTCGAGCCGACGGAGATTGACCCTTTGGATGGGGCTAGGCCGAAGTGCATTGCGGGAGCACCCGAGGTGACCCTGGCCAGGTCGAACATGGAAATCCTCCCCTTCCTCACCCCCTCGGAGTAGAGGAGCGGGATTATCGCCTCGGTGCCGGGGACACCGTTTGGGATCTTCGTGAAGTCCTCCTCGCCCCAGTCTTTCTCGGAGCTCCGGAACGGACAGTGGTCGCTCCCCACGGTCTCGATTATCCCGCCCGGCCCGAGCCCTTCCCACAGGGCAGCGCGGTCTTCAGTCTTCTTCAGGGAAGGAGACATCACGTAGTTTCGTCCGTCCGCTCGGTTGTAGACGTCGTCGGTGAGGATGAGGTAGTGAGGGCACGTTTCCGCGAAGACCCGAGTCCCCTCCTGGCGAGCCTTCTCGACTTCGGCCTTTCCCAACCTGCTGGATAGGTGAACGATGTAGATGCTCGCGGAAGCCCTCCGGGCCAGCTTGGTCACGCGCGAAATAGCTTCCGCCTCTGCCTCGGCGGGCCTGCTCAGGGCGTGGTATTTCGCGCTGGTCCTGCCGGCGGCAAGGTTCTCCTTTGTGAGCTGCTGGATGATCCTTTCGCTTTCGGCGTGGATGGCGACGAGACCCCCTGCGCCTCTCACCTTCTCCATCACCCTTGCGATATCTGCATCCTCGAGCATGAGTCCGCGCGCCTTGTAGGCCGTGTAGACCTTGAAGCTCGGGACACCCTTCTGGACGACTTCCGGTATCTTGTCGATCTCCGGGAGGTCCTTTCCTTTGAACATCATGTGCAGCCCGTAGTCCACTGCCACCTTGCTGTCGGCCCTCCGCCTGTAGTCAGCCAGCGCCCCCAGCACCGACTGGCCTGGCTGAGTGTCCACGAAATCGACTATTGTAGTGATTCCGCCGCAGGCCGCTGCCACCGTACCAGAATAGAAGTCATCGGCGGACGTGGTGCCCGTGACGGGAAGCTCCATGTGGGTGTGCGCGTCGATCCCTCCGGGGATGACGACCTTCCCCGCCGCGTCGTAGACCCTCGCTCCAGAGGGCGCGAGGATTGGCGAGATGGAGACTATCTTCTCGCCTTCTACCCCTATGCTGGACTCGAATGATTCCGAGCTCGTGACTACTCTGGCGTTCTTTATCAGGAGGTCCAACGGCAGGAGCTCCCTAGGCTCCGACGCCCGACCTGGTGATAAGGTCGTCCTGGCGCCGTTGAGCTACATCGAGGATCTTCTCCTCGTCGAGGGTCAGCGCCTTCCTTTTCCGCATCAGGAACTTACCATCCACCATGACGCTGTCCACGTCGCTCCCCATGGCAGAGTAGACCAGGTTTGACATGATGTCCCTGTAGGGAGTGAGGTGAGGCTTCCTCAGGTCGACGAGAACGAGGTCGGCTCGCTTGCCCTCTTCTATCGACCCCACCTCCGACTCCATGCCCATTGCCCTCGCGCCCCTCACTGTGGCCATCTCCAGGACCACAGCAGCAGGCATGGTCTGGGGGTCGAGCAGCCGCGCCTTCTGTATCACGGCGGCGAGCTTCATCTCCCTGATCATGTCGTAGGAATTGTTGCATGGGGCCCCGTCGCACCCGAGTCCGACGTTTGCCCCTGCCTCCAGAAGTTCAGGCACCTTGGGGATGCCGGAAGCGAGCTTCAGGTTCGAAGAGGGGCAGTGAGCGACGTTCGCCCTGGTTTTTGCAACCCGCGTGACATCCGACTCGGTAAGCCAGACCATGTGGGCGAAGAGAGACCCCGGGCCTGCAAGCCCCACCCTTTCGATGAACTCGAAGGGCGTCAGACCGAAGTTCTGCCTCGCGTAGTTCACATCCTCCTTCACTTCTGCCAGGTGCATCGTCACCCGGGTGTTCTCCGCCTTCGCGAAATCGGCTACCTCCTCGTACAACTCCTTGCTGCACCCTCCGAGCGACCTCGGCGCGACCCAGGTCCTGACGAGGCCCCCCTTCTGCCCGTTCCACTTCTTAATCATCGACTTTGCCTCCTTGAGAGATTCTTCCTTGTCTTCCACAAGCCCTGCCGGCATTATGCTCCCCTTTCTGCCGTAGCCGGGGCTGTCCATCACAGTCTTGGCCAGCGCTCCCCTCATTCCTGCCTTTGCCACCGAAGCCGCAATGCCGTCGAAGCCGTACCTGGAGACGACGTCCACGCCCACGAACGATGTCGTCCCGCTCTTGATCATCTCGAGCATCGAAAGTTCGGCGCTTATCCTGCCGTCCTCCTCGGTGAAGCTCCCCTGGATCGGCCAGACCCTCCTTTTGAGCCAGTCCACGAGTGCCAGGTCGTCAGCGCACCCCCTGAGCAGGCTCTGGGCGAGGTGGAGGTGGGTGTCGATGAGCCCAGGCATCACTGCCGTCCCCTTTGCGTGGATTTTCACTTCGGCCCTTCTTTCGATGCGCTTCGAATGGGCTCCTGACACCTCCGCTATCCTGCCTCCGTCTACGAGGATGGAACCACCTTCGATGACCCGCCGGCGGGGGTCCATCGTCACAATGATTGCGTCTTCGATGAGGATTGAGCTGGGATCAGCCAAGTCGTCAGATCATGCCCTTGGACTGACAACGTGAGTCCCCGCTTTGCCCGCAAGAGCCTCCGGCAACTTTCCGAGTTCGGCGATTATCGCCCTTTCGCCTCCGCTTTCGACGAACCGGATTGCAGCAAGCACCTTCGGCAACATGCTCCCCTCTTTGAACTGACCCTGGTCGAGGTAATTCTGAAGCTTCCCGGTGGTAACTTCTCTGATCATCTCCTGGTCCGGCTTTCCGTAGTTCACATAGGCGCCGTCGACATCAGTCAGTATGACGAATATGTTCGCGCCGATCAGTGTCGCCAGACGCTGGCCAGCTAGGTCCTTGTCTATTACAGCCTCGACCCCCCTCGCTTGCGTCCCTTCCTCGACTATCGGGATTCCTCCTCCTCCCGTGGAGACCACGACGAACCCGGCGTCCACCAGTGTCCTGATTGCAGACCTCTCCGCGATGACCTTGGGGTCGGGCGAGGGGACGACCCTCCGGTATCCGCGCCCGGCGTCTTCCTTGATGGTAATCCCTGGCATGCGCTGCGCCAGTTGGTCAGCCTCCTCCTTGGTGTAGAATGGGCCGACGGGTTTCGTGGGCCGCTCGAACGCCTGGTCATGCATGTCGACTACTACCCTCGTGACCACGGTCACCACG
>Ga0187779_10002076_pt1 | contig 12393 bp, 11 predicted proteins | sample 1015_Q2_SP10_10__FD_132435 | JGI IMG/M metagenome (GOLD analysis project Ga0187779, IMG submission 132435) | Tropical peat soil microbial communities from peatlands in Department of Meta, Colombia - 1015_Q2_SP10_10_MG | ecosystem: Environmental > Terrestrial > Soil > Wetlands > Peat | place... | reverse complement strand
CGGCGCCACGGGAGCCGGCTGCGCTCTCGACGCGCAACTCCGCGGCCTTCGTACTGTAATGCTGGAAGCTGGCGATTTCGCCGGAGCGACCTCGAGCGCCGCAACAAAGATCATTCACGGCGGCGTTCGCTATTTGGAAGAAGCCATCAAGGACGTCGATCCCAAGCAATACAACGTCGTGGTCCGCGCCCTGCATGAACGTGTCCGCATGCTGGACAACGCTCCACACCTCACGCGAAAACTCCTTTTTCTCGTTCCAAGCTTCAGTTGGTTCGATGTCGCGTACCTAGACATCGGCCTCAAGATTTACGACTGGCTCGCCGGCTCCGCCCGAATCGCCCCCAGCCAGTTCCTCTCCCGCGAGGAAACCCTCGCGCGCATGCCCCAGTTGAAGCGCGAGGGCCTGATCGGCTCCGTTGAATATGCCGACGGCCAGTTCGATGACGCGAGATACAACCTTGCGCTCGTGCAGAGCTTTGCTCACGAAGGCGGTTCCGCTCTAAATTACGCCCGCGTGAATACTTTTCAACGCAATCCGGAAGGCCGCCTCTCCGGAGCCATGGTCGCCGATCAACTCACCGGAAATTTTTTCGGAGTTTACGCTCGCGCCTTCGTGAATGCCACCGGCCCTTTCTCCGATTCCGTCCGCCAATTGGCCACACCCTCCGCGCCACGCCGCATGCGCCTCAGCAAGGGCGCCCATATACTCCTGCCGCTTGACGGATTTTCTACCAACGATGCCATGCTCGTTCCCAAGACCGAGGACGGCCGCGTCCTCTTCGCCGTTCCTTGGGGTGGCCGCCTGCTCGTTGGCACAACTGAAAAAGAAGTCTCGCCCGACGAGGAACTTTTCGTCACTCGGGAAGATGTCGACTTCATGCTTCGCCAGTTGAATCAATACTTGGAACGCTCTGTCGCACCGAACGAAATTGTCAGCGGCTTCGCTGGAGCCCGTCCTCTAGTGAGCGCAGAAGCGAACGAGAGCACAGAAAAAATCGCCCGGGACGATGTAATCGAGATCGATCCATCCAGTGGGCTCATCAGCATTATGGGCGGCAAATGGACCACGCACCGTGCCATGGCGGAGGACACCATCAATGCCGTTCAAAGTGCCCTCGGTTTATCGGTCACAGAGTGCCCCACCAGAGATCACTTGCTGCATGGCGGAGAGGGTTTCACTCTTGATCTTTGGGAAAGGCTCATGAGCATTCATCATCCCCTCTCCCAGGAAAGTGCAAAACATCTGTCTGCCAAGTACGGCACCCTCGCCTGGAAAGTCCTGGAGCTAACGAAAGAGAATCGCGATCTGGCCCAGCCCATCCTTCCCGGTCGTGCCCCGATCCGGGCGGAGGTCGCTTATTCGGTCCGCGCGGAACTCGCTGCCACCATCGAAGACGTACTCGCGCGCAGGATTGGCCTTCAGTTCTATTCCTGGCGAGATGCGCTTCAAGCTGCACCCCTTGTGGGCTCGCTCATGGCGAACGAATTGAGATGGTCAACCGCAGACGCAAACTCCGCTATAACCAAGTACGTGGAGAAGATAAACCGCTTATTCGAAAAAGCCGGCTTGGAACGTCCGGCGCTCTGATCGATCGGGAGAAGAGAATGTCCAATTATCTAGGCGCTATCGATCAAGGAACCACAAGCACAAGATTCATCGTCTTTGACCGCTCCGGCCGAATCGCTGCCGCAGCTCAGAAGGAGCACGAACAGATCTATCCCCAACCCGGCTGGGTCGAGCACGACCCCGAAGAAATCTGGCGCCGTACTCAGGAAGTCATCGCCGACGCCATGCACCAGAAAGGCTTTCGTCCAAAAGACCTCGCCGCTATTGGCATCACCAATCAGCGCGAAACCACCGTTCTCTGGCATCGAAAAACAGGCCGAGCTGTTCACAACGCCGTCGTTTGGCAGGACACTCGCGTTGAAGATGACGTCGGCGAACTTTCTCGTGACGGCGGCCAGGACCGCTTCCGTCCGCAAACCGGATTGCCTCTCGCTACCTACTTCAGTGGCCTGAAAATCCGGTGGATTCTGAATCATATTCGCGGGGCCAGAGAACTCGCCGAAGCCGGCGACCTGCTCTTCGGCAACATCGACACCTACCTGGTCTGGAAGCTCACGGGAGGTGTCAACAGCGGCATTCACGTCACGGATGTGACCAACGCCAGTCGCACCCAACTCATGGATCTCTCCACGCTGAACTGGAGCAGGCCGCTTCTTCAAATCTTCGACATCCCGGAAGCGATCCTGCCCCGCATCGCTTCCAGCAGCGAAATCTACGGCACGGCAAGGCTCCACGCAATCGAAGGCGTTCCGGTTGCTGGAATTCTCGGCGACCAGCAGGCCGCGCTCGTCGGGCAGACCTGTTTCGCTACCGGCCAGGCCAAAAACACCTATGGCACTGGCTGTTTCCTGCTGATGAATACCGGCACGTCGCCCGTACTCTCCAAATACGGCCTTCTGACCACTGTCGGATTCAAATTCGGCGATCAACCCGCGCACTACGCTTTGGAAGGCAGCGTAGCCATTACGGGCGCTCTGGTGCAATGGATCCGCGATAATCTCGGCCTCATCTCCACCAGCGCAGAAATTGAGTCCCTGGCGCGCACGGTGAAAGACAACGGCGGCGTTTATTTTGTCCCCGCGTTTTCCGGACTCTTCGCGCCCTACTGGCAATCGAGCGCGCGCGGTGTCATTGCCGGGCTCACACGCTTTGCGAACAAGGGCCACATAGCCCGTGCCGCTCTCGAAGCCACTGCCTACCAAACACGCGAGGTTCTCGAGTCCATGGAATTGGATTCTGGCAATCGTCTCGACACTCTGCGCACAGACGGAGGTATGGTCGAAAATGAACTTCTCATGCAATTTCAGGCGGATATCCTGGACCGCGACGTGATCCGCCCGATCATCAAGGAAACAACGGCTCTCGGGGCGGCCTATGCCGCGGGACTCGCCGTCGGCTTCTACAAAAATCTGAACGAACTGCGCGAAAAGTGGGGCATTGACCACACATGGAAACCCAATATGGATCCCGCCGCCCGCGAACGGCTGTATTCTGGCTGGAAGAAAGCAGTCACCCGGTCCTTCAACTGGGTGGAGTGAACAGTTCTCGTTGCAGATACCTTTTCGAAAGGCGCACAGATGACATCACCCTTCTTCGGTGAATTCATGGGAACGCTCATCCTCATCCTTCTCGGCGACGGCGTCGTCGCCGGCGTCCTCCTCAAGCGCTCCAAGGCGGAATCTTCCGGCTGGATGGTCATTACTTCCGCTTGGGCCTTTGCCGTCATGGCAGGTGTTTTCGCGGCGATCGCCTGCGGCAGCAGGGACGCCCACCTGAATCCCGCGGTCACGTTAGGTTTTGCCATTTCTTCTGGCGACTACTCCAAGCTTGCTTTGTATCTCCCTGCCCAACTCCTTGGCGCCTTCGCGGGAGCGACATTAGTCTGGCTGCACTACTTCCCCCACTGGAAGGAAACCCTGGACCCGTCGTTGAAACTGGCCGTGTTTTGCACCAGCCCTGCCATTCGAAACTTATTCGCGAATCTCATCAGCGAGATCATCGGCACCTTTGTCCTTGTTTTCATTGTCGGTGCTATCTTCTCAAAGGCCGTCGCTGGGATCGCTGGAGGCCTTGGTCCTTATCTTGTCGCCAGCCTCGTCTGGGGTATCGGCCTCTCACTCGGGGGCACCACCGGTTATGCGATCAATCCGGCGCGCGATCTCGGCCCACGAATCGCCCATGCGCTTCTTCCCATTCCTGGAAAGCGCGATTCCGACTGGAGCTACGCCACGATTCCCGTGGTTGGCCCGCTCCTCGGCTCCGGCCTCGCCGGCCTCCTCCTCCGTGCCCTGAAGATCTGACCACCTGTTTGGAGTGCGGCGGGCTTGTCCTGGGCCCCGAAGGGCGGCGCGGAATCATCGACCTTTAGCAAGCGTGCTTCGCGTTCCGACCCGGTCCTAAGTCCTTTCAACACGCATTCCACTCATCGAGCCTTCCGCTCCACAAAAACAGTTTTTTTGCTGCCAATTACATACATCTTTTCCTCTCCTCAAACATCCAATGCGATGACCGTCTGAAATGGACGCCCTGCCTCATAAAGCGGTCGGCGGCCGAGGAGAAGTCCAATGTATCGCCCCGGTGAAGTTCGAAAAGGACCAGCTCAACTTCAGTTCTCTTCCGTAGCTCTCTCCGCTAATCTGCGACCGAGAATGTCAGCCAACAAACAGCCGATCGCCGTTGCGCAACCGGCGCTCGTCACTGAGCAGCTAAACCTCTCCGGCACGCAAGTGCTAAGCGGCCTTCTGCTTGGTGTGGCCCTCGCCGGCCTATTCGTCTGGATCTTCGTAAACCATTGGTTGTTCGGCCGCTGAGCCCGTCGCTTCAGCCTGCGCTCACACCTTAGGAGTACGGCCGCTTTACGTCGCCGGCTTCCGCTCAAAAATACCTGCGAACGAGCGCCTGTAATGGTAGAAGAGAATGAACCACAAAACGGCTACGAAAAATGCCATCCCAATTCCTTGATGGTTCAGGAAAATGTGGAAACACAGAATATTCACGATGACCGGCCCAAGAATCGCTAGCCCGAGAGGCACGTACAGGCCCGCCAGCAACAACAATCCTCCGACAAGTTGCACCGTAAACGGCACCACCGCATAGTGCGACACGAATATTGCCGTGACATATTGCCCCGCCAATCCCGTCGGAGGCGGCGGCATCGGTAGAAAAGGATGCAGTCCGTTTGCCCCAAACACCACGAAAATGAGCCCAAGCAGAATACGAGCGATGAGGACGACAATCTTCATCTTCTTCTCCCTTCTTGAGCGCGTTACTTTATCACATCATCCCTCGGCCGCGTTGGACCGGCCTGCCAGCATCGGCAAGAATTCAGCCAACCGCGCCAGCGTCTGCTGCCCGCCCTCCACCGCGCCATGCTCCTTGACAACAAACTCCACATCCTTCGCCGACTCAAACACCATTCGAATCGTGACCCGCGTCTGGTCCTCGCCCACATCCTCGAACGTCCAGGTCGATTCGAAGTGCACGCCTCGTCCGCCCTTCTTCCCGCCCGCATTCGAAAAAACAATCCGCTCGGGCTTTACGACCTCCCGGAAGATGGTGCGGTTCGGATAGTCGGAGCCGTCCGGCCCGTGCATGATATGCCGCCGCTCGCCCCCCGGCCGCACATCCATCACTTCAATCGTGGTCGTAAAGCCCCGCGGCCCCCACCAATTCACGACATGCTTTGGGTTGGTCCACGCTTCCCACACCAACTCGCGCGGCGCATCGAACACACGCGATATCACGATCTCTTTCTCCGAGCATGTGGCTGTGGCAGAGGCTACGCTATTACTTGCGGACATGTCTCTTCTCCTTTTTCCTCTCTTCGGTTTTCAGCACTTGCAGATAGTCATCCAGGCGATCGAAGCTCTCTTCCCAGAAGCGGCGATACTCGTCCAGCCAATGGGCAACTTCTCTCAACGGCCCGGCGTGAAGCTGGCAAGGCCTCCACTGCGCCGACCGTCCGCGCGTGATCAGTCCTGCATGTTCCAGCACCTTCAGGTGCTTGGAAACTGCTGGCATACTCATCGCAAATGGTTCGGCAAGTTCGGTAACCGAGGCATCCCCGCGCGAGAGCCGGCCAAGAATGGCCCGGCGCGTGGGGTCCGCTAGTGCCGCAAGAGTCGTGCTGAGGGAGTCGGTCATCGTATTTAACCTACTGGTTAATTACAGTGCGGCCCTCCCCCTGTCAAGCCCTTTTTTCTATTCTGCCGAACCATCTCCAACTGGATGGAACCGGCGCGTCCCGAATAGGCTCACGAAACACTGCACTCCCGTACAGCTTTCGCGGCACGGTAATTCCCTGCTATTCCTTATCTGTCGGCCAGGCTGTATCGCATCACTCGGTTATCCCAGCCGTTGTGTCAGGAATCGGTTCACCCCGTGCCAAACGGAGGGACTGGTGCGCCAACACATCTCCCGCACGTTCTCGTTCGCGGCAATGCTGCCCGTCCTCGCTCGATCATTACCTTTCGGGCTGCTGCTCGCCGCCCTCACGTTTTTTCATGCTTCTCCCTGCTTTGCACAAATCTCTCCTGGCCCCCTCTCGAAGGCCCACTCCTCCTTGACCGGAACCTCGCAATGCAACTCCTGCCATGTCTTCGGGGCAAGCACGCCCACCTTCAAATGTCTCGATTGCCACAAGGAAATCGCTGAAGCCCTCGCCAACAAGCACGGCTACCACTTCCGCCTGCAGATGCAAAATCCCAATGGCAAAGACTGTGTGCACTGTCACCTCGAGCACAACGGAGAGAACTTCAACTTAATCCACTGGGAGCCTTCGCAGCAGAAGTTCGACCATCGCCAGACGGGTTACAACCTCGAAGGCAAACACGCCGCTCTAGCTTGCGAGAAATGCCACACGCCGGCGCACATGCTCCCCAGCCTGAAATCCCTCATCAAATATAAGGACCCTGCGAAATCCTTCTTTGCCCAGTCTCCCGCCTGCACGCCCTGCCACACGGATCCGCACAAAGGTCAGCTCGGAAACGACTGCACGAAGTGCCACAACGTGGAAAGCTGGAAAGCCGCAAAGGAATTCGATCACTCCAAGACGCGCTACCCGCTCACAGGTCTTCACGCCAAAGTGGACTGCGAAAAATGCCACAGGCCGGACACCCCGGGCGGCTCTGCTCGCTACAGGGACATGAAATTTGACACCTGCTCCGCCTGCCACATCGACCCGCACCGCGGAGAATTCAAAAAGTCCTGCGACTCCTGCCACACCACCAGCGGCTGGAAAACCATGCTACCGGGTTTCGATTTCGACCACTCAAAGACTAAATACTCTCTCCTCGGAAAGCACGCTCGGGTCGCTTGCTCCGCCTGCCACATCAAGGACGACTTCAAAAAGCAAATTCCCTACGCCACGTGCAAGGACTGCCACACGCCCGATCCGCACAGAGGCCAATTCGATTCGCGTCCCGGGAAGGGCGAGTGCGCGGAATGCCACACAGTCGATGGCTGGAAGCCTTCCCTCTTCGGCGTGAAGGAGCACGACACCACCCAATATCCACTTAAGGTAAAGCATGCTCAGGTCGAGTGCGGGAAATGCCATACTCCCCCGGGAAAAGATGCCCTCTACAAACTGAAATTCTCCGCTTGCCTCGACTGCCACAAAGACGCGCACGACAATCAATTTGCTGCAGCGCCTTACAAGAATCGCTGTGAGGATTGCCACACCGTGAAGGATTGGCGCCAGACTACCTACACCATCACCAGACACCGCACGAGTCGCTTCCCGCTACAGGGCGCCCATGCCGCGGTTCCTTGTTCCGACTGTCACAAAGCTGGCTTGGGCGGTCGCACCGATAAAGTCTTGCCTTTTCATTTCGACGACAGCACCTGTACTGCCTGCCACAGCGATCCACACAAGGGAGAATTCGACAAGCAGATGGCGCGGTTACGAGCCAACGGAACTCCCTTCGGTTGCGAAGCGTGTCACACGGTTAAGTCGTGGAGCGACATCACCGGCTTCGATCACTCGAAAACACAATTTCCTCTAGTCGGTGCCCATCGCGCTGTTGCCTGCCGCGCCTGCCACAAGCCCACCGCCGGCAACGAATCACGCTTCAAGGGCACCCCGACACAGTGCGAAGCCTGCCATAACGACGCGCACGACGCCCAATTCCTCGCCAAGGACAATCAGACACATTGCGCCGACTGCCACAACTCTCAGCGCTGGGTGCCATCCACTTTCGATCACGACACAAAAACGCACTTCCCCCTGACCGGCGGTCACGCCAACGTCCCTTGCGCCAAATGCCACGTTCAGACCCGCTTGGTCGCCGGCAAAAAAGTCGTGATCTACAAAAGCACCCCGGCGAAATGCGCCGACTGCCACGGCAATAACGTCCCCCCAACCAAGCCCATGTAGCAGCGGCTTTACGCCGCCGTCTTCGGTCTGTAAGGCCCGCCTTCCGAGGCGGGCCGCTCTCGCTCACCGCCTCCCCGCACCCGTTCTCACTGGTCACCAACTGGCCGTCTGGCCAGTTGTTTGCCCTTCTCCAGAGCCCCGATACTGTCTTGAGAATCGCGTTACAGCCCACAAAGCATTCGACTTTGCTTTCGCAAGGGAGCAGTCTACGCTCACACTACTCCAGTTCGCACTCTGGGCGCTCCTTGCCTTCCCTACCAGCAGTGCGGCGGGGAGGCCGGCGCATTCTGACCATTTTCCTGGCGGCGCCCCTCAAAAGGAAACCACGCGAAATCCCCACGGTCCTCTTACGATTCCTTGCGAAAACTGCCACACCTCGGCTGCCTGGCGCCCGATCCGCGCTGTTCCCGAATTCGACCACAACAAAACCGTCTATCCCCTTCGCGGCATGCATGAAAAGGTGAAATGCGTCGCATGCCACACCAAGCCGGTCTTCACCAACGTGAGCAAAAATTGTGCGGATTGCCACGCGGACATTCATCGCCGCCAAATGGGTTCCGACTGCGCGCAGTGTCACACAGTTCAGGGCTGGAATATCGCCGTCCAGCAGATCAAGGATCACCAGAACCGCTTCCCTCTTCTCGGTGCCCACGCGGCCGTGCAGTGCGACGAATGCCACAAACAACTCGCGACGGGAGTCTTCTACGGCCTCTCCACTCAATGCGATTCCTGCCATCTCAAGGATTGGCAAAACACCACGAACCCTCCGCACGCCAGCGCCGGCCCCGCCTTTGCTTCCTCGAACTGTCAGGGCTGCCACAATTTTGACACCTGGCTCAACGCCAATTTCAACCACAGCACCACCGGTTTTCCCCTGACCGCCGGCCACGCCAATGTCCCCTGTTCGAGCTGCCACATCAACAACAACTACAATCTTCAAATCGCTCCTACCGATTGCGGTAATGCAGGCTGCCACCTCACCACATGGCAACAAACCAACAATCCCCCGCACCCGGCCTCCGGTCCCGTTTTTGCCGTCTCAAACTGCTCGCAGTGCCACAACACCACCTCCTGGAACAATGCCACTTTCGACCACAGCACAACGGGCTTCCCGCTGACTGGCGCGCACACTACGACTCCCTGCACCCTCTGCCACACCAACAACAACTACAACCTGACCAGCGCCAACACCGATTGCTACGGCTGCCACACCACCGACTGGAACAACACCGCGACTCTCGGCGGCGCTGTTCCCAACCACGTCGCTGCGCAGTTCCCCACTTCCCTCTGCTCCACCTGCCACGATACGATCTCATGGTCCGACGGCAAGTTCGACCACAGCACCACTGGCTGGGCCCTCACCGGCGGCCACGTGGTTCCTACAGCCGGCGGCGTGCAAGCCTGCACCGATTGCCACGTCAATAACAACTACTCCCTCACTTCTGCAAACACGGTCTGTTACGGCTGCCACGCCACGCAGTGGAACAGCACGCAGACGCTCGGGGGGACGGTTCCTAACCACGTCGCTGCCGGATATCCCACCACCTGCGATTCTTGCCACACCACCGCAAGCTGGCTCGGCGCCACCTTCAACCATACGTATTTCCCCGTCCCCCATCACGGCTCTGTCTGCAACGATTGTCATCAAGTCTCCACAGACTACTCCAGCTTCACCTGCATCAACTGCCACACCACAACAGCGCACCAGCCAGCGGAGACAACCAACGGGCATGCCGGGGTAAGCAACTTCGTCTATGGCCCCACGACTTGCTACAACTGCCACAAGAACGGGGGCAGCGGCTGACATGCGTGGCGCCGTCCTGTTTCGCCTGTTCGTGATCGCGTTGGCCGGTTTTCTCCAGGCCATCGGCCCATCCCTGCTCAAGGCACAAGGCCAGCCCCCTGCCAACCCCCAGCAACAAAAGCCTTCCGTCTTCCGCGTGAAGTACGTCTCCGAAGGCTCGCTCTATATTGACGCCGGCGGGAATGCCGACCTCCAAGAAGGCATGAAGCTCTCCGTCATCGACCCGCCTCCCGACGGCATGATCAACGATGGCATTCGTTTCCGCGGTTATCCCCACGTAGCCGAAGTGAATCTGGTCTCTCTGGCGGATTCCTCCGCGGTTTGCGACGTCATCTCCTCCAACGGAGAAATCAAGGTCGGCCAATTAGCCTTCCTCACGCCCACCAGCGCGGAAGATCGCCACCTGGCTGAGAATGCCAGCGAAGCCGAGAACTACCCGGTCACGGTCGGCTTTACTTCCGCCGATGCGATCGACCAGGAACTCCGCTCTACTAACACGACTAACCCCGAACTGGCCGAATCCCCTTTCGGCGTAATGCGCGCTCGGATGGGTTTTGGTTATGGAGAACTCAACGAATCAGGCATGAACTCCACGCAACTCAACATGATGATCGATGCGGACATGACCCACATCGGCGGCACCTACTGGAATTTCGCCGGCTATTGGCGCGGTGAGTACAACATCAATTCGAGCAATCCTTCTGGTACTGGCGCACAAACGCTCACGGACCTTATCAATCGCACCTATCACATCGGCTTTGTCTACGACAGCCCCTATTCGCCAAACACCGCCGGTATCGGCCGTTTATTTCTTCCCTGGGCGCCCAGCTTAAGCACCATCGACGGGGGCTATTACGGCCGCCACATTGGAAATTTCTTCACCGTCGGCGTTTTCGGCGGCTCCACGCCCGATCCAACTTCCTGGAGCTACAACCCCGACCAGCAAATTGGCGGCACATTTATCAGCATGGAACGCGGCAACTTCGACGGCTTTCACATCATGAGCACGGCAGGTCTCGCCATGACCTCCATCAATTGGAGAGTCGCCCGCCAATTCGCTTTCTTCGAAAACAATTTCAATTGGAAGCGCTATCTCTCCGTCTTCAGCACACTTCAGGTGGACGCGGCCCGAACTTCCCCTCTCCCGGGTGGCGGCAGCAATCCTACAGGAATTTCCCAAACCTACAATTCCGTCCACGTTCAACCGGTCAAGCTCGTCACCTTCGGCGTAAACTACGACTATTTCCGCAATCTCCCCACGTTTGATCCTCGGCTCATCGGCACCGGCCTGGTCGACAATTACCTCTTCTCCGGTTTCAGCGGCGACGTCCGCTTCGATTTGCCGAAGCACATCAGCCTGTACGCCGCCCTCGGTCAGAGCAAAGCCTCGACAGACACAAAGAAATCATTGAACGATGCATTCGGCGTCGCTTTTGGCAATCTCTTCCGCACTGGCCTGTCCCTCGATTTGCACTACTCCAAATTCAACAGCGACTTTGGCAATGGTGAATACGAATCCATCTCCCTCTCCAAGAATCTAACGGAAAAACTGCGTCTGCAGGTTCTCGCCGGCAATCAGCTCTACACCTCGTCTCTGACAAGCAACACCAACGCCAAGTTCATCAACGGCACGCTCGATTGGACCATCGGCCGCAAATATTTCGTTGAAGCCCTATATGGCTGGTATGACGGCAACGCGCTGAGCTACAACCAGTGGTCCACAATGTTCGGCTATCGCTGGGGAGGGCTGACCAAATGAAATTCCGCTCCTCACGCTCAAACTCATTTTTCGCGCTGCTCAGACTCTTCGCAGCCCTCCTGGCTTGCGCCGCTCTTCTCCGCGCCCAGGAGCCCTCCCCCGCGCAATCGCGAGTTCTTCCCGATGCCTCTGCCAGCGCACCCGATCCCGCCTTCATTACCAGGGCCAACGCCACGATCGTTCGTTCGCGAAAGCTCGTCGACAGCTTCTTCGAACAAACCTCCAACGTCGTCTGCACAGAGGAAGTTTCACAGATGCTCGTTGGCAGGAACAATAAGCCGCTGTATCACGAGGACTCCGTTTTCGAATACCAGTTGCAGACCAGCAATCACACCGGCTCCCTGCGCCTCACGGAGTCCCGTGAAGCTCGCAAAACCGCCTTCCGTGATCCCAGCAAAACCCTCCTCATCACGAACGGCTTCGCCAGCATCCTTCTGGTTTTGCACGCAAAGTATGAATCCAGTTATGTTTTCGAGCCGATTTCAGAAGAAACCATCGACGGTCACACCGTCCTCAAGGTCCACTTCAAGGCCATTCCCGGCACTTCCTCGCCCGCCGCCGTGCAACTCCTCGGACGCAACTATCCCCTCCAACTCAAGGGCGATATCTGGATCGACGAGGAAAGCGGTGCTGTCGGAAAACTCATCTCCTCGCTCGACGGCAGCCTCGCCGATCTCGGCCTCCACGACCTCCGCAGCGAGATTCACTATTCCGTCGTCCAGTTCCATGATCCCGAGGAATCCTACTGGATGCCTGCTTCTGCGGTCATCGACGTCGAAACGCCCAAGCAGCATTGGCGCAACGTGCATCGCTTCACGGACTACCGCAGGTTCCGCGCCACGATTCAAGTCAACATGGGGGAGAAACAGCCATGAGTGTGGGGGCAAGTG
>Ga0187779_10002075_pt1 | contig 12400 bp, 7 predicted proteins | sample 1015_Q2_SP10_10__FD_132435 | JGI IMG/M metagenome (GOLD analysis project Ga0187779, IMG submission 132435) | Tropical peat soil microbial communities from peatlands in Department of Meta, Colombia - 1015_Q2_SP10_10_MG | ecosystem: Environmental > Terrestrial > Soil > Wetlands > Peat | place... | reverse complement strand
TCTCCGACGCCTGGGGGCAGCCGGTCGTGATCGACAACCGGCCCGGCGCGGGCGGCAACATCGGCGCCGATCTCGTGGCGAAGAGCGCGCCGGACGGCTACACGATCCTCGAGGGCGCGCTGTCGACGCACGCGGTCAACGTGAGCCTCTACAGCAAGATGCCCTACGACCCGGTGCGCGATTTCGCGCCGATTACGCTCGTGGCCGTGACGCCCAACGTGCTCGTGCTCAATCCTTCGGTCCCGGCAAATTCGGTGAACGAGCTCATCGCCTACGCCAAGGCCAACCCCGGGAAGCTCTCGTTCGGCTCGGGCAGCAACGGCAGCGCCGGCCACCTCGCGGGGGAGCTGTTCAAGATGGAGGCCGGAGTCGACATGGTCCACGTGCCTTACAAGGGCGCGGCGCCGGCCATGCAGGACCTCCTCGCGGGACAGACGCAGCTCATGTTCGACAACCTCGCCAATTCGATGCAATACGTGCGCGCGGGCAGGCTCAAGGCGCTCGCGGTGACGACCGAGCGTCGCTCCGCCCTCGTGCCGGAGCTGCCCACGCTCGCCGAGGAAGGATTGCCCGGATTCGACATCTCGACCTGGTGGGGCTTCATGGCGCCGGCCGGCACGCCGAAGGAGATCATCGCCAAGTGGAACGCCGAGGTCACGCGCATCCTGAACACGCCGGAGATGAAGGCCTTCTTCGCCCAGCAGGGCGCGGAGCCCGCGCCGACGACGCCGGAGGCCTTCGGTGCGATGATCGGCCGCGAGATCACGAAATACGCGAAGATCGTGAAAGCGTCGGGCGCCAGGGTGGATTGACATCACGAACAACCGGCACACGACCGGCAACGGAGGCAATATGAAACGCACCCTGCAACGACTGCTGCTCGCCTCGATCGTCGCGGTCGCGACGTCGGTCTCGGCGCAGAGCTATCCGACCCGGCCGATCCGGCTGGTGGTCCCGTTCCCGGCCGGCGGCACGACGGACATCCTCGCGCGCGAGGCGGGCGAGCGCTTGTCCGCGACGCTCGGCCAGCCGGTGGTCGTCGACAACCGTCCGGGGGCGGGCGGCAACATCGGCGCCGACCTCGTGGCGAAGAGCGCGGCGGACGGCTACACCTTGCTGATGGCCACCGTCGGCACGCACGCGATCAATCCGAGCCTGTACAGCAAGATGCCGTACGACCACATCAAGGACTTCGCTCCCGTGGTCCTGGTCGCCGGCGTGCCGAACGTGCTCGAGGTCACGTCCTCTCTGCCCGTGAACTCCGTCGCCGATCTGATCAAGCTCGCGAAGGAGAAGCCCGGTCAGCTCAACTTCGCCTCGTCGGGAAACGGCACGTCGATCCATCTGTCGGGCGAGCTTTTCAAGTCGATGGCCGGCGTCGACATGACGCACGTGCCGTACAAGGGCAGCGCGCCGGCGCTCGTCGATCTGGTCGGCGGACAGGTGCAGCTCATGTTCGACAATCTGCCTTCTTCGCTCCCGCAGATCAAAGCCGGCAAGCTGCGGGCGATCGCCGTCACCTCGGCGCAGCGCGCTCCCGCCCTGCCCAACGTCCCGACGATCGCCGAGAGCGGCTTGCCAGGCTACGAGGCGAGCTCCTGGTTCGGCATCGTCGCGCCCGCGGGCACGCCGCCCGCGGTGATCAATCGCATCAACGCCGAGATCAATCAGTGGTTGCGCGCGCCGGAGACGGCCGAGAAGCTGCTCGCGCAAGGCGCGATCGCCGCCGGCGGAAGCCCGGAGCAATTCGCGGCTCACATCCGCGCCGAGACAGACAAATGGGCCAAGGTCGTCAAGGCGTCGGGAGCGAAGGTGGATTAGGTGGTCATCCCCGCGAACGCGGGGATCCAGCGTCTTGGTAACAAACGTCGCTGGGTTCCCGCGTTCGCCGGAACGACAAGCCGGGAGCGCCGCATAGGCTACAATGACCGCCATGCCCTCCTCGACCGCAACACTCCCTGAGCCGCCGACGCGCTCTGTCGCCGTCGCTCCGCACGCGCCGCCGCCGGTCACGCGCGCATCGTTCGACCAATGGATGGTGCCGTGCTATGCGCCGGCAGAGTTCGTTCCGGTGCGCGGCTCCGGCTCCCGGGTCTGGGATCAGCAGGGCCGGATGTACATCGACTTCGCGAGCGGCGTCGCGGTCACTTCGCTCGGCCACTGCCATCCCGCGATCGTCAAGGCGCTCACCGATCAGGCCCACGCGCTCTGGCACGTGTCGAACTGGATGACCAACGAGCCGGCGCTGCGGCTCGCGAAGAAGCTGATCGACGCCACGTTCGCGGAGCGCGTCTTTCTCTGCAACTCCGGAGCGGAGGCGAACGAGGCCGCGCTGAAGCTCGCGCGCCGCTACGCGCACGACCACTACGGCGGCGAGAAATTCCGGATCGTCTCGACGCTCAACGCGTTCCACGGCCGAACGGTTTTCACCGTCACGGCGGGCGGCCAGTCTAAATACGCGAGCGGCTTCGGGCCGCCGCCCACCGGCTTCACGCACATCCGCTACAACGACATCGCCGGTCTCGAAGCCGCGTTCGCGGAAGAAGGCGGCGACGACGTCTGCGCCGTGATCCTCGAGCCGATGCAGGGAGAGGGCGGGATGACTCCGGGCACGCCCGAATTCCTGGCCGCGGCCCGGCGGCTGTGCGACGAGCACGACGCGCTGCTCATCTTCGACGAGATCCAGAGCGGCATGGGCCGCACCGGCGCCCTCTACTCCTACATGCAGAAGGGTGTCGTGCCCGACATCCTGACGAGCGCGAAGGGGCTCGGCGGCGGCTTTCCGATCGGCGCGATGCTCACCTCGACCGAGATCGCGAGCGCCTTCTCGGTCGGCGTCCACGGCTCGACGTTCGGCGGCAATCCGCTGGCCTGCGCCGTGGCCTGCGCGGTCTTCGACGTGGTCAACACGGTGGAAGTGCTCGATGGCGTCAAGGCGCGGCACGCGCTCTTCATGGAAGGCTTGCGCGCCATCAACGCGCGGCGGCACGTGTTCGCCGATGTCCGCGGCGAGGGCGTGTGGCTCGGCTGCGAGCTCGCGGAGGCCTGGCGCGGCAAGGCGTCGAACGTGATGCGCGCGGCGGGCGACGCCGGTCTTCTGGTCCTGATGGCGGGCCCCGACGTGGTGCGCATCGCGCCGTCGCTGGTGATCAGTCTCGACGAAATCCTCGAAGGCCTCGCTCGACTGGAAACGGCGCTGGGAAAGGCGCTGGTGTAACGATGTCGTCGTTCCCGCGCAAGCGGGAATCCAGCGTCTTGCGTCACATAAGCCGGTCATTCCGGCGCAGGCCGGAAGAATGGTCATGCCGGCGAAGGCCGGCATCCAAGTTTGTGGCCTGACGCATGAGCGTCGACTTGGGCCCCGGCCTTCGCCGGGGCGACAATGACGCATGTTCTACGTTCGCCCCGTCGCACGCGACGACTTGACCGCGCTCCTCGCGCTTTCCGAGCGCACGGGAACGGGGCTCACTTCGCTGCCCGCCAACGCCGAGCGTCTCGAGCATCGGATCGAGCGCTCGCTCGCCTCCTTCGCCGGCACCGCCCGCAAGGAGGACGCATGCTATGTCTTCGCGCTGGTCGACGGCGAGAACGATGCCGTGGTCGGCATCAGCGCGATCCTCGGCGCCGTCGGGCTGAACGAGCCGTGGTACAACTACCACGTCGGCACGCAGGTGCACGCCTCGCGCGAGCTGGACGTCTACACCGCGGCGCCGACGCTCTTCCTCAGCAACGATCACACCGGGCACAGCGAGCTCTCGTCGCTGTTCGTCGACGTGCGCTACCGGCGAGCGCGCAACGGGCCTCTCATCGCCAAGGCGCGGCTGCTTTTCATCGCCGAATTCGCGCAAGCCTTCGCGCCGAAGGTCATCGCCGAGATGCGGGGTCGGCTCGGCCCCGACGGCAAGAGTCCGTTCTGGGAGGGACTCGGCCGGCATTTTTTCGCGATCGAGTTCTCGCGCGCCGACTATCTCACCGGCATCGGCCAGAAGGCCTTCGTCGCCGAGCTGATGCCGCGCCATCCGGTGTACACGACGCTGCTGCCGGCCGAGGCGCGCGCGGTTATCGGCCAGGTCCACAGCGACAGCGAAGCGGCGCGGGCGATGCTCGAATCGGAGGGCTTCCGCTACGAAGGCTACATCGACATCTTCGACGCCGGTCCGACGCTCGAATGCTTTCGCGACGACATCCGCGCGGTGCGGCAAAGCCAGATCCTGCCCGTCGACATCGGCGAAGGGAACCCGGTGCCCGACAGCCTGCCCGACGAGGTGACGTGGCTCGTCGCCAACCGCAGCTTCGAAAAATTTCGCTCGATCCTCGCCTCCGCGCCGGCGCGGATCGCGCGCTTTCCCCTGCTGCCGCACGCGGCGAAGGCGCTCGGCGTCGCGGCTGGCGACACCGTGCGCGCAGTCCCGCTTTCGCCGCGCGACCGCCGATGAGCGGCGCCGGGCCTCTGATCGAGGTTAATTTCGACGGCCTCCCCGGGCCGACGCACAACTACAGCGGGCTCGCCGAAGGCAATCTCGCGGCGCAGCGCCACAAGGCCACCCTCTCCAGTCCGCGCCAGGCGGCGCTGCAGGGCCTCGCGAAGATGAAGGCGTTGGCCGATCGCGGCTTCGCGCAAGCGGTGCTGCCGCCGCACGAGCGCCCCGACATGGCCGCCCTGCGCGCGCTCGGCTTCCGGGGCGACGACGCCGCGGTGCTGCGCTCGGCGGCCAGGACGGCGCCGCAACTCCTCGCGGCCTGCTCCTCCGCGGCGGCGATGTGGGTCGCCAACGCGGCGACCGTGAGCCCTTCGGCCGATACCGGCGACGGCCGGGTGCATTTCACGCCCGCGAATCTGGTGGCGCATTTTCACCGCGCGCTCGAGGTACCGACGACCACGCGCGTGCTGCGCGCGATCTTCGCCGACGCGAATCGCTTCGTGGTCCACGACCCGTTGCCGGCCGCGTCGCAGCTCGGCGACGAGGGCGCGGCCAATCACACGCGATTCGCGGCGGACGCGAGCGCGCCCGGCGTCGAGCTCCTCGTCTACGGGCGCGACGCGCTCGATCCGGCGGCTCCGGCGCCGCGTCGCTTTCCCGCCCGGCAGACGCGCGAAGCGAGCGAAGCGATCGCGCGCCGCCATGGTCTCGCGCCGGTGCGCATGCTCTTCGCGCAGCAGAATCCGGTTGCGATCGACGCCGGCGTCTTTCACAACGACGTGATCGCGGTCGGAACGGGAAAGACGCTCTTCTGTCACGAGCGCGCACTGGTCGATCAGACGGCCGTGCTGCGCGCGCTCGAAGAGCGGATCGACGGATTCACGGCCATCGTGGTCCACGAGCGCGAGGTCACGGTCGAGCGCGCCGTCGCGACCTACCTCTTCAACAGCCAACTGATCGAGCGTCCCGACCGGGGCTTGCTGCTGGTCGCGCCCGCGGAGTGCGGGGAAGATGCCGATGTCTCGGCGTTGCTCGAGCGGCTCGTCGCGGGGAACGGTCCGATCCGCGAGGTCATGACCTTCGACTTGCGGCAGAGCATGCGCAACGGCGGCGGCCCCGCATGCCTGCGCTTGCGCGTTCCGCTCGTCGACGCCGAGCGAGCCGCGATCGGCGCCCGGATCTGGCTCGACCACGGCTTGCACGGCGAGCTCGCGCAATGGGTCGAGCGCAACTATCGCGATCGGCTCGCCCCCGCCGATCTTGCCGATCCGGCGCTTCTCGACGAGAGCCGCAGGGCGCTCGACGAGCTCTCTCGCATCCTCGCGCTCGGCAGCGTGTATCCGTTCCAGCGCTGAGGTCATTCCCGCGAAAGCGGGAATCCAGCGGCGTTCCAGTCCAAAGACGCTGGCCCCCCGCTTCCGCGGGGCGACGACACGTGTTATGCGCGTCCGCGGCGACGACGCCTACGCGAACGCGTTCGCCGCGAGCCTGAAAAGGAGCGGGACCTCCAGCGTCTTCTCGTGCGAGACGCCGTGCTCCCACAGTCCGTCCTCGCCCCAGCAATCGCCGTGATCGGCGCAAACGATCACGCTGTCGTCGGCGAAGCGCGCCAGCAGCGGCTCGAGCGCCGCGTCGCACCACTCGACGCACGCGACCTGGCGGAGGCGCGCCTCCGCGGCGTCGTTGTTCTCGCCGAAGGGTTGCGCCGGGTTGTACGCCGGATCCCACGGCGCCGCCTCGTGCCAGTACGGCACGTGCGTTTCGGCGAGGTTGAGAAAGACGAATGCGGGCGTCCCCGAGGCGAGCTGCGCGAGCTGCGAATCGATCCAGGCGATCTGCTTCTTCAGCGATGGCCCGCGCGCAAAGCCGAACGCATCGAAGTCCGCGGTGAGCACGCGTCCGGTCGGTTGCGCGGGGTTGAACCAGTTCACCGCACCGGTGCCGATCGTGCGGTAGCCGAGCTTCTTCATTCCGTCGATCACGCTGTGACCCTCGAGCTCCACCAGCGGCGGCGCCGCGCCGGGATGCCCGCCGCCCTTCATGCGGAAGATCTTGCCGTACTTCGGATTGACGTAGGCCTCGCGTCGACTCGCGTCGCCGGGCGTGAACCCCATGAAGAATGCCGCGTGCGAGCCGTACGTGAAGTGCGACGGCGCCTGCGCGCGATGGAGCGCGCCGATCGACCTCAGATTCGGTGCGCGAGCTGCGACGAAAGCGTCGTAGCGGCAGGAGTCCAGGGTGACGAAAAGGATGGAGCGCGGCATGGACGCGAAGGCCGACGGGCAGACGCGGGAGCGAGTTCGGCCGGAATTCTACACGAGGCGTGAGCGGAGCCTGTCGGCCTTGCGAGCGCGCCTGAGCCGCGTCGGCCGTCAGGGGTGGCGCGGCGACCGAGCCCGAGATTTCCGCGAGAGAAGCCGCGCCGGGACCCCTAGGCCGACGTTTGCGGCTTCGAGGCGCGCGCAAGCCCGACAGGCTCCTGGTCTGTTGCTGGTCTGTTGCTGGTCTGTTGCTGGTCTGTTGCCGCTCTACGCCAGCACTACGCTCGGCAGCACGCGATGCCGACGAACGGGCGACCACAGGATCGCCGCCGCGGACAACGCGAGGCCCAGCGCGGCCACGGCGATCAGCGTGCCGCGGAGCCCGATGCCGGTCGCGAGCGCGCCGCCGGCGAGCGAGCCGAGCGGCGCCGCGGCGACGGTCAGGAAGCGCATGGTCGCGGTCATGCGTCCGAGCAGCCGATCGGGCGTGATGGCCTGGCGCAGCGAAAGGTAGTTGATCGCGTACAGGATGGCGCCGAAGTCGAACACGAGCATTGCGAACCCGAGCGCGAGCGTCGCCGTCCAGCCGGTCCCGCCGAGCAGCGCGAAGCCCTGCCACGCGACCGCGGTGAGCACGAGCCCGTGCACGATCACGGGGCCGACGCCGAAGCGCCGCGACAGTCGCTCGGCGAATGCCGACGCGAGCACGCAGCCGAAGCCCCCGCAGGCGTAGGCGAAACCGATCGCGCCCGCCGAGAGCCCGAGGTCGCGCGTCGCGAAAAGAATCAGCACGGCGATCTGCATGTGATGGACGAGCTGCCACAGGCCCGCGAGCCAGGCGAGCGCCCACAACGTGCGGTTGCCCCACACCAGCCGCAAGCCTTCGCCGATCTCGCGCCACACGTTGGTCGCGCCGTTCGGATGGACGACGTCGCTCTTCGCCTCGATCCGCCGCAGCATCAGCGCGGAAACGACGAACGCGAGCGCGTCGAACGCGATCGCGAACGGCGCGGTGAGCGCCTGGATCAATCCGCCCGCCATGCCCGGACCGATCAACGCCGCCGACGTCTCGCCGAGCGAAATCTTGGCATTGGCTTCCACCAGTCGCTTGCGCCCCGCCATCTGCGCGAGCAGAACCTGGTACGCCGCGCCGCCGACCACGTTCTGCACGCCGCAGACGAACCCGACGATGAACAGCAGCTCCATCGAGAGCTTGTCGAACCATGCCGCGAGAGGGATCGCGGCAAGCGCGGCCGCTCGGCCGATGTCGGCGGCGATGACGACCGGGAGCTTCTTCACGCGATCGAGCAGCACGCCGGCGTGCAGGCTGCAAAGCGCGAACGGCAGCGTCTCGAGCGCGATCAGGATCCCCATCTGCAGCGGCGAGGCGTGCAGCAGCAGCGCGGCGGTCAGCGGCAGCGCGAGATTGGTGATCTGCGTCCCGTAGGACGTGACCGTCATCGACAACCACAGCTTGCGGAAGTCGCGCGAGAGCCAGAGACCGCGGAAGCGGCGACGCAGCGTGTTGAATGGTTTCTTCGTTCTCATGGCTTCGTTCCTCCAGCCGCCGCCTTAAAAAGGCGCGGCCGCCGGCTCTACCCGCCAGCGCGCATAACGCGCACCAGCGCGGACCCTCGCGGGAACGAAAACGTCGGGATGGATGGCCCTTCTTTCTCGGTTCCCGCGCTACCCGGCGCGGAAAGCGAGCGACGGGCGGTGGTCTATTGCGACTTCGAAGGCAGCGTCCCCGATCCGCAATCGGAGAGGCGTCCGCTCGAGATTCCTCTCCATGCGAACGCACGCGCCACGTTTGCGAAAATCGCAATCGCGGTGACGGTTGTCGTCGGCGTTCCGGTCATGGGTCGGGTTCCTTGTGGTTATGGTTATGGTTATGGTTATGGTTATGGTGGATTCGCGTCGCGGCGTCTTCGGATGCGGCCGGTGACTCGGCCATGACGCCATGTTACGCGAGCCGTATCACTTCAGGCAAGGTGTCGCGGCGCCGCTCGTGCGTTTCGATTGTGCGCCTGTCGCATTTTCGCGACGCGCTCACGAGCCTAACCGGGACCGCCGCGCCGGTCGTCGACGTCGAGATACTTCCACGGATGCTCCCAGTACGCGTGCTTCTTGTAGCCGCGCAGCCACGGCTGCACGAGGGTGTTCTCGATCGTGTAGAAGCCGAGCCACCAGGGGTTGTAGGCCGCGACGATCTCCGACATGCGGCGATAGATCCTGTTGCGCTCGGGGCCGTCCGGCAGCCGCCGCGACCCGCGATACAGCTCGTCGTATTCGGGCAGCGAGAAGCGCGCGTAGTTGGTCTGGCCGATGTTCGGCCCGTAGAGAAGCTGCATGAACGCATCGCCTTCGCCGTAAAGATTGATCCAGCCGAGCCGCCACATCTGCAGCTGCCCGGCCTTGCCCATCTTGATCAGGTCGGGAAACTTCGACTTGTAGAATTCGATGCGAATGCCGATCGCCTTCATGCTCTTCTGCCACAGCTCGTCGAATTCGCGGTCGCGCGACGAAGGCGTGGAGGCCATGGTGATCGTGAACGGCTTGCCGTCGGGGAGCTCGCGGTAGCCGTCGCCGTCGCGATCGCGGTAGCCGAACCGATCGAGGAGCGCCGACGCGGCCGCGGGATCGTATTTCACGTCCACGCTCAGGCTGTCGTCGTGGCCGGGCAGGTTGGGCGGAATCGGCTGCGTCGCGGGCAGTGCCTGGCCTTGATACACGACGCGGATCATCTCCGGGCGATCGAAGCCGATCGCCATCGCGCGCCGGAGCGCGATCCTGTCCTTGGAATAGCCGCCGAGGACCGGGTCCTCCATGTTGAAGTACGCGTACTGTAGCGCGGGCTGCGTGACCCGATCGAGCTTCACGCCGCGCTCGGCATAGGGCGCACGCAGCTTGCCGCCCGCGTCGAGAACCGTGTCCGACAGATCGGACGGAACGTTCGCATAGTCGAGCGCGCCGCTGTTGAACGCCAGCAGGCGCGGATTCGATTCCTCGATGATGTCGACTTCGATGCGCCCGACGAGCGGGAGCTTCCTGCCGCGCATCCTCGACACGAGCTCGCGGTCCGCCGGATCGTCGCTGTCGGGAAACGCCTCGTCCCGATACCCGGGATTCGCTTCGAGCACGATCTGCTGACCGCGACGCCACGACTTGAGCCTGTAGGCGCCAGTGCCGACCGGGTGATCCATCGCCCAGCCGTTGGCGTCGCTATGCGCTTCGATCACTTCCCGGGCGACGGCCGCCATGGGCGACTGCGTCATATAGCCCAGCATGATGTAATCGGCCTCCTTGAGCTCGAGCCGCAGCGTGTAGCGATCGAGCGCGCGCAAGCCCTGGATCGGAGCGTCGTAGTCGAAGCGTCCGTCCTTCTTCGCGGTTTCGAGCACACGCTCCGCGCCGACGATCTTGTCCTGCACATACCAGGCGAACGGCGAGCGGACCTTCGGATCGAGCAGCCGTTTCCAGGCGTAGACGTAATCGTTCGCGATGAGCTCGCGCCTCCTGCCCTTGAATGCCGGATCGTCCGCGAAGTGGATCCCGGATTTGACGAGGATCGTCCAGGTCCTGCCGCCGTCGGTGATCTCCGGCATCGCGGCTGCCGTGCGCGGGACGCGCCTGTACGGCCGCGCGAGGTAGTCGAAACCGAACAGCGTCTCGAAGATCGCGCGCTGGATGCTGTCGGAGTACAGGTCGCTCGTCGCCTGCGGATCGAAGCCGGTTTCGGCGACGATGAACGCGGTGCGAATCGTCTTCGCGCTGTCGGCCGCGCGCGCGGGAACTGCCAGGCCGGCCACCGCTGCTGCGCCGGCTTGAAGAAACGCGCGCCGAGATTCGTTCACGCCGTCATCCCGACGAAGGCCGGGATCCAATCTGCGCCGCATGAGGCTAACGCATCGAAATTGGTCCCCGGCCTGCGCCGGGGCGACGAGCATTCCGTCGGTTGCAGTTCGCCGATCATTACCCCGTTGCCTGGCCTTCGTCACTTCGTCGCCGCTCTTCGCCTGTCGACGTCGACATCGTAGTACAGCCACGCGTGCGGATCGAACGTGTTGTACTTGTAGCCGCGGACCCACGGCTGCACGACGATGTTCTCGATGCGATAGGCGTGCAGCACCCACGGCGCGTAGGCGACGACGAGCTGGGACATCCGCCGATAGAGCTGCATCCTCTCCGACCCGTCGCGCAGCCGCTCCGCCTTCTGGTACAGCTCGTTGAACTCCGGCAGGTCGAAGCGCGACAGGTTGGACATGCCCTTGTGCGGCCCGTAGAGAAGATCGACGAACGAGCTCCCGTTGGCGTTGGTCGAGGTGTTGCCCAGGGCCCACATCTGGAGCTGGCCGGCGACGGCCTGCTTCAGCGTGTCGGGAAACTTCTGCTTGGTGAACTCGATCCGGATGCCGATCGCGTCCATGCTGCGCTTCCACAGCTCGTCGAACGGACGATAGATCGCCGACGGATCGGAGGCCAGCACGAGCTTGAGCGGCTTGCCATCGGGCAGATCGCGCCAGCCGTCGCCGTCCTTGTCCACGTAGCCGAACTTGTCGAGGAGCGCCTTCGCGCCGGCGACGTCGTGCGCCGGAGCGCCCTTGAACGACGGATCGTAGCCGAAGACGTGGGGCGGCACCGGCTGCGTCGCGACCTGCGCCTGGTCGAGGCGGATGACATGGATCTCGTCGTCGTTGTTGTACGCCATGCTGATCGCGCGCCGGAGCGCGATCTTCTCCGGCGTGTACCCGCCGCCGACCGGATCGTCCATGTTGAAATACGTGTAGGTGATCGAGGGTTGCACGCCGCGCAGGTGCACGATGCCGCGCGCGGCGTACTCGGGCTTGAGCTTGTCGCCGTTCAGCATCTTGGTGACGAGATCGGTCGGAATCGTGATGTAGTCGAGCTCGCCTTTTTCGAACGCGAGCAGCCGCGGATTCGACTCCTCGATGATGGCGATCTCGATGCGGCCGATGATCGGAAGCTTCCTGCCTTTCATCTCGGTGGCGATCGCGCTGTCCTCGGGCTGCGAGCTTTCGGGAAAGCGGAAGTCGCGGAATCCGGGATTCGCCTCGAGCACGATCTGCTGTCCCCGGCGCCACGACTTCAGGTAATACGGCCCCGTGCCGACCGGGTGCTCCTGGATCCAGCCGCTGGCATCCCCGTACGCGGTCACGATCTCGCGCGCCACGGCCGTCGTGCCCGATCCCGTCAAGTCGGCGAGAAGATCGTAGGCCGGGTAATTGAGCTTGAGGCGAATGGTGTAGCGGTCCACCGCGACCGCGCCGTCGAACGGCGCGTCGTAGTCGAACTTGCCGGTCTTCTTCGCCGCCTCGATGGCCGCGTGAGCGCCGACGAGACGATCCTCGAAGATCTGCGCGTTGATCGAGCGCAGCCTCGGGTCGAGAAGCCGCTTCCACGAGAAGACGTAGTCCGCGGCGGTGAGCTCGCGCCGCTTTCCCTTGAAGGCCGGGTCGTCGGTGAAGTAGATGCCGGGCTTGACCTTGATCGTCCAGGTCAGCCCGTCGGCCGAGATCTCCGGCAGCGCCGCGGCCGTGTTGGGAATGACCTTGTACGGCCGCGCCAGGTAGTCATAGCGATAGAGAGGATCGAAGATCTCGCGGTTGACGTAGTTCGAGTACAGGTCGCCGGCCGCCTGGGGATCGAATCCGTTCTCGGGTGCGACGAAAGCGATGTGCAGAACCTTGCCGACGTCCG
>Ga0187779_10002074_pt1 | contig 12406 bp, 12 predicted proteins | sample 1015_Q2_SP10_10__FD_132435 | JGI IMG/M metagenome (GOLD analysis project Ga0187779, IMG submission 132435) | Tropical peat soil microbial communities from peatlands in Department of Meta, Colombia - 1015_Q2_SP10_10_MG | ecosystem: Environmental > Terrestrial > Soil > Wetlands > Peat | place... | reverse complement strand
GCAAGCAAGCGCGTCACCAACATGGATGAGCTCAAGGGCCTGAAGGTGCGGGCTCCGACGCGCATCGGCACCAAGTTCCTCACCGCGATCGGCGCGGTGCCGGTGCAGATGCCCGTGCCGCAAGTGACCGAGTCGCTCGCCAAGGCGGTGATCGACGGCGCCATGGTGCCGTGGGAAGTCGCTCCGGCGCTGAAGCTGCAGGAGGTAGCGAAGTACCATCTCGACACCGCGCCTAGCGTGCCCAAGATGTCGAACTCGATCTTCGTAATCGCGATGAATCCGGCGAAGTACGACAGCCTGCCGCCCGACGTCAAGAAAGTGATCGACGCCAACACGGGCTTCGAATGGTCGAAGCAGATCGGCAAGATCTTCGACGGCACGACGGCGCCGGGCAAGAAGCTAGCCGTCGACGCGGGCGGGGTGTTCGACACGCTCTCGCCTGCTGAGTACGAACGGTGGCAGAAAGCAACAGAAGGCGTCGACACCGAGTGGATCGGCGACGTCGGGGCCAAAGGCGGAAACGGGAAGGCGCTCTACGACGATGCGAAGGCGCTGATCAAGAAGTACGGGGGCTGATCCGCTGCAGACTACCGCACGAGGGACCGCCGTCGGACAAGCGTCCCCGACGATGCCCTCGCGCGCGGCTCGAGTGCCGGGAGCGGACGGCCCGGCGTCGGCGAACTATCCGGCCTTTTGCCGCAGACGAATGGCGTTGGCGTAGCACAGGACCTTGGTAGGGGTAGTCGTGGACCCTGTCGCACGCGGCTCGTCTACGCAGGCGACGTTCACGAGACCGTCTGCGCCCGCGCGGCTTGCCTCGGCCTTGAGCGCGGTCACGGCTTCGGCCTCGCTTGGATAGGTGGGCAGCCAGAACGCCGAGCGCCACGAGTCGACCCAGATGCGGCGCACCACGTCGTACTGATTGGGTGGGAGATTTCCGCCGTCATAGACCTTCACGTCGCCGGTGGCCTTGACCTCGCTCGGCGGGGCGCTGGCGCAGCCCCAGAGCACGCACGCCGCAAGAGCCGTCGCTGTTGAGAGTCGTGAGCTTGAGCGTTTCATCCTGCTCTCCGTTGAGGAGCGACGCGCGCTTCGCGTCGCGGCCATTATAGTGCGGGATCCTGGCATGACGCAGCCACGCCACCGGACTTAACGCTCGGACACTCGAAGTCCAGGTGGTTCAGCGGATTTGCGCTACCATTGAGCGATCCTGCCCGAAGCTTCTTCATCCGTATCGTGACTGGAAAGAAGTTCGCCTCGCAAGCGGACCTGGATGACAAACAGGTCAGCTTCGACAAGCTCTCCGAGCACGCCTACGCCTACACCGCGGAAGGCGACCCGAACACCGGCATCGTCGTCGGCGACGGCGCGGTCATGGTGATCGACACGCAGGCCACACCTGTGATGGCGCAGGACGTGATCCGGCGCATCCGCGAGGTCACCGACTGGCCGATCCGGTACGTCGTGCTCTCGCACTACCATGCGGTGAGGGTGCTCGGCGCTTCGGCGTATGCAGCGGAACACGTGATCGCCAGCCGCGACACCTATGACCTGATCATCGAGCGCGGCGAGGCGGACATGAAGAGCGAGATCGAGCGCTTCCCGCGGCTGTTCCGCGCGGTCGAGTCCGTCCCCGGGCTCACCTGGCCGACGCTCGTGTTCGAGAAACGGCTGACGCTGTTGCTCGGCAAGCTGCAGGTCGAGTTGCTGCAGCTCGGTCGCGGTCACACCAAGGGGGACACCGTCGTCTGGCTGCCGCAGGAGAAGATTCTCTTCTCGGGCGACCTCGTTGAATACGGCGCGACGCCTTATGCAGGAGACGCTTATCTCACCGATTGGCCGGTCACGCTCGATGCCATCGCCGCGCTCAAGCCCGACAAACTCGTGCCCGGGCGCGGTGCGACGCTGCAGACGCGTGAAGCCGTGCACGCGGGGCTCGACGGCACGCGCGCGTTCGTGAGCGAGATGTTCGCGGCAGTCAAGCGCGGCGCCGCGGCCGGCAAAGATCTGCGCGCGGTGTACAGGGACACCTACGACGTGCTCAAGCCGAAGTTCGGCGAGTGGGTGATCTTCGATCACTGTCTGCCGTTCGACGTGAGCCGCGCCTACGACGAGGCCACCCGCTATCGCGAGCCGCGGATCTGGACCGCGCAGCGCGACAAGGAGCTGTGGGAGGCGCTCGAGGGATAGACCTTTGTCGCGCGTTCTCGGATCCGCGTGAAGACCTACACGCATCCCGTCTATCCGTACACGAAACCTGCCGAGCTCACCGGCTCGCTGCGGCATTGGCCGGTCATCGTCGCTGGTGCGGGCCCGGTCGGCCTCACCGCTGCCATCGACCTCGCGCAGCGCGGCATCGACGTGCTCGTTCTCGACGAGGACGACACGGTGAGCGTGGGCTCGCGCGCCATCTGCTGGTCGAAGCGCACGCTGGAGGTGCTCGACCGCCTGGGCTGCGGCGAGCGCCTGGTGCGCAAGGGCGTGGGCTGGAGCGTCGGGCGCGTTTTCTTCCAGGACGAGCAGGTCTATCAGTTCGATCTGCTGCCCGAGCAGGGCCATCGCCGGCCGGCGTTCATCAACCTGCAGCAGTACTACGTCGAGCAGTTCCTCGTCGAGCGCTGCTCCGAGCTGCCGGAGGCAGAGCTTCGCTGGCGGCACAAGGTGGTGGGGGTCACGCCGCAGCCCGATCGCATCTGCGTGCGCGTCGCCACCCAGGACGGCGAGTACACGGTCCAGACCGACTGGCTCATCGTGGCCGACGGCTCGCGCAGCGCCATCCGCTCGATGCTCGGGCTGGAGAGCGAGGGCCAGGCGTTCCACGATCGCTTCCTCATCGTCGACATCCACATGCGCTCGAACTTTCCCGCCGAGCGACGGTTCTGGTTCGACCCCTCGTTCCACCGCAATCAGTCGGCGCTGCTGCACCGGCAGGCCGACAACGTATGGCGGGTGGATTTCCAGCTCGGCGCCGACGCCGACCCCGAGGAGGAGAGGAAGCCCGAGCGGATCATGCCGCGCTTGAGGGCAATGCTCGGCGAGAAGGCGGAGTTCGACATCGAATGGGCCAGCGTGTACACGTTCCAGTGCCGGAGGATGCACTCCTTTCGCCACGGGCGGGCGCTTTTCGTCGGCGACGCTGCGCATCTCGTCTCGCCGTTCGGCGCGCGCGGCGCGAACGGCGGCATCCAGGACGTGGACAACCTCGTCTGGAAGCTCGAGCTGGTGCTCGAGGGCCTTGCGCCTCCCGCGCTCCTCGACAGCTACGATGCCGAGCGCACGTATGCGGCCGACGAGAACATCCGCAACTCGACTCGCAGCACCGACTTCATCACCCCCAAGAACGCGGCGAGCCGGATGTTCCGCGACGCGACGCTGCTGCTCGCCAAGCGGCATGCTTTCGCGCGGCGGCTGATCAACAGCGGCAGACTATCGCTGCCGGCGACACTCGAATCCTCGCCGCTCAACACGCCGGACGGGGCCCCTTTCGCGAGACGGATGGAGCCGGGCACACCGGCTGCGGACGCGCCGGTCGAGGGCCCGCGCGGGACGTGGCTTCTCGACTATCTCGGCGGGGAATTCGCGCTGCTCGTGTTCTCCGCGGAGCTGCGCCATGCGCTGCTGCACGAACTCGCCGCGCTGGCGAGCGGGCCGATCCATTGCCGCAGCGTCGTCGTCTGCGAGCATGAATGGCCGGCGCAGCCGTGGCTCACGCGCATCGCGGACCCGAGCGGGACGGTCGCGGAGCGCTACGACGCTCGTGCCGACACGGTCTACCTCTTCCGGCCCGACCAGCACGTCTGCGCGCGCTGGCGCGCTTTCGATCTCGCCGGAGTGCGCGCGGCGATCGCTCGCGCGACCGGGCAATCGCTCAACTGACTGCCATGCTCAACACGGAACCGAACATCGCCGCGCCGGACGACTTCTACGAGGAGCTGATCGCGCTGCATCGCGGCCTGAGCGACGAGCAGAGCGCGCTGGTCAACGCCAAGCTCGTCCTGCTCCTCGCCAATCACGTCGGCGACATGGAGGTGCTGCGCGCCGCCATGGCGGCGGCGAGGGAAGACGTGGTGAATCCCCCGGGTGACTGAGGCGCCAGCATAGATTAGGATTCGCTCTGCAGTTCATCCGCAGCGCTACCCACTCCTCGCGAATCCCATGAGCTACGAAAGCATCGTTGTCGAAACCCACGGCCGGGTCGGCCTGATCCGCCTCAACCGCCCCCAGCGCATGAATGCGTTGAACGACGCGCTTGCCGCCGAGCTCGCAGCGGCGCTCGGTGCCTTCGATGCGGATGCGGGCATCGGCGCCATCGTAGTCACCGGCAACGACAAGGCCTTTGCGGCCGGCGCCGACATCGGGGCAATGGCCGAATGGAGCTACCAGAAGGTCTATGCCGACAACTACATCACGAGCTGGGAATCGGTGCGGCACACGCGCAAGCCGGTGATCGCCGCGGTCGCGGGCTACGCGCTCGGTGGCGGCTGCGAGCTGGCGATGATGTGCGACACGATCATCGCCGCCGACACGGCTAAGTTCGGGCAGCCGGAGATCACGATCGGGACGATACCGGGCCTGGGCGGAACGCAGCGGCTGCCTCGCGCCGTCGGCAAGGCAAAGGCGATGGACTGGTGCCTGAGCGGCAGAATGATCGATGCCGCCGAAGCCGAGCGCAGCGGGCTCGTGTCGCGCGTGGTTCCTGCCGACAAGCTCCTCGACGAGGCGCTCGCGCTGGGGGCCAGGATCGCGAGCTACTCGCTGCCGGTGGTGCTCAAGGTCAAGGAATCGATCAACCGCGCCTACGAGTCGTCGCTCGCCGAAGGCCTGCAATTCGAGCGGCGGGAGTTTCACTCGACGTTCGCCCTCGACGACCGGAAAGAGGGCATGCGCGCCTTCGTCGAGAAGCGTAAGCCCGACTTCAAGAATCGCTAGCACGTCACCGACATGCGCAACGCGTTCACGAGGTTCTTCGCGCCGCCGCTCGCCGCGCTCACCACGCGCGGCCTGGTTCCGGCACCCAAGTAGCGCGCCGATGAGTGCCATGGCGGTTCCTTCCGGCGCCCGCATTATGGAGCGCTGCGAGGCACTCGCCCGCTGCTCCGAGCAGCCCGATGGTCTGACGCGCGTCTATCTTTCGCCCGAGCAGCGCGCAGCCAATGCACTCGTGCTCGGCTGGATGCAGGAGGCGGGCATGAGCGCGCGGCTCGACGCCGCCGGCAACGCCGTGGGACGCTACGAAGGCGATCGGCCGGGGCTGCCGTGCCTGGCGCTGGGCTCGCACCTCGATACGGTGCGCGACGCGGGCAGGTACGACGGGATGCTGGGCGTGGTGAGCGGCATCGAGTGCGTCGCCGCGCTGTCGGGCCGCAATCGACGACTGCCCTTCGCGATCGAGGTCATCGGCTTCGCCGACGAGGAGGGCGTGCGCTTCAACGCCACGTTGCTGGGCAGCCGTGCTGTCGCGGGAACCTTCGATCGCGCCAACCTGGATCGCGCGGGCCGCGACGGGATCACGATGCGCAATGCGATGCGCAGCTTCGGCCTCGACCCGGATGCGATCGGGCAGGCAGCGCGGCGGCGCGAAGACCTGCTCGCCTACGCGGAACTCCACATCGAGCAGGGCCCCGTGCTGGAGGAGGAAAACCTGCCGGTCGGCGTCGTGACCGCGATCAACGGCGGCAACCGCTTCTCGGTCGAGCTGACGGGAATGGCAGGCCACGCGGGGACGGTGCCGATGGGCCTGCGCCGCGACGCTCTCGCCGCGGCGGCCGAGTGCGTGATGGCGGTGGAGTTGATTGCGGGCAGCGAGCGGGAGCTCGTCGGCACGGTGGGAAAGATCGAGGCGCTGCCCGGTGCGATCAACGTGATACCGGGCCGCGTGCGCTTCTCGGTCGACGTTCGCGCGCCCACCGACGCGCAACGCGAGCGTGCGGCGGAAGCGATCCGCGGCGCTTTCGCCGACATCGCGCGGCGGCGCAAGGTAACACTCGACATGCAGCTGCTCTGGGAGGCGAAGACCGCGCCCTGCGCATCCTGGCTGCAGAATCAGATCGGCGCTGCAATCGCGGCTGAGAACATCGAAGTGCGACGGCTTCCTTCCGGCGCAGGGCACGACGGCATGGCGATGATCGCGATCGCCGATATCGGCATGCTCTTCGTGCGGTGCAAGGACGGCATCAGCCACAACCCGGCGGAAGCGATCAGCGAGGCCGACGCCGGCACAGCAGCGCGGGTCTTCCTGCGCTTCATCGAGCATTTCCACCCGCAGCACGGATGACCAAGGCCGATCCGCGCGCCGTCATCAGGGAAACGCTTGCCGCCCGGCAAGACGAGGCGGTGCACTTTCTCGCGGAGCTCGTGAAGGTCCCCTCGGACAACCCGCCTGGCGACTGCGCGCCACACGCCGCGCGCGCCGCACTCCTGCTCGAGCACCTGGGCTTCGCGGTGGAGAGACATCCGGTGCCCCAGGAGCTCGTGCGCGCCAACGGCATGGCGAGCTGCGTCAATCTCGTGGTGCGCGAGCGCTTCGGCGCCGGTCCGATCATCGCCTGCAACGCGCACGGCGACGTCGTGCCGCCGGGCGAGGGCTGGACCGCCGACCCATACGCAGCCGAGGTGCGCAATGGAACGATGTACGGCCGCGGCGTGGCGGTGTCGAAGTCGGACTTCGCGAGCTATGCCTTCGCGCTGCTCGCGCTGAAAGCAGCGAGCGCAGCGGGTGCGAGACTGAGCGGGGCGGTCGAGCTGCACTTGACGTACGACGAGGAAGTGGGCGGCCAGATCGGCCCCGCGTGGCTGCTGGCGCAGGGAATCACGCGCCCTGATTACGCGATCTCGGCGGGCTTCGCCTATGGAATCACGATCGCGCACAACGGCTGCCTGCATCTCGAGGTCGAAGTACGCGGCAAGTCGGGTCATGCCGCCGAGCCCGCGAAAGGCGTGGACGCGCTCGAGGCAGCGAACGCCGTCCTCGGCGACCTCTACGCGCTTCGCCGCGGCTACGCTGCGATCCGCTCGCAGACGCCCGGAATCGAATCGCCCACGCTGGTCATCGGTCTGATCCAAGGAGGCATCAACACGAACGTGGTGCCTGATCGCGTGGTATTCCGCCTCGACCGGCGCATCATCCCGGAAGAGGATCCGCGCGAAGTCGAGTCCACGCTCACGGCAGCGCTATCCAAGTCGGCGGCGCGCTGGTCGGGCGCGACGCTCACGGCGCGACGCGTGCTCCTCGCAGCGCCGTTCGTGCCGATTCCGGGACAGGAAAAGCTCGTCGCCGCAATCCGGCGCAACGCGCGCTCGGTGCTCGGCGAAGACGTGCCGACGCACGGCGTTCCTCTCTACACCGATGCGCGACACTACAGCGCGGCCGGCGTGCCGACGGTCCTCTACGGCGCCGGGCCGCGGACGCTCGAAGAGGCGCGTGGGCATCGTGCCGACGAGAACCTGCGCCTCGAGGATCTGCACCGCGCCACCGAGGTCGTGGCGCTGTCGTTGCTCGATCTGCTCACGGCTCGCGCGTGATGTCGAGCGGCGGCGAGGGCATCGCCTCGACCCGGCTGACGTCGCTCGTCCCCGCGCTCGGCATCGCGCAGATCGTCTCCTGGGGCACGCTCTACTACTCGATCGCCGTGCTGGGCGAGTCGATGTGCGCCGACCTGGGAATCTCCTCCACGAGCTTGTTCGGCGCGTTTACGCTGGGACTGCTCGCCTCCGGCGCTGCATCGCCGATCGTGGGCCGGCTCATCGACGCCAGGGGAGGCCGGCTCGTCCTTTCTTCGGGATCCATTCTGGGCGCGATCGCGCTGGCAACGCTGGCCTCGGCCCACGGGATCGTCTCGCTCGTCGCCGGCTGGGTTCTCGCGGGGCTCGCGATGGCGGCTTGTCTCTACGATCCCGCCTTCGCCACCTTGCACCGAACGACGGGCGCGGCGTACCGCCGGGCCGTGACCGCGCTGACACTATTCGGCGGTTTCGCCAGCACGGTATTTTGGCCAGCCTCGCAGTGGCTTCTGGAACGGCTGGGCTGGCGCGAAGCGCTGTGGATATTCGCCGCGTTGCACGTGACGCTTTGCCTGCCGCTGCACCTGTTTTTCGTGCCGGCACGCGGCGGAGACACCTTTTCAACCGTTGCTGCTCAGCGAGATGAAGGCGCCGCAAATCAGTTGGCGCCGCGGCTTCGTGTGCCGCCGCGGGCCGCCTTCCTGTGGCTGGCCGCCGCGCTCTCGCTGGCGTCGTTCCTGTCTGCAACGCTCTCCGCGCACCTCATTACCGTGCTCAAGTCCGGTGGCATGGCGGCTCGCGATGCCGTCATCATCTCTTCGCTGATAGGTCCCATGCAGGTAGCCGGTCGCGTCGTGGAGTTCACCTTCGGGCGTCGGCTGCCGGCAGTGCAGGTCGGGGCGATGGCCTTCGTTCTGATGCTGGCCGCCATGGCGTGTCTCCCGCTCGTCGGGAATTCTTGGCTGCTGGCGATAAGCTTCGCGATGCTCTACGGCTGGAGCAACGGCGTAATGACCATCGTGCGCGGGACCGTGCCCGCGGCGCTCTTCGGCCGTGCGGGCTACGGCGCGCTGCTCGGAAGGCTCGCCTTGCCGTCGTTCGTGGCGAAGGCGGTAGCGCCGGTGGCGTTCACGGTGGCACTGGCGGCCGGGTTGCCGCGCGAGCAAGCGCTGTGGGTGCTCGTGGCAATCGCGGCGCTCGCCTTGCTCGGCTTCCGCTTTGCGGCCGGCGGCGCTCAGCCCCGCGTTTGAGCGCGGGCACGCTGGCGCTGCCGCTCCGCGAGCCCGCCCAACGCTTGGCTGCGGCGTCCTGTCGCGATGTGGACGACGAGCATGGGTACGAGCGCGAGGCCGACGATCCAGTGCAGGATCGATACCGGCGGCCGCGTTATCTCGTCAACCAGGTAGTACAGCGCATACCCCGAAACAACGAGAAGCGCGAAGGCGGTCGCTACCGTCAAGCCGCTGAAGCGATTGCGACGCACCACCCAGGCGCGGCGCACATGTGCTGCGCCCATCGCTCCCAGGGCGAGCATGGCCACGAAGGCCGCTGCGCCGTGCACCTTCAACGCCACCGATTCCTGGCCGACCCGCGCGATTTCGTCCGCGCCGCCGTAATGCACGCCGAGCCACCACATCCCGCTCAAGAAAATGGCGGCGACGACAGTGTAGAAGACGCGGCGCGCGCCGGTGCCGAGTCTCAGCCGCTCGGCGAGCAACCTCTGCATCCGTTCGTGAGCGCGCGACACAGGTGCGTTCCTGGTTCAAGCCGCGGCGACCATCGTGCCGTCGAGTCGCGTGCAGCGCCACCAGCCCCGCGCCGGCGAGAGCACAACTGCATCGGCCCCGTAGGCACGCAAGACCCCCCGCGCCCCGCGTCCGAGCAGCGCCACGACCTTCGTCAGCGCATCGGCTACCATGCAGGTGGGCGCGATGACCGAAGCCGTCCGTGTGCTCAGCACGGGCAGGCGCAGTCGCGGGTCGACTAGCGGCGATGCCCAGCGCCGGTCGCGGCGGCGCCGCTGACCCCCATAGGCACTCGTCGCGACGGCACCCTCAGCGAGGTGCACGAGCGGGAAAACGGCACCCTGCGGGCCGCCGGTCCGGATGTGTACCGGTTCGCTGCGCGCGCCGAACACGCGCAGGTCACCGCCAGCGTTCACGCGGCCGGCGCTCGCTCCGTTGGCGCGCAGCGCTTCGATTGCGCAGTCCACCGCGTAGCCCTTCGCAATGCCGCCAAAGTCGAGCACCAGCGGCTTCGCATAGCGCACGGTCTGGCCGGTGAGCTCGACGTCGCGCCAGCTCGCTCTGCCCGGTGCGGCGGCCTGCAGGGGAAGAAACCCTAGCGCCGCGACCTGTGCTCCGACGGTCGGGTCGAAGGCGCCTCGCGAGCGCTCAGCGATATCGAGCGCGCAGCTCAGTACACGGCGCAAGTCATCCGAAATCGGTTGCGGCTCAGAAGCGGCGAGCGCATTGACCCGAGACAACTCGCTCGCCCTGTCGTGGCCGGAAAGACGCCGGTGAATGCGCGCGAGCTCCGCGCACGCGGCGACGAAGGCGTCCTCGAGGATCGATCGAGACGGCCCTTCGGCCGCGATTTCGACCAGAGTACCGAGCAGAAGCACCGAGCGACGCAAGGGGCGTTCTGATTCAGCCATGCGCAAGCACCTTCGCGTAGATGAGAAGCAGCCGGTGCACGCCTTCGGTGACGTGGCGGCACGAGAGCGTTGCTCCAGAGATGTTGCGAATGTCAGCGTCGAGTCTGACCGGGTCGTCGGGTCGCTTGCCGACGAATTGCGCCCGCCAGGCAGGGAGCCGTATCGCGTCGCCGTGGGACTCCCGGTAGGCGAGCACCTCCAGCGATTTGACCGCTCCATTGGTATCGAGGGCGAGCCCATAGGTGATGAGCTCCACCTTGCCGATCACTTCGTCGAGCATGAACCAGCCGATCGAGCTGTCGCCAGCGCGCACCCGCCAGATGCGCGGCTCGACCGTGAAGCGGCCGGCATCGCGGCTGATCGCCGACTTGACCTCGGGTGCGATCAGCACCTCCTCGAATGCGGTGGCATCGGGAAACGCCGCCCGCTGTGCCGCCTCGGTCGTGAAGTAGACCGCGGCATAGGTGACATCGCAGACCGGCGCGAGAAGCGTCGCTGCCGCGGGGATCAGCCACTCATGTCGCATCGCAGCTCGAAATTCAGAAGCTCAGGCCGAAGCCGACCTGCAGGCTGTTCTTGGAGGAATCGATCCGGAATTGCTGGTAGTCGGCCTTGAACACGATGCTCGGCGTGACGTAAAAGTTCGCGCCGATCGTCCATATCTGCTCGGTCGGCGTGGTCGGCACGCCGAGCCCCTGCGGCACGGATGCGTACGCGGCGGCGGTGTTCACCCATTCGTAGCGGGTGAAGGGCGTGAGCGAATAGTCGTTGTACGCCCAAATGTTTCGCCACGCGGCCTGGACATAGCCGCCGAAGAAGAGCTGTGGCACCGGTGTCGGCTGGCCGATGAAGGTCAGGTTGAGCGCCTGCGTATCGCTGATGGTACCGCGTGAGTACAAAGCCGCGAAGTCGAACGGGCCGGGTTGCCAGCGGGCATGCGCTTCCCATAGCGTGACGCGCGCGTCCTGCGCCGGGAAGTCAGGCACGCCTTGGCCGGCTTTGCCGGTAAAGTAGGTTCCTCCAAGGGTCCAGCCGGGCACGCCCACGTAATTGACCGAGACATAGCCCGACAGATCCTTCGCCGCCGCGAGCGAGAGCTCCTGGTGAATGCTTCCGAGCGGGGAGTCGCGGCCTTCCTGCGAAGACGGATCCCAGTTGGCGAGGTTGAAGCCCGTGGTCAGGCCGACGTTCCAATTGAGTCCCCATTCGGTTCCGCCGTACACGGCCACGCCGCCCTCCCGCCAAGTCGTCGGGATGATCGACGTCTCGACGAAGTTCCGGAACACGCCGTAATACTGCGTCGGCTCGTGGTGCTCGTTGAGGAATCCGATCGGGATCAGGAACAGGCCGGCGCGGCCGCCGACGTTGTCGGTGAACTGTCGCTCCGCGTAGAACTGCTCGATCTCCACTTCGCCTTTGTCATCGGCGGAGGAGACCGCGTGCTCGAGTTCGAGCTCGGCGGCCATGCGCGTGCGCTCGTCGAAGCGGTGGCTCCAACCGAGCACGGCGCGTGCCAGATCGGCTGTCGTTTGACTCGAGTCATGAACGGGACGCGAGTAGGCTATTTCTCCGTAGCTGAAGAGCGTGGTGGCGCTCTGCTCCTCGGCCTGCGCGCTCACCGTCCGCTCGAGCCGGTCCACGCGCTGCGCGAGATCGGGTTGCGGCGCTGTCGCCGGCGCGCTCGTGCCCGCAGCTGGAGCGGGTGCGGCCGCCTGGGCCGCGGGCGCCGCTCCGCGCTGCGTGGCGAGCTCCTTCAGTTGCGACCGCAGTTGCTCGATCTGCGCGCGCAGATCGGCGATCTCAGCCTGCAGCGAGGCCTCGTCCGCCGCAGCCAGCGGCGAGGCGATAGCAGCGACGAGAGACGCAAGCAGGCGCATGCGCCTCAGGGTGGACGGGCGCCGGCGATGGGGCGAAGCCAAAGCAGAGTCGCGGGTCATCGAGGACTCCTGGAGAGGAAACGAGGAACGCTGTCCCGGGCAGGTAGCGGCACTCAGGGCGCGGGCGCCCCGGCCGGCACGTAGCCGTCGGTCAGCGTGTTGAGAAAGGCTTCGAGGTCATCGAGCTCGGCCTCGGTGAGGCGCGGGGCCTCGCCCGGATGGCGGTCGTACGGAACCTCTTCGGTGTTGACGTTGCCGTGCAGGGCGCCAGGCAGGTCATCGAACTTCAGCACCGCACCGTCGGCCCCGATGGGGTAGAACTCCTCGGGATTGGTATCGCGCTGAACGTAGAAGCGCAGCGCGTCGCGCAGCG
>Ga0187779_10002073_pt1 | contig 12408 bp, 9 predicted proteins | sample 1015_Q2_SP10_10__FD_132435 | JGI IMG/M metagenome (GOLD analysis project Ga0187779, IMG submission 132435) | Tropical peat soil microbial communities from peatlands in Department of Meta, Colombia - 1015_Q2_SP10_10_MG | ecosystem: Environmental > Terrestrial > Soil > Wetlands > Peat | place... | reverse complement strand
TCGCCGGTCATCTCGTCGTCGAGCTCGCCCGCATGAGCGTGGACGACGGGCTCGTCATGCAGCTCCACGTCGGGTCGTTGCGGGGCCACGACGGCGTGCTCCTGGAGCGGTTCGGCCCCGATCTCGGCGCCGATATCCCCGTCGCCGCGGAGTTCACGCGGAACCTCCGGCCATTGCTGGAGCGCTCCGGCAATGACCCACGCCTGCGGCTCATCGTGTTCACGCTCGACGAAACGACGTACTCTCGCGAGCTGGCTCCGCTGGCGGGTTACTACCCTGCTCTACGTGTCGGCCCACCGTGGTGGTTCCTGGACGGCCCCAACGGCATCGCGCGCTATCTTGACTCCGTGGTCGAGATCGCCGGGCTGGCCAACCTCGCCGGCTTCAACGACGATGCGCGGTCGTTGGTCGCCGTCCCCGCCCGCCACGACCTGTGGCGGCGCGTCACGGCGAACTGGCTGGCCGGCCTGGTCGTGCAGGGCGTCGCTGACGAGGAGGCGGCGTCCCGGATGGCCGTCGACCTCGCGGTCGGCCTCGCCAGGCGGGCCTATCGCCTGGTCCCGGAGGGTGCGCCCGCTACTTGATCAGCTGGACGGCCAGCGGGGCCCCCGCGAAGCCCGGGGTCGTGGTCGTCGGGCCTAGTCACAGCCTGCCGCCGGACACCAAAGGACCCGGATGCAACCGGTGAGGCCCCGGAGGAGGAGGAAGGGCACTCACCGGCCATGCCGGGCCGATTGGTTATGCGGTTCCCGTCGCCGGGGAGGCGGCGTCCGGTCCTGGTGGCCGAGATGGGGTCGGCTGCCAAGTCACATCATCCCCGCCGAGTCTTTCGACTGGATTACCGGCCCGTGAACGTCGCTGGGGCTGCGGGACGGCCGAGCGCATCGTGATCGACGGGCCGGTGGCCCATCACGGTCGATCCGTCCTGGGGTGCCGGCGGGGCCAAGGCCCACGGCTACACGGCCGCCCTCGACGGTCTCCTCCAGGCGCCGGCCTGCCCCTGGCCCCGTAGCGCCCCTGTATGATGCGCCGCGTGCAACGCCCGCCGGGAGACGCGGGCCGACTGGGAGGTTGAGATGATCCGATCGCTGCGGCTGCCGGCCGCATCCGCCTGCGCCCTCGTCCTGGCGCTCATCGTCGCGGCGTGCGGCAGCAGTGCCACCGCGACGCCAACGCCAACGCCGGCGCCGACCGCCGCCGGAGGTGGTGGTGGTGGGGTCTCGCTCCCGAGCGGCCTCGGCCTCGGCGGTTCCGGACTCCTTGGCGGCCTGGGCTTGCATGGCAACCCGACCCTCGAGGCCAAGCTGCCGGCCACGATCTGCGGCGCCCCCGCCAGCACCTACAGCATGCCTGCCGGCGTGCTGCCGGCGGCCGCCCTCTCCGGCCTCGCCGGTGCCGGATCGCTCCTGTCCGGGTTGAGCAGCACGGAAACCTTCTCGTTCGCCCTGGCCGCCCCCGGCCCGGCCGCGTCCGATCCGTGCCCTGACGTGAGCTACTTCGCCATCCAGGTGTCGAACGGCGACGCCAACAGCTTCCTCCAGCTGCTGCTCACGGCGAACCAGCAAGACGGCGGCACAAGCACGACCGCCTCGATCGGCGGCAAGAGCGTCACGGTCGTCACGGACAGCAACCAGAACAAGACCTACGGCTACGTCAACGGTGACACGCTTATCGCCGTCCAGGCGCCCGACGACACGACCGCCGCGACCGCCTTCGCCGCGCTGCCCTAGCCGGGCAGCGCAGCCCGCTGGTACGTTCGTCGCATAGCCCGGGGATCGCGTCAGCCGGTACCGTCGGCGCCTCACCGCGCTGAAGGAGCCGCTCGTGCCCTCGCCGAACCTGCCCCGCCCGCCCCGCCGCGGCCGGGTGCTCCTCGCCTCCGCAGCCCTCGCCTGCACGGTCCTCGCCTGCAGTTCTGGCGCGGCCAGTCCGACACCCCCTGACGCGAGCGGTCTCCTGGCGACGATCTCGTCGTCGCTCGCCACGGTCAAGCAGGTCGACGCGCGGCTGACCCTGGCCGGCACCATCACCGCCCCGCCGGATGCGGCCGCGTCTGGCGCTGCAACGACCGGCGCCCCCGTGAAGCTGGACGGCACGGCCGTCGAGGTCAAGAGTGACACCGTCACCGGTTCCGTCGATGCGACCCTCACGCTGCCGGCCAGTCTCGCCGGCGGCGGCACGAGCGAGGTCATCGTGGTCGGCCCGGATGTCTACCTCAAGCTCGGCCCCCTGGGGACGGTCATGGGCATCGCCGATGACGGCAAGTACCACCACACGACGAGCGCCGCCCTGGGCGGCCTGGGGGGCCTGCCCGTCGCCTCCGCTGAGGCCTCGGCGAACCCGTCGCAGATGGCCCAGGCGCTCGGTACGATGAGCGGCTTCCTCTCCGGGCTGGCCCAGCCGCCAGCCGTCACTGCTGTCTCGTGCGGCAGCGCCAGCTGCTGGGACCTCCACGTCGTCCTGGGGCCGGCCGACCTGGCCAGCCTCGCGGCGAAAAGCGCCTCGGCGCTCGCTTCCGCGGTGCCCTTCGCGCCGCTCCCCACAGCCGGTCTGGGCTCGCTCGGAAGCGTGACCCTCGACGTCGTGGCCCGCCAGGACAGCGGCCGCCCCGGTGAGATCAAGGTCGCGATCGACGGTGGCGCCCAGGGGTCGGCGAGTGCCGACCTGACATTCACCTTCGACACGCCGCTCAGCATCAGCGCCCCGGCCGCGGACCAGGTCGTGGAGGGCTTCCCGGGCCTCGTCCTGCCCTGACCCGCGGGCCGGGAACCGGCAGCGAGGCGTTGACGTACCCTCCTCGCTTACGCCGCCATCGCGGCGACGTCACCCGAGGAGGCCATGACCGGTCCCAGCGCGCCCCACCACCGCCACGACGCGCCCCACGGACGCCCGTGGACGGTCCGTGTCGCCGCCTGGAGCGCCGCCCACCGCTGGCCCGTGCTGGTCGGCTGGTTCGTGCTGACGATCGGCGTCTTCGGCGTGAACCTGGCGGCGGGCGGCATCCGTACGGTGGGAGCGACCGGCGGGCCGGGTGGTTCGACGACCGAATCCGAGCGGGCGTATCAGGTCTTCGACCAGGCTGGCACGCCCGACCCGCACGAGACGATGACGATCGTCGTCACCAGCCCCTCGCTGCAGGCCACCGCGGCCCCCTTCCGCTCGGCGGTGGAGGACATCCTGGGCCGTCTCAAGGCGGCTACCGCCGAGGTGCAGGGCACGACCGGCCCGGCGTTCCGTCAGCTCGTGGACCCCTACGCCGCGCCGCCCCAGGCCGGCCTCATCGCGCCCGACCTGACGGGCGTGCGCATCGAAGGGGAGATCGGCGGCGATGACGCCGTGGTGGAGACGCGCACGGAGGCGATCGCCCCGGTCATCACGGCCATCAAGGCCGCCTACCCCTCATACGCCATCCACGCGGTGGCCAACACGCTCACCAACGACCAGATCAACACGCTGGTCAACGAGGACCTGGACGGCGCCCTGAAGATCAGCCTGCCGGCCACGTTCCTCATCCTGCTCATCGCCTTCGGCGCGATCGTCGCCGCCATCGTGCCGCTGATCCTGGCCGTCACGGCGTTGCTCGCCGCCTTCGGCCTGCTGGGCCTCTACAGCCAGGCGGTCGGTGCGGTCAGCCCGTACGCCACCCAGCTGGTCGTCCTCATCGGGCTGGCCGTGGCCGTCGACTACTCCCTCTTCATGGTCACCCGCTTCCGGGCGGAACGGCGTGCCGGCCGTGAGGTCGAAGCCGCCATCGAGACGGCCAGCGCGACCGCCGGCCGGGCCGTCTTCTTCAGCGGCCTGGCGGTGATGATCTCGGTGGCCGGGCTGTTCATCCTGCCCGACACGCTGTTCCGGTCGATGGCCCTGGGCACGATCTCGGTCATCGCCGTCGCCGTCCTGGGCAGCCTCACCTTCCTGCCGGCCCTGCTGGCCATCCTGGGCGACCGCGTCGACCGCGGGCGTGTGCCCGTGCTCGGGCGACCCCGACCGGCGGGGGGTGGCGCCTGGGCGCGGCTGGTGGAGGCCGTCGTGCATCGGCCGATCATCTCCGCGCTCGGGGCCGCGGCCGTCCTCCTGATCCTGGCCGGGCCCGTGACGCACCTGCGCCTGGGCAACTCGGACGTCACCTCCTTCCCCGAGTCGATCGATGGGGTACAGGCCATCGAGGTGCTGCAGGCCCACTGGCCGGCCGGCACGATCCTCTCGCTCGACGTCGTCGTGACCGACGCCACGGCGCCCGCCACGAAGTCCGCCATCGCCATGCTGCAGCAGCGCGGCCTGCAGGTCGCCGGACTCAGCGGGCCGGCCACCGTGACGCCGTCGGGTGACGGGACGGTGGCCATGGTGTCGTTCGTCATGTCGGGCACGGAGAACGATCCGGCCAACTGGCAGGCGGTCCGCGACATGCGCACGACCGTCGTGCCGCAGGCGCTGGCCCAGGCGCCGGGCGCCGCGGCGTACGTCACGGGCAACGCGGCCGTGAGCCTGGATCAGACGCAGGTCTTCACCGACGGCATGGTCAAGATCTTCATCTTCGTCCTGGGCCTGAGTTTCCTCCTCCTGCTCGTCGTCTTCCGCTCGCTCGTCATCCCGCTCAAGGCGATCGTGCTGAACCTGCTGTCCACCGGCGCCGCCTACGGCGTGCTCGTGCTCGTCTTCCAGGACGGCTTCCTGGGCGGCCCACTCGGCGTGCGGCCCAGCGAGGTCATCCAGAACTGGGTGCCGGTCTTCGTCTTCACCATCCTCTTCGGCCTGTCGATGGACTACGAGGTCTTCATCCTCACGCGGGTCAAGGAGTGGCACGACGGCGGCCTGGACACGCACCGGGCGGTGGCCCGGGGCATCGCCATGACCGCCGGCACGGTGACCAGCGCGGCGGCCATCATGGTCGTCGTCTTCGCCGTGTTCGTGACGCTCCGCCTGGTCATCATCCGCGAGCTTGGCCTGGGCCTCGCGGTCGCCGTCTTCCTGGACGCGACCGTCATCCGGGCCATCCTCCTGCCGGCGTCGATGCGCCTGCTCGGCGAGTGGAACTGGTACCTGCCGCGCTTCCTGCGCTGGCTGCCCCGCATCACCATCGAGACGCCGGCCCGGCCGGAGACCAGCAGCTCGGGCCCGCACGCCACCGCCTGAGCCCGCGGCTAGACTGCGCCGGTGAGCGCCTCACGCCGGTCCCGCCGCGTTCGCCGCGAGCCGCCGGCCGTCGTGGTCCTCGTCGCCTTGCTGGCGGCCACGCTGGCCGGCTGCGTGGGCACCGTGGCCGGCGCCGCGCCCGAGGGGACGGTCCGCATCCTGGGGAGTGCTCCGGCGCTCTGGGACCCGGCGCTGCAGGGCGACGAGGAGACGGCGGCCGTCCTCGCCAACGTCGACGAGAGCCTCACGGCCATCGACGCCGCGGGCCACGTGCAGCCGGCCCTGGCCGCCTCGTGGGCCAGCTCGGCCGACGGGCGCTCCCTGACCTTCACCCTGCGTTCGGGCCTGACCTTCAGCGACGGCACCCCGCTCGCCGCGGCCGACGTCGTGCGCAGCTGGCGCAGGCTGCTGGACCCGCAGCAGCCCTCGCCGCTGGCGTCGCTGCTCGAGCCGGTCACCGGCGTGGCCGACCTCCTGGCGGGGCATGGCACGCTCGACGCCGTGGGTATCACTGCGAGCGGGCCGCTGGCGGTGACGGTGACCTTCGCCTCGCCCGCGAGCTACTTCCCCTCCACGGCCGCCTCGCCCTCGCTGGCGGTGGTGCCGCCCTCGATCGACGCCTCGTACGACGCGGCCGCGCCACCCACCCGGTTCGTGGGCTCGGGCGCCTACATCCCGACCACGACGAGCGGCAGCGACATCACCTTCACGGCCAACGCCCGCTACTGGGCCGGTCCGCCAGCCATCGGGACGGTCGACCTGGTGACCGATACCGGGGGCCAGGACACGTACGAGACGTTCGAGGCCGGCACGGTCGACTACGCGCCCGTCTCTTCCGAGTCGGCCAGCTGGATCCGCTACGACGCGACCGACGGGCCGCAGCTGGTGCAGGTGCCCGATCCGGCCGTGCTCTACTACGGCTTCGACACCCGGCGGCCCCCGTTCGACGACGTGCGGGTGCGCCAGGCCTTCGCCGAGGCCGTGGACTGGCAGCGGCTCGTACAGCTGGGCAGCCCGTTCGACGCCGTCGCCACGTCGCTGGTGCCGCCTGACATCCCCGGCCGGCCGACGGGCGACTACGGCGCCGCCTACGACCCGGCCGCGGCCCGGGCCGCGCTCGCCGCGGCCGGCTATCCGGGGGGCCATGGCCTGCCCGCGGTGACCATCGACTCCGGGGGCGTCGGCTATGACGAGGCCCTGGCGCAGATCTGGCAGCGAGAGCTGGGCGTCACGGTGACCGTGGAAGAGCGGATCGACGGCTACTTCGACCTGCTGGCCCACGATCCACCCCAGATCTGGGCCCTGGAGTGGGTCGCCGACTATCCGGCCCCGCAGGACTTCCTGGGCCTGCTCCTGACGACCGGCAGCAGCAACGACTACGGCGGCTGGAGCGACCCGGGGTTCGACGCCGACGTCGCCGCCGGTGCGGCGAGCGCCGACCCCGCGGTGCAGGCGCAGCAGTTCGCGGCCGCGGAGCGCATCGTGCAGCAGCAGGTGCCGGTCGTCCCGTTGAGCTACTCGCAGGGGTGGGCCCTCGTGCGGGCCGGCCTCCTGGGCGCCGCCGCGTCCAGCCTGGGCATCCTCCGCTGGGCGGGTCTGGCATGGGGCAGCTGATGCGCCGCGGCGGGTCGCTCCTCCTGTCACTGGCGCTGGCCGGCCTGCTGGCCGGTGGGGCAGCCGCCCCCGCCCGGGCGGCCGGTGCCATACAGATCGCCACGCCGACCGCCACCGGCACGCTGGGCGCCTCGATCACCTACAGCGACACCTTCCAGGCCAGCACAACGCCGACCGGGGTCGAGCTGCTGCTCCAGGAGCCGGGTGTCTACGGCAGCCTGGTGACCGACGCCGATGTCGTGCCAGTCGCCGGCGGCTACCGGGCCCAGGTGGTCGACAGCACCCACGTGATCCCCAACACCACGATCGGCTTTCGCTTCAGGGTCGACTCGGCCGACGGCTCGACGCTTGGCCCGAGCGCCACCTTCACCCTGCAGGACACGCGCTACACATGGCAGACGATCAGCGGCACCCACGTTCGCCTGCACTGGTACAGCGGCGACCAGGCCTTCGCCGAGCACGCCCTGTCGGTCGGCGACCAGGCTATCGACAAGGTCTCGTCGCTCCTCGGCGTGACCGAGACGCAGCCCATCGACTTCTTCGTGTACGCCTCCGCCGACGGGCTCGACGGCGCGCTCGGACCGGGTACGAGCGAGTTCGTGGCGGGCCGGGCCGTCCCGGAGATCCGCACCCTGTTCGCGGAGATCGATCCCGACCAGACCGACACGAGCTGGGTCACCACGGTGGTGCCCCACGAGCTGACCCATCTCGTCTTCGACACGGCGACCCACAACCCGTACCACGAGCCGCCGCTGTGGCTCAACGAGGGGCTGGCCGTCTACGAGTCGATCGGCTTCGACAGCGACGACCAGGGCCGCATGCGGGACGCAGTGGCCAGCGGCACGCTCCTGCCGCTCACCGGCCTGACCGGCTCCTTCCCCACGCGCCAGGACCTCTTCTACCTTTCGTATGCGGAGGCCGTCTCGGCGGTCGACTTCTTCGTGCGCACGTACGGGCAGGCGCACCTCGTCCAGCTCATCCGCTCGTACGCCCAGGGGGTCACCGACGACGAGGCCTTCAAGGCCGCCGCCGGCGTCGACGTGGCCGGCTTCCAGGCCGCCTGGCTGGCGGATGCCAGGGCGTCCTTGCCGGCGGCCTACGGCCCCCGTCTGCCGGCCGCCGGGCCGCTGCCGTCAGGCTGGAGCCAGGCCGCTGGCGCCCTCTCGTCCGCCCTGCCCACGACCGCCCCCGTGCAGGCACCCGGCGGGGCGGTCCCGGCCGGCGGGCAGGACGCCCTCGCCGCGGCGCTCGATGAGGTGACAAGGTCCCTTGAGCCGGTCGCCGCACTCGGCGCGGTGGCCGTCGTGGTGGTGGCTATCCTGCTCCTCCTGCGACGGCGCGCCCTTGCGCGCCGTCGCTGGCCGACGGGCGGGCCGCCGCCCGGGGGGCCGTACCCATGAGTGCGTTCGTCGCGCGCGTCCGCCGCATCCCGAGCTGGCAGCTGACGCTGGGGGTGGCCCTCCTCGTGCTGGGCTTCCTGATGACGGCCCAGCTGCGCTCGCTGGTGCCGCGCAGCCAGTACGACAGCTCGGACCTGCCGCCGCTGCGGCAGACGGCCCAGGAGCTGCAGGCCGCGCAGGACCAGCTGAAGGCCCAGATCCTGGACCTCCGCGCCCAGGTGGAGGCCGTCGAACAGAACGGGCAGGGCAACGCCGCCCAGATCACGGCCCTCAATGACCAGCTGGGCGACGCTCGCCTGGCGGCCGGCCTGGTCGCGCTCCAGGGGCCCGGTGTGGTGGTCAGCCTGCGCGACTCCACGCGACCGGTGCCGCCCGGCGCCGCGCCCGGCGACCTGCTCGTCTCGGCGGCCGACCTGCGGCAGGTCATCGACCTGTTGTGGCTGTCGGGAGCCGAGGCCGTGAGCGTCAACGGCGAGCGCATCGCGGTCACCACGCCGCTCACCGACATCGGGTCGTCGGTGCTGGTCAACAGCTCGTACCTCCAGCCGCCCTACCAGATCTCGGCCATCGGGCCGGCCGACCTGTACAACCGGCTGGCCACCTCGGCGGCCTTCGTGGCCTACCTGCAGGACCGGGCCCAGGCGGTGGGCCTGGACGTGGCCCTGCTGCAATCGAACGACGTGCAGGTGCCGGCCTACAGCGGCACGGTCAACCTGGTCCATGCCCGGCCCGTCGCGACGTCCGTCCCCGGCGGCCCGACGACGCCGATCGGCTCGGCCCAGCCGTGAGGACCGCGCGCGGGCGCTGGGCGGTGAGCGCCGTCCTGTTCCTGATGGGCGTCCTGCTGGTGGTCCAGTTCCGGGCTCAGACGGCGAACGGCGGCCTCAACGGGCTCACGACGCAGGACCTGACCACGCTCATCGCCAACCTGAACGATCGCAACGCGGAGCTGCGGGGCGAGGTCGCCGACCTGCAGGCCCAGCTGCGGACGCTCGAGGCGACCCAGCTGGCAGGCGCCTCGAACGTGGGCCAGCTGCAGTCCGAGCTGCAGCAGCTGCGCCTGTGGGCCGGCCTGGATCCCGTCTACGGCGATGGGGTCGACGTCGTCATCAGTGGCCCGATCACCGCTGCGGCCAGCAACGAGATCCTCAACGAGCTGCGCATCGCGGGCGCGGAGGCGATGGCCGTGGACGGGGTGCGGGTCGTGCCCGGTACGGTCGTCGGGGGCGACCCGGGCGGCCTGTCGGTGGAGAACGTGGCCCTGCCCACGCCGTTCCACCTGCAGGCGATCGGCGACCCGGCCAACCTGCAGGCCGTCCTGCAACGGGCCGGCGGCGTGGTCAGTCGCATCGCCGTCGCCCAGCCCGACGTGACCATCGAGGTGGGGGCCACGACGATGACGCTGCCCGGCACGGACCGCGACCTGGACGCGCCCGACGCGAAGCCGCAGCTCTAGGTCCTCTGCTACCCTTCCGCCGATGCCCGACTTGACCGATCGCGCCCTGGATACGGCCGTCCAACGCGGCGCCACGTTCGCCGACGTGCGCCAGACCAGGCGTGCCGAGGAGTCGATCGCCATCAAGTCGGGCCGCGTGGAGGGCGTCGCCTTCGGCGAGAGCGAAGGCTTCGGCGTACGGGTCCTGGTCGATGGGGCCTGGGGCTTCGCGTCATCCAACCGCCTGACCGTGGCCGAGGCGGACCGCGTCGCGGCCGAAGCCGTGCGCATCGCCCGTGCCTCCGCCACCGCGCTGCGCCACCGCGTCCAGCTGGACGAACGCCCGCCGGCCCGGGGGACCTATCGGACCCCGGTCCTGGAGGATCCCTTCGACCTGTCCGTGGAGCGCAAGGTGGGTGACCTCCTGGCCGCGGACGAGGCCATGCGCCGCGTCCCGGGCATCGGCTTCACCGAGGTGCGCTACGACGCCCAGCGCGAGTGGAAGACCTACGCCGCCAGTGATGGCTCGCTGGTCGAGCAGGAGATCACCCACGTGGGGGCGGTCATCGAGGCCAACGCCGTCAACGGCGACGACATGCAGCGCCGCAGCTATCCCGACTCGGCCCAGGCGGCCGGCTGGGAGTGGGTCCGCGGCCTGGATCTGGCCGGCAACGGCGAACGGGTGGCCAGCGAGGCGATGGCGCTCCTGGCCGCGCCGCAGTGCCCGCCCATGCGGACGACGGTGATCCTCCATCCGTCGCAGCTCTACATGCAGATCCACGAGAGCTGCGGCCACCCCTGCGAGCTCGACCGCGTCTTCGGCACCGAGGCCTCGTACGCCGGCACGAGCTTCCTCACACCGGACGGCCTGGGTACCTTCCGCTACGGCTCCGAGCTGATCGACATCGTCGCCGACGCGACCGCGCCCGGCGGCCTGGGCACGTTCGGCTGGGACGACGAAGGCGTCGCGGCCCAGCGCGTGCCGCTCATCGAGGCCGGCCGCCACGTGGGCTACCTCACCAGCCGCGAGACGGCACCGCGCATCGGCCGCCAGAGCGGCGGGGCGATGCGGGCCGACGGGTGGAACCGCATCCCGCTCATCCGCATGACCAACATCAACCTGCTGCCGCGACCGGGCATGAGCTTCGACGACATCGTCGCCGACACCGACGACGGCCTCCTGCTGGCCACCAACCGCTCGTGGTCCATCGACGATCGGCGGCTGAACTTCCAGTTCGCCACCGAGATGGGCTGGCAGGTCAAGGGCGGCAAGATCGGCCAGCTCTACAAGAACCCCACCTACACGGGCATCACCTACGAGTTCTGGGGCTCGTGCGACGCCGTCGCCGACGAGCGCAGCTACACCCTGTTCGGCACCCCCAACTGCGGCAAGGGGGAACCCGGCCAGAACGGGCACGTCGGGCACGGCGCCAGCGGGGCGCGGTTCCGCGATGTCCAGGTGGGGGTCGGCAAGTGGTGAGCGGACGCGACCCCGACGGCCTGGAGCTGGCCGAGCGGGTCCTGCGACACGCCGAGGCGCTGGGCGCGACGCAGGCGGAGGTCCTCGTCGGCGAGACGGAGTCCCGCCTGACGCGCTTCGCCAACAGTGAGATCCACCAGAACGTGGCTGAGTCGAACACGATGGTCAACCTGCGCTTCGTGGACGGGCGGCGCGTGGGCTGCGCCTCCACCAACCGCACCGATGACGGGGCGCTCCGGCGGCTGGCCGATTCGGCGGCCCGCATCGCCCGGCTCATGCCCGAGGCCGACGAAGCGGTCCACCTGCCGGGGCCGGCGCCCATCGCCTACGTCCACGGGGCCGCCAGCGCGGCGACCGCGGACGCGACGCCCGAGTTCCGCGCGGCGGCCGCACGAGAGGTCATCGCCGCGGCCGATGCGGCCGGCGTGCAGGCCTATGGCTCGTTCACCACGGACCTCGAGCATGTCGCGCTGGCCAATTCGCTCGGCGTGCGTGCCCAGGAGGCCCGGACGTGGTCCCAGCTGCTGACGGTGGCTATGGGTAGCGCCGGTGAGGCGGGCTACGCGGAGGCCGCGGCCGTCGATTGCACATCGATCGATGCCGGGGCCGTGGGCCGCGAGGCGGCCGAGAAGGCTCGCTCGGCGCGGCAGCCGGTGAGCGTGCCGCCGGGCGACTACCCGGTCGTCCTCGAGCCGTACGCCGTGGTCGACCTGCTCGACATGCTGGGCTACCTGGGCATCTCGGGCCTGGCGGTGCAGGAGGGGCGCTCGTTCTTCGAGCCCGGCAAGGTCGTCGGGTCGCCGCTCGTCACGATCGTGGATGATGCCGCGGACGTGGCCGGCGCGCCGGTGTCGTTCGACTACGAAGGCGTGCCCAAGCGGCGCGTGCCGCTCATCGAGGCCGGCGTCTGCCGGGAGGCGGTCTACGACGCGCAGACGGCGGCTCGCGCCGGCCGCGAGTCGACGGGTCACGGCCTGCCCGCGCCCAACCCGTACGGCCCGTTCCCGCTGAACATGGTCATGCACGCCGGTGACGCCTCCCGGGACGAGCTGATCGGCGGCCTGGACCGTGGCCTGCTGGTGACGCGCTTCCACTACACCAACCCGGTCCATCCCAAGCTGGTCATCGTCACCGGCATGACCCGCGACGGCACGTTCCTCGTGGAGCACGGCCGCGTGGTGGGCCCCGTGCGCAACCTGCGGTTCACGCAGAGCTACCTGGACGCCCTGGCCGGGGTCCAGGCCGTCGGCCGCGAACGCCGCCTGCTGCGCGGCTTCCTGGGGGCCTCGCTGGTGCCGGCCCTGCGGATCGGGGCCTTCACCTTCACGGGAGCGACGGAACACTGA
>Ga0187779_10002072_pt1 | contig 12410 bp, 12 predicted proteins | sample 1015_Q2_SP10_10__FD_132435 | JGI IMG/M metagenome (GOLD analysis project Ga0187779, IMG submission 132435) | Tropical peat soil microbial communities from peatlands in Department of Meta, Colombia - 1015_Q2_SP10_10_MG | ecosystem: Environmental > Terrestrial > Soil > Wetlands > Peat | place... | reverse complement strand
CACCGAGGTGTTGTTAGAGCGCACGCCGGGTGACGATCCGCTGTACCCCAAGATGCAAGCCATTCACCAGGCGACAGAACGTGCGACCACCGTGACACGACAGTTATTGGCGTTCAGCCGCAAACAAATGCTTGAGTTGAAGGTAGTCGATATCAATGTGATCGTGGCCGACATGGAACGGCTACTGCGGCCTTTAATTGGAGAGAACATCGAGCTAGAAACCAGACTAGCCCGTGATCTAGGCAATACCCGCGCTGATGCCGGACAAATCGAGCAGGTCATCATGAACCTGGTGGTGAACTCGAAGGATGCTATGCCGGAGGGTGGCAACATCATCATCCAAACCGAAAACGCCGATTTGCACAAAGAGCAGCTGAGCCGTGAACATCCCTACATTCGTCCTGGCGCCTATGTGGTGCTTTATGTGAGCGACAACGGTCATGGCATGGACAAAGAAACCCAGGCCAGGATTTTTGAGCCTTTTTTCACGACCAAAGAAAAGGGCAAAGGCACCGGCCTTGGCCTTTCAACCGTGTACGGAATTGTGAAACAAAGCGGCGGCTACATTCTTTTGGATAGTCAGCTGGGCAAGGGAACCACTTTCAGAATTTATTTGCCCAGAGTCGAACAGGCTACCGAACGTATCGGACAGGTCAAAACTAAGTCCGCACAGAAGCGGGCGTCGGAAACCGTCCTGCTGGTGGAAGATGAGGAATCCGTGCGGCAATTGGTTCGTGAGCTATTGGAAGCGCAGGGCTACAAGATTCTCGAAGCACAAGACGGCCAGCAGGCCTTAAGCATCGCCGATACCCATCCGGACATTGATTTACTTATTACCGATGTAGTCATGCCCGGCATGAGTGGACGCGAGCTGTCGGCCAGGTTGTGTGCTTCTCATCCGCACACCAAGTTACTTTACCTTTCAGGATACACAGAAGACGCTATCGTGCATGAGGGAGTGCTGGATCCCGGTACGGCCTTTTTGCAAAAGCCCTTCACCTTGCAAACCTTATCCCGTAAGGTGCGTGACGTACTCGGGGGAAACGGTACCACGAAACAGTCGTAGCTGTGCAACTCGGTTGTTAACCCGCCTTCGCAGCAGTTCTGCTCGCCTTACATTCCGCGCAAGGACACCAATCGCGTAAGAATTGCCAGGAGTAAATTCCGAGCTCATGATCGTCGTTCCAATGGAATTTGATGGCGTATTTGCCTACGCCCTCTGCAGAGGTCGGCTTGGCCGCAGGTTTAAACATGGGCAAAGCGCCTGGCGCAAGTTTTGCCGACTCACCGGGTTCGCGATGAGTTTTCCCGCGCTCCTCATCACAAAGCGCGCACGGGCAAGCGTCACGTAAATAGGCAAACTCGTAGTGTGAACAATGCCCGTCACTCCAGAGAATATCAACGCCAGTCCCTGTGCTGATGTTCACTTTCACGGACTTCGGGTCGGCAACTGCCACGAATGTAGTATCGCATAGCGCTTCTGGTCAGCTACCGTGCATCCTGGCAAGACGCATGTACATCGTAGCGCCCGATGGGGTTCTCGACAGTGACGAAGGTGCTCCCCAAGGTGCGATTCGGGCGAAAGTTCAGCGGGATTCCTGTTATATTCCTTTACTTCGTCCCTATGGTGATTTCCCCAATGCTTCCGGCACAGATGCCGCCGCCGATTGTTTCGGCTGATGAGGCGTCCCAATGGTCCCAGCCGATCAAAGATCGCCATGGCGTGATTACCTCAACGGATGGGACCTGCCTCTTCTATCGTTACTGGCCCGCAATTGGAGCCTGGAGTGGCCGAAGTGTTCTAGTTTTGCATGGCATCGGATATCACAGCGGTCCATACAAAGTCGTTGCTGACGCATTGAATCCGCGAGGGATTGACGTCTATGGCTTGGATGCGCGCGGTCACGGTTTGTCGTGCGGCCAACGCGGCTACATCGGCAGTCCGGCGCAGGTCGCAGCGGACATCGCCGCGATGGTGAGTCTTTTGAAGCAGCGAAGTGGCTCGAAGATTTATTTGATCAACGACAGCATGGGTTGCAACTACGCCCTCGATTTTGCCAGGAACTACGGTGACGAACTGTCAGGGCTTATTTTGCTCGCGCCGGCGTTCGACATCGAGAAGCGGCAATTGTTTCAATGGAACAGTCTGTCGCTGCTGCCATACTTCCTGTTTGCCCATCGCAAGGCTGTGATTAACCTGGTTGGGCATCGTCTAGACGAAAGCTCCCGTGATCGGCAGTTCATTGCGTCTCGCCGCAGCGACCCGCTGGCGTACAAGGAGGTTAGCTTCGGCTATCTTCTCGACATCAGGCGTCTGGTAGGAAACTGGAAGCGCGCGATTGCCCCGCAAATACGAATGCCGCTATTGGTCGTGCAGGGCGGGAAAGACAACGTGGTCAGCCACAAAAACTGCGTGAGGTTCGAGCGCATGGCGGCATCCAGTGACAAGCAGCTCAAGATTTATCCCGCGGTTTATCACACCACATTGTGGGATCCCGAAACCCCAAAAATCCTACACATGCTCGGAGATTGGATTTCGGCACGCTAGGGACTGCGCCTGATTTCCTGAGGTCTCTTCGAAAACCTACGCCGCCGCACCTTTTTGGAATGCGGCTGCGGCCTCTTCTGCAGTGTCATATACATCGAAGACGGTCACAAGCTTGGTAATCTGCAGCAGATCACCCACGCGTTGAGTGAGATGCGCCAGCTTGATTGAACTGCCGCAATTGCGAGCGGTCGTATAGAGTGCAACCAGAGTCCCCAAGCCACCGCTGTCGATGTAATTTATTTCAGAGAGGTTCAGGACGACGTTCTGCTTTTCGGCGATCAGCTTCTTCACCGCGTCGCGCAGGTAGGCAGTTTCTTCACCAAAAACGATGCGTCCCGTACAATCGACGATCAGAGCTCCGTCCAGGTTCCGCGTGCTGAGTCTGAGCTGCATAACAACCTCCGACAGCGAACACTTAGAAGGGTAGCGTGGATCACCTCGTAGCGCAAGGAGTTCCAGCCCTCCTTTGGGAAGAAAACTCGTTCCCGTCATCATCACGTATAATCAGATTTTCTGCATGAGCTATCAGGTTCTCGCCCGCAAATACCGTCCGCAGAAGTTCTCGGAAGTTATAGGACAGGAGCACGTTACCCGTACTCTGAAAAATGCCATCCAGCAGGGGCGCACGGCGCACGGATACATTTTCAGCGGACACCGCGGGATCGGTAAAACTACCATAGCCCGGATTTTGGCGATGGCGCTGAACTGCCGATCTTCGGCTGCGCCTGTGAGCGAGCCGTGTGGCGTTTGCGATTCGTGTGTTGAGATTCGCTCCGGAAATTCAGTGGACGTCATCGAGATCGATGCAGCTACCAACCGTGGCATCGACGAGATTCGCGAATTACGTGAAGCGGCACGATATCGCCCAGCGCGCGACCGGTTCAAAATCTATATTCTCGACGAAGCTCACCAGATTACAGATGCCGCATTTAATGCTCTCCTGAAAACTTTGGAAGAGCCGCCCGGACATGTCATTTTCATGTTGGCCACAACTCAACCGGAAGACATTCCGCAGACCATTCGCTCACGTTGCCAGCACTTTAGCTTTCGAGCCGTTCGGTTCGAGGAGACTCTCGGCCAGATCCGCGACATTGCCGCTCGCGAGCAGATTGAAGCTGACGAAGATGCACTCGCGTTGCTGGCCGAAGCGGGCGATGGCTCAATGCGCGATGCTCTTTCCATTCTTGATCAGGCGATCGCATGCTGCGGCGGACGCTTGACGGCCCAGATCGTACGCCAACTCGTAGGCACCGCGCCTTCAGGAGTCTTGGAAGAGATCATGCTGGCAGTGGCGCAGGCTTCAAGCAACGAAGTGTTGCGCCTGGTGGATGCGCTGCTTACAGAGGGGCACAGTCCGACGCACTTTGCGCGCCAGATGGTCAGATTCTTGCGCAATGCGATCGTGGCGAAAGTGGCCGGAACGGATTCGCCTCTTTTGCAGATTTCCATTGACGAGCGGCAACGTGTGGCAAGAATTGCAGAATTGTTCAGCGAAGAAGATCTCACGCGGCACCTGCAGATTATGCTCCGTACCCACGGCGAATTGGGATATCGCCACGAGCAGAGGTTCCATCTGGAGTTGGGCTTGCTAAAGATGGCTCACGCCCAGAAGCTCTTGCCAATTGAGGAATTGCTGAGCGAAGCGACTGCCCCACCTCGCTCATCGGGGAGACCATCGATTGTCCCCGACGTGCGAAGGCCTGAGCCCACCGCCGCGCCTTCTCGTTCCAGTTACGTTTCGCCCTTTGCCGCAGATTCGGCTCGCAAGAACAAGCTTTCTGCCGAAGAAGGCCCATCGGGCCAACCGAGAATTGCATCCGGAAGTGGAAATGTACCAGTTGTGATGGGCGCGGCAGCACCTGCAGCCGCAATGGAAGCCTCGCCGGAAGCGCAACCCCGAACCGTCGAGAACCCATCCGGCCAAGCACCCGATCTGCGCACGACTATCCTAAGCGCATTAGATAATGCCGGTCATCGCATGCTGGGCTCAATGCTGGAGAGCGGGGATTGGCAGGTAGATGGAAACGAACTCGCAATCAGAGTGGCATCTTCAAAGGCCGTCGTTGACATGTCGCTTGGCGCTGAGGCGAGGCGGTTGATTGTGGCGACCGCGAGCGGAGTTCTGCGAAGGCCCATCAAACTCAAGATCGTCTCGGACAACTCGGTCGCCAATGTGCCTTCACCGCGAAAAGCTTTGAACGGTGGCAGCGGGCGCAGCCGCGTGGAACAGGATCCCATTGTGCGCCGCATGAAGGAAAAATTTGGGGCAGAGATCCGAACCGTGATTGATTATCGGGAGAAACGTTAGATATAGCTGCATCGGAGCAGATCGATGGGTGGATTTAACCTGCAAGAATTAATGTCGCAAGCCAAGCGACAGTATGAAGCGCTGCAAAAAAAAATGGAGGAGATCGTAGTTGAAGGATCCTCCGGTGGCGGGACTGTTGTTGTGAAGATGGACGGCCGCAAACAGCTGTTAAGCGTCAAGATCGATCCAGAGGCCGTGAAGACCGGAGATGTGGAAATGTTGCAGGACCTGGTAATGGCGGCGATCAACGGAGCGAGTCGCAAGATCGACGAAACTATGCAATCCACCATGGGCGGAATGCTGGGTGGAATGGGTATTCAGGGACTATAGACATTTATAATTGGGTAATTCGTGATTTGCTAATTCAGAGCCGATATTCCCCTGTCCTTCTTTTCAGCTCACAAATTACCGGTTATCAAATTACGAATTTCAAAATCTTCCATGGCTAAATTTGCAGAGCCCATGACGCGGCTGATCGAGGAGCTGAAGAAACTGCCGGGCATCGGCAGCAAGACAGCGCAACGCCTGGCCTTTCACATTTTGCGTTCCACGGATGACGATGCCGAGGCTCTCGCTGCTGCGGTTCGCGACGTCAAAGCCAGCCTGCGGCTTTGTTCCATCTGCAATAACATTACTGATATCGATCCGTGCGTGTATTGCAACAGTCCCACCCGCAATCAGCGTTTGGTCTGTGTCGTCGAAGAGCCCACCAATATTGCTGCAATCGAGAAGACGAAGCACTTTAACGGTGTTTATCACGTGCTGCATGGCTCGATCTCGCCGCTGAATGGCATCGGGCCGGAGCAGTTGAGAATTTCGGGTCTGAAAAAACGAGTTGAGAGCGGTGAGATCGACGAGGTAATTCTAGCAACCAATCCCACAGTGGAAGGCGAGGCTACCGCAACTTATCTTTCTGGCCACCTTCGGCGCGCCGGAGTCAAAGTGACCCGTATTGCGATGGGCATTCCTGTGGGCAGCGACATCGAGTACGCCGACGAGATCACAATGCTGAAATCAATTGAGGGGCGGAGAGAGCTGTAAGCGCCGGTTAAGTTCCCTTAGAAGTGGGGATGGTATCTTGCAATCTGCATCGCAGGTCAAACGAACCTTTGAGTTTCCGGCCCTGGCCTCAATGCTAGCAAGATCAACTCTCTTAGCCGCTGAGACGACGTTGGGTTGTGGCGGGAGAAAGAATTCGATCTGAGATTCTGGCCATGGAGGAGAGACATGCAGCCTGGCGCTCGTGAAGTTGTGACGTCCTACATTACCGCAATGGACAGCCGTGACTACGCTGCGGCGAGGAACTACCTCCAGGAAACCGTTTTCATCAAAGGCCCCGCCGGTGAGGCCTTCCGCAGTCCCGACGACTTTCTCAAAATGATGGAAAAGCAGCGCGGACATTACGACATCAAGAAAGTCTTTGTCGATGGTGACGATGTTTGCCTGCTTTACAACTTCGTCACTGAAAGAGTAACTGCGTTCTTCTGTTCTTGGTATCAGGTAAAAGAGGGGAAGATCGCCTCGATCCAGACCATATTCGATCCCCGAGCTTTCGCCGCCGCTTGATGCGAACCGGTCGCGAGGTGGTTCACCACAGGCTGGGAAGCTTAGGCTGAGATGGTAGATAAGTTGGGTAGCTCGGATTAGGGGACCCGGCGAGATGCGTGATGCTTATACTATCGCGTCTACATCCAGGAATGAGTTTGGCTCTTCAGGAACTCCCAACAAACCTTCCGGCAACTTGCCTCCATTGTAGTCCGCCATCCTGTTCTTCCATTTGAGAAACTCGGTCAAGGTCTGCGGCTCAATCCGAATTTCGACGCGTCGCAAGCTTGCCAGCAGAAGATTCATCTCGTGCCGAAGGCCGATTGCCGTGCGAAGGTTCCTAGCGGCTGGGTGAGCGATGCTGAGTTTGCGATGGTGCATCTCCAGCAAACCCCAACCGCGCGGAAGGTCCTCCGGATGCAGCAATCCGGCGGGAGTTAAATAAAACCGCTCGCAACCCATGCCCAGCTGTAACTTCTGACGAAACGGCTTTTCACGATCAGCGAGAAAATCAGCGCGAGACATTTTGCACTCAACCAGCACGGAGTGGCAGGCTCGTTTCCATCCGATGGCATCGGGCATCTCGCCGCTCGCGCAGGCCTGCTCGGAGAGAATTACTCCACAACGATAAGCTCGCAGCCACTGCACCGCCTTCTGCACGAGCTGCGCGTGGGTCATGAGTTGAAACTAAGTGAGCGGCCACTGTTGCGGGAGTGACACAAAGGTTTCCAGTGCGATGAAAAAGTCTCATGACTGCGGGACGTTTCTCGACACGAAACGAAAAAGGGGGCATACTTCTCCGCTCGATCCTTTCACAGGAGAAACCAACGTGAATAGACGTTTCCGAATCGCGCTAATACTTCTGTTTGTCAGTGCGCCCAGGCTTTTTGCTCAACATCCTCCAGAGGGCATTTGGGAAGGCTATGACGGTGAGTGGAAACACGTCTCTTCACAGCTTGTTGCATTGGCAGAGGCAACACCTCCAGAGAAATTTGCGTGGCGTCCGGCGCCGGGAGTCCGCTCCACCAGCGAGGTGTATATGCATATCGCGTTGGCGAATTTTTACCTGCTCAGTGTCACAGGACCGAAGATGCCGGCGGATCTTAAACAAGAGATGGAAAAGAGCGTCACGTCCAAGACCGAGGTAATCGACTGGCTTAAGCGTTCACTGGATGCGGTTAAGCAGGCGCATCTGGCGGAGACACCGAAAGACCTCGAGCGCAAGGTTCATATTGTAGATCGTGATGCAACCGTGGATGGGATGTATCTGCGCATCATCGTTCACGCCAATGAACACATGGGCCAGCTGATCGCGTATGCGCGAATGACAGGAGTCGTGCCACCCTGGGCGGAGAAATAGACTCTGACGACTATTTCTTAAGACGTCGTGTGGTTCGCGCCGACTTCACCACGATCGGCCGGTGAGAAATCATCTCCAGCAGATGCCGCCCGGCGGCGATTGACTCGGCCATGCGGTGGCGTGGATTGTAGCCTTGTGCCGTGATCTGCAGATATCCATTCTGTGTGGCCGCGTGAATGCGCTGGATTTGGCTCTTGTGGTCCGCATCAAACGCGTTGGCCAGGCGAAGGATCCCCGCCAGCTTTCTGGCAGTAATCCGCTCTGCAGGCGAAATACCCACAAGAGTTTTCTGTCCGGATCTCGGCAATGCGCCTCGATGATAGCGGCTCACTACCCCTGCCATCCGCAGCTTGTCCTTATCCAAGCCAAGCGGTGGCGGCAATTTTTCGATCAGACGATACGACGCTTTGTGATGCCGTTTGACGCCCTTGGATAATCCGACCTCGTGCAGCAACGCTGCCAATCTCAAAATCTCACGTTCATTGCTTCGGTTTCCATTGCCGCTGCTACTTTGTGCCAGACCGTCGTATAACTGCAGGGCGAGTCGGGCCACGTGGCGCGAATGCTTGAAATCGGGGTCAAGGGCCGAAGCCCATAATTGCAGGCGCTTCATAGCCGCAGCCTCGATCTGTCTACCGGCAGGTAAATCTGCCCTCCACAGCTGCCAGAGCGATTGCTTGCCGACCATTTTGTCGCGATACCGCTGAATTCTCCGGCTACGTTCTTCGGAAATTTTCGTGTGCCAGCGAACTCGCGCGTCGGTATCCGGGAACCCATGGATTTCCAACGCTGTGTCCCACAGAACATCGAGATCATGAACTTCCCCGAGCAGGTCCTGCACTTCTTTCAAATCAGCGATCCAGGCTTCGTGCTGTTCTGGCAGAAAGTTCTCTACGATATAACGGAAGCGTTTCACTCCGATCCGGAGGGCGTGCCAGCTGACTTGGGAATTTGACCGGAGCGCCCGGCGATGCAAATCGTAAGCTTGAGTCCAGCGCTCAAGCGCAAGGTGCTTAAATACCAAGCTTCCTGTTCGGATCCTGGCAGCCCGACGCGGCAATGTGGTGCTCCATTTGCCCCATTGTTTTCGATCAAAGTCCTTCAAGGCGGTAGCGGCTTGCAATTTATGCCCGGCTTCACGAGTTTCGAGATAACGAAGCAGGGTCAGGGAAGTGGGATCCTCGGCGCTACCCAGCTTGCCTATCCATTCCTGCATCACCTGCACGTCCCGTAGTTCGCCGAGGCTGCTGAACAGCTTCTTGCCGGCTTTCCTCATCTGCTTCCAGGAGGAATCGGGGTCGAAAGTCATCAAGCCATCGGCCATGGATCGGCAACGGCGGAGTGCGACACGCAAGTCATGTACCGGATCAGCAGCGAACTTGGCGGCAACCCGGTCACACTCTTCCGGCACACGGTCCATCCAAAAAGCGAGGCCATGTTGCTTCTTGGCGGCCGGTTGAACGGCAATTGGAGATAAAGTGGGAGACGCCACCATTACACTTAGCTTAATGCTTCAGGTGGGGATTTGAAAAGAATGCAAAGTTGTGAGCAAGCGGGTCATCGGTACCTGCGAATAAACAACGTATGCCTGTCCGCTCGATAGAGGCCCAGCACATAAATGCTGGCTTTGCCGTTGGCTGAATAAATCACTTGCCGCATCCTTAACACTGGCAAGTCATGGGGGATACCAAGCAGACGAGCCGTATGTGGGTCTGCGATCGTGGCATCCACTTCTTCATCGGCGTGAGAGATTTCCAGTCCGTAGTCGTACTTCAGAATGGAAAAAAGCGAACCTCGTGCCAAAGAGGCTTGGGTCAAGCCCTTAAACTCGTCAGCCGAGACATAGCACGTTTCCACGGCGAATGGTTCTTTACCGCCCAATCGGAGCCTTTCCAGCTTTACCAATTTGCTGCCCGCTGGTAGGGCGAGGCGCGCCGCAATGTCGTCGGCACCATTGGTGACAGCAAAAGACAGAACTTTAGAGGAAACCGTAAGTCCGCGGCCCGACATCTGCTCCGTATAGCTCATGAGCTTGTTGAAATGAATCTTTGGCGGGGCGACAAAGGTGCCCGCACCACGCCTGCGCTGGACCATCCCCTCGCGTTCAAGGCTGACCAGAGCATGGCGCGCAGTCATCAGGCTCACACCATGAATCCTGGCCAGTTCGCGTTCGGAGTCGACGGGATCTCCTACCTTCAGTGTCCCGGTTTCAATGCGCTTTAAGATGGCCGCCTGGATCTTCTTGTATACCGGTGTCCCATTTCCGCTGATCTGTGGCATTTGGTTCCCAATGTGCTATAGAGCTGATCCCAGCCGGCCCTCGGACGCTGCAAATCCGCGCAGCCAACTTAGGTTTGCCAACCCGCTATATAGCGACAGATTGCCACAAATTAAGCCATGCTGGCTCAGTTTGTAAAGTCTTTAAGTTGACCACCTTGATTTCTCGACCAGCTCTTAAGGCCAAACTCTTGCCCAGGCGAGGCTAGTTTTGTTTGGTACGAACCCTAACTACGATATCCCCTCCCGATATTGGGGGAAACCAGGGTGTCAGGAGCCGGTGGGCTGGTCGAATGAGTGCTATATAGACCAAAACCGGAGTGCTGCGAAATATTTTCTTGAATTTTGCATTTTTTTCTTGACGATTGCAATTCATGTGCTATATAGCATGACCCTACCTGTTTTGTACTAGGTGATGTGGGGTTTGGCACGAAAATTGTCTTCCCAGGAGGTTCTGTCATGAGACGTTGGGGAACCTGTGTGGTCGTGGTTTTATCTCTGCTTGGCATTATGGCTGGAGTGCCACCCGCGTCGGGGCAAGAAGTGACCGCCGCCATCACCGGTACGGTGCTTGATCCCAGCGGCGCTCCGATTACCGGCGCAACGGTCACGGCCAGAGATACCGAGCGCGGTACCACCTGGACCGCACAGACGAACGATGCAGGTGTGTTCAACATTTTGCGCCTGCCTGTCGGAACCTACTCAGCGACCGCATCAGCGCCGGGCTTCGATACTTCCCATTACCCGCCATTTACCCTGGTACTCAACCAGACGGCGCGTCTTCAGTTCGAGATGAAGGTCGGGCAGGTGTCGGAAACGGTCGAAGTGACCGGTGCGGCTCCGATTTTGCAGACCCAGGACACCCAGGTCAACACCCTCATCGATGCACAACTCACGCAGTCACTGCCACTGCTGTCACGCAACTATCTACAGCTGGCATTGCTAGTGCCCGGCGCGACCAACCCCAATCCGCAGTCAGTGAACCAGGTACAACAGATGCCCAGTTCGGGGCGACCGCTGATCAATGGAAACCGTGAGCAGGCGAATGCCTATTACTTGGACGGCGTGGTGAATCAGGAGAAGAACAATAACGAGGTCGCCTATCAGCCTCCGCCGGACGCGATCCAGGAATTCAATGTCATCACCCAGAATCCCTCAGCAGAATTCGGTGACTTTCAGGGCGGGGTGATCAGTGCCAACATCAAGTCCGGCACCAATAACTTTCATGGAAGCATTTGGGAGTTCTTTCGCAACGATGTCTTAAATGCAAATACCTGGTCGGCGGGATTAGCTGAAGGTGGGACTTTTACCCCCGGTATCTCCCAGTCGAATGGCGTGTTGGTTAAACCACGATTACGGTGGAATGAGTTTGGCGGCGCTCTCGGCGGCCCCATCATTAAAAACAAGTTGTTTTTCTTTGCGGATTACCAAGGACTCCGCTCGGAGAAGCTGTCGGAGAACGGATATTCACTCTTCACCCCCAGCGAAGTTGCGGGGAATTTCGGGCAACTATGCACGCAGAACGGTGGCGCATTCAGCGGCGCGGGAATATGCTCAGTCGCGTCGGACCAGCTTGTAAAACCGGGTACTAAGGTTGCTATCCCCTTCAACAATCTCGCCACCGCCGGTCTGACCATCAGCCCAGTGATGGCCAAGTTGTTTGCCCTTCCCGCTTACACCGCAGCAGAAGCGAGCATGATCAATTCAGTCAACGGGTCAAACTATTACAACTCTTCGCGCGTCGGTTTTGACAACGATCAAGGGGACTTGAAGATCGACTACAACGCCAGTCAGAATGATCATGTCTTTTTCCGCTGGTCGCAGGAGTACATTAACAACCCGGCCACAGTGGGATTTGTATTAGAAGATCCCGGCAACTCCAGCACTGAGCCGGTCAAGAGTTCCGTCATCAACTGGACGCATTCGTTTGGGGCCAATATGGTCAACGAGGCCCGCTTCGGAATTGTGGATACCCGATACGGCCAGACCGATTACAACCCCGCCGCCGGAAACCTCGGCGAGCAAATCGGGATTGCGAATGCCAATGAATTCCTCACCGGACTGCCTATTCTGAATGGCGGTTCGATTACGTTTGGCGCGAACGGTCTGAATCAGACTTTCCATTCCGGTAGCGGAGAAATCGAAGATGTTCTCCTGATCAACCACGGTCGGCACACCTTCCATACCGGTTTTCAGTACTGGCGTGATCGTTTGAACTACGTCTTCCCGGGAAACAACGGATCCCTCGGGCAACTCACGGCATCTGCGTTGACCGGCAACGGCGCGTCCGACTTGTGGCTCGGCCTGCTCGGCGGTGGCGGCCGGGATGCCGGTTTTGCCGAATTCGGTTTGCGTTCCAGCGTGTTTGGGGT
>Ga0187779_10002071_pt1 | contig 12412 bp, 13 predicted proteins | sample 1015_Q2_SP10_10__FD_132435 | JGI IMG/M metagenome (GOLD analysis project Ga0187779, IMG submission 132435) | Tropical peat soil microbial communities from peatlands in Department of Meta, Colombia - 1015_Q2_SP10_10_MG | ecosystem: Environmental > Terrestrial > Soil > Wetlands > Peat | place... | reverse complement strand
GGCGGGCAGGTGGTAAGGACAATTGATGAATATATCAGGGAGAGCGTCGAATATGCCTTCTCTCACCGCGAGGAGACAAAGACATATATCAAGTCCCATTCCCGGGAACTCGATGATGAGGTGATAGAAAAGCATATCCGGTTATATGTAAATGGATATACCCTTGATTTGGGTGACGAGGGCAGGCGAGCCATAGAGGAACTCATGCGCCGGGCCGGGGAGAGGGGGCTGTTCTGATCTCTTCCGGGCTTATTTTTTTTGATCGTGAAAGGCCTTGTTGCCTTCCGGCAGGGGAATATTTATAATAAAGAGTTTTTGGGACGGCATTTCATGTGGTTTCAGTGATGGCATCAATGCCAGCAATACAGAAAGAAGGAGGAGGAAACATGGCGGTACCGGTTGTTGACATGGATCTCTGTATCGGCTGCGGGACATGCGTTGAGTTGTGTCCCGAGGTATTCGAGCTTAGGGACGACAAGGCCTGGGTTATCGGGGCTGACAAGTGCGGAAGCTGTGATTGTGAGGCAGCGGCGAACTCATGTCCCGTTGAGGCGATAAAGTTCGAATAATTGATGGTGAAGGTATGGCCTCGAGAGATTCTCGAGGCCATACCAGTCCAACCCGCTATTCTTAGAGGCGGCCCCGAAGGCCCACTTCCGATCACCGGCGTATTCCCGGACATGAAAGCCTTCCTTTCGTTCCTAACAGGTTAGAACCAAGAGACGATGTCTCAACACCTTGGGCTTCCTTAGGATTACACCCTGTTGGATTCTCGCACCTTTTACGGGAGGAGATCTGTGAAGTCGCCTATTGTCAGAAACTCTTTTGACGGAGAAGGCTTCTTCCGGGAAGAGGCCAGTGTCTTGAAAAGAAGATAGCGTATGCCGAATCGGCGTGCCGTTTTCAGTATCTCCTCCGTGTCGTCGATGAAGAGAGTTCTCGTCCTATCAAAGCCGATTCTCTTCTCCGCCTTCTCCCAAAACCGCATATCCTCCTTGGGATAGCCTATCTCGAAGGACGTGATGCAGGCATCGAAGTGTCTGCCGATATCTGTCTTCCTCATCTTCAGATCGAGAACCTTGAGATGCGCATTCGTCACGAGGTAGACTCTTTTCTCATGGTCTTTCAGCAGTTTCAGGAAATCCTCCACACCAGGGTGAACCTCGATGAGGTGCCTTATCTGCTCTTTTAACGCAGGGATGTCGAGGTCAAGCTCCCTCGACCAAAAATCGATGTCCGTCCAGTTAAGCGTGCCCTCGTGGTGTTTGTATTTCAGGAGCAGTTCTTCCTTTGCCCGGTTGAAAGGTATGCCGAACTTCTCCGCATACTTTTCGGGCACGAGGTGTTCCCAGAAATAATCGTCGAAGTGTTTATCAAGGAGGGTTCCGTCCATATCAAGGAGGACGAACCGAATCTCAGCCCCCCAGAGGGGAATACGCTTCAGGGGGTGTTTCACAGAGACATGACCAGCAAACGGGACGTTATCAGTATCGGCAGAGAACAGGCCAGCCGCATTACCCTACAGCCACCGAACATGTCTTCAAGCATTCAACCGCCCCCGAGGATTCGCAATGCGTTATCATGGAGCTGCCTGTTCCCTGAAGCCAGGAGCGGTGTGCTCTTCCTGAGCCCCAGTTCGATACCTTCCAGGGAATTCCCCCGCAAGTCGGAAAAAATACCGCCTGCCTCTTCCACGAGAAGCCATCCTCCGGCAAAATCGAAACTCCTCGAAGGGGAAGGGCAGACAAAGACGCTTACGGAGCCGTATGCGACGTAAGCGAGGTCGAGGGCGGTGGTCCCGAGACACCGCGTCTTACTCGACTTCGATAGCAACGGGATGATCCCGGGGATGTCCTTGCCGGGCGTCTCAGCTTCGTAGGCGATGAGAGAAAATCTTTCGTCCTTCTGCGTGGATATTCTTTCATCGTTGAGAAATGCCCCCTTGCCCTTCTCCGCCAGGAATGTATCACCGGTAATTACGTTCAGCACGAACGCCGTTTCGATGCTGCCGATAGTGTCGCCTTCCGCGACGGCGATAGATGTACAGTAAAAGGGTATTCCCGAGATAGCATTCTTGCTCCCGTCTATGGGATCAATGAGGACTTTCCGTCCGCCGCCATGTATCTCCCTGTACCCTCCTTCTTCGGAAATAACCGTGAAGGGAAGCCCGCTCGATTCGAATTCGGAGATGACGATGTCCTCTGCAATCTTGTCCACGGGGAAGGTCTTATCTCCGGCAGCTCCGATTCCGAGGGGCCTCTGCATGCGGGGGCCGAACCGCTCCCCCGGCAACCGGGCGAGAAGCCTTTCTTTGACAGCGTCGAAGATTCTATGAACCATACGGCTGCAGAAGCGACGACCCTAGTCTAAGGGCTTGACATTCGCTATAAAGAGGTCGACCAGCTCCGGATCGAACTGCCCCCCCCTGTTTTTCACCAGTTCACTCAAGGCGTCATCGAATGCTACGGAAGCCTTGTAAGACACCTTGTCAACCATGGAATCAAACGCTTCTGCGATCGCAATTATTCTCGACTCGAGAGGGATCTTATCGCCCCTGAGGTTCCCGGGATATCCGAGCCCGTCGTATCTCTCATGGTGGTGGAGTATGAAAGGAGCGATGTCTTTATAGAAACTTATCGGGCTCAGCATATCATAGCCCGTTACCGGATGCAGGGTATAGGACTCTTTCTGGGAGTTCTTTTCCGGACCGAGGCGCAAGAACCCGATGTCGTGGAGGAGACTAGCGAAATAGAGCCTCCTCTTTCGCTCCTCGGAAAAATTGAGGGCCGTTGCGATGACCGTGGCAAACCGTGCGACTCTTTTTGAATGGCCCTCCCGGTCCGATATGAAACGGTCGAGCGTGTCGATGAGTATGTCCGTGAGATGAATCTCGTAGTTCCTCTGATCATCAAAGAACTTCGACCTTTCGATCGAAAGAGCCGCCTGGTCGGAGAGGTAGGATATCATCTCGAGATCCCTCATCATGAAGAAATCCTGTTCCCTACTCATAATCTCGATAACACCGATGGGCGATGACTTTGTCTTAAGGGGGACACAGAGAACCGAGCGCGCCGCGTATCCGTGGAACTCGTCAATATCCGAATTGTATCTTTCGTCCTTCTGCGCATCTCCGATTATGGCAGGCTCCCCTTGTTTTAATGCCCAGCCCGCGATGCCTGCGTCCCTCGGGATATCCCTTCCGAGGAGTTCCTGGGAAGGGAAGCCCTTCACGATCTTATAGACGAGGCCTTCTCCGTCCAAGAGTAGGATGGAGCCTGCCGCAGACCTGGTAACGGCAAGCGCACAGTCCAGGATCTTGTTGAGAAGGATATCGCCGTACATCTCTTCCCTGACGTCACGAGTGAGCGTGAGGACGCTGTCGAGCTTTGCACTGTAGTCTTCGATTTCGTGAATGATCTGTCCTGAGAGGACCCTCGAGAGATAGAGGCCTATGACCGCGAGGACCGCGACGAGAATCAATATAAGGGCGATCGACATATCCGGCAGAAAACTCAACCATTTCTGAAAGGGACTGTCGACATACCTGATGACGACGAAGAGAAAAGAGAGAATAACGAAGGTGTTGAGCAGGTTCAGGAGTCTGATTTTGTTCCTGATGTCTTCCGCCGTGGTCTTCTTGATCCCTGCCCCTGCCACGATACGAATTTACCTGAAGACCGAGAGGAAAGTCAATTTGGGAGAAACGAAGGTTTTTTCGGGAGAAAAAGATTTAAAGCGCTCCTGAGACTGATGGCATGTATTGTGATAAGCTTGTAGAAGACCTATGAATACGGATAAGAGATGGCGCATCGTTTTCCTCATTCTGTCTCTCCTTGTAGTGACAGCCTGGCTTCTCTGGCCGTCTGATGAGAGCCGGATCAGAAGAACGCTGAAGGAGGAAGTTAAGGCCATGGAGGCCGGAGACGTTGATGGGGTCATGGCGAAGATATCGTACGCCTACCATGACGAATACGGCATGTCATACCTCACTCTCGGGGAAGAATTGAAGCGGCAACTGAAGACCCTTTCTGACATCACTGTTGAATATGAGGATCTGATGATTCGTGTTGAAGACGGTGAAGCGACGGCCGAATTCATGTTAAGGGTTATAGCGACGAAGGGAAACGAGACAGGCTACATAATCGGTGACGTGAAAACTCCCTTGCGCCTGAGGCTCGTATTGAGAAAAGAACATGGAAGATGGCTCATTGCGGAAACAAAAAGCCTCAGTTCGGTTCGCACATCGCCCGCAAGCGCGCTCGGGGATGAGCCTGCGGGCAGGCCATAATGGCAGGAGCGGTTCTTTGCGGATGAATCCTCACGGCCCCATCCGTAATTCTCTGTAAAGGGCATCCTGCTCACAAGCACGTCTCCAGTCGCAGCCGGTACAGCATGATTCATACCACCCGGAGAACAGTCCCGGCAGCCGTTTCCGTATCACATCCCATTCGATCCGTTCTCCCCGGGAGGCCGTCAGCAGTCTCAGGGCCAGACTATCCATCCGCTCCATTTCCCCGTCTGCGTCCTCACTGTATCCGCACCGTTCTCGCTCAAGGTGCCGACATTTTCTACAGACGTCATCTGGTCCATGGACGATTTCGATCTTTTCGTGCCTTAGGGACTCGGTGACTCTCATGAGATTGACGACAAAATCCTCATCGTAGCCCGTTCCATGAAAGAAGTGGAGACAGATGAGATGATGACCCCGGAGTCTCGGCATCAAAATACGCCCGAACCAGATGGCTGAAGCATTATGAGTAGACTAACATATTTTTCTCGTTGTTGAGGTAAAATAGAGTCCGGCATGGACGAGGTTTCCTTCGAAAAGAGAATCTACTATCACGACACCGATTGCGGCGGAGTCGTTTACTATGCAAATTATCTGAAGCATCTCGAAGAGGCACGCACGGAATTTTTTTCAGGGAGAGGCGTGGATCTGAAAAAGATGGCCGAGAACGGTACGTTCTTTGTCGTTGCGAGAGTTGAGATAGAGTATAAATCGCCGGCACAGTATCAGGACATCCTCAGGATACTCACCAGGGCCGAAAAGGTGAGGGCTACGGCACTTCGGTTTTCCCAGCGCATCCTGAAAAACGATGTCACCGTGGTCGAGGCAAAGACGGTATTGGTCTGTGTCGACAGGAATTTTAGACCGAGACCCCTACCCGAAGAAGTCGCCGAATCTCTCTGACCCACCGTTGCTCTAAACGCCTTTCCGGTTTACGAAAATGCCGCTGTTCTTACCCGCAGCGATGAAAAGGGGATTTGGTATAATGGGGATAACGAGGAGAGAATGATCTCCGGAGGAGACGGCGGGATACATGACACTGAATCATATACTTGAGCGGATCGGCAGCAAAAAAACCGATTACGTGGCATATAATTTCATTCAAACAGAAAATAACGCCTTAATGACCTTCTTTGACCTGGCGCAGGAATTCGACGGCATCGAGGATTTTTATCGGCTCTGCGTTGCGGTTCCGAAAGGATTCTTCGGCCTCGAGGCCAGGCTTTACGTCGTAGATCCCCGAAGCGGTGACCTTTCCCTCGTTTCGAAAACCGAGGATCCTGAACAGGGATTACATCGTTCGCCTCCAAGCGGTGTGGGGCCTCAGGAACACCCTTACTATACGGAGAACAGCCTCGTACTGACCATCAGGGGCAAGAAGTTTCTCATCGACCAGCTCCCGTTCAAGACGAGCAGCGACATTCTCGGTCTGCTCGAGATTTATCCCGCCGGGGGTCTCGGTGCCCATCAGGAGCTTTTTTTCGAGAAGTATGCGAACCGTCTCGGATTCAACATCCATAACCGCTTCCTCGTAGAGAAGAACATCGAGCACCTGCGGTTCATCCGTTCCCTGGTCGCCGATATCGAACATAACATCATCGTACCCAACATGGTCTACAAGCTCTTTCTGAGGAGACTGAAAGGAAAGATAACAAAGAACCTGGAAATAGAGAAGGTCCTTTCCGGCTGTTCTTCGAAGCTGCTGGAGGATGGTTGCCGGATAGAGACAATCCTTGCTGACCTGACGGACGTGAATCAGAGCCTGACGGAGGAGCTCGACAACATCGAAAAACATTACCGGAACATGAGTCTCTTCCTCGAGACCCTTTTCCGGAGGAGCCACTTTGACCAGGGACGCCTCACCCTTCGCACGAAGCAGTGCAACATGAAGAGGGACGTTGTCCAGCCTCAACTCGAACGGTACATGGAACAGTTTCGGAATGCCGGTATCTCGGTAGATGACCGGTTCAGCGGGATACCCGACGAGGAGGTTATCAGCGTCGTCGACGTCGGCCTCATGGCTCAGGTATATGCCAATCTTTTTTCGAACGCGGTCAAGTACACGGAGGAAATAACTGCCGATGCCGGCGAAAAAAAGAAATATATAGCATACGGACGTGAGGTAATAAGGGATTTCTTCAGTCCCGGAAAAGACGGCGTGAAATATAATGTCTTCAGCAGCGGTCCTCATATTCCGGCTGAGGAGCGGGAGAGGATTTTTGAGGAGGAATTCCGCGGCAGCAATGTCGGAGACAGGCCGGGCACGGGACATGGGCTGGCCTTCATAAAGAACGCGGTCGAGATACACGGCGGGATGGTCGGATATGAGGCCACACAGTATGGAAACAACTTCTTCTTTATCCTCCCTCGATGACGGAATGGTGTCCTTTCTCCCTTCGGTCCCGGCTGAGAGTGGCTGCGAATCATCGGGAAAGGGTGCAGATAAGTACCGGGACCTTCTTATGAGCCTTCGCATCGCTGCATTTCTTGACAGACCCTCAGTGATACATGAATAATAGTACGCAAATCGGATCTTCGTATGGAGGCTGGCGTGGAAAGAGTTCTCAGCGGCATGCAGGCGAGCGGAAAGCTCCATCTCGGAAATCTTGTGGGAGCTCTCCAGAACTGGGTGAGATTGCAGGAGCAGTACGATTGCTATTATTTTGTCGCCGACTGGCATGCCCTCACGACCGGTTACGAAAACCCGCAGGTGATCAGAGAATCGACTCAGGACCTTCTCGTTAATTTTCTCGCTGTCGGGCTCAATCCCGACAAATGCACCTTATTTATCCAGTCCGAGATTCCCGAACATGCAGAATTGCACCTCCTGCTCTCGATGATTACGCCCCTTGGCTGGCTTGAACGGGTCCCGACCTATAAGGAGAAGATTCAGGAATTAAGGGACAGAGACCTCTCCACATACGGCTTCCTCGGGTATCCGCTGCTGCAGACGGCTGACATTATCATCTACAGGGCCAAGTATGTCCCTGTCGGCATTGACCAGGTCCCCCATCTCGAGATTTCAAGAGAGATCGCGAGAAGATTCAATCACCTCTATGGAGAAGTCTTCCCCGAGCCCGAAGCACTCCTCACGGAGTTTCCGAAGGTTCCGGGCATCGACGGGAGAAAGATGTCGAAGAGTTACGACAATGCCATTTATCTCTCTGATCCCCCGGAAATCGTGGAGCAGAAGTTAAGAACGATGATGACCGACCCTGCTCGCAAGAGGAGGACGGACGTCGGAGACCCGGAGCTCTCGCCGGTGTATCACCTCCATAAGATTTTTTCTTCAAAGGAGGAACAGGAGTTTGTCGCCCATGGATGCAGGACAGCAGAAATCGGCTGCATCGACTGCAAGAAGATCCTTATAAAGAATGTCTTCAGAGTTCTGGAGCCGATATGGAAAAGGAGGAACGAACTCCTCAACAACCCGGGTATGGTATCTGATGTTGTCAGGAGCGGTACGGAAAGGGCGAAGACCGTTGCGCGGGAAACCATGAGGCTCGTTCGGGATTCGATGGGATTGGCCGGATTTTGAGAATGCCGGATTATCATTGACGGAGGGCGGATAAAGGGGACCTCCATACGTAGGATTGCTGTGGTGGTTCGCTACCTTATGCCGGAGACTTTAATGTCTCAGGGTTTTCTCCAGATTTAATTTCTTATAAGGTACCGTATAAACTTTCTTCGTCTGCCGATGAGCTCTAATGTACCCCTTCGTTAGATTATTTGTCATGGTATAATTTACGATGCGTTTCATCGCTGACCTCCATATCCATTCGAAATACTCGCGAGCGACAAGCAGGGACATGTCTCCTGAAACGATCTGGAGATGGGCACAGCTCAAGGGAATATCGGTAATCGGCAGCGGTGACTTCACCCATCCGCAGTGGATTCGCGAACTCAAGGAGAAGATTGAGCCCGCTGCGAACGGGCTCTTCCGCTTGAAGAAGAAATTCCGATCTCACGACGTCCCGGCAGCGTGCAAGGCCGATGTCTTCTTTCTCCTCTCTGCGGAGATAAGCTGTATTTATCGTAAGTCGGAGAAGACAAAAAAGGTGCATTGTCTTCTCTTCGTCCCCGATTTTGCCGGCGCTGAGAAGATAAGCGTGGCTCTCTCAGCTGTCGGCAACATAGCCTCTGATGGAAGGCCGATACTCGGGCTGGATGCGAAAGAGCTCCTGAAGATAGTTCTGGAAGCTTCTCCCGATGCCCTGTTTATTCCTGCGCATGCCTGGACCCCTCATTTTTCCGTATTCGGCGCGGCGTCAGGGTTCGACTCTCTCGAAGAATGCTTTGAGGAATTAACCCCTCATGTCCATGCGATAGAGACGGGATTGTCGTCCGATCCCTCCATGAACTGGCGTCTTTCGGCTCTCGACAGGATAACACTCATATCCAATTCAGATGCCCATTCGCCTGCCAAACTGGGCCGTGAGGCAAATATCTTCGAGACAGATCTTTCCTACAGGGCGATCATGGATGCGGTTAAGACAAGGAGAGGATTCAGCGGGACCATCGAGTTCTTCCCTGAGGAAGGGAAGTATCACCATGACGGACACAGGGCATGCGGGGTAAGCCTTACTCCAAAGGAAACCGTAACCCATAACTACCTCTGTCCCGTATGCGGGAAAAAGGTTACGGTCGGCGTCATGCATCGGGTGGAGAAACTCGCAGACCGGAGGGAGGGTTTCAGGCCGAAAAACGCGCCGCCCTTCTATTCGCTCATTCCCCTGACCGAGATCATCGCGGAGACGCTGAAAGTGGGCGCAAACAGCAAGGCGGTGGAGAAGCGATACTTCAGCCTCCTCGAAACGCTCGGGAACGAGTTCCGGATACTCATGGACTGTCCTTTCGCCGATATCGAAAAAGCCGGGACCCCCGAGATTGCCAGAGCGGTGTCGAAGGTGAGAGAAGGCGAGGTAAATATCGAACCGGGTTTTGACGGCGAGTACGGAAAGATTCGTGTATTCGAGCGGGTCAAGAGAAGAGAGGTGAAGGGGCAGACCCCGCTTTTCTGAAGAAAGACCATCTCAGCCTGGTTGATTAGACAAGGGGAGGGAAAAGTCCCCTTGAGAACTTAGTGCGAGCGAGTTGACTTATGCCGACATTCATCACAAGATTGCTGGACTGTCAACTAAAAAGATTGCCTCATGATTATTCTATATTTAGAGGCATTCGGACAGCGGCATACTCCGAGCCTGCATGATTTCTATCATAGGCGCTTAAAGGTTCCCTTTGCTACAATAAGCGTGTGATTGAGATATATAAAAAACTTCCAGGAACAAACTGCAGCGAGTGCGGCGTATCTACCTGTATGGCTTTTGCACTGAAGGTGAAGAAGTCTCAGGCATGCCTGTCCGAATGTCCTCTTATGGCGGGAGAGACCCTTCATGAGGGTCAACCGCGTTCGGGCTCGTCGCCTTTCAGCAGTTATGAGCAGGTGAGTCAGGAACTCGAACAAGGAGCAGTTGGGGTAGACTTCAAAGAGACAGCCGAAGCTATCGGGGGAAATTATAAAGCCGTGGACGGCAGGGAAGCGATCATGGTGAAAATGATCAGTACAGTTTACGAACTGCGTAAAGACGGTTTATTCCAGAATAATGCATACTGCCGGGATTTATGGGCAAAGATCATTATTTACGATTACGTGCGCCGACAGGGAAGAAGGCCGTTGACCGGGGAATGGCTTTCTCTTGGGCTCTTCCCTCATACCGCCTCTCTGGTGAAGGCCTTCCAAAGCAACGCGGAGAAGAAAATTGCCGCCCGCTTCAAGAGAGACTTGAAAAGCTTGAAACAGCATTGTGCGGCACTGGGAGGCAGCGAAACCGAAGGTAAGGTCAAGGCCGACTATGTCTGCCGTTTCGACATTCTGCCCAACGTACCACTCTATCTCTCCTTTTGGGTTGCCGATGAAGAGTTCGATGCCGACTGCAAGCTTCTGTTCGACAAGAGTGCGGAAGAACATATCGATATCGAATACCTCGCCCACCTGGTCGAGCGGTTTGCGGGGGAGCTAGTGCCTGCTGACCACGACTAAGATGAAAAGTGAATGCTGCAAACTGGAGGGGATGGGCTATCAGGCTTGCCTTTGTGCAGCTGAGGTTCTACAATCTTCCGCCGTGACCCGTCCATACCCCAACAAAGACTGCTGTGAGACTCAGTCCGAGAATCACCCAATGAAAGATATTCAGTCTTAGGAAGACCTTCGCGGCATCAAGTTTGTCTGGCTTGCTGAAAAGAACAGCAAAAATCTTCTTCTCGAAAGTTAGAACAAGGATATAAAATAACCACACTATGAGCATTACTGTTGGTCCAAGTGTGTTTATTGTGAAAACTTCTCTATGCTCTCCCGTAAGGTAAAGTAAAAGGCCTCCTGTGATTCCTGCAGTCCAAGCATATATCCTAGCTTGCTTCGCAAATTTGTTCTCCACACGCTGAAAGAGAAGAACTTTTTCAAAGGAATCTTCCATACCCAAGAGCAAAGGAAAGATTATTATAGTTACGAATGCAACGCCCCCTATCCATAAAACTATTGTTGTGACATGAATCGCAGTTAGAAGTGGCACGAACATTCAGGTTCCTTTCAGACTACAACGTCTCTTATTTCGATACCTTACGAGAACTAGTCAAAACTAATGTTAACACTCTGCGTTCAGATTAACACTGAGAACCTTGGGTGTCAATGTTAACGATAGAAATCGATGAACGTTTTGAGGACTTTGTTTTTGCGGCTTGCGGGCACGAGTGGGAGTGATTAACATGAGGCGCGAATCAAGGAGTCCATCAGGAATTCTCCCCTTCCAGAAAAACTAAACTAAGGTGCATCGGTCCATTCAACATTTCCGATGTTGTGTCTGCTCCGTCAGCTTTAGAGAGAAGCTAAGGGCAGTAACGTCGTTACGATTTCGCGGACATGGCGGGGAACCATCAAATATTTCAGATGGGTTTTTTTTAGGTCTTGCTTTTCTTAAGAAAGACCATCTGATTAGACAAAGGGAGTTGGGAAAAGCTCCCGAAAAGCTTACTGCGGAGGAGTTGGATTCACCGACTTAATGACAGTTTCAGGAAGCTGTAATCCTGTCTGGAGTACAGAAGGAAACCATTGCCTCAAGTGTCGGCAAAGGCCGCTCCAGATTGTCAAAGACTTCAATGTTGCGTCGCGCTCTTTTTCTCCTTGCGGGTCGACAGGGTTCGGTTCCTCGGCTTAATAGGCCGACATTCCAGTCTTATTAGCTTCTCAAGCATCTTGCTTTCGGTGATGTCGCAAACCACAATTCTGAAGGAGGGTAAGCCTTTACCATCTTCGGCCTTTACCGTTTGCAGATGTGCATAAAAAGGAGCAGCGTTTTTTCGCCTGATAATCACTTCGCAATGGGAGGGCGTCAACATCAAACGTGCCTGATTTAGGTGTCTAAAAAATGTCTCAAAATATTTCTTCAGAATGAATGTGGTAAGAGGCATCTTTATCATGAGGTCCTTTTCAACTCCCAGAAGTTCCACAGCCGCGAGGTTCGCATCAAGTATCACAGCGTTACGGTCAACGATTAAATACCCGGCAGGTGCATTATCGAAAAGGTCTCGATACTTTGTATTCGATTCTTCGAGCAGCTCTAGCAAGTCGGCCTGTATCCCGAGCTCACTCTGATAGTCAACGAGTTTGCGCGTGAGCCCCCGATAGAGACGAGGGTTACTTTCATGTTGAAACGACAGAGACTCTTGAGCCTGTACGCTATCTGCTTTACGAAGTAATGAGGCTGGGTTCACCCCTTTTACTTTCCGTCCCCTAGCGCGAAGACTCTCTTCCTTCTTCCTTCTTCATATGCATCCACCATAAACAATATAATGAAACTGTATCAGGTGTCAACAGAGTTCTGCAGAATGAAATCATCTTGTTTAGAAGGAGTATATAACAGTTTTCAAAACTTGAAACGATGTTTGATTTCAGGAAGGACTATTGCGCTGAGGGCGGTTTGGTTTCTATCCACGTTCTTTCAAGATGTTCGGACCTGCCCCCCGAAAATTGTGCCACTCGTAATTAGAGTGCGGGCGTGAGTTGGAGATGCCCCTAAAAGTGGTCCAGCTAAATGTCAGTCTCTGGCATTTTCTAGGCTGCTTCGCCAG
>Ga0187779_10002069_pt1 | contig 12414 bp, 10 predicted proteins | sample 1015_Q2_SP10_10__FD_132435 | JGI IMG/M metagenome (GOLD analysis project Ga0187779, IMG submission 132435) | Tropical peat soil microbial communities from peatlands in Department of Meta, Colombia - 1015_Q2_SP10_10_MG | ecosystem: Environmental > Terrestrial > Soil > Wetlands > Peat | place... | reverse complement strand
TAACATATCCACCAAGACCAACCCCTTTGCTTACCCCTGAACCGCGCGCCATTTCAACATCGAGGTATGCTTGAAGTCGTGAAAACACCTGGGATCCCAGATAGATGCCATAGACTTGAGTAATATTGTGCCCTAATCCATCATCGGTCCTAAAACTGTTGGCTCCCTCATAGGGACTGCGAAAGTCAGGCATAGCCTGATATATCCCAGTAAATTCAGCCGAAAGGAGTTTGGGGAACCATGGCATATCGACCAAATACTCCGCCGCGTACACAGAGCATGGAATCGCACCAACCAATAATAATGCCGCCAGTAAGGCAGAGCACCGATGAACACCTTTCCTGGCATGTAGCAATTCCACCATGATCATGTCCCTTACTATCTGCGTTCTCCGCATGAAATCGAAATTTTCAGTATCTCTCAGTGATTTGAGCATGTTGATTCTCCTTATAAGCCATGCTGTCCATTTAAGCCAGAGCAAAGGTATCTTCAAAACTACCCTGGTTGCTTAGAGTGGGAGCCTGGACAGCGCCTATAAGAAGCGCTAGATAGTCTCAGGAAAGATCAAGGGCAGTGATGCGCCATGAACAGGACCACACTCGTTCCAGCAATCCTGCATTTATGTTGTCACGACTATTAGCAGGGCCATCGTCCACAGGCATCACCTCCTTCTTGCAGTGGTTGTAAAATCATTCTTTCTATACTCGGAACTAACAACACGGGCTTATGCCAGTCGCGTTTCAAATAAAGGTTCCAACGACGGTTTTCACAATCATTTCGCCGACCCTTGAAAGGCCTTTCTTGAAATATTCATCGTTTGAAATGGCCTTTGTCCGGTCGAAGTATCCCCTTCTTTCAAGAATCGCAATGATGTCCGCGGCCTTGATAGCTCTAGGATTGTAATGAATGAGCATGCTACCTGTCGTCAGGTTGATATGAACTGTGCCAACACCTGTAAGGGTGCTAAGCATCATCCGTACTTCGTCAGCAGCCCTTGGGTTCCTCTTGATAGGCTCGCTGAAGATCCTTATCCTTCCGGGCACATTGTGGATGTAGAACATGACACGCACCTCCTCTGTTTTGCTTTGGTTAAAATGAAAAACAAAAAGGCAAAAAAATGAGGAAGCTTTGCTATTGCCGGAAAGCGTGCAAGATAAGCGGGGATGTCAGGAAAGACGTCTGAAAGAGGTGAGCAATGAACACGCCGACAACCGCCCCATCATTTTTTTGCCACTGCTACTATGACTACTTCGGCCGCCGTCCATTACTCTCACCTCCTTTTGGATACAGCATTCGTCATTGTTGATGCATTCTTAAAATATCACCGTGAAGCCATTATGTCAACAAAAAAAGCACAGGAGAAACATTGAAAAACCCCCTAATTTCCTCGGAGGTCATGCCGCTTTTCCTCATAGCTTATCCGGAACTATTCCTAATTAGAAGCTATCACATGCAATTCCCTATGTCACGCCGGCCACTTCACGATGTAGCCATAATAGGTAACATTTTTGCAAAAAGAATGTTCTCTTTCATTGAGCTACTCTCGCTCTACTGATCATACCCTTCACAGCTAGCAATGCCACAAAAATAAGGCTAAGAGATGCCACAGTCATCGGTGCAGTGGGAAGATCAAACTTATAGGATATACCGATTCCCGCGATGCTTGCCAACAACCCCACAATCCACCCAATCAGGAGAACCTTTGCCGGTTTTCTCGTGTAGAGCCTCCCGATAAGTGCCGGGACTATCAGGAATGAAAAGACCTGCAGTATCCCTGCCATTTGCACGGACTTAACAAGGACGAAGGCGAAGCTCAGGAAGAAGAGGAACTCCCAACATAGGCTGCCGCCGCCATTAAATGACAAGGCCATGAAATTCTTTCTGAAGACGAAATGAATACCGCCAAGGATGCCGTAAAAGACAAAGGCCGAAAGAACGTCTTTCTGCGTTAACCACAAAATATTGCCGCTCAGAATGGCTTTGAACTCCTCCTCACCATGGGGTGACTTGTCCAGAATAAGAATGCTTGCGGCGAATGAGAGAATGTACATTACGCCTATAAAGGCTTCGATATTGACTGACTTAGCTATCTTCTTTGACAAGGCGAGGATGAAAGCTCCGAGAACGGCAAAGGCGATAGAAAACCAATAGCTGTTTTCGTGCCCAAAGAGAAACGATAAGGCAATGCCGATCCCTATAAACTGGGCTAAGGCAATATCCACGAATATGATGCCGCGTTCAAGTATGTGGACGCCGAAGTAGGCATGAATCAGGATCAGGGCCACACAGCCCAGGAAAGGATAAAACAGAAAATTAAGGGCCTCCATCTTCTTTCTCCTTTATGATAGAGAATTGATAACAGCGTCCATGAGACCGAACCAGTCCTGTACACCGGCGTTTCCGACATCGTGGGGCAGGATTATGACCCTTGTCCCTGTTTTTTGGCCGAGAGCTTCCGACTCCTTTTTCCCATTGACCTCAGTAGCAACAATGGCATCAGGCTTTGATCGTTTCATGAGTTCTATTAGGTCTGCAAGATACCCTGCCGATGGGGGTATTCCTGGTTTCGGTTCTACATATCCGACAAGCTGAAAGCCGAACTCACGTGCGAGGTATTCAAAATATTTGTGGTAGGCGATGAATTTCTTGCCCTTTAATGGTTTGCCATTCCATTGCTTTTGTTTATCGTTGAGATGTTCCTTGAAGGATTGCAGATTACTCTTAAAGAACGCTGCATCGCCTGGATCCAGCTCAGACAGCACCCTTGCGATTCCCTCAGCAACATTAAGAATATTTTTAGGAGAGAAGAGGTAATGAGGATTCCCTAACGGATGAACGTCTCCTAAGCTCCGATCCACTGCGACAGGTTTTTCGATAACACCGACGAATTGGGAGCAATCGAAGTTGCCTATTGTCCCGGGTTGTATTTTGGGATTGCTGGATGATTCTATGATACGCGGTAAATAGCCGATCTCAAGGTCAAGGCCGTTATACATTATAATGTCCGCCTTCCGGGCGGCAAGGATCATACTGGGCTTCGCCTCTGCGTAATGAGGGTCTTGGCTTGGTTTCACCAAGGTAGTCACATCGATTTTATCTTTGCCTATTTCCTTGGCTAAACTTCCTATCCACGGTAGGGTGACTACAACATTTAGCTTGGCAAATGCAGGTACTGTAAAAAATACGACGAGAAATAATGTTATCACTGTTGTCTTCATTGGGTTCCTCCTTAAAAAGTGTGGGCAGCATGGGCACCTATGCCGAAGATGAATTGCAGAAACCATTCATTGCTTGATTGCTTGGCCCATACGTTACGATCATAATTGTATTGAAGCCTGATTCGCGCAAATTCCGAAGGATTGAAGTCAATTTCAGCTGATGCTCTCCATGGTTTACTGAAGTTAACTTGATTCCCACCCAGCTCGTATGTGTTCGCAAATATCCCAAGGGCATCATATCTCAGCCCGAAATTCCATCTCTCCCATTGATAAATGCCTTGTAGGTACAGGCCATCCTGAGTCCTGACAAGCGAGTTCAGAGTTTGTGGAATAACAGCAGTTAAATCCCCGCTTTGGTGCCTCAGTAGATATTCACTCTGAACAATAACACCTTCCCCCTTCGATGGTTTCCACTTATAGGTAAACTCAAAGCCGTATAGGGTTGAGGTGCCGGTAAACACCGTGTCCGGAGCGACCGAGTTCGTCTGCGTGTCACCGGTTATGACCGAGGGGCCAAAGAGTATTGTCGAATAATCACCAACATCAAGGGATGCCTTCGCAAAAGCCGTGTAGGCATGAGGACCTATATGAGCATTAGCGCCAAACAATACCTCGTTGTCCCCTTGAAGGGCCTCAAGCCCTAATTGAAGGTAGAAGGGCAGAGGAGGAAGATACGTAAGCTGGATGCCGACTTCATCTATCCGATCATTGCCGGTGAAGGCCCGATAGACAAGAGGTTCATCGACAAAGCTCCAATTATGCTCGTGCTGTCCGTTCAGCCTTCCAAAACCGCTCAGGAACTTGCCTCCCTTCAATTGCAGACCGGCAGGCAAGGCAGTCGTTATAAAATACGCTTCTTCCACAGAAATCCCGTTTTCCGTTATCGGGATCGTGCTATACAGGTTGAAATACGGATCGACGGGCGCAAATATCCCGAGCTCTACTGAATCGAGATTAAATCCCTTGTTCAATCCAGTCGGGACATCCGAGTATCCCGGTATTCCCGTATTCTGGAGGAGATCCTGCGGTACGTTCGTTGCGTATCCAAAGGTATTCAATATTACTGAAATATACGGATTTGTGAACACCGCCCCGCCGAAAAGACCGCTCAGACCGGAAGGTTTCTGGGCCTCAGCGGGCATTGCTGCTGTTACCGTCTCTCCGGATGGTTTTTGAGGCTCGGGGGCTTGTTCGGTTATTGCTTTCTCTTTTTCCTTCTGTCTATTGATTTCGGCCTTTAATTCATCAATGGTTTTTTGCTGCTCGCTGATAGTCTGCTGCTGCGCCTTCAAAGTGTCCTCCAAAGCCTTGAGCCTCGACTCCAGGTCATCCGCTGAGGATTTAGAGGTAAAAGCAAAAATGGATACCAGAGTTAATAAAGCTATTGCTTTCATGAACCCTCCAGGAGCGTCATTGTGCGCACAAGCATGTGCACAAGTTACTGGCACATGAGTGGTAAATATGACTAGGCTATAAGGTATTAGGAAATGGGAGGAGCCCGGGAGGGCAGGAGAGCAACAGCAACGAAGTCATAGAGGAATTGCACTGCAGGTATTTCGTTGCTTGAAACGGGTAACTGATCTACAGCGAAGAATACTGTAACGGTTTCGGAGAAATGGTGATGCCCGGCCACACAAACAGGGCAGTCGTGGTGTACGTCTCCGTCATCGTGATGATGTAAAGCTGTTGCTAAAGTCGCAGCGATGAAGAGAATCAGGAAGATGAAAGCTAATCTTCCGGTCTTATAAGCATCACGCTTTCTTCCGTATGGTTTCATCATTTCTTTGCAAAAAAGGGCACGCTTTATTATCCTGTTAAGACTTTCTTCTGTCAATTGTATATATGCAGAGTCTGTGACACTTAAGGAGTATAAACGGAAATCGTGCTCTTGCAAGGGATCGTCTAACTGATGTTGGGGTCAACACAACGCCTCGCATTTGCCGCGAATGCGCTATGTTTATCAACCCCGTTTCTATGCATAGTACGCATGGAACTTCTCGTCACTGAAAATTTGACGCATGAAAGTTATTCTTGATAAATCACACCTGCGCTCTGACGCCCAGTGTTGGTTCGGAGGGGTATCAAAAAGTCCAGCGGTTTTTAAGATTCACGTTGACTTCAGGGGATACTCAACACTCGGCGGCATTTAATACCAGAAGAAATCTTACTGATCTGTTATCACTTCAATAGTGTGACTTTCTATGCCTTCTTTAGCCGCGAAGCGAGTTCTTCACAATTCTTTCGGAACTCAATCAAGTGCCGTGTCGGTGAACCCAATAAGAATGCCTCAAAGAAATATTCCGCCTCTTTTTGCCCTGCTGCGGAGAAACGTTACAAACGGCATTTCACGCAAGGTAAAGGAAGTAACTACTTGAGGACTGATCCGCAATTAAGCACGCTCGAAGTGTTCCTATTTTGCAGAGTTTTCGTTAAGTTCCTTTTTTCCCTTTAAATACCTCATGATAGGTCGAAAAAACAGGACTTTTTCCGGAACGAGTTGCTTTAAAAAATCTAATAATCTCAATAAGTTAGAGAGCGGAGGGGGTGAGATTCGAACTCACGGTAGAGTTTCCCCTACAACGATTTTCAAGACCGTCGCCTTCAACCGCTCGGCCACCCCTCCAGAGAGGCCCTTGGCGAAAACAGTACCGATACAGGAAATGCGTCTTATTCTAATCGGCGAGCACTATTGAAATCAATACGTTTCTTATAGTATCATTTGAAGATGCCGAAGTGGTGGAACCTGGTAGACACGCACGTTTGAGGGGCGTGTGGGGAAACCCGTGCGGGTTCAAATCCCGCCTTCGGCACCATCTTATTCTTCCTGCCTAAATACTGAGAATGCCGGTCGCCCTGTAGCGGCTTGCCGTGAACAGGGGGAGGCTTTTTCCCAAAACCCTTCGATGTGTCTCTAAGGCGAGGAGCGGGTTATTATTCTGTTCAGAAAGATGGGCGAGACAGGCCCACTTCAGGGAGTGGCCTGCCAGAAGCAACTGAGCCGCTTCACTGTTCGAGAGGTGGCCCCCTGGTCCCTGGATCCGCCGCTTCAGGAAAGAGGGATACCGCCCCGAAGAGAGCATGTCAGGATCGTAATTGCTTTCGAGGAAGATGGCATCGAGCGAAGAAATGATGCTGCTCAACCCTTCAAAGGCATGCCCGAGGTCGGTTAGGATACCCAATCGTTTTTCATGAGACGCCACCACAAATGCCGCCCCGTCCGCGCCGTCATGAGGCGTGGGAATGGTCTGGATAGAGGCCGCCCCGAATCGAAGCACTTCTCCAGCCGAGAAATGGCGAACATCGAGTAACCGGCCCAGCCCATGCATTCTTTGGGCACTATCGAGGGTCCGTCGAGTCATGTAGAGAGGCAATCCGTATTTCCGTTGATACACGCCGGCGTTGCAAACATGGTCGTGATGATCGTGCGATATGAGCACCGCGTCGATTTGCCGCATCTCCCTCCCGTGAGCGGCGAGTCTCCGTTCGGCCTCGATGGCGCTTATCCCCGCATCAAAAAGCAGCCTTGTGTTGCCGGCCTCGACGTAGATGCAGTTGCCGTTGCTCCCCGACTGAAGGGCGATGGTGATCATGTCCCGGGGTGCTGCCGCTTAACCATCGCCAACAGGTCCTCGTAGGAGATCGTCTTTACCCCCAAACCCTTTGCCTTTTCGAGTTTCGAGCCCGGATCTTCGCCGAGCAAGAGATAATCAGTCTTCGCCGAGACGGCTGAGGATGTATGGCCCCCGTTCTTCTCGATCAGATCTTCCACTTCTTTTCTCGATCTCGGCAGCGAGCCGGTGATCACGAGGGTCAGTCCTCCCAGAGGCATTTCGCCTTTCTTGCCGGATACAAAATCAGGATTACTGATGTTCAGCCCGAGGGATGTGAGGGATTTGAGCGTTCCTATGTTTTTCTCGTCATTGAAAAAAGTCGCGAGAGAATGAGAGATCTTTTCTCCCATCTGCCTTATCCCCATGATTGTTTCCGGTTTTATTTTATAAAGGTCTTCAAGTCCTCTCATGTGCCTTGCAAGCAATTTCGCGGCAAACTCACCGACGTGAAGGATGCCGATCGCAAAGAGGAATTTTGCGAGGGTGGTCCGTTTCGACCTTTCGATCGCGTCGATCAGGTTTTGAGCGGATTTTTCAGCAAACCTCGGCAGGAGCAAGAGATCCTCTTTCCGTAATTTATAGATATCCTCGAAATGTTTTATGAGACCTCTCGAGTAGAGGAGTTCCACATTCTTCTCGCCGAGCCTCTCTATGTCCATTCCGCCCCTCGATGCGAAATGGATGATCTTTTCCCGCACCTGAGCCGGACAATGGATCGAGACGCATCTCACCGCCACCTCTCCCTCCTCTTTCACGACCTTCGAGCCGCAGGCGGGGCATCTCTCGGGGACAGGGACATCCCTCTCCCGCCCCGTTCTCTTTTCTTTAATAACCGTCACGACATGAGGTATGACATCACCGGCCCTCTCGACGACAACGGTGTCGCCGATTCTTATGCCTTTCCTCTTTATTTCATCCCAATTGTGAAGCGTTGAACGGGATACGGTAACGCCTCCGATCTTCACCGGCTCAAAAACAGCGAATGGTGTTATTACGCCCGTTCTTCCCACACTTCCCTGAATGTCCCTCACCGTGGTCGTTCCCTGATGCGCTTCGAATTTATACGCGATTGCCCAGCGGGGCTCCCTTGTCTTTACTCCTAATTTCTGCTGGAGTCCAAAATCGTTCACCTTGACTACAGCTCCGTCTGTCTCGAAGGGGAAGGATCTTCTCATCCCCTCGATCTCTTTTATCACATCAACCGCCCCGCCGATTCCCTTCACGACCGACACCTTTGCGGGAGTCGGAAACCTCGCCTCCCTCAACCAGTCGATGAATTCCGTTTGGCTCCTGAAATGGATACCCTTGACCGTTCCCATCCCGTAGCATGCGAGATAGAGCTTGCGAGATACGGTAACAGAAGGGTCGAGTTGTCTCACAGACCCTGCAGCCGCATTTCGCGGGTTGGCGAATGCCGGTTCGCCTCTCTGCTCCCGATGTCTGTTTAATTTTTCGAACTCCTCGAGATCCATGTAGACCTCTCCGCGGATATCGATTTCATCAGGGATTCTGCTCCCTTCGATCTTCAGGGGGACCGACCTGATGGTCCTGATATTCCTCGTCACATCTTCTCCCTCATAGCCATCCCCCCTCGTCGAGGCCTTGAAGAGAAGCCCCTTTCTGTACGTCAGCTCAATTGCCAGTCCATCGTATTTCGGCTCTATGGTATATTCGGTCTCATCATCTCGCCCGAGAAGTCGTTTAATCCTCCTCTCGAATTCCCTCAGGTCATCATAGGAAAACGCATTATCGAGGGAGAGCATCGGCTCGGTGTGTCGCACCTTTTCGAACTTATCGAGGGGAGGGGCACCGACTCGCTGGGTAGGTGAATCGGGAAGGACAAAACGGTAGTGCTCTTCTATCTCTTTCAGTCTCTGAAAAAGGCGATCATATTCCTCATCGGAGATGACGGGGGAATCGAGCACGTGATAGCGGTAGCTGTGCTCGTTAAGCTCCTTTACGAGTTTCTCTGCCTCGTGCTTTATCGCTTCAGGAATCCTCTCCATGGAGTCTCATCTCGTGAGAAAAGATCTTTCCGGAGCGCAGGGGTATCGGTACACGCTTCCGGCAGAGCTGCTTACCCCGGGGGCCAATGCATGTGGCGTCCGCCGAGGAGATGAAAGTGGATATGATAGACCGTCTGCCCGCTCTCAGGATTGCAATTCGTTACGATTCTGAATCCCCTCGCTGCAATGCCCTTATCCCTTGCGATGTTATTCGCGACCGCAAACAAGTGGCCGAGAAGTTCATGATCTCCCTCGTTCAGATCGAGAACGGTCGCGATATGTTTTTTCGGTATGACGAGGATATGCACGGGTGCCTGAGGATTTATGTCTTCAAAGGAAAAGGCGACCTCGTCCTCGTATACTATTTTCGCCGGTATCTTTCCAGCGATGATCTTACAAAATATACAATCGTTCATCTCCGAACCTCCTGCCGGATCTCCTCCCCCCGGCCGCGGCGAAATAATCATGAAGCCAAGGCCCGCCCGGTTGCGGCTTGAGGGCAACGGACCGTGCAGGACCGCCTACTTTATCTTTCTGTAAAAGCACGTCCTGCTGCCTGTATGACAGGCGCCTTCCCCATGCTGCTTCACCTTAATGAGGAGCGTGTCCTCATCGCAGTCATAGCATATCTCTTGCACTTCTTGAAGACAGCCCGACGTCTCCCCCTTCTTCCAGTATTTCTGACGGGAGCGCGACCAAAAGTGCGTAAAGCCCGTCTCCACAGTCATTTTCAGCGAAGATTCATTCATATAAGCCATCATGAGGACATCACCGCTATCGACGTCCTGGATTATCGCCGGGATGAGTCCTTTTGCATCGTACTTTAATTCAGGAATCATCTGCCCTCCCTTTATAGTTTATACCCGATCTTCCTCAGGAACGCCTTCCTCTCTGCCTTGTCCTGCGGAGTCTCGACAGCCTTAGGCGGAAAACCGTCAATCACGCCTATGATTCCATTCCCCTGTTCTGTCGCGGCAACAATCACCTTTACGGGGTTCGCCGTTGCGCAGTAAATCGTACAGACTTCCGGACAGTTCTTCAGCGGGTTCAGGATATTTATCGGAAAGGCATTTTTCAAAACGATACAGAACACGTGTCCGGCTCCTATCTCCTGGAGATTCTTCACAGAGACGTTTATGAGTTCCTCGCTGTTACCCTCGGTTCGTATGAGACAAGGACCAGACGCCTCCGTGAATGCTATTCCGAATTCTCCATGAGGGACGGTAGTAGCGATGATCTCGTAGAGATCCTCTGCCGTCTTAATGAAATGAGTCTGCCCGAGGATGACGTTGCACCCTTCAGGAATCGTCAGATCTGTTGTTCGTAAATCCATGACGCACCTCCTTGCTTGAAAACCCGGAGAGCATGGAACGCGGACAGAATCGCATGGAGGGGCTCCTTTCTCCCCCTATCTTTCATGCGGCGCTCCTTAGGCTCCTGTATTTTAGGCTATCTTACCATGAAAGTAAATTCCTCGGAAGCAGCCGAGCGCCGCGAATCAAGGGATTCCGGCATCTGTGATATAATGGAATAACCCTTGTCTCCGGAGAATACATCCTCGTATGAAAAAGATATGCGCGGCTTTGTCGATTTATCTTTTCTTCTCTATCCCCCTCGCTGCTTTCGGCGCCGAAATCGTTGGGCCGGAGACACAGACGCTCAACGATTCTCTTCAGGTCACGACGGGCCTGACCCTCGACGAGAAGAATCTTACCGATCTGAAAAACGGCGTCGGAAAAGAAATAACCTTCTATCTGGACATTTACAGGGTATGGCGCGTCTGGCCCGATGAATTTATCGCCGGCAAGAAGATCGTGACTACCCTTAAGGGAGATCCCATCAAAAAAGAGTACGTCGCCACCTCCTCAGACGGTTCAACGCTCACCAAGAAGCGATTCAGGGATCTCGAATCGATGCTCGCCTGGGCATTAACCTTAAAGGACATACCCTTGATACATATGAAGGAGCTTGACCCGGCGACTTACTTTGTGAGGGTCGCCGTGGAAGCGCGGCTGAGGACGCTTCCGCCTGTTATCGGATATCTCCTCTTTTTTGTCCCAGAAAAGGAGTTCAAGGTGACAAAGGATTCTGCCTTCTTCAGTGTCGGTGCCGCGCCATGAAAAAACTCGGCCTCATATTTTCGGGAGTGCTCCTCTTTATTGTCGCTGCGTCGCTCATCGAACTCCATTTTATGTGGATCGGCTCTCTCTCTATAGCAACGCGGGCTATTCTTCTTCTCCTTCTCAACATCAATATTATTGCCCTCCTGACCTTGATGTTTTTCGTCGGAAAGAGCCTGGTGAAGTTGTCCCTTGAGAGGAAACGGAACGTTCTCGGTTCTCGCTTCAAAACGCAGATCGTGATCATCTCCGTAGTCCTCACGTCGATACCATCGGCCCTGCTTTTCTTGGGAGCGAGCGGTCTCGTGACAAACTATATCGACAGATGGTTTACCCCCCAGTTCAGGCAACCCATTGATAGCACGCTGAACATCGCGAGATCGATCTATGAGGTGGAACGGCAGAAGACGCTCGATGCAGCGAGAACAGTCATCGCGAGGGGCTCCCTGCCGATGGACTACGCGGTCATTCAGCTTACCGAGATGCCGGAGAACCCTTCCGATGTCGTCAGAGAGGCGTTTGCCGGAAAGGAAGCGACCGAAGTCGTGTCGGACGAGGGCGGTGATACGGTCCGGGCTGTCGTCCCCGACAGCGTGGACGGTAAGCGACGGGGAGTCTTGATTGTTGAATCCCGCATCCCCGGGGAAATCACGCGGAATGTAGAAAAGATCAAGAATGCCTATGAAGATTACATAAAACTCGAAGCATTAAAGCAGCCACTGAAAATCAACACCCTCATCTTCCTCGGATTCTTTACCCTTATCGTCATTTTTATGGCCCTCTGGACGGCGCTGAGATTTGCGAGAGGGATTACGGAACCCATTCAGAGTCTTGCCCAGGCTACCGGCGAAGTTGCGTTGGGCAATCTCGATGTGAAAGTCGGAATCGAGCGGGACGACGAGATAGGCTTCCTCATTAACTCGTTCAATCACATGGTACGAGAACTGCGCGAGGGCAAAGAATCTCTTCAGGAGGCGTATAACGAATCGGACAGAAGAAGACTCTACACGGAGAATATTCTCGAGAACATCCAGAGCGGGGTCATCTTCCTCGATGCCGACGGCAACAGTCTCACGATAAACAGGGCGGCGTGCTCGATCCTGAACGTCACGCCGGAAGACGTCATCGGGAAAAACTACCGGGAGATCCTTTCCAGAATAAGATCGGAGTCCCTTCAGGAATTCGTTCAGGGCATCAGGTTGAAAAATCTCGGCAGTGTCGAAAGAGAGGTCTGGGCAACCATCAGGGAAAAACGAAGGCTGCTGAAGGTCTCGATCATGGGACTGCGGGATACCCTTTCTCATTATCTCGGCCTTCTCGTCGTCTTTGATGATCTGACGGACGTGATAAAAGCGCAGCGGGCGCTCGCCTGGCAGGAGGTTGCAAGGAGAATCGCCCATGAGATCAAGAACCCCCTCACCCCCATTAAGTTGTCCACCGAGAGAATGTTAAAAAAGTG
>Ga0187779_10002067_pt1 | contig 12419 bp, 12 predicted proteins | sample 1015_Q2_SP10_10__FD_132435 | JGI IMG/M metagenome (GOLD analysis project Ga0187779, IMG submission 132435) | Tropical peat soil microbial communities from peatlands in Department of Meta, Colombia - 1015_Q2_SP10_10_MG | ecosystem: Environmental > Terrestrial > Soil > Wetlands > Peat | place... | reverse complement strand
GGTCCACGATGCTCGTGACCTGGGCCACCCGGGGATCAGCCCGGAGCGAATCGGAAATCGTCTTAAGGCCGCGCAAGCTGGTGGCGCTGAGCACCGACTGTCCTGCGGGGACTTCCACCAGCATGCGCACCGGCAGGATGATGTTTGATATGCCCATCCGGTCCAGCGCCTGCACGCCCTGCCCGGCCTCAGTGGCCGTCGGCCACCAGTTGCGCGAAGGCAGGCCGACCTTGATCGAGAACACCGGGGCGGTGAGGATCGCAATCACCGAGCCTCCCACGACCAGCGCTCGCCGCGGATGCCGGCCCAGGTTCCGGGCCCAACGTTCCCACGCAGTTGGGGCGTGGTACCAGGTGAGGCGGCGCGCCAGCCAGCGCGGCCGGTCGATCTGACGGCCGAGCACCGCCAGCAGCGCAGGCAACAGCGTCGTGGAAAGCGCGACCGCGACCGCGACCACTACCAAGCCGCCAATGCCGACGCTCTGGGTCTCTACCAGGGGGGTCAGCAGCAGAGCCGCGAACCCGACGATGACCGTCATCCCCGACGTCAGTACGGCAGCGCCCGCGGTGCTGAGCGCCCGAGCTGCGGCGTCCTGGCGCCTCAGCCCGCGGTTCAGTTCTTCACGGAAGCGGGTGACGATCAGCAGGGAGTAGTCGATGCCGACGCCCAACCCCAGCATGGTCGTCATGTTGAGGACGAAGACCGACATCGGCGTGAAGGCGGCCAGGATCACCACGATGGCCAGAGTGATCCAGATCGCGAGGAAGCCAATGATGAGCGGGAGCAACGCGGCGACCAGGGCGCCGAAGGCGAGGAGCAGGATGCCAGCGGTGAGTGGCAACAGACGTATCTCGCCGCGCCGGCTATCTGCAGCGACGACAGTGCGGACGTCCAGGTCGAGCGGCGAGCGCCCGGTCACCCGAACCCGGAAGGCTCCAGTGTCGACGGCTGTCTGGGTGAATGCCTCGCGAACCAGCGCCCGGACTGGCTCGACCAGTTTCCCGACCCCTTCGCCGTCCTCACCGTTGATGCCCAGGACCAGGAAAGTTCCCTTGCCGTCGCGTCCGAGAAAGGTGGAATCGTGAGTGGACCGGAACGACGCGACAGTGGTGATGTAGGATTGGCGCTGAAACTTCGCGATGAGGCTGTCGAGCAGCAGCGCAGCGGGAGCGCTATCGACCGAGCCCGGTGCCTCCAGGGTGACTGCGAAGAAATCGTTCAGGGGCTTGGCGAATCGCTCCCGGAGCATCCGGTCGGCGGCGGAGGCCTCCGTCTCCTCCCGGGAACCGCCGCGCACATTGAGCACCTGCACCACCTGGGGGGACTTCTCGGCCGCCACGTAACCCAGGACCGTCCAGAAAACGATGATGGCCCAGCGCCAGCGGATCAGGGCCCGCGATACGGGGAAAGCCACGTGCTGGGAAACTCCCGGGAAAGGGGCCGGCGGGTGGGTGCGGCTGGCGCAATTCTAGAGGGCGACCCCCGGGGACGCTAGCGGTGGCGCCCGGCCGCATCAGGTCCCGATATTTGGGCCAAGATGCTCCGCCGCCTCCTCGCCGGACTCCTGCTCGCACTGGTCGCCGTCGCCGTTACGGCACGGGTGGAGCGGCAGCTGCGGTCGGCTCCCAAGCCGGCCCTGCCGGCGCCGAGCGAGGGCACTCAGCGGGAGCTCACCCTGAGTCCGGCCGATGGTGACCATGTCCGGCGCCACGCGATCGATTTCCCCGGACCGCCTCCCGTGCCCCTCGATTCGTCCGCTCGAGCTACCGCCCGCCTTCGACTTGGCGTCGAGCTCGAGCGGCATTACCTGGATTCGCTGTTCGCCCGCTCCGATTCCGTCGTCCGCCATTGGCCAGTGGACGGCCCGCCGATCGCGCTCTCGATCGTCCCCGGAGGGCCTTCGGGATTCCTGCCGGAAATGACGGCGGAGGTCCGTCAGGCCCTGGATGCCTGGTCACCCGCGATGGTTGGGGTCCGCTTTGTCGAGCAGGACGATACCGTGGGCGCCGCGATGGTCATCCGGTGGACGGACACGCTCGAATCCGATCGGGCCGGCGCGACGGATGTCACCTGGGACCGGGCCGGACGGATCCGCCACGTGCTGGTCAACCTAACGACTCGCTCACCCTCCACTGGGCGACCGTATGCGCCCGAGACTCGCAGGGCCATTGTGCTCCACGAGCTCGGGCACGCGCTCGGCCTGCCCCACTCGAGTCATCAGGAGGACGTGATGTATCCGGTCGCGACCGCGACGGAGCTTACCGATCGGGACCGCTTCTCGCTTCACCTGCTCTACGAACTTCCAATCGGCTGGGTCGGGGCTGGGAATCGGGTGACGAGGTGAAGTTATTGGTAGTGGCGACAACTACGCTACTGGCCGCCCCGCTTGCCGCTCAATCCACCTCCTTCCGCATAGCTGATTCTCTCGTCGAATCAGGCATCCGGCGAGGCATCTATCCCGGCGCGGTGCTGGTCGTGGGGAATCGAGCGGGCACCATGCATGCCCGCGGATTCGGGCACCTCACCTGGGCCCGCTCCTCGCCGCTTCCGAACCCAGACTCCACGCTGTGGGACCTGGCCTCGCTCACCAAGGTGGTCGCGACGACGCCGGCGGTCATGCGGCTGGTGGATCAGGGGCGGGTCGACCTCAAGGAACCGATTTCCCATTACCTGCCCCGTTTCATCGGCGGAGGGAAGGAACAGGTGACCGTTCGCCAGCTCCTTGACCATACCAGTGGACTGCCTGCCTACGTTGAGTTCTTCCGCCTTGCTCCGACCCGGGACAGCATGATCACGCTGCTGTACCGGACACCACTGCGGCGCCCGCCGGGAACGGCTGTCGAGTACAGTGACCTCAATTTCCTGCTGCTGGGACTCCTGGTGGAAAGCCTCTCGAGCGAGCCGCTCGACCGGTTCGTCATCCAAGAGGTACTTGAGCCGGCCGGGATGCTGCGCAGCCGATACCGCCCTGGTGATTCCTTGAGCAGGTACACGGCGCCGACGGGCCAATGGCGGGGCCGCCCGGTCTGTTGCCAGGTCAATGACCAGAACGCGGCCCGCATGGGTGGCGCGGCCGGACACGCGGGGCTCTTCAGTACCGGTGGCGACCTTGCTCGCTACGCGCGACTCTGGCTGAGTGAAGGGACGCTGGATGGTCAGCGAGTATTCCAGTCAGCGACCGGGCGCGCCTTCGTCTCCCCGGACAGCGGTGCCGCGACCCGGCTGCTGGGATGGGAGCGGCCTCCCGATCCGAAGCACCGCGACGATTCCGCCTACGGGCATCTGCTCTCGGACCATGCCTTCGGACACACGGGTTGGACCGGGACTCTGATCTGGATCGACCCGGAGCGGGATCTCTTCCTGGTGCTGCTGACCAATCGGAGCTACGCCCCCAGGGTGAGCCATTCCTTCCGGGCGCTCCGCGCAGTTCGAGGAGCGGTTGCCGATGCGGTGATCCGGGAGGTGGAGGGGCATTAAGGGCGGCAGGCGAGCGACTGACAAGGTCCTGCGTTTCCGCTAACTTCCCCGTATGGAGGCGGCCATGCAGACACCGGACACGATCCGAAAGGCACTCCGGGGGGTCAAGGACCCGGAACTCAATCTCAATATCATCGACATCGGCCTGGTCTACGATATCACCGTCGACGAGGCCGGGGCGGTGCATGTGCAGATGACCCTCACCTCCCCCGGCTGTCCGGCGGGTCCGGAAATCGTTGGGGACGTAAAGCGGACGATCGAGGATCTTGAAGGAGTGACCTCGGTCGAGGTCGAGATCGTCTGGGAGCCGTACTGGACGCCGGAGAAGATGGATCCGAGGATCAGGGCGTTCCTGGGGGGATGAGAGCTCCGGTCAGGTTGTGCGCCTGAAGGTCAGGTGGCCTTGGCCCCCATGCTTGCCTGCACCAGCTCCTCCCCGATCACTTCGCGCTGCCAACTTCGCATTCCTTCCACCCGGGTGAGCTGCTCGATACCGGTCGGCTCCACTCTGGCGATCGCTTCTAGAATCCCGTTGGGGCAGAGCACTCCAGGTGCGAGGGGGATCCGGTCCGCGGCCTGGTTGCGGACCACCTTGAGCCGCTCGAGCCGAGCCTCGTAGGCGAGATCGGGGGCGGGTCGGCGACTTCGCTCGAACACCGGGATGCTTTCACTGGGTGCGCGTACGCCCCGGGCCACTGCCGCCAGCAGTTCGGGGCCGCGCCGCCGCAGCTGGTCCGCTGATAGGGCCTTGAGCTCGCGGAGCGCCGCTTCGTCCGCGGGCATCGCCTTGGCCATGGTCAGCATGGCTTCGTTCATCAGCACTCGAAAGGGCGCCCGATCGAGTTGGGCGGCCATCTGCTCCCGCCAGGCGAACAACTCCCGCAGCACCGCGAGCTGGTGTCCCTTGAGGGCCCGGGCCCCCTTGAGCCGCAGGTAGGCTTCCTCCGGTGGACCGGTCGTGGTCCAGCGCACCTGTTCCAGCAAGCGAAACTCCTCCTCGGCCCAATGCCATCGTCCGGCACGGATCAACGCTTCCTTGAGGATGTCGCGGAGCCTCGGGAGGTATCTGGTATCGTCGGCGGCGTACTCGAGCATGCCGGCCAGCAGGGGCCGCACCGACCAGTCCGCTCGCTGGTACTTCTTGTCGAGGGTGACGCCGAGGTACTTCTCCAGCAGGGCGGCGAGTCCGATGCCGGGTTCGTTGAGCAGTTGGGCGGCGATCCGGGTGTCGAACAGGTTGGTGGCAGTGTAGCCGTAGTCCCGGTGCAGAATGCGCAGGTCGTAGTCGGCATCGTGGAAGATCACTTCCACTGCCGGATCGGCCAGGAGCCGGCCCAGCGCGCCGAGATCGGCTACGGCCAGGGGATCCACCACTGCGGTGGCGTCCCGCGTGGAAAGCTGGACGAGGTAGATACGGTCCCGATAGCGGTGGAAGCTTGCCGCCTCGGTGTCGACCGCGAGCAGTGACGTGCCGGTGAGCGTTGCCGCGAACCGATCGAACGCGGGCTGCGAATCGAGGTATACGTAGGCGCGCGCCGGCGCCGGCGCATCACTCACGCGCACTGACCATCTCGAGGCCCGCGGCGATCTCGTCCAGGGCCTTGGACAAGACCTTGAAGAATTCGGCGTCCAGCTCGGGCTTGCCGCCCATCGCGGCATCGACCTGGATCTTGCGCGCCAGCCGGGCGGCGTGCCGGATATAATCCGTGTTCGGTTTCATGGCATCATGCCGGATGCAGGGTGAGGGTGTGCGAACCGCCGCTGCAATCTAGTCGGGTGGTCGCGGCCCTCGTCCCTGCGTCTGGCGTTCACCCGGGCTTCCGGCCTCGCGCTTCGTGCACCTGCCGATCTCGGCCTTTGCGCCACGCCTCCCTCCCCGTCTCTCGCTGGGGTCCTTCCCTTCCCCCGTCGAGGAACATCCACGACTCGCGGCGCGCCTCGGGCTCGCCTCGCTCGTGATCAAGCGCGACGATCTCAACGGAAGCCGCTTCGGGGGCAACAAACTCCGAGCTCTGGAGTGGCTGCTTCCTGCCACGGGTCCCGCCATCGTCACCATGGGCGGCTACGGATCCACCTGGTGCGCCGCCCTGGCGAGCGCCGGTCGAAGTAACGGTCGGAGCGTCTACGCCGCGCTCTTCCCGCAGCCATGGAGCCCCACGGTGGAAGGCGCGTTGTCGGTCACCGCCAGCGAGGGGCAAGTGTCGCTCGCAGGTTCACGCGCGGCGCTCCCGCTGGCAGTGGGCCGGGCTTGGCTCGCGGCGCGGAGGGAGGGAGCGGTCTCATGGCTCCCTGCCGGCGGCGCGACACCACTCGCAGTCCTGGGAAGCGCGAACGCCGCCTTGGAGTTCGTCGCCCAGCAAGCGGAGGGTAAGATCCCCCTTCCGGACGCCATCGTCGTCCCCTTCGGTTCAGGTGCGACGGCGGCGGGACTCCTGATTGGAATGCGGCTGGCCGGGTGGGAGGGAACCGTCTGCGCAGTGCGGGTCGCCGAGCCTTGGTTCGCTACGTCAGGCCGGATCCTCGCTCTGGTCAGGCGGACGACGAGGCTGCTCTCGAGGAGCGGTGCCCGAGTGCCGGTCGGGCCCGCTCGACTCCGGGTGGTCTCCGACCAGCTAGGCGCCGGATATGGTCACCCGACACCGGCGGGGATCGCGGCGCAGGTGATGCTCGCTGGTGAGGGGATCACGGTCGATCTCACCTATGGCGCCAAGGCCTGGGCCGCACTCGCAGGTCTTGCCGCTTCCTTCCCGCACCTCTGCTTCTGGCATACCTTTGACACGAGACTCGCGCCCAGGCTCTCGCGCGAGGATTCCCTCCTGCGAAAGGCACGCGCGCGCGCGGAGACGCTGTGGCCCCATCAGAAATTGACCTGACGGTCTATCCCGATGAGTGCGATGCCTACGGCCATCTGAATCAGGCGGCATTTCTCGCGCTGTTCGAACGGGCCCGCTGGGAGATGCTCGCCCGCGGACCCGGCATGGATTTCTTCACCCGGCAAGGGGCGTGGCCGGCAGTGCGAAAGTCCGTGGTGGAGTACCACGCGCCGGCGTTCCCAGGAGACGTGCTGCGGTTCTCTCAGGTGCTGGTGCACCTCGGCCGGACCAGCTTCACCTTGCGGCAGACGGCCCGCCGCGTGCGCGATGATGTACTCATGGCCACTGCCGAGCTGGTCTTCGTCTGTGTCGACCAGCAGGGCGCCCCGGTGCCCGTGCCGGAGTCCCTGCAACAGATGATGGCCGACCGCCAGCTACCCGGGAACCTGCGACGCATCGCGGTGAACGGCGTGAACCTGGCCGTGGACGTCCGGGGGGACGGCCCTGCCATCCTTTTCATTCACGGCTATCCCCTCGACCACACGCTCTGGGAGCATCAGCTGGCGCATCTCGATGGCTGGACGCGAATCGCACCCGATCTGCGTGGCATGGGGCAGTCCGACGCGCCGGACCTTGGCTACAGCATGGCCACCTATGCGGAGGATCTGCTGGCCCTGCTCAACACCCTCGGTGTCGATCGCGCCGTAGTGTGCGGAGTATCCATGGGCGGGTATGTGGTCTTCGAGATGGTACGTCGGGCCCGTGAGCGAATTCGAGGACTGGTGCTGATCAACACTCGGGCCGAACCCGACACCGCGGAGGGCCGGCGAGCGCGGGACACTGCGGCGGCGCAGGCCCGCGAAGGCGGTGCCGAGTCGATCGCGAGTGCCATGCTGCCTCGACTGCTTTCGAAGTCCACCCGGTCCGAGCACCCGGAACTGACGGAGCAGGTGCGACGGATGATGGAAGGCACGCCGGTCGCCGGAATCCTGGGCGCGTTGGGTGCGATGCGGGACCGGCCTGACAGCGGGCCGCTGCTTCCCAGTCTGGGGGACGTGCCGACCCTGGTGATCGCCGGAGAAGAAGACCAGATCACCCCGAGAGATCGCGCGCAGGCCATGGCCGACACCGTACCCGGCGCGCGGCTGGCGGCGCTTCCCGGCGTCGGTCATTTGGCCCCGACGGAACGCCCGGAGACGGTAACGGCGCTGCTGGCCGATTTCCTCGCTGCAGTGGGCCGCGCCGGATAGGCTGCAACCTTTCTAGGGGTCCCTGCGTCTATATCCTTGAGCGCCGGCCGCCCACTGACAGGTGGCACCGACGCTTGGAGAAGTACCCTTCCACTCTCGCTCCGGGACCGCGGCCAAGCAGTTCGGTTCCGGGGCGCCTCTCTTTATCAGGACCGGCTGTTCGGCGGGATGACGAGTTCCGTCACACCTCTATCAAACATGGCCCGAAAGCGAACGACCCTCCAGCAGGTCCGGAGGGTCGAGTCGCATCGCGTGTGATAGCCGTGGACTGTCAGCCGATAGCCGCGGCCTATTTCTTCGGCTTTCCCGGAGGTGTTTCGCTGTTGAAGACCTCGCGGTTCTTCTCGATATAGCTCTGCATGTTGGCCGGCACATCCTCCTCCGGGAAGATGGCAGTGACCGGGCATTCGGGCTCGCAAGCGCCACAATCGATGCACTCATCGGGGTGGATGTACAGCATGTCCTCCCCCTCGTAGATGCAGTCCACAGGGCAAACATCCACACACGCGCGATCCTTGACGCCGATACAGGCTTCAGTGATCACGTAGGTCATACCGCTGCTCCTCTTCGGGGAAGCCTGCGAAACACGATTCGTCCGCGCACGGAGGGGTGACGGGAGCCAAGTATTACGGGTCGCTGAGGCCTCGCGCAAGGGGTCGATTATGTTATGGCCCATGCGCCCGTTAACAATTCCGCGCGCCGCGCTGGTGGCAAGCTGTCTCGGAGCGATGCCATCGCCGCTCGCCGGGCAGGACTGCGCTCCGCAGCGGCCGCTCGCCCTGGTGCTCTCGGGCGGGGGGGCGAAGGGGCTGGCCCATATCGGCGTGCTGCGGGTGCTGGACAGCCTCGGCATTCGGCCGGACCTGGTGGTTGGCACCAGCATGGGCTCGATCGTCGGCGCGATGTACGCCAGCGGCTACACCCCGAACCAGATGGAGGCCGCGGCGCAGGGGCTCAATCTGGCGCGCATGTTTGGACACGATGATCCCCGGGTCCCCCGATCGATAGGAGACCATCGTCCCGTCATTACCTGGCAGCCCGGCGGCGCTGGGTTCCGCACCGGCGAAGCGGCCGGCCGCCAGGCATCGGTCAGTGCCGCGCTCAACCGGGTGCTCCTCACCGGCAACTTCGTCGCCCGCGGTGACTTCGACTCGCTCCCGATTCCCTTCCGAGCGATCGCCACCGATCTACGCAATCGGGAGGAGGTGGACCTCGCGCGGGGCGACCTCGCTCGCGCAGTTCGAGCCAGTATGGCGGTGCCGCTGGTGTTCGATCCCGAGCGCATTGGTGGGCGCGACCTGGTGGACGGCGGGATTGCCGCCAACGTCCCCATCGCCGCAGCCCGCCGTGCCGGAGCGGCCCAGGTGATCGTCTCGGATGTGAGTTGGCAGCCGCCTGACAGCGTGAGGGCCAGTGACCCCCTCGTCGTAGCCGATCTGCTCGTCGCCTACCTCTTCACCCAGCCGCTCGATTCCCTCGGCCCCGACGACCGCGTGGTGCGGCCGCTGGTGGATTCCTTCCCCACCCTCGACTTCTCGCCAGAGAGGATCACGGAGATCATCCGGCGCGGTCACGATGCCGCCGCTGCCGCGTTCGCGGGGGCCCCGGTCTGCACCGACGCGAAGCGGGCGGCAGTGCGCCGCAACGCCTATCGGATTGCCCGCATCGAAGTCACCGAGGCTCCTTCCGGGCACGAGGAAATAATCCGCCAGCAGCTCGGGATCGCCGAGGGTGATTGGCTCAGCCTCCCGGACCTCAGAGAGCACCTGCGGGCCGTCGCCGCCGGCGACGACTACGTGGAGGTCTGGCTGCAGCCATCGGGCCCTCCCGACTCCCTCACGCTCTCGGTCGCCGTCCGCCCCGCTCCGCCGCGACTCGCGGCGCTGGGGCTGGGATACGACAATGACATTGGCGGACAACTCTGGCTCGCCGCCGTCGACCGTGGCGCCTTACTCCCGGGGTTCGAAACGTCCGCCTCGGTGACCCTGGGCGAACTGCGCCAGGAGCTGGGTCTCGGGCTTCGCACCGCCCAGCGAGGGCGACATCCCCGTCGCCCGGTGCTGAGCGGCCTGATTGCCCGCGAGGTCGTTCGTCAGTTCACGCCGTCCGGGGCGTCCGCACCGGAAATCGTGACCCGTGAGGCGATCGGATGGCTGGGCTGGGAATTCGGTATTGGACGGGAGTGGCTGATCACATTGGCGGGGTACGGTCATGCGTGGGACGCGCCCGGTTCGAACCGGGCCAATGGGCTGGGCGGAGTCCTTCGCCTGGCCAGCGGACCGCGATTCCGGCCCAACGGGATCTGGGGCGAGGCGGTGGTGACCAATGCCTACCGTCGAGTGCAGGCGGAAGGCAGACAGAGTATCCCGTTGGGTCTGGGTGTGCGCATGACGCCGGGCTTTCGCTTCGGATGGGGAGAACGGCTGCCGCTCGAGACCACCTTTCCCCTGGGGGGGATGGACGGCTTTCCGGGTCTCAACATCGGCGAGCGTCGGGGTGATCGTGAGGCCCTCGCTTCCCTGCTTTTCACTCGGAGACTGCTGGGTCCGGTGGAACTGAGGCTCTCCGGCGAGAGTGGTCAGACCGCGGTCGGGGGGGCTGTGATCCCGGAGGGAAGGTGGGAAACCGGCGGACGCTTCGGGCTGGGGGCCGATACCCCCCTTGGTCCGATCCGGGTCGAGTACGGTGTCTCGCGGGGCGGTCGAAACGGAGCGTTGGTCAGGCTGGGGGATTGGTTCTAACCTGCGCGGCGACCCCGGGGAGGTTCCCGGGGCGCCGCGCTTGGCCATACCGGGCTCAGCTTCCGCCGAGCAGTTTCTTCTTGAAGCCCTCCCCCGGCCCCGGCTTGGGACCGATCCAGCAAAGCAGCATCGCGTCGGCAAAGTCCTTCCCCTCGATCGTTCCCTTCTCCTTGCCGGCCACCTCCACCACGGTGCCCTTCTCGGGGGTATACGTGAAGACGAAGCGCTCCCCGTCCTTGATATCGTCCATGAGATCGCAGAGCCGGATGAACCGGGGCTTGAGGGCAGCGGCATTCTGAGGCGAGTTGTCCTCGAGTCCCTCGTTCCAGGCGTCGCAGACCTTGTCCTTCCCGACATCACGAACGAAGTGCATGACCATCCGCCGGGGGGCGTCGACGGCGACGATCTCGTCGGGATTGGAGGAGTGAGTGCTGAGGTAGAGGCCGGCTACGTATACCTTGAAGATCGCCTTCTTGCGAAGAGCCAGGCCATTGAGGACGAGCGGGCGGCCATCGACTTCGATGGTTTCCGACATCGTCACGCCGTTCAGCGAAGTATCGGCGGGCCAGGCGGGCGCGGGAGAGGCCGCTAGCAGGGCGGTCGCGAGAAGCAGCATAAAGAACCCTCACATACGGTGGAAGACTGGCGCATCCGCCGGCCAAGTTGGCCCCGCCGTCCCTACTTGGCAACCTTCGGATCGGGGCCGATGAGCTGGACGCTGTTAGGGATGAGACGGACCCGCGCCCCGGCTGGTATTTGCACGTACAGGTCCCGCCCAGTGGCGGTGAGTGCGGGGTATTGGCTCCCGATGTTCGCCAGCACCGGCGCCAACAAAGCCTCCGGCACAGGGATTCCACTCACCGTGGCGCCCCGGAGGTGGAATCGCACCGCCTCACTCCCAGCGGAGAGCAACTCAATCTGGGCTTCTAGCCGACTCGCGGCCGGAAGCAGGATGAGCAGGGCGGACAGTGCCTGTCGCGCCTCGGCGGGAAGGTCGGAGATCCGGCCACCGAGCGTGAGCAGGCTCGTATCCGCGGAGACCCGAAACCCGAAATCGGGGGGCAGGGTGGTGACGCCCAGCCGCGCCATCAGGTAGGCGGTGAAATCCCCCGGGTCCACGTCCGCGCTGCGGAGCCGCCGGTCGACGAAAACAGAATCGACCATGGCGGAGGCCCGCTGAATGCCTCCCTGGGTGATGGGACGCGGCGCCGGATCGGCATGTTGCGTTTGGGCGGCCAGAGGGACAGCGACGCATAGCGCGACCAGCGACGCTTGCAGGAGGCGCGCGGTGTCGCGCCGGGACCTGCGGCTCCATATTGGACGGGCCGGGCCCAGGCGGCCCGGCCTCAGCCCCGACCCCGGAGGGTGCATGGAATGGTCGATCATCGGCATCAACTTTCTGTACGCGGTGCTCGGTGTGGTCCTGATGTACCTGTCCTACCGCGCGGTGGACAAGCTCACCCCCGAGGTGAATTTCTCGGAGGAGCTCAAGAAAGGGAATCTCGCCGCGGCCATCTTCATCGCGGCGATCTTTCTGGCGATCGCCGTGATCATCGGCGGAGCACTGCATTGAAAAGGGTGATGCTGGTGCTGCTGGCGGGGTCGCTGCTGGCCGCCCGAGCCGAGGGCCAGCGGCCGACGGAGCGATACGATCAGACCTTCCGGAAGTATACCAAACGGTTCTTTGGCGCGGGCTTCGACTGGCGTCTGTTCAAGGCCCAGGCAATGACCGAGAGCAACCTGAACCCGAATGCGCAGAGCTGGGTGGGGGCGCGCGGCATCATGCAGCTCATGCCATCGACGTTTCTGGAGATCCAGACGAAGAACCCGAGCTGGACCACGATCGATGACGTGGAATTGAATATCGCCGCCGGGATCTACTACGACCGGCGGCTGTGGCTGCAGTGGCAGGACGACTCGGTGGAAAAGCAGGACCACCGGCACTTCATGTTCGCGAGCTACAATGCCGGCCGGATCCCCATCCTCAAGGCCCAGGATCTGGCCCGTACCCACACCCTCGACCCACGCTTCTGGGCCAGCATCGAGACCGTCGCGCCGGAGGTTCCCGGGTGGCGGCACGAAGAGACCCTCACCTACGTGCGTCGCATTTCGGAGAATGTGGGCCGCATGGACCCGCG
>Ga0187779_10002066_pt1 | contig 12430 bp, 11 predicted proteins | sample 1015_Q2_SP10_10__FD_132435 | JGI IMG/M metagenome (GOLD analysis project Ga0187779, IMG submission 132435) | Tropical peat soil microbial communities from peatlands in Department of Meta, Colombia - 1015_Q2_SP10_10_MG | ecosystem: Environmental > Terrestrial > Soil > Wetlands > Peat | place... | reverse complement strand
GCCGCCGCCGCGGCCGCCGACTACACCGACCTCGCGTTCTCCCTGCGCGACGTCGAGTCTCCGTCGGGGCCGCCGCTCGCGGAGCGTCCGGCCGGGGCCGAGTCGCTGCCCCGGCGCACGGGCTATCAGACGCGTTTCGAAATGCGATGCGCGGACCGCGACTGGGCCCTCGTCACGTTCGCCGCTCCAAGCGCGTTTCGCACGTCTCCTCGTGGGGCGATCGGCGCCGCTTCGATCGGAGTGCTCGCCGCGCTGCTCGGCTTCGTCACGATCACGTCGCTGCGGGCCGTCTCACGAATCCGCCGTCAGGCGGAGAAGGTCGGACCCTACCGCCTCGTGGCCCGTCTCGGTCACGGCGCGATGGGCGTCGTCTGGGAGGCGCGCCATGCGCTGCTGCGGCGGCCGACGGCGGTCAAGCTGCTCGCCCCGGGCGCCGGCGGAGAGCGCGCGCTTGCCCGCTTCGAGCGCGAGGTCCAGTTGACCGCCGGTCTGACGCATCCGAGCACGATCGCGATCTACGACTACGGCCGCACGGCGGATGGCGTCTTCTACTACGCCATGGAGCTGCTGCGCGGCATCAACCTGATGCAACTCATCGCCTTCGAGGGCCCCTTGCCGCCGGCGCGGGTCGTGAACTTGATGCGGCAGGCCTGCGGAGCGCTTGCGGAGGCGCACGCCGCCGGCCTCATTCACCGCGACATCAAGCCGGCAAACCTGATGCTCTGCGTCTACGGCGGCATCCCGGATTTCCTCAAGGTCCTCGACTTCGGCCTCGTCAAAGACGTCGGCGCGGTCGAGCGGCCCGCCGCCGAGACGGCAGGAGGCGACGGAGACGTCAGCCTCTCGCAGGACGGGTCGTTGCTCGGGACGCCGCTCTACATGGCGCCCGAGGGAATGAGCGACCCCTCCGGGCTCGATGCTCGAGCCGACATCTTCGCGCTCGGCGCCGTCGGCTACTTCCTCCTGACCGGGAGCTCCCCCTTCCCCGGCCACACGGCGATCGAGGTCTTCTCCATGGAGCGGCACGGGCCGCCGCCCCCGCTCTCCCGGACGGGACAGCCGGCGGCGTCGGCCCAGCTCGAGGACGTGGTTCGCCGATGCCTCTCCTTCGAACGCGAGAAGCGGCCGGCCTCCGCAGACGCGCTGGACGAGCTGCTGGAGGCCTGCGTCGAGTCTCCGCCGTGGCGGCGCGAAGACGCGCGGGCCTGGTGGCGCAGCCGCGGCCCCGCGGCCATGGCCGTCGCGCGCGAAGAGCGCGAGGAGAAGGGAGAAATCCTCTTTCTCGCAACCGGCGACCGGCCCCGAAGCTGACCCGACGGCGGCTTTCGCCGGGGGTGTCCGCCCGCCATAGAATAGCGGCCAACCCTGGCGAGGTACGACATGTTGAGCATTGATGCCGCCTTCGACCGCATCGGCTCGGCCCTCGGGCTGAGGGGATACGCCCTCGCGAAGGAGGACAAGCCCAAGGATCCGACCGGAGACCGGCTTGCCCTCTACACGTCCTCGGACATGTCCGTGCGCGTCGTCTGGAACGGGCGAGCCCGCATGTTGGTGCTCCAGGTCGAAGTCGACGGTGAGTGGGTCGAGTTCGCGCGCCGCGGCTTCGGCCCGAGCGGCCTCGAGGACACAGCCGTCGAGGCGTTGGTGCGCGCCGTGCGCAACGAGGTCGCCGAAACCTCGACCGACGCCGACTAGGGCGCCCGCCCGCCGCCACGTTCCACCGCGCGCCGGAACCGGCGCCGGCTTTCCGCGTTTCATGGGGAAGGGGAGGTTGCGATGCTCCGCATTCAGTCTCTGGGAAAGCGCTACCCCGGCGGGACCGTCGGCCTCGAAGACTTCTCTCTCGAGGTCGGGGAGGGCGTTCTGGGGCTTCTCGGAGGAAACGGCGCGGGCAAGACGACGCTCTTGACGATCCTCGCGACGGTCACGCGGCCGACCTCGGGCACGTTTTCCTGGGAGGGGCGCGACGGCGTGGCCGACCCGCTGGCGGTGCGGCGACAGCTCGGATTCCTGCCGCAGGACTTCGGCGTTTACGAAAAGCTGACGGCGCGCGAATTCCTCCTCTATCTCGGGCGCCTGAAGGGGTTGTCGGGCGCGGACCTCTCGCGGCGCGTACAGCACGTCCTGGAGCTCACGAACCTCCATGGTGTCGCGGGCCGGCGGCTCGGCGGCTTCTCGGGCGGGATGCGGCAGCGCATCGGTATCGCCCAGGCGCTGCTCGGTGACCCGCGGCTGCTCATCGTGGACGAGCCCACCGTCGGGCTCGATCCGGAGGAGCGCGTGCGGTTTCGCAACCTGCTTTCCGAGATCGCGCAGGGACGCGTCGTGATTCTCTCGACGCACATCGTTTCCGACGTCGAGGCCGTCGCCTCCTCGATCGCCGTCATCCGCCGCGGCCGGCTGGCGTGCCACGCGGCGCCGGAGAAGCTGCTGCGTGAGGCGGCAGGCCGCGTGTTCTCGGCCGTGGTCGCGTCGGCGGATCTGCCCGCGGCGCAGAAGGCCGTCCATGTGTCGAACCTCGTCCGCCGTTCCGACGGGGTGCACGTGCGCTTCGTCGGCGATGCGTCGGCGCTTCCGGGCGCGCGCCCCGTCGAGCCGAGCCTGGAAGACGCCTACCTGCTCACGAATCTCGAGGCGGAGAGCGCCGCGGCGTGAGCGCGCGAACGGGCGCGATCACGGCGCAGATCGCGGCGGAGGTGCGGATGCGCCTGCGCTCGCCCGCGACGCTCGTTGCCCTCGCGGCGGTCTTCGTCGGGTCGGTGCTCTGGATCCCCGATCCGAAAGGCAACGCGAGCTCGCTCTCGTGGCGGCTGCCCGACGGCCGCGTGCAGGCGCCGCTCTACGACACGGCGTACGTCGGCTTCGCGGCGTCGGCCGTCGCGTGCATCGCGATCACGCTCGTCGGGTTCTACCTGGTGGCGGGCTCCGTGCGTCGCGACCGAGAAAGAGGAGTTGGAGCGATCCTGGCGGCGACGCCTCTCTCCAACGCCGAATACCTGATCGGGAAGTTCGTCGCGCACTGCGCGTACCTCGCTGTCGTCCTCGGCCTGGCGCTGCTGGCTGCCCTCACGGCCTGGATGCGCTTCGGCGCGGGCCGGTTCTCGGCCGGGGATCTTCTCGCCCTCTTTCTTCTGCTCTCGCTGCCGGCCGTCGCGGTGACGGCGTCGAGCGCGATTTTCTTCGACGTCGTGCCGGGGCTTTCGGGCCGCGGCGGTTCCGTCGCCTGGTTTTTCGCCTTTTCGCTCCTCCTCGTCGCGGTGCCGATGGAGGAGTCGGGAGGAGGTGGCGAGGGCTCGGGGCTGCGCCGAATGCCGGTCGTGGACCCGGCCGGCGCGGCGACGCAGGCTTTTCTGGCGCGACAGACGGTTGCCGGCGCGGCCGGCTTCGCGACGGGCCTCGAGATCCGCGACACGCCGTTCGAGCGCGTGCCGTGGCGCGGCGTCGCGATCACGCCGAAGCTCGCCGTCGCGCGAGCCGCGAACTTGCTCGTCGCGCTTCTGCCCCTGGCTCCCGCCATCCTCCTCTTCGACCGCTTCGACCCGGCGCGCCGGCGCCGACGCGCGAGCAGCGGCTCGAGCCGCATTGGCCGATGGCGGGGGCGCGCCGACTCGGATGCGCCGGAGCCCGCCGCAGCGCCGCGCCACCTCGCGCTCGAACCGGCTGCGGCGCGGCCATCCGCCGGCCGGGCCGTCCTCGCCGAGGCGCGTCTGATCTGGAACGCTTCGGGTTGGCTCAGGTGGCCGCTGCTCGCGAGCGCCGTTCTGGCAGGAGCGCTGCCCGCTCCGGCCGCGGCGATCTTTCTGCTTCTGCTCGTTCCGGCCGTTTCCGAGGCGGCTGCGCGGGAGAGCGTGAACGGCACGAGCGGGCTGGTCTTTTCTCAGCCGGGCGTTCCCGCGTCGCCAGTCCTCTGGAAGGCGGCGTCGGTCTGCCTTTTTCTCCTGGTCCTCGCCGCGCCGCTCGTCGGGAGGGAATTCCTTCAGTCGCCCGTCCGCGGTCTCGCGGCGGCTGCCGGGATCGGCTTCGTCGCCCTGTCGGCCGTGGGTCTCGGGTTCCTGACGGCCGGGGGAAAACTGTTCACGGGCGCTTATCTGGTTCTCTGGTATCTGGCGGTGAGCAACCTGCCTCAAGCGGACTTCGCGGCGGTTCTCGGAAAGGCGCCCGTCCCGCGGTACGCTGCGGCCTATCTGCTGATCGGGGTTTTCCTCCTCGCCGCGGCTGCGCTCAAGGAGCGCTACCTTCCGGCGTAGCGGGCGCGGCGTTCTCTCGCGCTCTAGCGAGCCTGTTCGTCATCGGGCCCCATCGGCCCATTCGGGCAGCGGATTCTCGGGTCGTTCGTTGTCCCAGACGATCGAGGCGATGCGCCAGCGCGCTCCGTCGTGGAGGAGCTGGATGCTGTTGACGCCGCGCCAGGCGGGCTTCGCGTCGTCGGGCCGCCGGCGCACGGCGTAGGCGGAGAGCACGTGGGCCGTGTTTCCGAAACGAAACGTCTGCCGCGCGATCTCGGCCTCGTAGAGATCGTTGGACGCGAAGTAGGGAGCCCGAGAGGCGATGTAGCCTTCGACGTCGAGGATCTCGGCGGGCGATCGAGCGGCGCCGGTTCCCGGAATCGGTCCTGCGGGCAGGAGGATCGCGCCCTTCGCGAAGAGCCCGCGCTCGCGCTGCCAGTCGCGCGGACCGGCCGGCCCGGAGATCGTCTCGTAGAGCGCCGCAATCAACGAATCGATCGTCTGCCCGTCCCGGTTCTGCATGATCGCCTCCTCGCGGCAATCTACCGCGGCCGCCGCGGAGCCCTGGCGGATAATTCGCCGCCGTGCTTCTCTACGCCGCGACGATCTTTCTCGGCGCGTTTCTCCTCTTCGAGATCGAGCCGATCATCGGAAAGCGCCTCCTGCCCTGGTTCGGCGGCGCCCCGGCGGTATGGACAACGTGTCTGTTCTTCTTTCAGCTCACGCTGCTCGCCGGATATCTCTACGCCCACGCGCTGATCCGCCGCCTGACCCCCGAGGCGCAGCGAAACCTCCACCGGGCGGTTCTTGCACTCGCGGTCGTCGTTCTCGCGGCGGGAGCGTGGCTCTGGGGCTCGCCGGTTCTGCCGGGCGCGGCGTGGAAACCGGATGGGGGCGCAGAGCCCATCCCGCGGCTGCTGGCGCTGCTCGCCGTCTCGGTCGGCCTGCCCTATTTCCTCCTTTCGACGACCGGTCCTCTCCTGCAGGCCTGGGCCGCGCGCGCGGACCCGCGCGCCCGCATTTACCGTCTGTACGCGCTTTCCAACGCGGGCTCTCTTCTGGCGCCGCTCACCTATCCGTTTCTCGTCGAGCCCGCGCTGACGCTTCGGGCGCAGGCCGCGATCTGGTCGGGGCTCTTCGTCCTCTTCGCCGTGGGGTCCGCCGCCTGCGCCTCGCTGGCGTCTCGCTTTCCAGCAGCGATCCCGGCGCCCGTTGCGGCCACGGATGCGGCTGCCGGCCGGCCGCCCTACCTTCTCTGGTTCGCTTTATCGGCGTGCGGCTCCTGGATGCTCCTCGCAACGACCAACCAGATGTGTCAGGAGGTCGCGGCGATCCCGTTTCTCTGGCTTCTGCCGCTCTGCCTCTATCTGCTGACGTTCATCCTGTGCTTCGAAAGCGACCGGATCTACTCCCGCGCGGTCTTCGGGCCGCTGCTCGCGGGCAGTCTCGGGTGGGCGGCGCTCGTGCTCTATCGCGGATACGTGGTCCCCATTCGGACGCAGGTCGCCGCGTTTTCGCTCGCCCTCTTCAGCGCCTGCATGGCGTGCCACGGAGAGCTCGCGCGCTCGCGCCCCGATCCTTCTCGCCTCACGTCGTTCTATCTGACGATTGCCGCCGGAGGCGCGGCGGGCGGAATCTTCGTCGCGGTCGCAGCGCCGGCGTTCTTCCACGGCTTTTGGGAAATCCACGTCGGCCTTGCGCTCTCCGCTCTGCTCGCGATTCTGGCGCTCGTTCGCGACCGCGGCTCGTGGCTCTGGCGCGGCCGCCCGTGGCCGGCGCTCGGTGTCCTGATCGGCTCGGCCGCGCTCGCGTGGCTCGTGCGCAAGCCCGACGCCTTCTCGAGCCTCGGGGAAGCGCTCCGCAGCTTCTGGTCGGACGAGGGCCGCGCGCGAACCCTCGGCGTCGCGTCGGCGGTCGCGCTCCTGCTCGCCGCCCTCGGACGCATCGCCTTGCGCCGGGAGCGGCCGTCCCTCGCGGGGGCGTGCCTCTTCGGGGGCCTGGGGCTTCTGGGTTTCGTCCTGATCTCCGACGTCCGCGCCTTCGAGGAAACAGCGGTCGAAATGTCGCGCAACTTCTACGGGGTCCTGACGGTGGAGGAGCGGCACGCCATGGATCCCGAGCTGCGGCGGCTCGACCTGCGCCACGGCCGGATCGTGCACGGGGTGCAATACCAGGCGCCGGAGAAGCGCCGGATGCCGACGACGTACTACGGCGAGAAGAGCGGCATCGGAGTGCTTCTCCGCAATCTCCCGCGCGGGGCGTCCGGCCCGCTCAACGTCGGCGTCGTCGGGCTCGGAGTCGGCACGATCGCAGCCTACGGCCGCCCGGGCGACCGCTACCGCTTCTACGACATCAATCCCGCGGTGGCGGCGCTCTCGGGGCCGGCGGGACGAGTCTTCTCGTACCTGCGCGATTGTCCCGCTGCGGTCGAGCTGGTTCTGGGTGACGCGCGGCTTTCGCTCGAGCGAGAGCTCGAGCGCAACCAACGGCAGGACTTCGACGTGCTCGCTCTGGACGCCTTCAGCAGCGACGCGATTCCCGTTCACCTGCTGACGCGCGAGGCCGCGGGGATCTACCTTTCCCACCTGCGCCGGCCCGACGGCGTTCTCGCGGTGCACATCTCGAACCGACACCTCGATCTTGAGCCAGTGCTGCGCGCGCTCGCCAACTCCCTTCGCCTCGAGGCTGCCGTCGTCGACACGGAGTCGGAAGATGACGCTACCTGGGGAGCGACCTGGGTCCTGCTCTCCCGGGAGCGGAGAGTCCTCGACACGCCGGCGATCGACGATGCGTCGGAGGACCTCGGCGAGGAGACGGTCCGGCTCTGGACCGACGACTACAGCAACCTGTTCGGCGTGCTCAAGTGATCTCGGCGGCCGCCCTCGCGGCGGAGCTCGAACGGTACGCTCCGGCCGACGAGAAGGAACGGGAGAGCCTCGCGCGGATTCACCGGCTCCTGGCGCAAGCGCCCGACCCCTTCACCCGGGAGCAACGGGACCACGTCACGGGCAGTGCGGTGGTGGCGCGGCCGCAGGGGGGGGCGTTTCTGCTTGTGCACCACCGTCGGCTCGACCGCTGGCTCCAGCCGGGCGGACACGTCGAGCCGGACGACGCGACGGTCTTCGAGACCGCGCGGCGCGAGGCGCGCGAGGAGACGGGCATTCGCGCCCTCGGGGCGCCTCTCGGCACGGGCGTGCTCGACGTCGACGTGCACCCGATTCCGGCGCGCGCGGACCGTCCGGCTCACGTGCACTTCGACCTTCGCTACCTTCTGACGGCGGCTCCGGCGCCCCTCGTGCCGCAGGCGATTGAAGTGCGCGCCGCGGCGTGGTTCTCCTTCGAGGAGGCTCTCGCGGCGGGCGCGGACGACTCGCTCGCCCGGGCGCTCCGAAAGGCGGCCTCCGCCCTCGCGAGGGGTCAACGCTGATTTCTGGCACAACCGGGTCAGCCCTGCACAACGGGGTCGACGCTGAGTTCTTTCACGGAGCCGCAGAAGGAGACGTCGTCCCTATCGGAGGAGTTCAGGGCCCGGTGCGTCTGACCGCAATAGACGTACGACGGTCTCTAGATTTCGACGCAAATGGGGGTCGCTTGCGAGGCGCTGCTCCAGTTTGCCCACCTGGCGCACCAGTACGGACTCGTGTCGTCGAAGGCAGCGAGACGTGCCGGCCAGCGAAATTCCGGCGAGCTCCCGACCAATATAGGCCGCGAGGGCGCGCCACAGGGAGAGGTCGGGCACCCGCCTCCTGGCAATCAGGTCGTCCTCACCAATTCCGATGACGGTCGCAACGGCTCTCGCCACCCGCTCGGGAGTCAGCCCTCGCAGCGGCATGGCCTGTGCTTCTCTCCTCAGAACCTGCACCGCGAACCCGGGATCTCCCTTGACGATCGCTCCGAGGAGAGGCGCGTTGTCGTAATGCGCGACCTCTCGACGGGCCATGAAGGCGCGATACTGCTGGACCGCACGCCTCCGGTTTGCCGAAAACAGCGCGAGCACTTGTTCGACATCGAGCCATGGCGGCGCATCCAGACTGCGGTACGAACGATCGCTCGACCAACGGTACATCCACGTCCGCGGGGCGATCGCTGCCGCAACGGGATTCTCGTGGATGTATCGAATCAGTGCGAGGAGGTATGGATCGCGCTGGACGAGAAAGGCCTTGTATCGACCCTGGAAGAGATGGCCGACGCGGCCGTGGCGGCGGTTGAAAGCCTGCGCGTAGGAGCCTTGAAGGGCCAGCATGACCCGTGAGAGCCGGACATCGCCCGTCTCGATCGACAGATGGATGTGATTCGGCATGAGACAGTAGGCGTAGAGGCGAAATCCAAACCGGGCGCGGTACTGAGCGAGCCGCTCGAGATAAGACCTCCTGTCGACGTCGTCCCGAAAGACGTTTCGTCTTTCGTTCCCGCGCGCGATGACGTGGTACACGGCGCCGGGGAACTCCACGCGAACGGGTCTCGACATTTCGAGCAGGGAGCTGACCGCGTCGGTGCCACTGCCGCAGCCTTCGCAGGCTACGGCATCGTCTTAGGATGCCCGAAGCGGTCGAGCTCTCGCTTTAAAGATTGTCGCGAGTGAGGCCTCAGATCGGAGGTGAGTACATGCCGTTGACGACTCGGAAGCGGTGGCAAGTGGCATCATGCAAGAAGTCAGCGTTGACCCCGGGGCGACGGGGACGGAGAGGGCGACGGGGCGGGGTCGCCGATCGCGGCGATCTCGCGGCGCAACATCTCGGGTGCCTGCTCGCGGTCGACGCGGAGAATGAAGAGATAGAAGACGCCGACGCCGATTACGAAGACGCCGGTCGCGCGGTTGATCGCGACCAGCGTCTCATAGCGGAAGCGGTCCCGGAAGAGATTCACGAGGCCGACGAGGAAGCAGAACCACGCCGCCGAGCCGAGAAAGACGCCGGCGACGAGCTCGGCCGTGAGGATCGAGTGGCCGCGCACCGCTCCGACGCCGAGCGTGGCGAAGATCGCGGCGAAGGCGATGAAGGTCATGGGATTGGTCAGCGTCAGGACGAGCGTCGAGAGAAAGTCACCCGCCAATCCCCGGTCGTCGTTGGCCGTTTCGCGCGGCGGGCGGACGCGCAGCAGGCGCACGCCGAGCGCGCACAGGATCGCTCCCCCGGCGCGCTGGAAGATCATCCGATGGTCGAGGAGGAACGAGGAAACGAACGTTACGCCGAAGGCCGCGAGCGTGCCGTAGAGCGCGTCGGCGGCCGCGGCGCCGAGCCCCGAGACGAATCCCGCGAGCTTTCCGCGGGACATCGTCCGCTGGACGCACAGGACCGCGATGGGGCCTACGGGAGCGGCCAGACAGAAACCGACGATCAGGCCCTTGACGAAGAGGCCCTGCATTGCCGGCGAGCCTATAACGCGAGACGGGGCGGGACGGTCTAGTGGTACCACTCCGCCTGGAGCATCAGGCGGAGCCACTCGCGTTGGTCGGCCTCGAGGAGCTGCTCGCACAGCGAAAGGTGCGCGAAGACGAATGCCGGATCGAGCGGCGCCTGCGACGCACCCGCCGCAACCGGCTTTCCGCGGCGAGACGTCGGCTCAACCGCGTCCAGCGGGGCCGACAGAGCGTCCGCGGGAATGCCTCCGAGTCGCCGCGCGATTTCGGCGAGGCCGGCCCGCCGGGCGAGAGAACGGTTTCGGTTTCGCGCCGCCTCGTTCGCGGTGTGCCGCATGCGCATTGCGGAGAAGACCACCGGGAGCAGAACCGAGCCGAAGAGAAAGATCCGGCTCAGGAACTCATGGTCGGCGACGGACTTGTGAAGACGCCCGTAAAGGTCGATTCCAAGGTGCGCCGAGACGAGGACCATGCTGGTGAAGAAGACCAATGGCGTCCAGAAGGAGCGCAGCCAGAAAGACCGCTTCTCGCGCGACGCGCGCGTGAAGTAGTCGATTTGCAGGGCGAGGCGCTGCCGCTTGTAGTAGGCGAGCAGGCGTTCGAGCTCGTCCCGGCGAACCGCTTCGCAGGTCGCCAGCGACGGCTGCTCGGCGATGCGCTCCTCGCGGGCCTGCTCGTCGAGCGCCTCGTCCTCGAGATCCGCGATCTCGCGCAGCGTTTTCTCCGTTTCCGCCCGCCAGTCCGTCCTGGGGGGATCGGGCCAGTACTCGGAGTTCGTGAGTAGCTCGAACTTGGCCAGCCGATACCGCTCCGCCTGGTAGCGGGCGAGCAGCCACTTCTTCTGCCAGCCGCCCCTCAGGCCGATTCCGACGGCGATGGCGCTCAGGATCGCGAGGCCGAGCTCGATGCCGAGGCCCCAGGGAGCGCCGCTCGCCTGGTCGAAGAAGACCTTGTTGACCGACGTGGCGAGGAGCGTGGCCGAGGCGAGGACGGCGGCGACGAAGATGACGCTGCGGTAGCGTCTTTGATGACCGAGCGCCGCATGGTCCGCGTCCTCGTAAGGGCGCAGGATCCTCGCCTCCGCGAAGCGCAGAAACTCGCCCAGACGCCCGGTCGCCGCGAGGTTCTCCTCGCTGTCGAACATCTCGTCGGCGGCGAGGTCCCTCTGTGCGCTCATTCCCTTTCGATCCGGTAGCCGAGGGCGAGGATCGTCTTGAGCGTCTCGGTCGCGAGGCGGCGATCGACGTCCTTCTCGGACTCGGGCAGCTTCTCGTAGGGCACGAGGTTGGGATGCTCCTTCTTCGCGTCGTCGCGCCGGGGGCCGTAGCGCCAGCCCGCGTCGACCCGCTGACGCGCCCAGTTTTCATGCGCGTTGCGGGCGAGCCGCTCGGTCAGCTCCTCGATCTCCGGCGGGAGCCGGACGCGGGAAGTGTCCTGGGGAGCGGGTCGGTACTCCACTGCGTGTCACCTCGTGGCCGGGTCCTCGCGGGTCAGTTCACCTTGAAGCGCATGCCGCCGGGAACCTGAATCTCGATGGACTTCTTGTGGGGGGCCGACGCCCGTCCGGCGGGCTCGACGTCGAAGGCGAAACGCGTCGGCCGGCTCTTCTTGCCCTCGCCGTCGATGAGCGTCGCCGAGAGAACGACGTGCCCCGGCACCGGAGAGGAGAGCCAGAACCCGTAGGTGCCCGACGTCTGGCCCGCCGTGCCCGTCAGCTCCATCGTCCAGGGCTGGAACGCCGTGCCCTCGACGACGTCGAATCGGACGAATGCCGCGTCACCTTTCTTGTCGGAGAAGTGGATCACGCCGTTGGCGCGCTGTCCCTGAATCATCGTCGGCGGGAACTGGATCGAATCGATTCGAGGGGAATGCCCGCGTGTCGCGAGATAGAGGACGAGCGCGAGGACGGCCGCTCCGGCGGCGATGACGCGGACGGCTCCGGAGAACGGAGGCGACGCGGGCCGCGGCCGGGGCGGCGCGGGTCTAGGAACGGCGAGCGGCTCGAGCCGAGGCGGAGGAGGAGGCGCCGATGGCAGGAGGGGCGCAATCGCCGCCGCCGGCGCGGCGGCAGACGTCGCAATTGCCGGCACCGGGCCCGTGCCGGGGACCGCGCGGCTCGGCCGGGCGAGGATGAGGCGAACCGTCTCCGCGAGCCGGCCGAGGTGCGCCTCGACCGAGGGCGTGAAGGCGTCGAGCCAGTGCGAGGAGCTGATGAAGTACTCGAGGGTCTTGCCGAGCGGCACGTCCTCGATGCGGACGGGGATGATCGTGACGCCCTTGTGCACGGCGCGCTCGACCTCGCGCTTGATCTGCGGCGACTTGTTCGCCGAGGCCGAGAAGACGAGCACCATGACCCGGCTCTCGCCGATCGCGTCGATGATCGCCGCGCCCCAGTCGAGCCCCGGCAGGATGTCGCGGGGCGCGATCCAGCAGCGAACGCCGTGCCGCTCGAGCGTGGCGCAGACGGCGTCGGCGATCGGCTTATCGTTCGTCGAATAGCTGACGAAGACCTCATGAGCCACGCGTCGGCACCTCGAAAAGAGGTGGAAATCCTATAGCAGGAGCGGCTTTTCGACGGGGTCCGAAGAGGTTGATGGGAAGGGGCCGGCGAGCGCCAAGTCGAGGACGCCGACCGAACCCGGAAACGCCATGTCGGAGATGGCGGCGATCCAGACGGAGCGCTCGGCGCGGTCGCCTAGTCAGCCGCCATCACCTGATACTGCTCGATCTTGCCGTCGGGAAGATCGCGCTCCCAGATCGCCACGGACGTCTTCGCGAACTTGACCTCGAAGAGGCGAAACGTCATCCCGCCGCGCTCGCTCTGGCGCGTCTGCTTGAGCTCGGC
>Ga0187779_10002064_pt1 | contig 12434 bp, 10 predicted proteins | sample 1015_Q2_SP10_10__FD_132435 | JGI IMG/M metagenome (GOLD analysis project Ga0187779, IMG submission 132435) | Tropical peat soil microbial communities from peatlands in Department of Meta, Colombia - 1015_Q2_SP10_10_MG | ecosystem: Environmental > Terrestrial > Soil > Wetlands > Peat | place... | reverse complement strand
TTCTTCATGAACTCTTAAAACAAGTCGAAGGAAATTTTCTGGTCGCTTTCCAGGAAAAAACCGAAGAGATCGAGCTCCATTTCTATGCGAAGGATTTTAACCCCACTTTCTTAACAAAATACCCTTGCTATTTTTATCGAGTGGGGGAAGAAGATGGACGATCTTTCTTACTGTTCAAGAATAGGGTTACGCCTTAATTGCAAAGCTCTGTGGATTGAATTCAAGACAGTCAGCCCTAGAAGTAAGGGATAGCAGATCTCCAAAATAGAAGCTAACGCCTTTACAATCCCTACAAAACCTAACGTAGACATCCAAAAAGAGAAGAAAAGGATGATCACGAGGCAAAGCGGATAGCTGATCTTCTTTTTAAAAAGACTTTCATAGAGAAATTCACCACAAATGGCCGCAAGCGCAATAGATGTAGTAAGGCAAGAGAGAGCTACCACCATTGAAATGGTCAATCCCCCCTTCGGTCCTAAGATTAGCAATCCTAAGGAACTCAGCCATTCATCTGGGCGCGAAGCATCCAGGCTATCTGCGTAAAAACTCGCAAGAAAGCTAAAACCGATGTAAGTAATACTCAAAAGAAAAGCTCCGATAGAGAGAGCTTTTAGAACTTTTTTAAAATAGATTTTAAGCCCCGTTTCGCCTTTAAACTTCAAATCGCCTTTAATTTGATGGCAAATGATCGAGGAGAAAAAGAAGGCCGCCAAAAGATCCATCGTATTATACCCCTCCTTTAACCCATAAAAAAAAGCTTGAGGTTGAGAGAGGGACGAAGCGTGAGGGTGTGGATGGGAAAAGAAAAGCCCCTTAATGATAATGATACCTAAAAAAAGCAGCAAAATAGGTGTTAACAGCTTGCCCAATAGAGAAACGATCTTTTGCTTTTTAAAGGAACAAATAAAAATGAGTAAGATCGAACCGATGCTGAACCAGATGAGCTGGATCTTTGGAAGATAAGTTTTTACCGTGGAAAAGGTTAAAGTAATGCATCTGGGTATCCCTCCGAAAGGTCCTATCAATAAAAGGACGAGATACATCAAAAGAAGTCCTGGCCACTTTCCGATTCTACGAAAAAAGCGCTGATAATCCCCATCAAAAAGGGTCATTGAGAATAATCCTGTGAAAGGGACTAGGACAGCGGTAATACCTAAACCCAATAGAGCAAATAAGAGACGATCTTGGGTATAGGCCCCAACGATGAGAGGAAAAATGACATTCCCTGCTCCGAAGAACATGGAAAAGATTGCAAATCCATTGACTAAAGAGCGGCTTTTAACCAACATCAATACCCATCTCCTTCATCCGATTCAGAACCACCTTCATCTTCTGTTAAAAAGTCTCCCTCTTTTGCGGTCGAGCTCTCCTCTTCGAAGTCTAACATGGGAGTGGGTTCTACTCTCTGTTTTATACTTTGAGATTCACTCGAAGAAGAAGTCGAAGGAGGGGATACCATTTCAGGTCGTGCGATTTCCTTATTCTCAATCATGTTATTATTCGCTAAAAGAAATGAAATTAAAAAAACAGGAACAAGTAAAATCAATTTTTTCATAAAAGAACCTCATTTTAAGTATAAATGATTGAAGACTAACAGATGACAATTTTAAATGACAGCTTTAAAAGCTTTGTCGAGGGCGGGATAAAGAAAAGTATATCCATTCTTCTCTAAAATCTGTGGGATTACCCTTTGACTTGAAAGGAGTGCCTCATCAGCCAGTTCTCCAAAAAGAAGCCGTGCCATAAAGGCAGGCATATTGACAAATTGATACCTACCGACTGCTTTAGACAATTTTTGAGTAAATATCTCATTAGTTACAGGGTGAGGCGCAACGACATTGATAGAAGAATTGATTTCGGGGGTATGAAGAACCATCTCAAGAATCCTCACAAGATCATCGATCTCGATCCAGCTGATATATTGCTGCCCAGTTCCCACTCGCCCTCCAAGATGGGCCTTAAAAAGCGGAACCATACGAGAAAGAAAACCCCCATCTTTTCCTAAAACAATCCCAAAACGTGTAGAAACGACTCGCGTTCCCTTTTTTCTCATGAGCGACGCTGCCTTCTCCCAAGCCACGCATAAGTCTGCGAGAAATCCCTTTCCACGCCCTTTTTTCTCAGTGAGTATTTCATCCCCTCTATTGCCAAAAAATCCAATAGCCGACGCTACAACGACAACATGAGGAGGTTTGGAAAGATTTTTAACAATGCGATGTAATTTTTTTGTCGTATCGACACGACTAGAAAAAATGAGCTGCTTTTTTTTCTTTGTCCATCTGCCCATGATGCTCTCACCTGAAAGATGGATGAAAGCTTCAAATCCTTCAAATTTAGACAGGTCAGCATCCCAGGATATTTCATCCTTCTTTTGTGCCTCATGGCGCGTAAGATGCGTAACTTTGTGTCTCTTTTTCCTTAAAAAAGAAACCAGATGCTGACCGATAAAACCCGTTGAGCCACTAATGAGAATTTTCATAAGCGTCTTACATCTTGCAAGAGCCGCCTTTTCCTTTACAAGATGAGCAAGTACAGGCTCCGCAACAGGCTTTGCAGCATCTGCCAAAGAAGCTTAAACTCCAAAGGCCTGCAAGTCCAATGACTGCATAACAAACCCTGGCCCATCCCATCATATTGCCACCAAATAGATAAGCCACGAAATCAAATCCAAAAAATCCCCAAAGGCCCCAATTAAGAGCACCAATGATGACCAAAATTAATGCAATAATATTAATGCACTTCACCTTCTACCTCCGCATTTTCTAACTATGTTTAATTTCATAATAAAATAAATTCTTTGTTTTGTCACTATTAATCTTTCTAGTAGCATTGAAAAAAAAAAGATGTTACGCTCCCCTTTCTATTTATAGGAAATTCATGTCCTCTTTTAATGAGAAAGATTTCGATAAGTTGTCAAAGCTCTGTCGCATCGAATGTACCGATGAAGAAAAAGAAGCCTTCATCAAATCTCTCAATTCGATCCTCGACTACATAGCTCAACTCAATGAAATAAATACAGATGGCATTTCTCCGCATAAGCAGCTTTTCGCCCTCGCCAATGTGATGCGCGAAGATATCGTTCATGATATTCTCGCCAGAGAACTCTTTCTGAAAGATGCGCCAGCTCATATCGGAGGCATGATCCGTGTCCCCCCTGTATTAAAATCGAATTAAGGCAAAGGGAATGCACCGTCTATCTGCTAAACAGTTATCTGAAGAGTTCAAAAGAGGCCGAGTTTCGGCGAAAGAAATCGCTGCCTTCTTTTTAAAAAGGATCGAACGAGCTGATCCCTACCTAGATGCTTTTCTCTCCGTTCTTTCAGACAGGGTGATGCAAAAGGCCGATGAGCTCGACAGGAAAAAGCAGTTAGGCAAATCCCTTGGGAAACTGGCAGGTGTTCCTGTTGCTTTAAAAGATAACATGCATATCAAAGGGGAGCTTACGACCTGCGCCTCCAAATTCCTCTCAAATTATCGCGCTGTCTTCGATGCGACAGTTACTAAACTCCTCGAAGAAGAAGATGCTCTTTTGATCGGCAAGACCAACCTCGATGAATTCGCCATGGGCTCTTCGACAGAAAACTCCGCCTTTAAGAAAACCAAAAACCCATGGGATATCACCTCATCACCTGGAGGCTCCTCGGGTGGATCGGCCGCCGCCGTCGCATCGAGAATGTGTCCCGTCGCGCTCGGCTCCGATACAGGAGGTTCTATCAGGCAGCCTGCCGCTCTCTGTGGTATTGTCGGTTTTAAGCCCACCTATGGAAGAGTGTCTCGCTACGGCCTTGTCGCTTTTGGATCTTCTCTCGATCAGATAGGACCTTTAACGCGCACTGTCGAAGATACAGCTCTCGTGATGGAAGTGATCGGCAAACATTGTGCGCATGACTCAACCTCAATTCCCACCCATCCCGAGACCTATACTCAACTTCTCCATCAATCTATCGAAAAAAAGATCATCGGCGTTCCCTGGCATCTTTTAGAGTCACTCTCTCCCGAGGTAAAAGCTAACTTCGAAGCCGCCCTCAATGTATTTAGAAAAAGTGATGTGAAAGTCATCGATATCGAGCTAAAAACTCTCTCCGCGACAGTGGCTATCTATTATATTTTGGCTACTGCTGAAGCGTCTACTAATCTTGCGAGATTCGACGGCATTCGCTATGGCGTCCGCTCTCCAAGGGCTGACACCTTAGATGAGGTGTATGATCTTTCAAGACAAGATGGTTTTGGCTACGAGGTAAAGCGGAGAATCTTATTGGGCACTTATGTGTTGAGCGCGGGATATAAAGACGCCTATTATAAAAAAGCTCAGCAGGTAAGGACGCTAATGATTCAAGAGCATAACAATGCTTTCGACCGATGCGATATTATCGCTCTTCCTACTTCCCCACTCCCCGCTTTCCTGCTCGGTTCCATCCTCGACCCTCTTCAAATGTATCTCTTAGATATTTTTACCATTGGAGCTAATATTACGGGACTCCCCGCTATTAACGTCCCATCTGGGTTTACCTCTCATGGCAAACCCCTTGGCCTTCAGTTAACTGGACCTGTTAACCAAGACGCGCTCGTGCTCAATTTTGCAAACCACTTTGAAAGCAAAACAGAATATTATAAAAAAACTCCCTCCATGTTTGAGGCAAATCCATGAGCGAAAATTGGGAAGCCGTAATCGGCCTTGAGGTCCACATCCAGCTCAATACCAAAACCAAACTTTTTAGCCCTGCGCCAAATCTATTCGGACAAGAGCCAAACACCAATATTACCGAAATATGTACAGGACAACCCGGCGCTCTTCCTATTCTCAATAAAGAAGCGGTTACAAAAGCGATTCAATTTGGACTTGCGATCGATGCGCAAATTGCAAGGGTGAGCATCTTTGACCGAAAATCTTACTTCTACCCCGATAGCCCTAGAAATTTTCAAATCACACAATATGAATCACCGATCGTCGTTGGTGGGATGATCACTGCCGATATAGAAGGTGTAACAAAGCAATTTTCTGTCCATCGCGCTCATCTCGAAGATGATGCGGGGATGCTCAAACATTTTACCCACTTTGCTGGTGTAGATTATAATCGCGCTGGAGTTCCACTGATCGAAGTCGTCTCCGAACCTTGCATGCACTCGCCTAAGGAGGCAGTGGCCTACGCGATGGCGATCAAAGCCATTGCAGAATACCTAGACATCTCCGATTGCAACATGGAAGAGGGCTCTCTTCGCTTCGATGCCAATATTTCGGTGAGGCCAAAGGGAGAAAAAGAACTAAGGCCAAAGACAGAAATCAAAAACATGAACTCCTTTGCGTACATGGAAATGGCCCTCGAGCTTGAAATCCGACGTCAGATTAAAGCCTATCTCTATCAGCCTAACGAATCTCCGAAAAATGTGATTCGTCAAAGCACCTATCGATTCGATACGGTCAAAAAAGAGGTCGTCCTCATGCGCTCCAAAGAAGAAGCAGAAGATTATCGCTATTTCCCTGAACCGGATCTTCCTCCCATCCTTGTCACAGATAGCATCATCGAAGAGGCGAGAAAGAGTCTCCCCGAGCTTCCCCATCAGCGCTTTCAACGCTATCTCAAAGTCCTGGGGCTTCCGGCTGATGCAGCTTCTCTTCTCATCAATGAAAAAAAACTCGCCGATTATTTCGAAGAGGGACTAACTGTTTGTCCCAATGCGAGAGCTCTTTGCAACTGGATGACCGTGGAATTTATAGGGCGCTTAAAAGAGAGCGGAACTCCCCTTTGGCTGAGTGGCATCAGAAGTGAGCATATCGCAAATCTGGTCAACTTCATCGACACCGATCTCATCACAGGCAAGATAGCCAAAAAAGTTGCAGATGAGATGGTTAAATTTCCAGGCAAAGATAGCAACCTCATCATTAAAGAAAACCCCGATTTTATCCCTATCTACGACCAATCATCCATCGAACCCGTCGTCGATGAGGTGATAGCACAAAATATCTCTTCCATCGAAGACTATAAAGCCGGCAAAACAAAAGCCTTTGACAGACTTGTAGGTCAAGTCATGCAGAAGATGAAAGGCAAAGCTTCTCCCGTCATCGTTCGCGATCTTCTGCTCAAGAAGATTTCTTAAGGCCTCTAATTAATTCCCAGCAACTCGATATCGAAAATGAGTGTCGCGTTGGGCCCGATTTGGGGTGGAGCTCCATGTTCTCCATAGGCAAGGTGAGGAGGGATGAAAAGACGCCATTTATCACCTACTTTCATGAGCTGCAGAGCCTCTGTCCAACCAGGAATGACGCGATTGACAGGGAAAGTGGCCGCATGAGCTCTCTCATACGAACTATCGAAAACAGTCCCATCGAGGAGCATGCCTTGATAGTGAGTCGTCACCACATCGACGGGGCGGGGTGAAGCACCTGTCCCTGAGGTAATCACCTGATATTGAAGCCCGCTGTCTAAAGAAATAATATTAGGCTTTTTTTTATTTTCTTCTAAAAAGGCGTCTCCCTGCTTCTTATTATCCTCGGAAAGCTGAGTCAGCATTTTCTGCTCTTGAGCGACCATCTGCTGCTGAAAGCCTTTCAAGGTAGCTTCTATCTCTTCTTTAGAGAGTAGCAGTTTCTGCCCCTGCATGAAATGCTCTACGCCGAGTAGGAGATTCTTTAGATCCATTCCTTGAAACTGGTCTTTTAAACTCCGTCCGATCTCAAGCCCAATACAATAACTTATTTTTTCCTTATCACTCTCGAACATGCTTACCCCCATCAACAATTACCTTAGAAAGTATTGTAAAAATTCATTTCCCTCGAGAAAGAGATCTTTGCGGTGACTTTAAAACAAGTCGTCTTAGCCCTATGCTCGTCCCGATATTGGCATCAAAGACTTATTTTAAATTCCCTCGAAAATCTCTCTTATCTCAAGGGAAAGCAATTTTTACAACACCCTCTTAAATGCAATTATATCCATCATAAGTTATAATGTCCTCATGAAATCCACATCCCCTGCTACAGGCTCACTCCTCGAAATACTCCTCTTACTTTCTCCCGAAAGTTCAAAAACCACTCTTCGCTCTTGGATTGAAAGAGGGCGAGTGCTGGTCGATGGCAAGATTGTCACTTCTTCCAAACAGGAGATAAAAAAAGGCCAACAGGTCTGTTTAAGCCCAAGGTCCCTCTTTTTAAGAGAGGGCGTCAAAGTCCTCTATGAAGATAAAGACCTCGTCGTCATTGAAAAACCAGCTAATCTTTTAAGTGTAGACAAAGACACAGGATCCGAACCCTCCGTCCACGCCCTATTAAAAAGACGCTTTCACCATCAGAGAGTCTACCCTGTTCATAGGCTTGATCGAGATGTTTCAGGGGTCATGGTGTTTGCCTACTCAGAATCTGCAAGAGATAGTCTTAAAAAAACATTTGAAAAACATGAAATTTCACGTGTCTATATCGCCATCGTCCAAGGCCATTTAGAAAAGGTTTCCGGAAAATGGGAAAACAGTCTCGTGGAAGATAAAAACTACCATGTTCATGTAAATGATCAAGGGCAACTGGCGATCACTCATTTTGAAGTCATCGGAAAAACAAAAAAACTCACCGCACTCCGTCTTAAACTAGAGACGGGTAGAAAAAATCAGATCCGCGTCCAATGCGCACATGCAGGACACCCTATCCTCGGCGATGTAAAATATGGAGGCGTCTCTTCCGAACGGCTCTTTCTTCACGCTCATCTTCTCGAGTTTAACCACCCTCTAAAAAATAAGAAATTTTCCTTTGTCTCCCCTCTTCCAACCCCTTTCCGAAAATTTATTGACATCAACTGACCAAAAGTTAGAGGATAATCCATTATGGATTTCTTCATACTGACTATCGACAACTCAGTAAAGGGAACTCTTTTTGACATTGATGGAAATGTCCTCTTTTCCAAAAGCATAAAAATAGATATCTCATCCCCACATCCAGGTTGGTATGAGATGGATCCTTTAAAAGTGTGGCAAGGGGTCAAATCTATCCTCCCTCAAAACTCCCTTTCTCGAATCGGCATAAGTAATCAAAGAAACACTCTTATCATATGGGATAAAAAAACAGGATTGCCTATTTATCCGGCGATATCAGAACAAGATAGACGGATGATGCCACTTTGCAGTTTTTTAAAAGGAGAGGGATTGGAAGAGATCTTTCGAAGCAAGACAGGACTCTTTCTACAACCCTTCTTTTATGGAACGAAGTTGATCTGGATTTTAGATAATGTGACTGGAGCGCGTGACCGTGCCGAAAAGGGTGAGCTCCTCTCTGGTACACTCGATACCTGGATCATCTGGCATTTAACCAAACAAAACCATCTCACCGATGTGACAAATGCCGCTCAGTCACTCTTTTACAATATTTATACCAACCAGTGGGACCCTGAGCTTTTAGAATTGCTCGACATTCCCAGCCCCATTTTACCACAAGTCGTCATCTCGCAAGAAGTGATCGACTCCTCCTTTGGTCCCATCCACACCCATGTTAGCAACATCCAAAGCCTACTTTGCGATAAAAATCTGATAAAAAGTGAGCTCTCTTATCTTTATTTTGCTGATGAAATCACTTTCTTTAAGCCCACAGGAAAGTATTCAACTCCTCTTTCCTCTTTTCTCTCGACTCTAACTCCCTTCTCCGGTGAGTATATGATTGAGAAAAAAATTGAAAGACCGAATCAGATAATGGAACTGATAGACGCTTTAACGCTTGAAGAAATACATGTCTTTGGAAGGGATGCTTTTTATTGGCAACAGCAGGCTAATCTTTTTAATATCCCCATCATTCGATCGGATGTTGAAGATCCAATTGCGCTTGGGACGGCGATTCTTGCTGGGTTAAAAGAGGATCTTTGGAAAAATAAAACGGTCTTTCATCCTTCACATTAAGATTAAGAGGTGTTTATGTCGATGGCCTGGTTCTTTTTGATTCTAGCGGGATTTTTTGAGATCTGCTTTACCATCTCTTTAAAGTTTAGCCAAGGCTTCACGAAAGTGATCCCGAGCATCATCACCGTCATCTTCATCGTACTGAGCTTTTTTTCCGTAGGTCAAGCGATGAAGACCATTCCGATAGGAACAGCCTACGCTGTCTGGGCAGGTATTGGAGCTGCAGGAACCGTGACATGTGGAGTCGTCTTCTTCGGGGACTCCTGCAATATCATCAGGCTTCTCTCTATCTTCCTCATCGTCATCGGAATCATCGGCCTAAAGATCGCCCATTGCGATTAGTTATATTAGAGTGGATGATAGTTCTCGATTATAAATCTGTGTTCCGCAAGTCCATCTTTAGTATTTATAAGAGTCACACCTCTAATCGTAGCATGATCCTCATGAAATTTCCCCTTTAGCATACAGGTTTGCTCTATTTTAATATGAGCAGAAGTCACATGAAAGTTTACCTGCTCCTGAACCACTTGCATTCCCAATGAACGATTGTTAAATATGCTTTTTAAAATAGCCAATAGATCATCTGCTGCTTTGGGTTGATAAGAACAGAGCAACATAAAGGCTCGGTCTTCTTCGTAGGTGCCTGTTTCGTGAATTTTGCTTAATTTTTCAAGACCTATTTCAGCTAAAATTCTTTGCTTATCTAGCTTTTTATCATTTGTAAGATATTGAGAAGCATTGGCAAGGACGACGTCTTCATTGATCTTTATGCGATTGATTCCATCTTTTTCCTTACAAAATTCCCCTATAAATTTGTTATACTCTTCAGCTGTTGTCATTCCAAGTTTTCTTTCATGCAAGCCTTTTTGATCTTTTGCATCTGGTATTGTCATATCTGATGCTTTCCAACCATTGAACATTTGAGCTCTTAAAGCCTCTTTTTGTTCAGCTTTCAGGTTAAAGATGATATCGGATACATATTTGAGGAAGATAGCTCGATCATCCAATACACCCTGTTTCTTGACCAAATAAGGTGGAGCTAAGGTATTGATGATAAGTTTATAAAGTTCATCCGCATCTTCTTCTTTACCGAGCATGAGGAGAAGATAAAGCTCTTGAATCGCTTCAGCAATATTGCCTCGATCGATCGCGTCTTTGCAGATCGATTTTATCTGCAGGTGGACATCTTCATTTTTATCCAAATCTCTGAAAAGAAGATGGAATTTAATATGGGCCTGTAAAAGAAGCTGAAAGGCTTGATATCGATCTAACGAAGAGACCATGCCCGAAGCATTGCCAAAGAAAAGAGTGTGAACTAGATCTGCCATATCTTTTACTTCTTGCTTGAAAGCATCGTTGTATAAACGAGTAGGAAGCTGGAAGTCAGAATTTTTATCAAACATCTGGTCAACGAATCTCTCCTTGAGGTCGTCATATGTTCTAATGGCCGTCAGCGCTTTACTTGCACGATCAAATTTTCCAGCCCACTTAAAAAAGTCGTTATCCATGGGGAACGCAAGAGCTGTGTAATGGTCTGGGTATTGCTCTGCTAATTCCATTTTCACCTTCACACGCTCCGATTCATCGCCTGATAACATACTTAGTTCTTGTTTCTTTTCATGGATGAAATGGAAAATCTTTTCATTTCTTGTTTTAGATTCCTCGACGTAGGCGATATATTCTGGGATGATGCTCGCGTGATTCTCATTGGAATTCCAGAAATAGTTTGTTAACCATTTAGTAGTTTTACCTAATAGCCCACCTTGTTCTGTAGGTGTTCCATGGCGTAAGCAATCGATAGTCACCGTCTTACCTGTTACAGTATGTTTAAAAGACCATTGAGAACGTAGGTAGGGAGTATTGACATTGGCAAGAGGATCAAAGTAAAGGCCAAGATGACCTTGTATCTGCTGTAAATATTTTGCTAACTTTGGTTTTCCGATCGTTGGGTCAAGATGATGAAGAGCGCTATTTTTCTCATGGAAAGTAGTCCAGAAATTTTCTGGGGTCAGTTCTTCATCTATCTGGCCAGCACCAAGGGTAACTACCTGTTCGAGATAGGGATAAAGGACGACATCTCCAAACCTCACATAACTGATCTTTCTAAGAAGGCGAGCAGTATGAAGAGCTGTCTCACTATTCAGTAGTTCTCCTCTAAACTTGTTATATTGAGGCGTTTCTAAAGCCGCTCTTAAATGCGTTACAAATTGACTTGATAATGCTCTTGGATCGCCTTGACACTCTTCAGGATGGCATAAAATTTGTACTACTTGAAAAGCTTCTGAGAAGAAAGTTGACACCCCTTTCAAAGTGTTTAAGTGATTATACTCGTCTTCCAAATTAATTTTCTTCCCACCTATTGATTCTTGTTCTATTTTTTCTTTTATCTGGGTGAGAACGTGGTGATATTTCAGAGCTTTGGAAGGATGATTATATTCGGTTACCATACGATTAAATATACTGTGAACTTGTGCCGTCCCATCCACTTGCAATTCTGCCTCAGTCGTCATAGATTTCAAGAGCGGATCATCTTTTTGGTTAGATTTGATAGAATTGTTAACAAAATCAATATATTTTTCTAAGGAAACAGTAGCCCTTGAGACATACTTAATTAGATGCTCGATATCTTTTTCTTTTTTAAGATCGAGGGTTATGGATGAATCCACCCCATTTATTTTCATTGAAAGTTCAACTTCTCGGGCATCTTCATTTAGTGCTTCGCCCACTAAATTAACTAATCCGTCTATATTTAGCAGGAGTTGTAAATCGGCATCGTTCATTTGTGCTGTTTCTAACTTAGGACGATGAATAAAAAGATCTTTCAGAAAACGTTGCTTCTCTTTTAATCGTTTTAAATCCCATTCATTATTATAAACTGTCTCTTCGATTTCGATAGATTCGGGAGTGATTACTTTATCAGTATCATCCCCTATTGGTGTTTCTACTATAATCTCTATTGGTTCAACTATTATTGTTGGTTCCACTACGGGTTCAACTTTTATTGGCTCTGATACTATCTTGTCATCCTTAGGCTTCAGTTTTAAGGCATTTATTTCTGCCATCTTAGTTATTAAATCGGTTTCCTTTTCTGCCAAACTTTTTCTGAGTCTTTCAACCTGCCGTTCTAGTTGATCGGAATAATCAGATTTATTGCCTCTTGCGACAAGTCTTTTCTGGGTTTGAATTTCTGTAAGGTGTTCCTGTATTTCACCTTCCAGACGAGTAATTTCCGCTTGAAGATCTTTCTGTTCTATAATCTCCATGGTGGCGAAGTTGCTAAGAAGAGCTCCGGGGAAGAATAGAGTGGCAAAAACGTAAAAAGTTCCAATGGCCGCAAAAATAAGGCTTTTAACCGCATCGACAAAATCGGCTCCAAGTTCGTAGAAGGCTTCTCCAACTTCACCTCGGACAATCCCTGTTAAAAAAGAGGAAACGCCATGAATCACGAGAACTGGGATTTCAATGTACGCTACAGTTGTGGCAGCCCCAAAGGTACAAGGAGCGGCAATGTGGCGTTTTAAAAAGCCTTGTTCACTATAAATACCCGCCTTTTTGCATAAGTGGTT
>Ga0187779_10002063_pt1 | contig 12436 bp, 11 predicted proteins | sample 1015_Q2_SP10_10__FD_132435 | JGI IMG/M metagenome (GOLD analysis project Ga0187779, IMG submission 132435) | Tropical peat soil microbial communities from peatlands in Department of Meta, Colombia - 1015_Q2_SP10_10_MG | ecosystem: Environmental > Terrestrial > Soil > Wetlands > Peat | place... | reverse complement strand
AGGCGACGCTAACGACGGAGGAGGACGCCCGAACCGCCGGATCCGGGCCCTTCCTCCGTCGTTCGTTGCGTCGCGCGACACGAACGGCGCCGGAGCGGCCCCTGCTCCGTCGTTATCGCCGGTAGCGGCAAATCCCGCCGGGTCGGGACCGCACCCGACCACGACCCATCCAAGGATGGATGGTCACCGGTGGGAGGCGGACAGCGGGTCTGCGGCATACCCGCCCGCTCGGCCACGACCTCAGCCCCCCGTCGCCTCGTCGGCCGGCGCGGGATCCGGGCCACTCTGACTGGTCCGCGGCGGTTGACGCGCCGTACCATCCATGCGGGGGTCGCCACCCGCATGGCTGGAGGGTACCGTGCAGAGTTACCGCACCGCCGTCACGCGGCTGCGCCATCCGGTGAACGTGGCGCTGACCACGAACGCGCCGCTCGGCGTCCGCATCGCCAACGCCACGACCGGCTTCATGGGCTCATGGACGTTCATCATCCTGCAGACGATCGTGGTCGGCTGCTGGGTCGTCGGCAACATCTACCTGATCTTCCACTTCGACCCCTACCCCTTCATCTTCCTCAACCTGGCCTTCAGCACGCAGGCGGCCTACGCCGCGCCGCTGATCCTGCTGGCCAGCAACCAGAGCGCCGTCCGCGACCGGGCGACGCTGGAGCACGCCGCGGCCGAGGCGGAGGACGCCGACAGGAAGGACGACGACCTGCGGAAGCGCCTGGAACGGATGGAGGCGCTCCTCCAGCAGCTGACCGCCGCCAAGGGCTGAGGGGCCGACCGAGCGCGCCAGATGCTCGCCGCTACGGAACCCGCGACGCTCCTGATCGCCGACATCTCGGGGTACACGAGCTACCTCGCCGCGGTCGAGCTGGAGCACGCCCAGGACATCCTGGCCGACTTGATCGACACCGTCGTCACGAGCCTCCGGCCGGGGTTCAAGCTGGCCAAGCTGGAGGGCGACGCGGCCCTCATGTCGCGGCCGGGGGCGCAGGTGGATGGGTCCGCCCTGCTCGACGCGGTGGAGCGCTGCTACTTCGCCTTCCGCCGCCGCCTGCGTGACATCACCCAGGCGACCAGCTGCGAGTGCAACGCCTGCCTGCGCATCCCGACCCTGGGCCTGAAGTTCGTGGTCCACCACGGCCAGGTCGCGCGCCAGTCGATGGCCGGCCTGACCGAGCTGGTAGGCAGCGACGTGATCGTCGTCCACCGCCTGCTGAAGAACCACGTCGTCGAGCGACTGGGCACGGTGGCGTACGCCCTCTACACGGAGGCCTGCCTGCAGGCGGGCGGGCTTGGCGACCCGGTGGCGCTGGGCATGCGCCCCTACCGCGAGGCATTCGAGGGCGTGGGGGAGATCGGCGGGTGGGTGGTCGACCTGGCGAAGGCCTGGACGGACGAAGAGGCCCGCTCGCGCCTGTGCATCGAGGCCGACGAGGCCGCCATCGTCGTCGAGCGGGCCATCCCCGCGGACCCGGACCTGGTCTGGGAGTTCATGACGGCGCCGGCGCTGCGGCCCAGGTGGCAGCCGGCGGTGACGGCCGTGCTGGAGGAGCCGGCCGCCGGGCGGCGGGGCGTGGGCACGGTCAACCACTGCGTCCACGGCAAGGACGCGGTGATCGAGGAGATCCTGGACTGGCAGCCCACCGACTACGTCACGACGCGCTCGAAACTGCCCATCCCGGGCGTCCCCAGGATCACGACGACGATCGCCCTTGACCTGATCGACGGGAGGACGCGGGTCCAGTTCCGTGTGCAGCGGCCGCGGTCGGCCAAGGACCGCGCCATCCTGGGCGTCATCCGCGGCGAGTGGGAGAGGCGGATCAACGCCTCGCTGGACGCGCTGGGTCCGCTGGCCCGCGACGAGGCCGCGCGTCGTGCCGCCGACGCGCCTGCCGAAGCGCCCGTGCCTGCCTCCCGCGGCCGCTTCCTGGACGCGCCGGCCGGCAGCTGAGCGGCGCTGGCGCGAACGGCCCGCAGGGCGGCGCATCCGGCGCGCGTCCTCAGACGTTCCTCAGGATGTTGCCTGACACTACGCCGGCCGGCACCTGCAGGGTCCCGTCGTCCTGCCCTGATCCGTCCGGCCCGGTCGACGGAGACCTGATCGCCCGAATGCGCGACTTCCGCCCGCCGCAGCAGCCCCCGCAGCCGCAGCAGCCGCCCCCACCGCCGCTGTTCCCGCTCGAGCCCAGGCGCCGGCCCTGGGTCGCCCGCCTGAACGCCGCCGCCTCACGTCTGGAGGCCCGGCTCGCGGCCGTCGGGGCGCGCGTCACGGCCGCCTGGGTGCGGATCGGGGCCCGCCTGCGGGCCGCCGCCACCCGCTGGCGCGCCAGGATCCTCGCCGCGTGGCGCCGCATCCGCCGCCTCGCCATCTTCGCCGCCGGCGTGGCCGCCGCGTTCGTGGCGGTCTTCATCTACAACGCCCTGGAGCCGCCGCCGGCGCCGCTGACCGCGAACGACGTCAACCAGGCCATCGCCAGTGCTTTGGCCTCGCAGACGCCCGGTCCTCCGCTATCCGAGGCCGCGTACCAGGCCATCCGGCCGGCGCTCGTGGTGATCCAGACGAAGACCGCCGCGGCCGGCCCCGCGGCCAGCTCCTCGACCGGCTCCTCGGCCGCACCCGGACCATCGGCCGCCGCTGGTGGGGCGCTCGGCAGCGGCTTCATCCTGGACGCGCAGGGCGAGATCATGACCAGCCTCCACGTCGTGGCCGATGCGACGGCCATCCAGGTGACGTACGCCGACGGCACGACCTCCACGGCCACCGTGGTGACACGCGCCGCCGACCAGGACATCGCTGTCCTGCAGCCGGCCCAGTTGCCGGCCGACGTGTCACCGGCGACGCTCGGCAACCCGCGCACCATGCAGGTCGGCAGCGACGCCTTCGTGGTCGGCAACCCCTTCGGCCTCGCCGGCTCGATGTCGGCCGGCGTCGTGTCGGGGCTGGATCGAGACTTCCAGGAGCCCGATGGGGGTCCCCTCCTCCACGGCCTCATCCAGGTCGATGCGGCGATCAACCCGGGCGCCTCGGGCGGGCCGCTGGTGGACCAGGCCGGCCGGGTGGTGGGCGTCGTGACCGGCCTCATCAACCCCACGTCACAGGACGTCTTCATCGGCATCGGCTTCGCCGTGCCCATCAACGTGGCAGGCGGCGCGGCCGGCCTGCCCCAGGACTAGGAGGGCAGCCCGTGGAGCACAACGGCCGCAACGCACCCACGGCGGGAGAGACCGGACGACCCATGGAGCGGGTGCTCTACGAGGTCAAGCGCGTCATCGTGGGGCAGGACCACCTCCTGGAGCGGCTCGTGGTGGCCCTCCTGGCGCGCGGGCACCTGCTCGTGGAAGGGGTGCCCGGGCTCGCCAAGACGATGGCCATCAAGACGCTCGCCGCGTCCGTGGGAGGCGACTTCAAGCGCATCCAGTTCACCCCCGACCTCGTCCCCGCCGACCTGGTCGGGACCCGCATCTACAACCAGAAGACGGGCGAGTTCCACACGTCACTGGGGCCCGTCTTCACCAACCTGCTGCTGGCCGACGAGATCAACCGCGCCCCGGCCAAGGTCCAGAGCGCGCTGCTGGAGGTGATGCAGGAACGCCAGGTCACGATCGGCCACACCAGCCACCCGGTGCCCGACCCGTTCCTGGTGCTGGCCACCCAGAACCCCATCGAGACCGAGGGCACGTACGCCCTGCCAGAGGCGCAGGTCGACCGCTTCATGCTCAAGGTGGTGGTCGGCTACCCCAGCCCGACCGAGGAGTTCAGCATCGTCGAGCGCCAGACCGGCCCGGCCGAGACGGTCGCCAAGGTCCTCTCGACCGACGACCTGCTGGCCCTCCAGCGCCAGGCCGACCAGGTCTACGTGGACCCCTCGCTGTACGACTACGCTGTCCGCCTGGCCACGGCCACGCGATCCCCGGCGACCCACGGCATGCCCGACATCGCCCGCTACATCACCTACGGCGCGAGCCCCCGGGCGTCGATCAACATGATCCTCACCGCCCGTGCCCTGGCCTTCGTCCGCGGCCGCGACTACACGCTGCCGCAGGACGTGCTGGACATGGCCCTCGACGTGATGCGCCACCGCCTGGTCCTGTCGTTCGAGGCGCTGGCCGACAACGTCACCAGTGACGACCTCCTCAACCACGTGGTCGGGCGCATCTCCGCCCCGGCCGTGCCCCTGCGGGAGCGACCCCACGTACCAGCCAACGCCTGAGCGCGTCCTGCAGCGCCTGGACTGGCAGGTCGTCCGGCGCCTGGACGGCCTGCTCCAGGGCGACTACCGCAGCCTCTTCCACGGCAACGGCGTGGACCTCGTGGGGCTGCGGGAGTACCAGCCGGGCGACGACGTGCGGTACATCGACTGGAACGTCACGGCCCGCATGGACGCGCCATGGGTCCGGCGGTACGCGGAGGACCGCGACCTCACGGCGTGGTTCCTGCTGGACCTCAGCCCGTCGGTGGACTTCGGGACGCTCGACTCCGCCCGGGTCAAGCGGACCGTGCTGATCGACTTCGTGACGACCCTGGCCCGGCTGCTGACGCGCCGCGGCAACCGGGTCGGCGCGATCCTGTACGACACGACCAGCCAGCGCACGATCCCCGCCGGCAGCGGGCGGCTGCAGGTGCTCCGCCTGGTCGACGAGCTGATGCGCGAACCGATCCCCACGGCCGGCCCCATGACCGACCTCTCGCCCCTTCTGGAGAAGGCCGGGCAGGCCTTCAAGCGCCGCTCGCTGGTCTTCCTCATCTCCGACTTCATCTGCCAGCCGGGCTGGGAGCGCCCGCTCGACAGCCTGAGCCGGCGCCACGAGGTGGTCGCCGTCCGCCTCCTGGATCCACGCGAGGTGCGCCTGCCCGACATGGGGCCGTTGATCATGGAGGACGCCGAGACCGGCGAGCAGCTCTACGTGGACACCCACGACCGGGGGTTCCGGCGGCGCTTCGAGGCCGCCGCGGCGAGCCGGGAACAGGCCACGGCGCAGGCCTTCAAGCGCGCCGGCGTGGATGCCCTGGCCCTCTCGACCGACGACGACCTGGTGCGGGCCATCGTGCGCATGTCGTCGCTCCGCCGCAGGCGGCGGAGGTAGGCCGTGTCGTTCCTCTGGCCGCAAGCGCTGCTCGTGCTGCTGGCGGTGCCGGTCAGCCTCGTGCTGCTCGCCGCCGTGGACCGCCGACGGCGCCGCGCCGCCGTGGCCGGCCTCGCCCTGCCCGCGGTCCGACGGCCGCAGCGGATCCGCGGCCGCCTGCCGGGGGCGATCATGCTGCTGGGCTTCGTCGCCCTGGGGGTCGCCCTGGCGCGGCCGCAGGCGACCGTGGCTGTGCCCGTCGAGCAGGGCACCGTGGTCCTGGCCTTCGACATCTCGGCCAGCATGGCGGCCACCGATCTCACGCCGACCCGCATGGCGGCGGCCAAGGCGGCCGCCAAGGCCTTCGTGCAGGCCGAGCCGGAGAACGTGGCCATCGGGGTCGTCGCCTTCAGCGACGCCGGCATCACCACCCAGTCTCCGACCAAGGACCAGGCGACGGTACTCGCGGCCATCGACCGCCTGGCGCCCCAGAAGGGGACCTCGATCGGCCTGGGCATCGCCGCGGCGCTCAAGGCCGTCAGCGCAGCGCAGAACCCGCCGCCCATCGACTACTACAGCAACGAATCCCCCGCCCCGACTGCCTCCCCCGCCCCGGTGCCGCCGGGCAGCGACACGTCGGCCCTCATCGTGCTGCTGACCGACGGCGAGAACAACGAGGCGCCAGACCCGCAGACGGCCGCCCAGTCAGCGGCCGATCGCGGCGTGCGCATCGACACGGTCGGCATCGGCACGGCGGCGGGCGCGGACGTCAAGCTCGACGGCGTCACCGAGCACACGGCCCTTGACGAGGTGACCCTCCAGCAGGTGGCGCAGGTGACTGGCGGCACGTACTTCACGGCCGCCGACGCGGCCACTCTGTCGTCCGTCTACGCCGGCCTCCATCCGGCGATCGCGGTCCAGCCGCAGCCGCTGGAGATCACCGCCCTCGTCGCGGGGCTCGGCCTGCTGTGCCTCATGGTCGGCGGCGCCGCGTCGCTGGTGTGGCTGGGGCGGCTCCCCTGATGGACCTCCTGTGGTCGGGCGCGCTGGGCCTGCTGCTGCTCCTGCCGCTGCTGGCCCTCGTCTACGTCTGGGCCTTGCGACGGCGCCGTCCGGCGGCCGTGCGCTACTCGAGCCTCTCGCTCGTGCGCGAGGCCCTGCCCCGCACCTCGCGCCTCCGGCGGCACCTGCCGTTCGCCGTCTTCCTGGCGGCGGTCGCCAGCCTGGTCGTGGCCCTGGCGCGTCCGGCCGCCATCGTGGCCGTGCCGACCAACCAGACGACCGTGATGCTGGCCATCGACGTGTCCGGGAGCATGTGCTCCACCGACGTCCCCCCCTACCGCCTGGGGGCGGCCGAGGCCGCCGCCGCGCGCTTCGTGGCCGAGCAGAGCGCCACGACCCAGATCGGGATCGTGGCCTTCAGCGGGTTCGCCGAGGTGGTCCAGACCCCGACCAATGACCGCACGCTGCTCGACCAGGCGCTGCAGAGCCTGCTGACCGGGCGGCGCACCGCCATCGGCAGCGGCATCCTGACCTCGATCGATGCCATCGCCCAGATCGACCCGAGCGTCGCGCCCAGCCAGACCGACTCGAGCACGGCCCCGCCGCCTCAGCCGGTCGCCCCGGGTGCCTACGCGCCCGACATCATCGTGGTGCTCACGGACGGCGTGAGCAACACCGGTCCGGCGCCAGTCGACGCGGCGCAGCAGGCCGCCGACCGGGGCGTGCGGGTCTACACGATCGGCTTCGGCACGCCCGACGGCGGGCCGCTCTCACCGGAGTGCGCCACCCAGTTCCTGGGCCGTGAGCCCGGCGCCGGGGGCTTCGGCGGGTTCGGCGGCGGGTTCGGCGGTGGCGCGGGAGGCACGGGCTTCCGGCGGGGCATCGACGATCAAGCCCTCATGCAGGTCGCCTCGATCACCGGCGGCAAGTACTACCCAGCAGAGAGCGCCGAGCAGCTCGAGAGCGTCTTCGCCAGCCTGCCCACCTCACTCATCACGAAACATGAGGCGGTGGAGGTGACGGTGGGCTTCGTGATCGCCGGCACGGTCCTCGCGGCGTTCGCGGTCGCGCTCGGCAGGGCGTGGCGACCGTTGCCCTAACGTCGGCCGCGCGCCCCGCCTGACGGGGCGCGCGGACTGCGTCGATCAGGCCGGTGTGGGGGCCGGTGCCGGCATCCCCGTGGTCGGCTCCTCTCCAGCAGGCCCGGTGGGGCCGAAGCGCCACGGGCGGAACCAGCGCTGCGGGTACCAGCGGCCCTCGACGCGTGCCTGGATGCCCAGCAGCTGCCGGCGCACCATCACGAAGACGCCCAGCCCCATGAAGCCGCCGAGCACCTCGGCGACCTGGCCGGTCATCGGCGTGGCGATGCGGAAGCGCTCGATCAGCCTCGTGTGGCCGCCGTCGAGGGGCTCCAGGAAGAACGTCCAGGTCGTTCGGAACTGGCCGGGGACCATGGCCCCCAGGGCCGCGCCGGTCGCCTTCAGGTTGACCGAGGCCGGCTCGGCAGACTTGGCGGCCTGCTGGTTGACGAGCTCATCGTCCAGGTAGAGCACCAGGGCGCGCTCCGGCTCCAGCTCCTTGACCAGGAACCCGCCGCCCGGATGGGTCGGCATCAGGTCACCCACGGCCAGCGCCTGGAGCTCCGGCACGAGTTCATGCGCGCTGGGGTGGTCCATGTCGATGGCGTCGTAGCTGTACCAGCCGGCCCGTCCGTAGCCCATCTGGAGCAGCCACGGCCACACGACTGCCGGCGGCGCGGCGATCTCGATACCGCGCGTGTCGCTGGCCGTGGGCTCGGCGATCAGGTCGTCGCCGGGGAGTGCCCTGGCCGTCTCCAGGGGGTCGACGCCCCACGTGCGCGCCGCGCGGCGCGTGCCCATGACCGCGATCGTGGCCGACGCGGCGACCACGCCGAGGCCGCCGACGATGATCCTTCGAAGCATGGCAGTACCTCCTGCCTGCAGCCTCGCCGGTCGACTCGCCCGCCGCAAGGGCCGATCGTCATCAAGGGACGGCGCGTCCGGCCGGCGCGGGCGACGAGGCGCTACGATGCGCGCACTCCCGCGGCCCCCCGACGCGCCCCTGCCTGACCGGAGGTGTGGTGGTCCGACTCATCGTGGCGCTCATCGCCAACGCCGCTGCGTTCGTGGTGACCGTCCGAGCCCTGCCCGGCCTGCAGTTCGCCGCCGGCCAGCCCAGGGGCCGCGTCATCGAGGCGAGCATCGCCTTTGCCGTCCTGGGCCTCATCGGCCCGTGGCTCGTCGCGCGGGTGCTGCCCGCCCGGCCACGCGCCTGGCGCCTCGTGGCGGTCGCCGTGGTCGCGGTGATGGCCAGTGCGGTCTGGCTGGCCGGTTTCGCCCTCGTCGGCAACGCCATCGGCATCGGCTTCCGGGTCGGCGAACTGCCAGCCGGCGTGACGGTCGGGACGGTCGGCTGGGTCGCCGTAGGAGCGTTGGGCCTGGCCGTGGGACCGGTGGCGACCGAGCTCCTTGATCCGCTGCTGGCGCGGGCCCCATCGGTGGCCCGGGCGGTCCGCCAGCCGGGAGCCCCGATCCTGCTGATCTTCCTGCTCTCGGGCGGAGCCGGCCTGGTCTACGAGGTCGTCTGGGCGCGGCAGCTGGTCCTGGTCTTCGGTAACACGACCCAGGCCGTCTCGGCCATCCTGACCGGCTACTTCGGCGGCCTGGCTCTGGGCAGTTTCGGCGGGGGCCGCATCGCCGACCGGATACGTCGTCCGCTGCGCCTGTACGGGGTGCTGGAGCTGCTCCTCGTCGTGATCGTGCTGCTTACCCCGCTCCTGTTCCGGAGCCTGGACGACCTGTACCGTCCGCTGTTCGCCAGCGTCTCCGGGTCGCCGACGATCCTCCAGCTGGTGCGGTACGGCCTGGCCCTGCTGGCCCTCGCCCCGGCCACGGTCCTCATGGGCGCGACGCTGCCGACGCTGGCGCGGTACCTCGCCCGCCGTCGGTCGGAGCTGGGCTCGTCGTTCGGCCGGCTCTACGCCGCCAACACCGTCGGCGCCATCGGCGGCACGCTCGTGGCGGGGCTGGTGCTCATCGAACTGCTGGGCCTCACGGCGACACTCGTGGTCGGGGCCATCGGCTCGGCCACCGCGGGCCTGAGCGCCCTGGCCATCGATCGACGCGACACGTCGCCCGTCGTGGCGCAGCCGCCGGCGGTCGTCGCGTCACCCATGGCAGGCCGCATGGACGCCGGCCCGGTCCAGGGCGACCGGGCCATCGCGCTGGCCGTGGCCTTCGTGTCGGGGCTCACGTCGCTGGGCTACCAGCTGCTGTGGACGCGCACCCTGGCCTCGGGGTCGGGCAACACGACGTACGTCTTCACCCTGATCCTGGCCACCTTCCTGTTCGGCATCGCGGTCGGCGCGGCCATCATCACCCGCCGGGCGCACCGCCTGGGAGGCGTGGTGGGGGCGCTGGGCGTCGTCCAGGTGGGCATCAGCGCCATCGTCCTGGCGGGCCTGGTCGTCCTGAGCGGCCACACGGCGGCACTGCCCTTCATCGTCCGGGTCGTGATCGTGGTCCTGCCCGCCACGCTCGTGCTGGGCCTGACGCTGCCGCTCGCGTCGCGCCTCGTGGCCGGCACCGTCGGCGACGGGGCGGAGGGCGGTCTGGGCCGGGACGCCGGGCTCCTGCTGGCGTCCAACACGATCGGCGCGATCGGGGGCACGTTCGTCGTGCCGTTCTTCCTGATCCCGGTCATCGGGTCGCTGGCCTCGCTCGTCCTGCTGGCCCTCATCAACGCCGCGTTCGGCGTCTGGCTCCTGGCGCGCGGGCACGACCTCCCGATGGCATGGCGGCGCCGCGCGACCGTGGCCGGCGTGGCGGTCCTGGCAGTCGCCGTGGTGGTGATGGGCTGGCCCAGCGACCCGCTGCTGATGGACCCTGGCGCGACGCACCTGGCCTCCACCTCACGCCTCCTGGCGAGCACCGAGGACGAGATCGCCGCGGTCCAGGCCGGCGGCGTCCCCGGCAGCCCGCAGTTGCTGGTCGGCGGCACGGGCATGACCAAGCTGAGCGTCGACACCAAACTGATGGCCTACCTGCCGCTGATGGCCCGCCCCACCGCGAGCAGCATGCTCGTGATCGCCTTCGGCATGGGATCGGCCTATCGGTCGGGCCTCATCGCCGGGCTCAAGGTGGAGGGTGTCGAACTGGTGCCGTCGGTGCCCGACATGATGCACTGGTTCTACCCCGACGCCCCCGAGGTGCTGGCCAACCCCGACGGGCACATCACGATCACCGACGGGCGCAACTTCGTGCAGCTGAGCGCCCAGCACTACGACCTTATCGTGGTCGATCCGCCGCCGCCGATCGCGAGTTCAGGGACCTCGGTCCTCTACTCGCAGGAGTTCTACGAGGCGTCGGCCGGCCGCCTCACTGACGGCGGCGTGATGATGGAGTGGATGCCCTACGACCAGACGGTCGACGAGTTCCGGGCACACGTGCAAACGTTCCGCAGCGTCTTTCCCAACGTCATGATCGCGCTCGCGCCGCTCAACGGGGGGGTCTACATGCTGGGCTCGACGGGCTCGGTCGCCCTTGAGCCGGCCAACGTGGCACAGGTCCTGGCGGCGCGGCCGGCCATCGTCGACGACCTCATGGCGACGCCCGACAACCCCGTCAAGGATCCGGCCGGCTGGGCCGCCAGGATCGACGGCATGCCCTGGATCAGCGGCGGTCAGGTCGCCGCGTTCGCGGGGAACGCGCCGGTCATCACCGACGACCGGCCGATCACCGAGTACTTCATCCTGCGCTACCTCTTCGCGCCGCCGTCGCCGCGCATGAACCGGCCGGACCTGCTGGCGGCCACGCCGCCAAGCTAGGCCGTGCCCGGGAGCGGTCCCTCGCGCAGGCCCAGGACGTTGCCGTCGGGGTCCTTGAACCAGGCGCCGCGGGCCGGGCCGATCTGGGCCACGCCGTTCACCGTCTTGGGCGTTTCGTACTCCTCGAAAGTGATGCCGCGCCCGCGCAGATCGCGCATGACCGCGTCCATGTCAGTGACCTCGAAGTGGGCCACCGTCTGCCCCACGTTCGGCTGACCTCGGCGCACCGAGATCTGGCTGCCGGCCACGCCGAAGCGGATCGCGAACGGAGTGGTGTCCAGCACCGCGAGGCCGAGCCGCGTGGCGTAGAACTCCCGGGCGACGTCGAGGTCGCTGACCGCTACCGTGGTCACGAGCATGATGGTGTCGATCATCCCCAGCCCTCCAGCTCGCTGCGACGGGCCGGATCCGTGGCCCCGCGGGCATGGTATCCGTCACGCCGCGACGCGGCGACTCCGGCCATTGAACGTTTCGCCTGCCTGCCCCGTCAGGTGGTCATGCACGATGCGGAGGCGCACCTGGAACCGGTGATGCGGCGGGTCGGTCGCGAGGATGACCGGGCCCGCGCGGCCGCGTTCGCCGACCTCGTCGGCGGCCCGGCGCTCGATCGCGCCTACCACTACGCCGCGCTGATGCTGGGCGACCGCGAGGCGGCCGAGGATGCGACCCACGACGCGGCCCTGACCGCCTGGCGGCGCTTCGGCGAGCTGCGTGACCCCGCCCGGTTCGAGGCCTGGTTCGGCCGCATCCTGGTGAACGTGTGCCGGGACCGGCGCCGGAGGCAGCGGCGGCAGGCACCGGGCATCGACGCCCAGACGGCCCTCATCGACCGAGCGCACCCCGGGCCCGACCTCGCCGACGACATCGGCCGGCGGGATGCGCTGACCCGGGCCATCCGGGGCCTGAGCCACGACCAGTGCGAAGTCATCGTCCTGCGCTTCTACCTGGACCTGACGGTCGACCAGATCGCGGCCCGCACGGGCGCCCGCGCCGGCACGGTCAAGTCGCGCCTTCACTACGCCCTGCAGGCGCTGCACGCGGCGATCGACGCCGAGGCAGCCGGAGGACCACCGAGATGACCGACGATGACCGCTTCGAAGACGACGTGCGCGATGTGCTCCGCGACCTCGCCCGCGATCCGGTGCCACCGTCACTCGTGGCGCGCGTGACCGGCATCCCCGACCGCTCGCCGGGCCCGGTCTCGCCCCGCTTCAGCCTGGCGGGTCCCCGCCTGCAGTGGTCGACCGCGCTGGTGGCACTGGTCGTCCTCGCCCTGGTCGCCGGCGCGTTCGTGCTCCGCGGTACCGGACCGGCCGCGGGGCCCAGCCCCTCCCCGACCGGCCTGTCGGGGATCGTGCTCCCGAGCCCGACCCCACCCCTGACCGTGCCCCCCTCGGTCGTGGCACCCACGACCTCGCCGACGCTCACCGCGCCTCCGACCGCGGCGCCCGGCGTGGCCGTCCCGGCCGACTTCCAGCCACGTTCGGTGACCTTCGCCTCGCCCACGGAGGGCTGGGT
>Ga0187779_10002062_pt1 | contig 12439 bp, 13 predicted proteins | sample 1015_Q2_SP10_10__FD_132435 | JGI IMG/M metagenome (GOLD analysis project Ga0187779, IMG submission 132435) | Tropical peat soil microbial communities from peatlands in Department of Meta, Colombia - 1015_Q2_SP10_10_MG | ecosystem: Environmental > Terrestrial > Soil > Wetlands > Peat | place... | reverse complement strand
GGTCAGCGTCGAGGCGGAGAAGGTCAGGTAGCTGGAGACGTTCTCGAGCAGGATCTGCCGGCCGAGCACGTCCTGGACGGCGCTGACGCGCTCCACCACGTGGCCGAGCGACTCCTCGGTGAAGGGGAGCGGGAGCAGGTCGTGCAGGTAGCGGCCCCTGTGCGTCCCCCAGCAGAGGTGGTCCGACACCCAGGCCGGCTCCACCCAGCCGGCCAGCTCGCGCAGGCGGCGCAGGTGCTCCCGGTCGAGCGGATCCGGCCCCCCGATGGAGAGGGAGACGCCGTGGAGCACCACCGGAAGCTCGCCGCGGACCTTCTCCAGCACCGCCCGCGGACGCCCCCCGGGCGCGAAGAAGTTCTCGCTGATCGCCTCCACCCAGTCCACCCCGACGCCGCCGGCCAGGAAGGCCTCGAAGTGCTGCGTCCGGAGCCCGATGCCGTGTCCGAGCGAGGGAAGGGAGAGGGCCATTCGAAAAAAGCCCGGGGCCGCCGGGCGGCCCACTCGGGAGGAGCGAGCCGCCCGGCGTCCCGGGCAAGACCTGGAGACCTGGTCGCTACTTCTTGGAGGCGGTGACCACCTTGCCGCCCTTGTCCGTGCAGTCCTTCTCGGTCTTGGTGTAGCTCCAGCCAGTTCCCTTGCAGCTGTTCTTGCCCGCGCACCCGTGGCCCGCACCGGCGCAGGAGCCCGTGCCCTTGCACGAGTTGACGCCGGAACACTTGATGCCCTTGTCCGCGGCCGGAGCCGGCTTGTCGGCCTGCGCGAAGGCGCCGGCGGCAAACAACGACGCGACGGCCGAGGCGACGACCGCTCCCTTCAGGGTCTTCTTCATGGCTTCGTTCTTCTCCTTGTGACGGTGAACGGACCCCCCTCCCAAAGGGGGCCCGACGTTTTACCTCCCGGGCGGTCGGGTGGCGACCCCCCCGGGAGCGTCCGGGTGATACGGACCGCGGCCCCGGTCGGTTTCTCCGGGGGGTAGTCTCCGGGCCCCGATGGCGCCCACCCGCTGGCTCTTCCCCGACGCCGTCCTCTGGGACGGCGCCCTCCTGGAATCCGTCGCGGTGGAGGTCTCGCCCGCCGGGGAGCTCCTCTCCGCCGGCAAGCCTCCGCCCGGGGCTCCGGTGGAGCGGCTCCCGCGCCGCCTGCTCCTGCCCGGGCTGGTCGACGTCCACAGCCACGCCTTCCAGCGCACCCTGCGCGGGCGCACCCAGGCCCGCTCGCCCGACGTCGAGGTGGACGACTTCTGGACCTGGCGCGAGGTCATGTACCAGGCCGCGCTCCAGCTCGACCCGGAGGGCGTCTACCTGGCCTCCCGGCAGTGTTTCCTGGAGATGGCGCTCGCCGGCGTCACCGCCGTGGGCGAGTTCCACTACCTCCACCACCAGCCCGACGGGCGCCCTTACGCCGACCCCCTCGAGCTCGGACTTCAAGTGATCCGTGCCGCGCGCGAGGTCGGGCTGCGCATCGTCCTCCTCCGCGCCGGCTACCACCGTCCCGGCTACCGCGCCCCGGAGAACCCGCGCCAGCGCCGGTTCTACGACGCGACGCCCGAGGCCTGGCTCCGGGCCGCGGCCGACCTCCGGACCCGCACCGCGGCCGACCCGCTGGTCACCGTGGGCCTGGCGCCCCACAGCGTCCGCGCCGTCAGCCGCCCCTGGCTCGAGGAGGCGGCGCGCGCCCGGGCCTGGCTCGTCCACATGCACGTCGCCGAGCAGCCGGAGGAGGTGGTCGTCTGCCAGGCGGAGTACGACCGCCGGCCGGTGGAGCTCCTCGCCGAGCTGGGGCTCATCACGCCGGCCTTCACCGCCGTCCACGCCGTGCACACCCTCCCCCACGAGCGGGAGCTCCTGCGCGGCGCCTCGGTCTGCGCCTGCCCGACCACCGAGCGCGACCTCGGCGACGGCATCCTCGCCGCCGACGGGATGCTCCGCGCCGGCGCCCGCCTGTGCATCGGCACCGACAGCCAGACGACGCTCGACCTCTTCGACGAGCTCCGGGCCATGGAGGGGAGCCTCCGGCTGACCCGCGGACGCCGGGCGGTGCTCGATGCCCCGGAAGGGCCGGACGGCCTCGGGCGGCTCCTCCTCTCCTTCGCCTCGGAGAACGGCGCCCGTGCCCTCGGCCTCGGCTCGGGCGCGCTCCGGCCCGGGGCGCCGGCCGACCTGGTCACCGTCGACCTCGACCACCCCAGCCTGGCGGGCGCGCCGCGCGAGGCGCTGGTGGCCTCGGTGGTGTTCGGCGCTCCGGCCGCGGCCATCCGCGACGTGGCCGTGCAGGGCCGCTGGGTGGTGCGCGACGGCCGGCACCCGCTGGCGGAAGCGAGCGGCCAGGCGTATGCCGAGCTCTGTCGGAGGGTGTTCGGCCGGTGAGCGACGTCTCGCAACAGCTCGAGGAGACCCTGCGAGCCCTGGTGTCCTTCGACACCACCAGCCGCCTCACCAACCGGCCGATCATCGACTGGCTCGAGCCCCGCCTCCGCGCCCTGGGCTTCGGCACCGAGCGCCACGCCTACCGGGACGACGCCGGGGTGGAGAAGCTCAACCTGCTCGCCTCGGTCCCCGGCTCCACCACGCCCGAGCTGGTCCTCGTCGGTCACACGGACTGCGTGCCCTACGACACCGCCTGGGGCGAGGCGCTCCGGCTCACCGCCCGCGAGGGAAAGCTCTACGGGCGCGGCGCCTGCGACACCAAGGCCTTCATCGCCTGCGCCCTGGTCGCCGCCGAGCGGACCTCGGCCGCGCGCCTCCCCCGGCCGGCGGGGCTCGTCTTCACCGCCGACGAGGAGGTGGGGTGCCTGGGGGCGAAGATGCTCGTCGAGGCCGGCAAGGGCTGCGCCCGGCGGGCCATCGTCGGGGAGCCCACCTCGCTCGCCCCCGTCCGGGCCAACAAGGGCTACTGCCTCGGGGAGGTGGAGGTCACCGGCCAGGAGGGGCACAGCGCCTACCCGGACACCGGCGCCTCGGCCATCGTCGGCGCGGCGCACGTCGTCGCGCGCCTCGAGACCTATGCCCGCGGCGAGCTGCGCCAGGACCGCGACCTGGCCTTCGAGCCGCCCTTCGGCACCCTCAACGTCGGCGTCATCCAGGGCGGGCGGGCGAAGAACGTCATCCCCGGGAGCTGCACCTTCACCCTGGAGTGGCGGCCCCTGCCGCGCCAGCCGGTGGACCTGGTCCCGCGCGCGGTGGAGCGCATCCTGGCCGAGCTCCGGCGGGAGCACCCCGCCCTGCGCTTCGCCTTCCGCGTCCTCCGCACCGACCGGGGGGTGGAGACCCGGCCCTCCGCCTCGGTGGTCGACTTCCTCGTCCGGGAGACGGGGCGCCCCCCGAGGACGGTCAGCTTCGGGACGGAGGCGCCGCAGATGACCGCCCTCGGCGCCGAGGCGGTGGTCTTCGGCCCGGGCAACATCCAGGTCGCCCACCAGACCGGCGAGTTCGTCCCGGTGGAGGAGCTGGTCGGCTGCGAGGCCATCCTCGAGAAGGCCCTCCGCCACTTCTGCGGATGAGGCCGGCGCGGGCCGGGCTTGACATGCAAGTATTTACTTGCATATCGTCTGTCGTGTGACGGCCCGTGGACAAGGTCTTCAAGGCGCTCGCCGACAGAAGCCGCCGCAAGCTGCTCGACCGGCTCTACGCCGACAACGGCCAGACGCTGGGCCAGCTGTGCGAGCACCTGGACATGACCCGGCAGGCGGTGACCCAGCACCTGGCGGTGCTCGAGGCGGCCGGGCTCCTGACCACCGTCCGGCAGGGGCGGGAGAAGCTCCACTACCTGAACCCGGTGCCGCTCTACGAGGTCTACGACCGCTGGATCCGCAAGTTCGAGCGCCAGCGCCTGGGGGCGCTCCGGGAGCTCAAGAGGAAGCTGGAGGGAGACCGCGATGACTAAGTCCAAGTTCGTCTACGTGACCTACATCCTGGCCACCCCGGAGAAGGTCTTCCGGGCGCTGACCGACCCCGAGTTCACCCGCGCCTACTGGTCGCACGACAACGTCTCGGACTGGAAACCGGGCTCGGCCTGGAAGCACGTCGACGCCGGCGGAAGCCGCACCGTGGACATCCTCGGCGAGGTGGTCGAGAACCGTCCGCCGCGCCGGCTGGTGGTGACCTGGGCCTACCCGGCGGACGAATCCGAGAAGGCGAAGCACAGCCGCGTCACCTTCGACGTCGAGCCGGTGGAGGAGATGGTGCGGCTCACCGTCACCCACGACGAGCTCGACCCGGCCTCGGACATGGCCGGCCGCATCGCCCAGGGCTGGCCGCGCGTGCTCTCCAGCCTCAAGACGCTGCTCGAGACCGGGAAGCCGCTCCGGACCTGGGCGGGGAGGAAGTAGCCCGTGGCCGGCGCGGGCGAGGTGGTGAAGCAGTTCTACGCCGCGGTGGTGCGGAGGGACCTGGCCGCCGCGCGGCGCTTCCTGGCCGACGACATGGTCTTCGTCGGCCTGTTCGAGACCTACCCGAGCGCCGAGGCCTATCTCTCCGCGCTCACCGGGCTCCTCGGCATCACCGTGCGGCTGGAGCCGAAGGTCATCATCGGCGAGGGCGAGAACGCGGCCATCTTCTTCGAGCTGGAGACGAAGGCGCCGGCGGCCGCCACGACGCTGGTCGCCGAGTGGCACCAGGTCCGGGACGGGAAGATTGTCCGCTCCCGGTCCTGCTTCGACGGGCGGCCGTTCGCGGCCATGTTCGGGGCCAGGACGGCCTGAACCCTGGGACACGCGTTGCCCGGCGGCCGCCACCAACCCTAGCGTCCCTCGCCGATGGCGCTGGAGCGCATCGACCAGGGGCTGTGGGCCGCCGCGGCGCCGACCACCTTCCTCGGCCTGCACCTGGGCACGCGGATGACGGTGGTGCGCCTGTCGGGCGGCGGGCTCTTCCTCCACTCCGTCGTGCCGATGACCGGTCCGCTCCGGGCCGAGGTCGAGGCGCTCGGGCCGGTGGCCCACATCGTCCTGCCCGACCTCTACCACCACCTCCACGTCGGCCCCTGGTCGCTGGCCTTCCCCGGGGCCCGCATCCACGCGCCGCCGGGCATGGCCCGGAAGCGGCCGGACCTGCGCATCGACGCCGAGCTGTCCGAGGTTCCGCACCCCGACTGGGCGAGGGACCTCCGCCCCTTCTTCATCGCCGGCTGCCGGCTCCGGGAGACGGTCTTCCTCCACCCGGCCACGCGCACGCTCATTGCCGCCGACCTGGTCGAGAACTTCCACCGCATGGACCACGGCCCGACGCGGCTCTACCTCAAGGCTGCGGGCCTCTACGGCCGGGCCGGCTTCAGCCGCTTTCTCCGGCCGGTCTACGGCGACCGCCCCCGCGCCCGGGCCAGCCTGGAGCGCCTCCTGGCCGAGGACTTCGAGCGCATCGTCCTCTGCCACGGCGAGAACCTCGAGAAGGGCGGCCGGGAGGCCCTCCGGCTCACCTACGCGTGGCTGTGACGCCGCCCGTCTACTGCAGGCTGGCGACGATCAGATTCAGCGTCAGCGCCAGGATGCCGGTGTTGAAGAAGAACGAGAGCAGCGCGTGCCCGAGCGTCGCCCGCCGGAACCGCGTGTCCGTCACCAGCACGTCCGTCGTCCCGAAGGCCATCCCCACGGTGAAGGCGTAGTAGGCGAAGTCGATGTCCGCCGGCGGCCTGTCCCCCGGGAACCGGAGCCCGCCCACCTCCCCGTCCTCCCGGTAGTAGAGGTGCGCGTAGCGCAGCGTGTAGGCCGTGTGGACGGCGAACCAGGCCAGGAGCACGGCCAGGAGCGAGAGCAGGATGAGGAGCGTGCTCCACCGGGGCGCCAGCGTCCGCGCGTAGCGCACCGCCCCGTTGCCGGCGATGAGGCTCATCGTGCTCCCGACGAGCACCACCGCCCACACCGCGTTGCGCCCCGGGTCCACCGCCCCCGCCCGGTGCCTGGTCTGCTCGGCGTTGTAGCGGAGGATGAAGCTCCAGGCGAGGCCGAGCAGCGTCACCAGCGCCGCGTCCCAGGCGGTCACCAGCCGGAAGGCCCACTGGTGGAACGGCGCCACGAGCAGGCCGGCCACCACGCCCACCGCCGCGGCGAGCAGGAGCCGCGCCATGGCCCGGTTGCGCGGGGTGAAGCGGGCCACGGTGCGTGCGGCGACGGTCACGAGCGAGCGCCCCGGAGCCTATCCCAAGCCTAGGGACAGACCAGCCCGAGGACGTCCTCCGGGTCCTCGGGAATCGGGAACCCGCGCCACTCGCGCGAGCGGAGCACCTGGAACAGCAGCGGACCGCGCACCGTGCGCGGCGGGTTCGGCTCGTGGGCGTAGACCGGGTCCTGGTTCGCCTGGGCCAGGGTGATCCACCTCACCCCCAGCTGCTCGTAGAGCGTCAGGAGCCCGTCCGCCATCTTCGCGTCGAAGGCGCCGGCGTGGAGCAGGAGGATGTGGCGGATGTTCCGCCCGAAGAGGCGCCGCGCCGTGTCGTCCGCCCAGCGGAGCTGCGCCTCGGCGGCGTCCAGGTAGGACTGGACCAGGACCTCCACCGCCCTGGTATCTCCCTTCGCCAGGCAGCGGGCGTAGGGGTTGTTCCAGGCCCAGTCCTCGAAGTCGATGGTCACCTCGGCGATGCGGTAGCCGCGCGCGGCGAGCACCCGGCGGATCTGCGCCCGGCCGGCCAGGTCCTGCCCCTGGTGGAGGTACGGGTAGCGGAGCACCTTCCAGACCTGGTCCTGGCCCGGGCCCATCAGCCCGGCCAGGACCGACTCGTTGGCCACCACGTCGGCCATGAAGTCCTCGGCCGGGACCTTGGCCGCGTCCGGATGGGTGTAGGTGTGGTTCCCGAGCGGGTAGCCGGCGGCCTTCCAGGCCTCGAGCGCCGCGGTGTCCTCCGGGTGCCCGAGGAGCCGGCTCCCGATGACGAAGCCGTACACCGCCGGGACGTTGTGCTTCCTGAGGGCGTCGAGGAGCTGGCGGTGGATGTCCACCCGCGAGACGCCGGGGATGTCCTGCCCGTGGCGCGGCAGGTCGTCCACCGTCACCGCCACCTCGATGCTCGTCGAGGGGGTGTAGGGCGGCGGGGACTTGCAGCCCGGGGCCGCCGCGAGCGCGAGAGGGGCCAGGACGGCGCTGAGCAGGCGGCGAGCGTTCAGGAACCCAACGCTGCCGGCGGCGTCGGTCGCCCGTCAAGCCGGTTCCGGGCGCCACCCTCTCAGCGCATCTCGACCCGGGTCCCGTCGCGGAGCGTCTCGCCTGGATAGAGGACGACCTTCTCGCCGGCGGTCAGGCCGGAGAGCACCTCGGCATCCGAGTCGTTCCTCCGCCCGAGCTTCACCGGCCGGAGCCGCGCCCGCCCGTCCTCGACGACGAACACCGCCCACCCCTGGCCCTGGCGAAAGGCCGCCGCCACCGGGGCGAGCAGCGCGTCGGCCACGTCGACGGTGACGACGCGCACCTGCACCCGGTACCCGTCCCCGAGCCCGGAGCGCTGGGCCGGCTCGTCGGTCAGGTCGGCGATGACGTTCACCCGCTGCTCCTCGACGCCCAGGGCGGAGACCTTGGTGAAGGCGCTCGGCTCCACGCGGCGCACGCGGGCATGGAGCGGATGGTCCCCGCCCCAGCGCTCGATGAGCACCTCGGCCCCCGGGCGCACGGCCACCGCGTCGGTGGTCAGGAGGTCGGCCACCACCTCGAGCGCATCCATGTCCCCGAGCTCGAAGAGCGGCGTCCCGGGCTGCACCACGCCCTCGCTCTCTTGCAGGACGCGCAGGACGACGCCCCGCACCGGCGCGGTCACCGTCCACGCCTCGTCCCCCGACGGCGTACCACCCCGCGTCTGGAGGAGCGCCGCCCGCGCCACCTCCAGGTCGTGACGGGCCACGTCCACCGCCCGCGCGGCGACGTCCACCTCGCGGGCGCGGGTCGCCCGGTCGAACTGGGCCCGGTCGAGCGCCTCCTGGGCGATGCTCCCCGCCTTGGCGAGATTCTGCGCCCGGGCGGCCTCGCGCTCGGACAGCTCGAGCGAGCTCCGGGCCCGGGCGAGCGCCGCGTCCGCCTGCCGGACCGCGTCCGTCGCCGCCTTGACCCTGGCCTCCACCTGCCCGCGCGTCCGGGCGTCGAGCAGGGGCGGCGCCACCGGGACCAGCCGCGCCAGCACCGCTCCGGTCTCCACCGCGTCGCCGGCCTTGAGCTCGGGCCGCATCAGCGTGCCGGCCAGCGGCGAGGAGACCACGTGGCGCTCCTGGACGCGCACCTTGCCGTCCTCGTCCACGGTGACGCGCAGGGGCCCGCGGTGCACCTCGCCCAGGTCCACCGGCTGGGGCCTCGGGCGCACGGCCAGGAACACCACCGCCGCGGCGCCGAGGATGCCGACCGGGATGGCGATGCGCGAGAGCTTCATCGTTCCCTCACTCCCGTGTCTTGAGGACGGCGATGAGGTCGAGCCGGTCGAGCCGCCGCCGGACGACGAGACCGCTCAGGATGCCGGCGAAGAAGATCATCCCGATGGCGGTGAGGAAGCTGGAGGCGGAGAGGACCACCGGCATGCGCATCATCTCGTTGCCGAAGACGGGGATGATCGCCTCCGCCACCCCCCAGCCGATGAGGCAGCCGAGCGGCGCCCCGGCGACCATGACCAGGGCCAGCTCGCCGAAGAGGATGCGGCCGATCTCCGTGCGGGTGAACCCGATGACCCGGAGGGTGGCCAGCTCGCGGGCCCGCTCGGCCAGCGCGATGCGCGCGTCGTTGTAGACGATGGCCATGGCCAGCGAGCCGGCGAAGAGGAAGAGCAGGGAGAGGTTGGTGAGCATCGACTGGCGCACCAGGTCCCGGAAGTTCCGGAGCACCGTCTGGGCCATGGCCGCGCCGGTGGTCCGGGGGAGGCCCTTCAGCGTCTGGAAGAGCGCCTCGGCGCGCGCCGGATCGACGCGCAGGTAGGCCACGTCCACGGCGCTGGCCTCGCCCAGGAGCCGTCCGAGCGCGTCCGAGTCCAGGTAAGCGCCGTAGCCGAGGTGCTCGGCCACCACCGCGGTCACCTCCAGCTCCAGCCGGCGCCGGTCCCCCACCAGCACCTCCACCTGGACCCGGTCCCCGGGCCGGACGCCGAGCCTGTCCGCCAGCGCGGCGGAGAGGAGGAGCCCCCGGTCCGGCGCGTCCACCGGGCGCAGGCGCTGGTCGAGCACCCGGCGGAGCTCGCCGTCCCGGACGAGCCCGGTGAGCGATGCCTCCTCGTGGCGCGGGCCGGAGCGGAGCCGCACCGGCACCGCCCGCACCGCCTCGGCCTGGACCACGCCCGGGAGCGCCCGCAGCGCGGAGAGGGCCTCCGGCCGGGAGAGGGTGGTGGTGAAGGTCAGCCCCACGTCCTCGCGCCGGGTCGCCGGGAGCGCCGAGTCGGTGAGGAAGGCGATGCCGCCGAACATGAGGTTCATCACCACCACGATGGACACGGCGAACCCGATGGCCAGCGCGGAGAGCGCGGTGCGCACCGGGCGGCGCTCGACGTTGCGCACCACCAGCTGGCCGGTGGTGTGGAGCAGGTGCCCGAGGCCGAGCCGGTCGAGGAGCGTCTTCCGGTAAACCGGCGGCGACGGCGGCCGCATCGCCTCGGCCGGAGGGAGCAGGGTGGCCTGGCGGACCGAGGTCAGCGCCCCGACCAGCGCCGCGGCCAGGCTCAGGCCCCCGGAGAAGAGGATGAGGTCCGGGTCGACGCGCGAGAGGAAGGCCGGGAAGTGGAAGTAGTGGGAGTACTGGTGGACGAGGAGGCGGAGGTAGAGGGCGCCCAGCGTCACCCCCAGCGCGATGCCCACCAGCACCACGACCACCACCAGCTTCACGTAGTGCAGCCCGATGCGCCCGTTCCCGTAGCCGATGCCCTTGAGCGCGGCGATCTGCTCGCGCTCGGTGGCCACGTGCCGGGAGAGCACGACGTTGAGGAGGAACGCCGCCACCCCGAGGAAGATGGCCGGGAGGATGACGGACATCGTCCCCACCTGGGCGAACTCGTCGGTGACCAGCTTGTGGGACATCTGCCGGTCCCGGCCGAATGCCCCCAGGCTCCCGTAGCGGTCGAGGAGCCGGTCCATCCCGGCGATGACCGGCTCCCAGGACGCGCCGGGGGCGAGCCCCACCACCACGTCGTCGAAGGCGCCGGTCAGGTCGAAGGCCGCGGCCAGGCCCTCGCGCGGAACCCAGCCGACGCCGAAGCGCTCGTTGTCCGGGAAAGAGGCGCCCTCCTGGAGCTGGTAGACGTACTCCGGGCTGAGCGCCACGCCCACCACCCGGAGCGCCTGGTGGCGCCCGTTGACCACCGCCGAGAGCCGGTCGCCGGGGCGAAGGTGGTTCGCGTCGGCGAAGGCCTCGTTGAGGAGCACCTCGTCCAGCCGGCCCGGGGCGGGCCAGCGGCCGCGGCGGAGGTGGAGCCGGTTGAGCCCCGGCTGGCCGGACTCGGGGATGGAGACGAGCCGGAGGGTGGCCGGCTCGCGCAGGCCCGGCACGTCCACGGCCACGTCCTCCACCACCCGGGTCTCGAGCTGCGCCACCCCGGGGAGCTCCCGCAGCGCCGCGGCCACCGCCTCCGGGGCCCGCTTGAGGCGGGCGAAGACGTGGGCGAAGCGGTAGCGCTCGTAGTACTCGTCGCGCGACGTCCGCAGCGTCCGGATGGTGGCCACCGAGCCGATGAGGACGCCGACGCCGCAGGCCACCACCACGGCGATGGAGGCCCCCTGCGCCTTCATCCCCCACAGGTCACGGAGGAGCTTCCTGTCCAGGGCGCTCACCACGACAGGTCCTCCACCCGGGCCCGCGTCGCGTTCTCCACCACGCTCGCCACCCGGCCGTCGGCGAAGCGCAGCACCCGGTCGGCCATCGCCGCCACCGCCGCGTTGTGGGTGATGACCGCCGTCGTCGTCCCGAGCTCGACGTTGACCCGGGCGATGGCGCCGAGGACCACCTTGCCCGTCTCCTGGTCCAGGGCGCCGGTGGGCTCGTCGCAGAGCAGGACGTCGGGCTGCTTGGCCACGGCGCGGGCGATGGCCACCCGCTGCTGCTCGCCGCCCGAGAGCTGCGAGGGGAAGTGGTCCAGCCGCTCGCCCAGGCCGACCAGGCCGAGCGCCTTCTCCGGCGTCATGGGATGCGGGGAGATCTCCGTCACCAGCGCCACGTTCTCGCGCGCGGTGAGGCTGGGGAGCACGTTGTAGAACTGGAAGACGAAGCCCACGTGGTCGCGGCGGTAGCGGGTCAGCGCGCGCTCGCTCATCCTCGACAGGTCCTCGCCGCGGTAGAGCACCTGGCCCGCCGTCGGATGGTCGAGCCCGCCGAGGATGTTGAGCAGGGTGGACTTGCCGCTGCCCGACGGCCCGAGGAGGACCACCAGCTCGCCGGCGTGCAGGACCAGGTCCACGCCCCGGAGCGCCTGCACCTGGACCTCGCCCATCTGGTAGGTCTTCACCAGGCCACGGGCCTCGAGGACGACGGTGGGAGGCACGGGTGGCATCCCGGGGTGGCCAAGGCACGTTCCGGGCCCGCGCCTCCCCGGGCGCTGGTGCCGGCGGCGCGCGCATCTTGCACCCGCTCCGGCGAGCCCCGCAGCGTTTGCGCGCGGCAGCCGGGCAGGTCTAAGCACCCGCTCGACCGTGGACGAGACGCCCTGGGGCACCGGCAGCCGCACCGAGGACGAGCGGCGGTTCCTGAGCGGCCCGCAGCCCCGCGGGCTCGAGCTCCGGCGGGCCTGGGCCGTCTTCCGGGAGCTCCTGCGCGGCTTCCGGGCGCTCCACTTCGCCGGGCCCTGCGTCACCGTCTTCGGCTCGGCGCGCTTCCCGGAGACCCATCCCTCGTACGCCATGGCCCGGGAGCTGGGCTCGCTCCTGGCCCGGGCCGGCTTCACGGTGATGACCGGCGGGGGCCCGGGCATCATGGAGGCGGCCAACCGCGGGGCGAGGGAGGCCGGCGGGCGCTCGCTCGGCTGCAACATCGAGCTCCCGCTCGAGCAGAGGCCGAACCCCTACCTCGACCGGATGGTGGAGTTCCGCCACTTCTTCGTCCGCAAGGTGATGCTGGTGAAGTACTCCTACGCCTTCATCGCCATGCCCGGCGGCTACGGGACGCTGGACGAGCTGTTCGAGGTCTCGGTCCTCATCCAGACCGGGAAGATCAAGGACTTCCCGGTGGTGCTGCTCGGCGCGAACTTCTGGCGGCCGCTCGTCGACCAGCTCGGCCGGACGCTGCTCGGCTACCGGACCATCGACGAGGGTGACCTCGACCACCTCCGCGTCACCGACTCGGCCGCCGAGGCGGTGGACCACATCCGCTCGCGTGCGCTGGCGCAGTTCGGCCTCACCGAGGGCCCGCGCATGAAGCGCCGCTGGTTCTTCGGCGAGCGCTGAGGCGCTACCAGGTCAGGCCGGCCACCCAGGAGAGGATGTCCAGGGTGGAGACCCAGCCCACCACCGTCCGCTGCGGCGAGAGGACGGGAAGCCCGTGCACCCGGTTGACGGCCATCACCT
>Ga0187779_10002061_pt1 | contig 12441 bp, 12 predicted proteins | sample 1015_Q2_SP10_10__FD_132435 | JGI IMG/M metagenome (GOLD analysis project Ga0187779, IMG submission 132435) | Tropical peat soil microbial communities from peatlands in Department of Meta, Colombia - 1015_Q2_SP10_10_MG | ecosystem: Environmental > Terrestrial > Soil > Wetlands > Peat | place... | reverse complement strand
GGCCACGCTGACCTGGGCCAGCGTGCGCGAATGACCCCCGACGATGTCGGGTGACGTCGGTCGGCCCGCGTGCCTGATAGCTCAGCGGACGGCGGCCCACAGGAAGATGCCACCCAGCACGACCGCGGTTGGGCCGATCGTGTTGCGGATGAATCCCTTCTTGCCGAGGTGCATCGCGACCAGGCTTCCTCTGACAGGGGGCCGTCCTCGAATGATGGCTGCGACCTCGTTGGCCCCACCCCGCCAGTTCGTCATCAGCCCGACCCCCTCACCCAAGAGGAGCGCGCTGATGGCGACCAGAGCCATCCGTGCGGCGAGGTGGTGCGTTGCGCCGAAGAGGAAGGCGCCTCCAATCACCGCAACCCAACAGACGAGGCCGCCGTATGCGAGAGCCTTCGTCTGCCCGGCGTTTCGCCCGTCACCGTGCATCAGAGGACTGTCGCACCAGGCCTCGTAGCACGCAACCGCGGCGTGGGCGAGCGTGCGGGAATGTCCCCAGGCCGCGGTCCGGCTGGTGCGGTGCTTGACCGGTGACGGTCGGCGGGTGCGTTGGAGCTACTAGAGTCTGCGTGGGTCATGGCTGCGACGCCCGAGACTCGCTACGCCGTCAGCAGCGGCTATCACGTCGCGTATCAGGTGGCGGACGGTGCGGATCGCGACATCGTGTACGTGCCGCGCACGACGACACCGATCGATCTTCTCTGGGACGACCCGATCGCCGCGCGCGGTCTGCGACGTCTGATGGGGTGCGGGCGCCTCATCATGTGCGATCTCCGCGGCTGGGGCGCCTCCGACTCGATCGACGCCACGCGATTGCCGGCGATGCAGGCGTGGATGGACGACATCGGCGCGGTCCTGGACGGGGCCGGGAGCGAGCAGGCAACTCTCATCGACACCTCCGAGACGGCGCTGCCGGTGATGCTCTTCGCGGCGACCTACCCGGAACGGACAACCGGGCTCGTGCTCATCAACGCCTTCGCCTGTTTTCTACGTACGCCTGAGACTCCATTTGCGATGCCGGCCGAGTCTGCCAGTCAGCTCGTCGAGCTCTATCTGACGATCGCTGGGACCGGCGCGCTTGTCGACTATCTCGCACCGAGTCGCGCCAGCGAGCCGGCTTTCCGGCGCTGGCTCGCACGCGGTCAGCGCTTGGGTGCAGGTCCTGGCACTGCTGCGGCCATCTACGACGTGTTCATGCACACCGACCTCTCCGGGATTCTCCCGAGCATTCGCGCGCCCACGCTCATCCTGCAGCGAGAGGACGACCCGCACGTGCGCCCAGGCCACGCCCGCTACCTTGCCGAGCGCATCTCCGGCGCTCAGCTGGTCATCCTCCCCGGAGAGGACAATGAGTGGTTCTCCGGCGAGATCGAGCCGCTCTTCGACGAGATCGAGCAATTCGTGACCGGGATTCGCGGAGCTCGCCGCAGCGATCGCGTGCTCGCAACCATCCTCTTCACGGACATCGTCGGCTCCTCGGAGCAGGCGGCGACCCTGGGCGACGCCGCCTGGAAAGGGCTGCTCGAAGCGTATGAAGGGCTTCTGCGCTCGCACATCGAGAGTTTCGGCGGTCGACTCGTCGAAACAGCCGGGGACGGCGCGCTCGCCACCTTCGACGGGCCAGCGCGCGCGATCTACTGCGCCTGCGGGATTAGAGACTCCGTCGCCGCGCTTGGCCTCAGCATCCGGTCAGGTCTGCACACCGGCGAGGTGGAGTTGCGGAGCGAGGGAATCGGCGGCCTCGCCGTGCACATCGGCGCCCGCGTCGCCGCGCTCGCCGGTCCAGACGAGGTCCTCGTCTCAGCGTCGATACCGCCGCTCGTCGTGGGATCCGCAATCCGCTTCACACCGCGCGGCACCCATACGCTGAAAGGCATCCCGGACGCCTGGGACGTGTACGGCGTCGCCGAAGGCGCGTAAGCGGCCACCCGAATGCGCTTCAGCGCCACCAAGGTCGATTGGGCCAGCGTGCGCGGGACGGTTCGGTGGTGGAAAGACGAGAAGGGGTACGGCCGAATCACCGGCGACGACGGTTACATCTACTTCTGCCACTTCTCTGCGCTGCCGATGGAGGGCTATAAGAGCCTGCGCCCGGGGCAGCGCGTCGAGTTCGAGCGCAGGGAACGAATGGCGGCTCATGGACGTGCCGGAGCCGTGGCTGTCCGGCTGCTCGATCCATCCGAGTAAGTCAGGCGACACTGGCGTCGGCTGGGCCAGCGTGCTCTCGCAGGACTCCGCTCGCCGCCCCGTGAGCGCTGCGGTTAGGGTACGGTCTCGGCGGCCGGCGACACGCCGGGCTCCCGCGCCGTGTACAGGTGGATCCCCTCGCGCGCGAGTGCGAGCTGGACCTCCTCGCGGGCCTTGTAGATCCGCCACTTCACGGTGGCGAGCGTCACCTCGAGCGAGTCGGCGATCTCGGTGTACGAGAGACCGACGATGTCGCGCAACAGCAACGCCATCTTCAGGTCGACGCTGAGGTTCTCGACAGCCCGCCAGACGGCGTCGATCGCCTCGACCCGCTCGAACGGGGCGTCGAGCACCTCGAGCTGCGGCGCATCGTCGATGTCGACGACGGCGCGCGGCCGCCGCTCGACGGCCCTGAGCTCGTCGAGCACGCGGTTCTTCGTCACCTGGAAGAGCCACGTCGTGAACTTCGAGCGGAGGGAGAAGCGCGGCAGTCCCTGGAAGACCCGGAGGAAGACCTCCTGCGTCAGGTCCTCGGCAAGCGCGCGGTCGCCCACGATGCGCAGCACGTAGTTGAACACCGGCACCTGATAGGCGTGCACGATGATCGAGAAGGCGCGCTCGTCACCCCGCTGCGCCTTTCGCAGAACGCCGAAGTCAGGCTGAGGCAGGGACAAGAGCCCTCATGGTAGTCGCATCAGCGGTCGGCATCCGTAAGGTTCTCGCCTGTCATCTGTAAGGGTTGTTCGTAGCCGAGCAGGGCGAGCGCGGTCGGGATCAGGTCGGAGAGCTCGCCGGATCTCAGCCTGAGGCCGTTCGCGGTGAGAATCAAGGGGACGAGGTTCGTCGTGTGGGCGGTGTGGGGGCTGACGCCGTCGTCCTCGAGCATCTTCTCGGCGTTGCCGTGGTCGGCGGTGACGAGGCAGACGCCCCCTGCCTGCCGGACGGCCTCGACGACCCGGCCGAGGCAGGCGTCGGTCGTCTCGACCGCCTTGATCACGGCCGGGATCGCGCCCGTATGGCCGACCATGTCGGGGTTCGCGAAGTTGATCACGGCGAACGCGTAGCCCTTGCCGATCTCGTCGACGAAGCGGTCGGTGAGCTCCGGCGCCGACATCTCCGGCTTGTGGTCGTAGCTCGGCACGTCCCGCGGCGAGGGGACGAGGATGCGCGTCTCGCCCGGGAACTCCTCCTCGCGGCCGCCGTTGAAGAAGTACGTGACGTGCGCGTACTTCTCGGTCTCCGCGGTGTGGAGCTGACGGACGCCGTGCTGGGCGAGCACCTCGGCCATGACCATCTCGACGGTCTGCTCGGGAAACGCAACGGGGAACGAGAAGTCCTCCCGGTACTTCGTCATCGTCGTGAGATCGGTTTCGAGCTCGCCGAACTTCGCGCACAGCTGGCGCGCGCGGTCCGGCCGGAAGTTGAAGAAGACGGCGGCGTCGAGGCCCGGCCGGAGTCGTGGCCGGCCGTCCAGCACGACCGGGACGATGAACTCGTCGGTGACACCGGCGTCGTAGCTGGCCTGGACGGCGGCCACCGCGTCGTCCGCGCGCGCGCCTTCGCCGGCGACGATCGCGTCGAGGGCGAGCTGCGTCCGCTCCCAGCGTTTGTCGCGGTCCATCGCGTAGTAGCGCCCCGCGACGGTCGCGATCCGCTCGGCCGGGAGCTCGGCGAGGTCCTTGACCGCGGAGTGCGGCGAGACGTCGCGGCCGTCGGTGAATGCGTGGATCCAGGTGCGCTCCGCCATCCCCTCGCGCTGTGCGAGCTCGAGCAGCGCGCGCAGGTGGTCGATGTGCGAGTGGACGCCGCCGTACGAGACGAGCCCGAGCAGGTGGACGTCTCCCCCGCGCTCGCACGCGCGGCGGTAGGCGGAGACGAGCGCCTCGTTCTCGTACAGGCTCCCGTCCGTGACGGCGCGGTTGACCCGCTGAAAGTCCTGGTCGAGCACCCGCCCCGAGCCGATCGTGAGATGGCCGACCTCGGAGTTGCCCATTTGCCCTGCGGGCAGGCCGACCGCCTCGCCGGAGGCGACGAGCGTCGTGTGCCGGTACTCCGCCCACAGCCGGTCGAAGACCGGCGTGTCCGCGAGGTCGACGGCGTTGCCGGGGCCCGGCGGGGCGCAGCCCCAGCCGTCGAGGATGACGAGCGTCACAAGCGGGAAGGTCTGCATCACGCGGCCGCCGCGGCCGCCTCGCAGATCGCGGCGAACGACTCGACCTGGAGCGAGGCTCCGCCGACGAGGGCGCCGTCGACGTCCGGCTGCACCATCAGCTCGACCGCGTTGTCGGGCTTCACGGAGCCGCCGTAGAGCACCGGCACGTCGAGCAGGCTCTTGATGAAGGCGTGGGCATCCTGCGCCGTCTCGGGCGTCGCGGTGAGCCCGGTGCCGATCGCCCATACGGGCTCGTACGCGACGACGAGGCGCGCATGCGCCTCGAGCACGGACACCTGGCGGCGGAGGACCTCCTCGGTCTCACCCGCCTCGCGCTCGGCGAGCGTCTCGCCGACGCAGGCGATCACGTCGAGGCCGGCCGCGAGGGCCGCAGCCGCGCGGCGGGCGACGCCTTCGTCCGTCTCGCCGAAGTACTGCCGGCGCTCGGAGTGGCCGACGAGCGAGCCGGCGGCGCCGATCCCGAGCAGCATCGGGGCCGAGACCTCGCCCGTATAGGCGCCCTCCCGCTCCCAGTGGACGTTCTGCGCGTACGTCGCCAGGCCGGCCTGCACGCACGCCGCGAGCCCGGTGAAGGGCGGGCAGACGACGACCTCGACGCCGGACACGCTCGCCAGGCGGTCCGCGAGCTCGCGCGGATCCGGCCCCGCGTACATCTTCCAGTTGCCGGCGACGATCACGCCGGTGACCCGACGGCGGACGGGATCGCGGCGACGCCGGGCAGCTCCCTGCCCTCGAGCAGCTCGAGACTCGCGCCGCCGCCGGTCGAGACCCAGGAGATCCGGCCCGCGAGCCCGAGCTCGTTGAGCGCCCGCACGGAGTCGGCGCCGCCGACCACCGAGAAGGCCCGCTCGTTGCCGGCCACCGCCTGGGCGACGGCCTTCGTCCCCTCCGCGAAGCGCGGCCACTCGAACACGCCCATCGGCCCGTTCCAGAAGATCGTCCTCGCCGCGGCGATCATCGCCGCGAAGTGCCCACGCGTCTCCGGCCCGATGTCAAGCCCGAGCCAGCCGTCGGGCAGCCCGTCGAACGGGTAGACGCCCAGCTCGGCGTCCTCCGCGAACTCCGCCGCGCCGACGACGTCGGCGGGGAGCTCCACGGCGAAGTCGAGCGGGTTCTCCTCGCGGATCTGCTCGGCCATCTTGCCGCCGACGAGGACCGCGTCGGCGCGGCCGCCGAGATGCTGGAGCACGCCGAGCTTGTCGTCCACCTTCGCGCCGCCGGAGACGATCACGAAGGGGCGCTCGACCTCGCCGAGGAGCCGGCCGAGCTGCGCCAGCTCCTCCTCCAGCAGCAGGCCGGCGTAGGCGGGAAGCAGCCGTGCGACGGCCTCGGTCGAGGAGTGGGCGCGATGCGCGGAGCCGAAGGCGTCGTCGACGTACACGTCGCAGCCCGCGGCGAGCTCGCGCGCGAAGCCCATGTCGTTCTTCGTCTCGCCCGGGTTGAAGCGCGTGTTCTCGAGCACGCGGACGCGCGGGTCGGGCAGGAGCTCGCGGAGCCGCTCCTCGACGGGACGCATCGTGTACCTCGCGCGGTCCTCCTCCGTCTTCGGCCGGCCGAGGTGCGAGCAGACGCGAACCTCGGCGGCGCCGTTGTCGAGCAGCAGCCGCAGCGTCGGCAGCGACGCGCGGATGCGCGTGTCGTCCGCGACCTTGCCGTCCTGCAGCGGGACGTTGAGGTCGGCGCGGACCAGAACCGTCTTGCCCGCGACGTCGGCGTCGCGGACGGAGCGTGGCAGACGCATCGCTCCTCCTACGCCGCGACCGCGGCGGGCAGCGTCTGGCCGATCTTCGCGATGAGGTCGACCAGCCGGCAGCTGTAGCCCCACTCGTTGTCGTACCAGGAGAACACCTTCACGAGCGGGCCGTTCACCATCGTCAGGCCGCTGTCGAAGATCGAAGAGTACGGCGAGTGGACGATGTCCGTCGAGACGAGCGGCTCGTCCGAGTAGAGCAGGATCCCCTCGAAGTCGCCGGTGTCGGACTTCGACCTGAAGAGCTCGTTGACGGCCTCGACGCTCGTCTCGTTCGCAACCTGCACGGCGAAGTCGACGATCGAGCCGGTGGGCACCGGCGCGCGCATCGACATGCCGTCGACCTTGCCCTTCAGCTCGGGCAGCACGATCCCGATCGCGCGGGCAGCGCCCGTCGAGGTCGGAATGAGGTTGATCGCCGCCGCACGGGCGCGCCGAAGGTCCTTGTGCGGCAGGTCGAGGATCCTCTGGTCGTTCGTGTACGCGTGGATCGTCGTCATGAACCCGCGCTCGATCGTGTAGGCCTCGTGGAGGATCCTCGCAACGGGCGCGATGCAGTTCGTCGTGCACGACGCGTTCGAGATGATGTGGTGCTTCTCCGGGTCGTAGGCGCGGTCGTTGACGCCGAGCACGACGGTGAAGTCGGGGTCGCTCGCGGGAGCCGAGAAGACGACCTTCTTCGCGCCCGCGTCGAGATGCTTCTCGCCGCCTTCGCGCTTGTTGAAGAGCCCGGTCGACTCGAGTGCGACGTCGACGCCGAGCTCGGCCCACGGCAGACCAGCGGGGTCCCGTTCGGACAGGAACTTGATCTCGTGCCCGTCGACGCGGATGAACCCGTCGCCGGCCTCGACGCTCTCCGCGAGGGTGCCGAGCGTGGAATCGTGCTTCAACAGGTGCGCCATGGTCTTCGAGTCGCCGATGTCGTTCGCTGCGACGATCTCGAAGTCGCCTTCCTTCTGAAGCTGTGCCCGCAGGAAGTTGCGCCCGATCCTGCCGAATCCGTTGATGCCGACCCTGATCTTCGCCATGTCCAAGCCTTTCGTCTTCGTCGTTTCGTCTCTGCGTCGAGTCTAGCCAGGGTCCTCTGCGGGGAACTACGCAGGTGGCCGCACACCGGTCGGGTTTTCCACGGAAATACGTGACGAACGGCTGCGGCTCGCCGGCCGCTTCCGCCCTCTGGGCCTGCCGAGGTCGCGGCGGCTTCATACCCTCCGGGGCCGCCGAAGGCGGGCCCGGAGGGGAAGCTCCGAGGACGACCCTCCCCTCCGGTTCAACCACACCCGAGACCGTGGCGGCGGACGGGGTCTGAATCCGTCGCCGGACGAGCGCGGACCCGCCGCGGACGAGTATGACGCCTCGTCTTGCAGCCAGCTAGAGACTTTGTAACTCGTAACTCAGCGGTCCTCCGCGAGCTGCTGCAGGCGCCGCAGGCGCCGGTACGCGGAGGCCTTCGTCGTCGGCGGGCGGCACCGCGCGGCCAGCTCTGCGATCGAGAGCGTCGGATGCCGCAGGCGCAGCGCCGCCAGCTCCCGGAGATCGTCCGGGAGCGCGTCGAGGTGCAGCTTCCCCACCGCCTCGAGCTGCGCATGCGCCGCGCGGCTCGTGCGCACGAGGTTCGCGTGATCCGCGTTCGCGAGCCTGTTCGCGTCACCCCGCGCCGCCGCGAGCACGGAGGTCTCCTCGAGCACGAGCACGACGTCGGCCGCTCCGGCGGCGACGAGCACGTCGGCGATCGCCTCCGTCCCCTTCGCATATGCGACCGCGTGCCGCGCGCGCTCGGCGACGCGTAGCTCGGCCCCGTCGCGAGCGGCGACCGCCGCGAGGAAGCGGGCGCCCTCGACCTCGGCGGTGCGGATCTCGAGGTGCGGGTCGCGCGGGCCGCTGATCGAGCCGGCGCCGAGGAGCGCGCCCCGCAGGTAGGCGCCGCGGCAGCAGCGACGGGCCAGCACTCGCTGGGGCGGGTGCTCGAGCGGGTGGTGGGAGACGTCGAGGACGCCTGCCCTGTGGAGCGTGGCGTACGCGTGCGGCGCCCCTTCGACGTGAAGCTGGTAGCGGGTCGCCCGATCGAAGGCCCGCCGCTGGTACGTGCGGATCTCCGACTCGACCTCGACCGCGCGCAGGAGCGCGAACGCGCGGCGGGCGACGGCCGAGCTCGAGAGGTCGAGATGCACCGCCACGTTCCCGCGCCCGCGCAGGTGGACGCTGCCCGCGACGTGGAAGAGCCCGGACAGCTCCGCGAGCCGGTCGCAGTCGGATTGCGGAGCGATCGCCGCGAGCTCCTGGCGCAGGTCAGCGGAGAGAGGCACCTTCCAGCTCCAGCAGGCGGCGCTTGTACGCGACGCCGAACGAGCCGTACGAGCCGAGGCCGCCGACGGCGACGACGCGGTGGCAGGGGACGAAGAGGCCGAGCCGGTTGCGCGCGCAGAAGCTGCCGGCCGCGCGGGCCGCGCCCGGTGCGCCGGCGAGCGCGGCGAGCTCGCCGTACGTCACGACGTCGCCGCGCGGAACCTCCCGCAGGGCGCGCGCGCACCGCTCGAGGAACGGCGTCTCGTACTCGAGGTCGACGGGGACGTCGGCGAGGGTGACGGCCTCGCCGGCAAAGTACGCCTGGAGGCGGCCGACGAGCTCCGCCGCGAACCCCAGCGCGCCCCCCGCCCGGGCCGGCGCGCCTGCCCGCGGCCAGGGCAGCTCGTGCCAGACCACCCGGCCGTCCTCGAGCCACAGCTCCCCGACGCCCCAGCCTTCCGCCTGGTAGGCGACCTGCGTCACCGCCACGGCATGAATCCTAGAATCCTCGCAATGAGCACCCACGCGATCTTCCGTGCACCGGAGCCGTACAACGAGCCCGTCAAGTCCTACGCCCCCGGCAGCCCCGAGCGCGAGGAGCTGAGCCGGCGGCTGCGCGAGCTCGCGTCGCAGCAGCTCGACCTGCCGCTCGTGATCGGCGGCGAGGAGGTGCGCACCGGGGACACGTTCGAAGCGGTGATGCCGCATCGGCGCGCGCACGTGCTCGCGACGGTGCACAAGGGAGGCGCCGCCGAGGTCGAGCGCGCCGTGGCCGCCGCGGCCACAGCGTGGCAGGACTGGTCGCGCACGCCGTGGGAGGAGCGCGCCGCCGTCATCCTGCGCGCGTCGGAGCTGCTCGCCGGGCCGTGGCGCTCGACGCTGAACGCGGCGACGATGCTCGGCCAGTCGAAGACGGCGCACCAGGCGGAGATCGACTCCGCCTGCGAGCTCATCGACTTCTGGCGCTTCAACGTCCGGTACATGACGCGGATCTACGAGGAGCAGCCGGTGTCGTCGCCGGGCGTCTGGAACCGGCTCGAGTACCGGCCGCTGGAGGGCTTCGTCTTCGCGGTGACGCCGTTCAACTTCACCGCCATCGCGGGCAACCTCCCCACCTCGGTCGCGCTCATGGGCAACACCGTGGTCTGGAAGCCCGCCTCGACGGCGGCGTACGGCGCCTGGTGGCTGATGAAGCTCTACGAGGCGGCGGGGCTGCCGCCCGGCGTCATCAACCTCGTCTACGGCTCGGGCTCGCAGGTCGGCGATCCCGCGCTCGCGAGCCCCGGCCTCGCGGGCATCCACTTCACCGGCTCGACGGACGTCTTCAACGGCATGTGGAAGACGGTGGCGACCAACCTGGACAGCTACCGCAACTACCCCCGCATCGTCGGCGAGACCGGCGGCAAGGACTTCATCGTCGCGCACCCCTCCGCAGACGTGGACGCGCTGGCGACGGCGATCGTGCGCGGCTCGTTCGAGTACCAGGGCCAGAAGTGCTCGGCGGCGTCGCGGATCTTCGCACCGTCGAACCTCTGGCCGGAGCTGCGCGAGCGGCTGGTCGAGCAGGTGCGCGGGCTGCGCATGGGCGACGTCTCCGACTACTCGAACTTCATGGGCGCGGTGATCGACGGCAGCTCGTTCGCGACGCAGAAGGCGGCGATCGACGAGGCGAAGGCGTCCGGCGGCAAGGCGTCGGTGCTCGTCGGCGGCGGCACCGAAGACAGGGACGGCTGGTTCGTCGAGCCGACGGTGATCGAGACGAGCGACCCGGACTTCCGCACGATGCGGGAGGAGCTGTTCGGGCCCGTCGTGACCGCGTTCGTGTACGACCAGCGCCGCTACGGCGAGACGCTCGACCTGATCGACCGCGGCGCGCCCTACGGGCTCACGGGCGCGGTGTTCGCGCGCGATCGGACGGCCGTCGACGCCGCGCGGGAGAAGCTCCGCTACGCGGCGGGCAACTTCTATGTCAACGACAAGCCGACGGGCGCAGTGGTCGGTCAGCAGCCGTTCGGCGGCGCGCGCGCCTCGGGCACGAACGACAAGGCCGGCTCGATGTGGAACCTGATCCGCTGGGTCTCCCCGCGCACGATCAAGGAGACGTTCGTGCCGCCGACCGACTACCGCTACCCGTTCCTCGCGCCGGACGAAGGCGGCGGCTAGGGCTCGGTCGGCTCGTCGCCGCCGGAGGCCACGAGCTCCTCGAAGGCCGCCCAGCAGGCGGCGAACTCCTCGACCTCGGCGATCGTGCGCACGAACAGCTCCTCGTACCAGGCGTGGTCGCGGAGGTCGTCGGCGATCAGATGGAGCGCCATCCCGGGAAGGTAACGGCACGCCGTTAACGTTCCTTGAGCCCCGTGTAAGAGTTGCGCGCGCTACGCACGGCCCGCCTTGTGGAGCTGGGCGTAGATCCGGCGGGCGGTGGCCGCCGGCAGGCCCGGAACGCCCTCGAGCTCGTCCTGGCCTGCGGCGAGCATCTCCTCGACCGAGCCGAAGTGCCGGAGGAGCGCCCGTCGCCGCGCCGGCCCGACGCCGGCCAGCTCGTCGAAGATCGAGGCGAAGCCGCGCGACTCGCGCCGCTGCCGGTGGAAGTCGAGCGCGAAGCGATGCGCCTCGTCCCGGAGCCGCTGCAGGAGCTGGAGGCCCGGGTTGTGGCGCGAGAGCACGATCGGGTCGCTCCGGCCGGGAACGAAGACCTCCTCGATCCGCTTCGCGAGCGCGATCACGGCCACGCGCGGCAGCTCGTAGGCGTGCATCGCCTCCAGCGCAGCCGAGAGCTGGCCCTTGCCGCCGTCGACGACGACGAGGTTCGGCGTCGCCGCGAACGAGGCGTCGTCGGTTGCATGCCTCGCGAACCGGCGCGAGATCACCTCCGCCATCGCGGCGAAGTCGTCCGCGTCGGCGTCCGCCGTCTTGATCCCGAACTTGCGGTAGTCCGACTTCTTCGCGACGGCATCCTGGAAGACGACCATCGAGCCGACCGAGTCCTGGCCCATCGCGTGCGAGATGTCGTAGCACTCGATTCGGATCGGGAGGGACTCGAGGTTGAGCGCCTCGCGGAGCTCCTCGAGGGCCTCGTAGCGGCGGGCCCGCTTCTGCTCCGTCTGCGCCTGCTCGGTGGCGAGCGCGTGCCGCGCGTTCTCGTCGGCGAGGTCGCGGAGCCGCCGCTTCTCGCCGCGCTCGGCCGTGCGCACCTCGACCCGTGATCCACGCCGCTCCGAGAGGAGCTCGGCGAGCGCGGACAGATCGCCGGCGTCGCGCGGGACGACGATCTGCGGCGGCACGTTCGGAGCGTTGCCGTAGTACTCGAGGCAGAACGACTCGAGCACCGTCGTCATGTCCTGGCCGCCGACGTTCTCGAGGTGGAACGAATGCCGGTCGACCATCTTGCCGCCGCGCAGCGGGAAGATCTGGACGACGGCGCGGTCGTCGTCGGAGGCGAAGCCGATCACGTCGGCGGCGCCCCCCGACTGCCGCTCGACCGACTGCCGCTCGACGAGATGCTGCACCGCGAACAGCCGGTTGCGGTAGCGGGCCGCTTCCTCGAATCGCTCCGCGCGGGCCGCGACCTGCATCTTCTGCTCGAGCTCGCGCTGGATCGGCTTCACGGCACCGGAGAGGAACTCGATCACCGCCTCGATGATCGCGCGGTAGTCCTCCTGCGAGACGTAGCCGACGCAGGGAGCCAGGCAGCGGTCGATGTGGTAGTCGAGGCACGGAATCCCCGAGTGCCGCCCCGGCTTCGGCCCCTCGCACGGCCGGTACGGAAAGACGCGGTTGAGCACGTCGAGCGTCTCGCGCACCTTCTTCGCGTTCGCGTACGGGCCGAAGTACCAGACGCCGGGGCGGTGCCGCTCGCGCGTGAACATCACACGCGGGTACTCGTCCTCCATCGTCACCGCGATGTACGGGAACGACTTGTCGTCGCGCAGCCGGACGTTGAACGGGGGGCGGTGGCGCTTCACGAGGTTCTGCTCGAGGTGGAGCGCCTCGACCTCGGTCTGGGTGACTATCGTCTCGATCGTCTCGACCCGGGCCGCCATCT
>Ga0187779_10002060_pt1 | contig 12445 bp, 10 predicted proteins | sample 1015_Q2_SP10_10__FD_132435 | JGI IMG/M metagenome (GOLD analysis project Ga0187779, IMG submission 132435) | Tropical peat soil microbial communities from peatlands in Department of Meta, Colombia - 1015_Q2_SP10_10_MG | ecosystem: Environmental > Terrestrial > Soil > Wetlands > Peat | place... | reverse complement strand
TCATCTCGAGGCGCTCGAGGGCGGCGGTGTATTTCGGGGAGAGGCGGAGCGCCGCTCGCAGCGGTCCGGTGGCCTCTTGGTACCGCCCCAGGGACATCAGCACATCGGCCAAGCCGACGTGCATGAAGGGTGAAGAGGGAGCCAGCCGCACTGCCGCTTCCATTTGCAGCAGTGCTTCTTCTGGTCGTCCCGCGATCTTGAGCCAGGCCCCGTACAGCCGCCGGCCGGAGGCGTGCGCCGGATTGAGCTCGACGCCGCGCCGCATCTCGGCGCCACCAGTCTCGAAGTCGTCTTCCCAGTAGAGCAGCACGGCACCGATGCTGGTGTGGACCTCGCCGACCATGTCGTCGGCCGCGAGGGCCCGGAGACGGAGCTGTTTCGCGAAGCGAATCGCTTCTTCGGACTCGTTGAAGCCGCGGATGGCGAGGACCAGGTGGACGTCCGCGAGGCTCACCAGCGCCAAGGCGTTCTCCGGTTCGAGCGCGAGCGCCTTTTCGAGGTAGACCCGGGCCATTTCCAACTTGTCCTCGGCGCCCTCCCCCCCGTGGATGGCCCGGTTGTAGAAGTCCAGCCCCCGGTCGTACAGCTCCAGCGCCTGGGGGGATCCGCGCCGAAGCGGGGCGGCGGGGGCCGGAGCGGACGCGGGATGCGCCCCCAGGTCTACCGCGCGCAGCCGATCCAAGAGCGCCGTCGCGCTGGGCGGTCGCTCCTCGGCGCGTTTGGCCATCAGTTCAGTGAGCAGGATTGCCAGCAGCTCGGGGACATCCGGCCGGGTGCTCCGGATGTCGGGGACGGGCGCCGTGAGATGCGCGGCGAGGGCCGCGACCGGGCTCCGGGTGATATACGGCGGGTGGCCACCAAGGAGCTCATAGGCCATGCAGCCGAGGCTGTAGAGGTCCGCTCTGCCATCGAGGGCCCCTTCGGCCTCCGCCTGCTCAGGGCTCAGGTAGTCGAGCGTTCCCACGACCATCCCGGTGGCGGTCAGCCGCTTGCCTGTGGGCGGGATCTGCGCGGTGGCGATCCCGAAATCGGAAAGCAGTGCCCGCTGCCGATACCAGAAGACATTCTCCGGCTTGATGTCGCGGTGGATGACCCCCGCGGTGTGCGCATAGGCGAGGGCTTCGGCAAGGTCGGCGATGACCCGTACCACCTCCGCCGCCGGCAGGGGGCCCTGCCGTTCCAGGCGGCTCCTGAGGGTGTCGCCGTCGATGAGCGGCATGACGTAATAAAGGTGGCCGGCCGCCTCCCCCGAGTCGAACAGGGGGACGATGTTCGGATGAACCAGGTTGGCGGTAAGCCGGATCTCCCGGTTGAAGCGCTCCGCACCGAGCGCCTGGGAGAAGGAGGGAGTGAGCAGCTTGATCGCGACGTCGCGATCAAGCTCTCGGTCGTGGGCCTGGAGCACCACTCCCATGCCGCCGCGACCGATCTCCCGCCGGATGGTGAACCGGCGCGAAAGCGCAACCCGCAGCTCGGAAGGTGTGCTGGACTCGGCCATGGTCGGGAGGAAAATACGTCCGGTTGCCGACTCGCGTCAGAAGGCCCGGGAGTAGCGCGAGTGAGGCCCGGGCGCTAATTCTTCCCACCCAGTCGGGCGGCTTCCCCCGAGCCATCATCATGGTCCACCACATCGTCTGTTTCAGGTTCAAGGAAGGAACGACCGCGGAAAAGATCGCGGCCGCTGGCGACGCGCTGATGGACATGCAGCGCATGATCGCCGAGGTCCGCGCCGTGCGGTGGGGTCCCAACCTCGCTCCTAGCGCGGGCGAATACTCGCACGTGCTCACGGTCGAGCTGGATGACATGGGCGCCGTGGAGCGCTACCTCGACCATCCCATTCACAAGCGGATCATCGCCGATCACCTGGCGCCGATCCGGGACGCCCGCCTGGCCATCGATGTCGAGGTCTGAGCCCGCCGGCCCCACCCACTGAACGCCATGCTGCTATCGCTATTGCTCGGCCTGCAGGGGCCCCTCGCGGTCACAGCGGACACCGTCCGCCCTACCCATCGGGCGCTGCACCACGATTTGACCATCGTCTTAGGCGACACCGGGACCCACATCCTCGGCCAGGTGGTGACGACCTGGGTGCTTGCCTCCTCCGATCCCGTGGATGTGCCACTCGATTCCGCGTTCCGGGTGATTCGAGTGCTCACCAATGGCGAAGGAGACACCCGGATGGAGCGGATCACCTTCGCGCTCGATGTGGGGGGCGGCGTCTATATCCCGCATCATCTCAAGGCGGGGGACACCCTCACCACCGCGATCCGCTACCACGGCAGCCCGCACGACGGTCTCATCTTCCACGTAGACTCGACCGGCCGGCGCACGGTCTTCGCCGACAACTGGCCGGACCGCGCCCACCGCTGGTTTCCGGTCGTGGATCATCCCACCAGCAAGGCAACCGTCGACCTGCACATCGAGGCCCCCGGCACGATGACTGTGGTAGCAAACGGGGTGCGGCTCAAGGTGGATACGCTGACCTACGGGCGTCGGGTCTGGCACTTCCGCATGGCCCAGCCGATCACGCCGTATGGCGTCGTCTTCGGGGCGGGGCCGCTGGTGACCACGCCGCTCCCGGACGCAGCGTGCGAGGTAAAGTGCGTCCCGCTCGCGGTGGTTACTTATCCGGAGGATGCCGAGTGGGCGGTGTCGGGGCCGTTCCGTCGGGCGGGCGACATGGTGGACTTCTTCAGCCAGTTCACGGGTCCATTTCCATACGCGCGACTCTCGCATGTCGAGTCGAGCACGATATTCGGCGGCTCCGAGAATCCCACCGCGATCTTCTACGATGAGAAGGCCTATCCCGCTCGCCGCCTCCGGGAACTCACGGTCGCGCATGAGACCGCGCACCAATGGTTCGGCGATGCGGTGACGGAGGCCGACTGGCACCACCTCTGGCTCTCCGAAGGGTTCGCGACGTACTTCGCCGCGCTCTGGCTCCAGCACGCGGACGGTGACAGCGCCTTTCGCGCGGAGATGCGGCGTGAGGCCGAGGCGGTCATGCGGTCGCCGGTGACCGCTCGTCCGATCCTGGATGCCGAGGCGATGGACCTGATGGGACTTCTGAACAGCAACAACTATCCGAAAGGGTCCTGGGTCCTGCATTCCCTCCGGGGGCTGATTGGGGATTCGGCGTTCCGCGCGGGTATACGCGACTGGTACGCCACCTACCGCGATTCCACCGCCCTCTCTGCCGACTTCGCCCGTACGATGTCGCGGGCCGCGGGCCGGGACCTGGAGTGGTACTTCACCCAGGCTCTGACTCAGCCGGGGTACCCGAAGCTCGAGGTCACCTGGCGTCGGGACGGGAAACGGCTGACCCTCACCGTTCGTCAGACCCAACCCGAGGGATGGGGCGTCTACCGGATGCCGGGACTGATCATCGCCGTTGACGGGAAGCGGATCCCGGTGGACGTAGGGGCGCGGGAGGTGTCGGTCACGGTCGACAAGGTCCGTCAGGACCCCCGTGAGATCGTGGTCGATCCGGACGGCTGGTGGCTGGCGGAGGCGGTGGTGAAGGGACCTGCAGGAAAGTGATGATTCGAAGTGCACTGAGCCGTCGTTGGCTGCTGATTCCGATCCTCCTGAGTGCGTGCCGCGGAAGTCTCTCCCCGCTGTCCAACAAGATCCAGGTGGGCCGGGAACCCTACGTCGTGTTCGTGGCGGATGGGGAGGATGGTCTAGGCGATCTATATGCCTCCGCGCCGACCGGTGGGACCGCCTGGCAAATCACGTTCACGAGAGTGGATGAAGGGCTTCCCACGCTCTCGCGGGACGGGACCGTACTGGCCTTCATCCGCTCACGGGCGCCTGGGGACGACCGTGACCACGATCTGATCGTGATGAGCCTGCTGAACGGGGCGGAACGGTCAGTAAAGCTGGCCGGCTTGCCGCCGACCGGACTCGCTTGGTCGACCGACGGCTCGAGGCTGTATGTCCGGCAGGGTGGCGAGCTCGTTGCCACGCCGGCACCCCCTGCGACGCTTCAGCCTATTCCCGTTCCGGAAGCAGAACGAGCCGCCGCTGATTCGGCGCTGGGTGTGGCGTTGGGGTCGCCGGCCGTCGCGATGGCTGTTCCCTGCGACAGTGGCGGCGGCATCTGCGCGCGCTTCGCGAACGGGAGCCGTCAGACCATTACCCCGACCGGGACAAACCCGGTGCGTTGGACGGGGGACTCGATCGGATACGAGGACGGTGGGGAGTGGGTCGTGCGTCCGCTCGCCGGCGGCCGGATCCGGAGCATTACCTGGGGGGCCTCGATCCATCACCCCAGGGGCCTGACGGTGTTCGGCGGAGCGATGCCGATGCCCTGATCCTGCGTCGCGGCGATCGCGTCCCAGGCGGCTTCGAGGGCCAGGCCCACGGGGGCACTGTCCAGAGTCCAGTCCCCGGCCGCGACCCGCTCCGCGGCGAACCCGACAACGGCGAGCCACACCTGCGACCAGAGTTCCGCCGGCCCCGCTCGAATCTGCCCGTCCGACTTCCCCATCGCGATCAGGTGAGTCAGTCCCTCCTGTAATTCCCGCCTGATGGCCTGGCTCTGATCGTCCAGGAACGGGGTGTTGGCGCTGGAAAGCACCATTCTGATCAAGGCGGGGTCCTGAGCCGCCATCTCCACGATCCTGCGGGCCAGGAGTGCCAGGCGCTCCGGCGCCTTGCGCACCCGGTCGGCATCGAGCGCGGCGAGGGTCTCGAGCGCCCAGCCGCAGGCGTGGCGATGTACCTCGTTGAGCAGATGCTCCTTGCTCTTGAAGTGCCGGTAGATGGTCCCCTCGGCAACACCCGCGCGCTCGGCGAGCGCCGGGGTCGTGGTCCTGAGAAACCCGACGGTGGTGTAGAGGTCGAGCGCGGCGCGCACCAGCCGCTCCCGGGTGGCATCCCCGTCCCGCCGCGCTCGATGTGGCTCCATGTGAGGAAATCTACCGCAGTGCGGCCATCCGATGGGATTCACTAAAGATTCATTTGTCGCCCATATGTTGCACGATCAGATGCAGAGATCCGTTCGAGGAGCATCATGATCGACTTCAAAGAGCTGTGGGCAAAAGGAATGACCTTCGCCCAGTTCGTGGCGGTCGCCGACGAGCGTTACCGCGGATTGTGGGAGGGGGTGTATCGGATCGCCAGCGTCCCCGAGTGGGCAAGGCTGCCGGGGACGGAGGAGCGCAAGCTGTTGGTGCTCGCGGAGGATTGGTGCGGGGATGCTTCGAACATCGTTCCGGCGGTCGCGAAATGGGCCGATGCCAACCCCGGGCTGTCACTGCGCATCATTCGGCGGGACGAATATCCCGCGGTCATGGATCGCTACCTGACGAGGGGCTCCCGTTCCATCCCGATTGTGATCGTCCTGGACCGCGACTTTCACGAGATCGGGCATTGGGGCCCGCGTCCGAGCGAACTGCAGGCCTGGGTGATGGCCAACAAGGACACTGTGCCCAATCCCGAGCGCTACAAGGAAGTCCGCCGCTGGTACGCGCAGGACCGTGGGGCATCGACGCTTCGGGAACTCATGATCGCGATGGCCATTCGACAGGCGGCGTGACCCCGTCGGGGTGCTCGCCGCCCCTTGCACCGCTCAGAACGCCCAGCCTGTCCCCGCGCTGAATTTGAAGCCGTCCGGGCCAGTGCCGAAGTTGAAGGTCCAGATGGTGAAACGGAACAGGCGAATGGCAAGACCACCGCCGCCGCCGACTTTCATGTCCTTGGTGGTCACCTTGAAGTCCTCCGGTTCAAACACCCGCCCGGCATCCACGAAAGCCAGGAGCGTGAACGCTCCCAGGTCTCCCAGGTTGAGCAGGTCGTGTCGCAGTTCCGCACTGCCGACCAGTACCCCCCGCCCCGCAAGCCGCTGGAAGCTGAGCCCCCGGTTGGACGCGGCCCCGCCCAGTACGCTGACCTCACTTTCCCACTCCGGCACTTCGAAACGGGCGTCGAGCGGCGCCTTGCTGGACAGGGAGGATCCCAGCGCCCGGACGGCGAACACGGTCCCCTCGCGAATGGGCAGATAGGCACGCACGTCGCCCGTCACTCTGGTGTATCCGCCGCCGCCGCTGCCGCCGCCGAAGGAGGCCTGCGCGAAGATTCCCTTGGTGGTGTTGAACTCATTGTCCCGCGCGTCGAGCACCAGGGTGGCACGGCCCCGAACGTCGGTGTCAGTCACGTTGGTGTCGCCGAACTCGGTACGGAAGATCGAGGGTCCGGACAGCGCGCCGAGGTTGCTATACTCGACGCCGCCGGCCCCGGCCAGGAAGATCGGGCCGATGAGGTGCTTGGAGATCTCGAGGTTGGTGAAATAGCGGGTTCGGCGGGCCTCGTAATAGTGCTCCTGACTGCTGGTCACGAGACTCGGGTTGTAGGGCGTATCGTTCCCGAGGCCAAAGTAGCCGAACCGGGTCTCGCGGGTGGTGCCCACATTGGCGGCCAGCCGCCAGCCCGGCAACAGGAGCGGAGCCGTGAAGCGAGCGACTGCCATCCGGCCCCCCGTGAATCCCTGCCCCAGATCCACTGAGAACAACCCGGCGTAGGGCGTCCTGGCGGTATACTCGGCGGCCTTTCGCTCCTCGAAGTGGATCGCGATCAGCGGAAAGTTGTTCCCGAGCGATGGGAAGAAGGGATAGAAGCTGTCCTTCCAAGGCGCGACGTTCGACCCCTGAGCGGCCAGGCCAGTTGCGAGTCCCGTCGACAGCGACCAGATGGTCACGAGGACGCAGAACCCTCCGACAGCTCGAGGCCCCGCCGCACGCCGCACCCGCCCCGGGCTGGCAGACGTGGTCGGCATCACTGGGCTCGTTCGAAGAGGTAGGCGGAATCGCGCAGCACCGCGGCGTTGCCGTCGAAGGTGGCGTACTTGTACGGGAACAGCGAGGCGCCGCCGGTCTCGCCCTTCTTGTTGATGGCGTAGAACGAGAGCTGGAACCGCGGCCGTCCGTCGGGGAGCAGCAGGCGGGGGGGAGTCATCGCCATCACCCGCTTCAGGGTTTCCAGGGCCGCGTCCGTCGGCTTCATGCCGCGACGCATGTGCTCGACCGTCAGAAACCCACCACAGACCATCATGTTGCTCTCTCCACGACCGGTGGAACCGGCCGCGCCGATCTCATTGTCGGTGTATTGCCCGTCACCCACGATCGGCGAGTCGCCGGCGCGCCCGGGAATCTTCCAGGCCAGCCCGCTGGTGCTGGTGACCGAGGAGATCTCTCCCTGGGCGTTGATGACGTTGAGGTTGACTGTGCCCGTGGGGCGGGGCAGGATCGGCTCGTTGTCCGGCACGTCCAGCCAGTCATCATCGTGGCCGCGATTGGCCCGCCACCGAAGCCAGGCCTCGCGCGACTCGGGCGTGAGCAGGTCCTCCTCCTTGAAGCCGTAGCTCAGCGCGAACTTCTTCGCGCCGGCACCGACCAGCAGGATGTGGTTGGTGTACTTGAGGACCAGCTTCGCCACCTCGCTGGGCGTCTTGATGTTCTCCAGGGCGGCCACTGCCCCCGCGCGCTTGGTCGGACCGTGCATGCAGGAGGCGTCCAGCTGCACCACCCCCTCTTCGTTGGGGAGCCCGCCGTATCCCACCGAATTGTCCGTTGGGTCCAGCTCCTGGATCTTCACCCCTTCGATGGCGGCATCGAGTGTGTCGGTGCCTTTCTGCACCAGGGACATCGCCAGATCGATCCCGCGCTGGGAATTCGCCGAGCCCACTGCCATCGGACGACTGGCTCCGCGGAGAATGAGGGCCGGTGCGCCAAGCGGTGGGGTGGGATCCGGTCTATGAAGAACGCTACCGGCGAGAGCCAAGCCAGTAGCGCCGAGGAAGTCACGACGCGAGAGGAGGTCGGACAAGGAGGGCTCCTGGGGAGGGGTGGAAGTGCAGGGACCGGAAGGATTTAGGCACCGGAGCGCAGTTCTGTCAACTTGCCCATGGCGCCGCCGCTCCTAAGTTGCCCACCGGCTATGGACACTCCGAACCGACCGCCGCGATCCTCCGAGGATCCCTTCGACCTCATCCGCACCGCGGCCGCGGTGCTGCTGGGCATCGGGACGCTCGTGGCGATCGCGCTTTGGGCATCGGGCATTACTCCCATGGCACTCCTGCTGGTGGGGGCGCTCTGGTCTGTATATGGGATGATTCATGCCGTCCTGGACGGAGTGCTCGATCCGGCCATTGATCTCGTCACGGAGATGCTGCAGAACGTCGGTCTCGCGCGGTATCGCCGGAGCTACTCGTACATCGAGACGATGGTGGCGCGCGGAGAATTGACAGCGGCCGCCGTGGAGTACGCCCGGCTTGCTGACGCTGGCGACGCACAGGCCGCGGTGCGCCGGGCGGACCTGCTGGCAGGTCCCATGGCAATGCCGGACAAGGCGCGGATCGAGCTCGAGGAGTTCCGCGAGACCCGCAAGCTCGGCCCGGCGGACGATATCCGGATCGGGCTGGCGCTGACGCGCCTGTTCGAGGATGTCCTCGACGAGCCGGGGCGCGCCATGCGTGAGATACGCCGGCTGCTCGATCTGTACCCCGGGGCCCGCGGGCTCCGCCACTTTCGCCGTACCCTCGCGGCGCTCAAGGCCGAGCGATTCGGTCCCTCTACTCCACCTTGAACTTGCGCACCTGTTCGAACAGCCCCTGAGCCGTCTCCGACAGGGCGTGGGCGGAACCCGCCACCTGCTCCGTGGACGCGGAGAGTTCTTGCGCGCTCGCGGCGATCTCCTGCGCCGCCGCGGCCACGTCCTCGGTTCCGCTCGAGACCTCCTGCATTCGGCTCGCGATTCCGTCGATCAGCGAGCGCACCTCCCCCGAGGACTTGGAAATCTGGCGGCTCCACTCGTCGGTCTGATGTGCCTCGGTGGCGACCCGGGCCAGCCCCTCGGCGGCCTTGTGGGCGGTCTCCCTGGCGGCATCACCGCCGCGTGCCAACCTGATCAGCCGCTCGCGGGCGGCGGCGACCCGGGTGAGGACAGCCCGGACGGTTTCGCTGGTCTGGGTCGCTGCCTGGGCGGTTTCGCCGGCGAGCTTGCGGACTTCCTCTGCGACGACCGCGAAGCCCCGGCCCTCGTCCCCCGCCCGGGCCGCTTCGATGCCCGCGTTGAGGGCGAGCATGTGAGTCTGCCGCGCGATGGCCTTGGTCTGGCTCACGAACTTTTCGATCTCTTCCGAGGCTGCCGCGAGCGCCGCGGCCTCCTCGGCGCCCCGGGTGATCTCGGCCGCTAGCCGCTCGAGGCCCGCGGAGCTCTGGTCCAGCTCGTCCCGGTGATCGCGGGCCAGCTTGGCCAGCGCGGTGCTCCGGTCCACGGCCTCACCCGCACTCGCGGCAAGGGTCTGGGCGATCGCCAGGATCCTCCCGGCATCCTCGGCAGCTCCTCGCACCAGGGCCGCCTGTTTGGTCGCCCGATCGGTGAGGTCATTGCAGGTGCCGGAGACCTCCTGCGTGGAGGCACTCATCTGCTGGGTCGAAGAGGAGATCTGCTGCGCCATTGCCGCGGCTTCCTCGGCGCTGGTCCGGATCGCCCCGGTGAGAGTGCGGAGCTGCTTGAGCATCGTCCCGACGGCGTGGGTAAGGCCCTCGGCCTCGCGCGATGCGGCGGAGGTCACGGCGACGGTGAGATCTCCCTGTGCCACCCGGCTCGCCACGACCACCGCATTCGCCAACGGACGCAGAATGTTGCGGACCGACCAGCTCACCACGAACACGACAACCAGCCCGCCGAATAGGAGATACACGCCCAGCCCGGCAAGTACTGCCTTCCAGAAATCAGGGCCACCATGCTCGCGGCCGTAGAACAGCCAGAGCATGGAGACCAGAACCAGCGCCAGACCGAGCAGCAGTCCAGACGCGGTCAGGTACATTCTTTGGACGAAGATGCGTCGGGTGTCAGCCATCCGGGTAAGTGGAAGGGTGGTTGCAAGTTAGGGCGCCCAAGGGAGCTGAGGCAAGGCGGCGGCCGCCCGGCCCATCCCCTCAACTCCCTTGTTCACCTAAATTCCCGCGCCTATGACCGATACCCTTCCGGACAGCTATCGCCCTGACCAGGTGGAGGCCAAGTGGCGCGCCCGGTGGGCGGAGCGCGGCACCAACCACCCTGATCTCGATCGCCCCAGGCGCCCGTTCTACAACCTGATGATGTTCCCCTATCCCTCCGCCGAGGGACTGCACGTGGGGAATATGTTCGCGTTCACCGGGAGCGACGTCTACGGCCGATTCAAGCGGCTCCAGGGGTACGATGTCTTCGAGCCTATCGGGTACGATGCCTTCGGGATTCACAGTGAGAATTACGCCCTCAAGGTCGGCATCCATCCCGCCGACCTGATCCCCCAGAACATCGCCAATTTCCGCCGGCAGCTGGAGCGGATCGGAGGCATGTTCGACTGGCGGCATGCGCTCAGCACCACCGATCCGGCTTACTACAAGTGGACCCAGTGGATCTTCCTGCAGCTCTTCAAGGCCGGCATGGCCTACAAGAAGAAGGCTGCGGTCAACTGGTGTCCGACCGACAAGACGGTGCTGGCCAACGAGCAGGTCGAGGGCGGGCTGTGCGAACGCTGCGGGACGCCGGTCGAGCAGCGCTTCCTGGAGCAGTGGTTCTTCCGGATCACCGACTACGCCGGCCGGCTGCTCGAGAACCTCGATCGCATTGATTGGTCCGACACAACCCGCACCGCCCAGCGGAACTGGATCGGGAAGAGCGAAGGCGCGGAGATCGGGTTCGACGTCTCGGGCGGCTCGCCAGGGCGCGCCGCCCAGTCGATCACGGTTTTCACCACGCGCCCGGATACGCTCTTCGGGGCCACCTTTCTGGTGCTCGCGCCGGAACACCCTCTAGTTGCAAGCCTGACCGCCCCGAGCAGGAAGGCGGAGGTCGGGGCGTATGTGCAGGCGGCGGCGGCCAAGGATCTCGTCTCCCGCAAAGTCGGAGAGAAAGAGAAGACCGGCGTCCCCCTCGGCAGCGCGGCGATCAATCCTGTGACCGGAAAGCCGGTCCCGATCTGGATCGCCGATTACGTGCTCATGGAATACGGGACCGGCGCCATCATGGCGGTGCCCGGACACGATGAACGGGACTTCGCCTTCGCCAAGCGCTACGGCCTGGAGATCGTCCGGGTGCTTGCCGGCCAGAACCAGACGGCGGCCACGCCCCTGAGTGCGGCCGAGACGGAGACGGAGGGATACCAGCTGGTCAACTCAGGGCGGTTCGACGGCATGCCCGCGGAGTCGGCCAAGCGCGCCATTACTGAGGAGTTGGCGCGCACCGGGCACGGCCGTGCTGTGGTGCAGTACCGCCTGCACGACTGGTGCATCAGCCGGCAGCGATACTGGGGCCCACCGATCCCGATCATCTACTGTGATGCCTGCGGGCCGGTGCCGGTCCCCGAAAAGGACCTTCCGGTGCTCCTGCCCCGCATCGAGGATTTCCGGCCTGACGATTCCGGCGTTTCGCCGCTGGCCCGTCATGAGGAGTGGTACTACGTGCCCTGCCCCTCCTGCGGGAAGCGGGCGCGCCGCGAGACCGACGTCTCCGACACCTTCCTCGATTCGGCCTGGTACTACTTGCGGTACCCCAGCACGGAATTTGACGACCGGCCGTTCGATCCGGTGCGGACCCGCACCTGGTGCCCGGTTACGACCTATATCGGCGGCAACGAGCACGCGGTGCTGCACCTGCTCTACTCCCGCTTCCTCGCGATGGCACTCAAGGACCTGGGGCACGTCCAGTTCGAGGAGCCGTTCACCCGCTTCCGGGCACATGGGCTGATCGTGAAAGACGGTGCGAAGATGTCGAAGTCGCGGGGCAACGTGGTCATCCCCGACGACTATATCGCCCAGTGGGGCGCCGACACCTTCCGCATGTACCTGATGTTCCTCGGCCCATTGCAGGAAGGGGGCGATTTCCGCGACGCCGGTATCAACGGGCCCCGCCGTTTTCTCGACCGGGTCTGGAATCTCGTCCTGGAGGCCGAGGATGGCGGAGGCGAGCTGCGGAAGGACCTGGTGGTCCGCTGGCACGCCACCAAGAAAAAGGCGGCCGAGGATATCGAGGCGCTGCACTACAACACCGCGATTGCCGCGCTGATGGAGCTGGTCAACCACATGAAGGAGGCCGGGAGCCGCGACCGCCAGATCGTGCGCGACTTGGTCGTCATGCTCGCGCCCTTCGCGCCGCACTTCGCCGAAGAGTGCTGGGAGCGGCTGGGGGGAGCGGGCAGCGTGTTCGATGCCGGCTGGCCGTCCTGGGATGAAAAGCTCACCGTCGCCGATGAGATCGAGCTTCCGGTGCAGGTGAGCGGCAAGACCCGCGGCAAGGTCATGGTGCCCAACGGAGCTCCGCAGGAGCTGGTCCTCGAGCGCGCCTTGGCCGACCCCACGGTGCAGCGGTTCGTCGCGGGAAAGGAAGTGCGGAAGGTGATCCACGTCCCGAACCGCCTCCTCAATATCGTGGTAGGCGGATGATGGCACGCTGAAGC
>Ga0187779_10002059_pt1 | contig 12451 bp, 11 predicted proteins | sample 1015_Q2_SP10_10__FD_132435 | JGI IMG/M metagenome (GOLD analysis project Ga0187779, IMG submission 132435) | Tropical peat soil microbial communities from peatlands in Department of Meta, Colombia - 1015_Q2_SP10_10_MG | ecosystem: Environmental > Terrestrial > Soil > Wetlands > Peat | place... | reverse complement strand
TATCCAAGGAAGGAATCGTGTGGCCGTTCTCTACCCGTGAGAGATAGCAGCGCAGCAGACCTGTGCGTTTCTCGATGTCGCCCTGCGACATTCCTTTTTGCAAACGGTAATTTCTAATGGTCTCGCCGATGTTCATGACGAAGCGTCCGACTGGACTCTGGGAATGCTGAATAGTAACCAGAGTAGTACCGTCTGGCAAGTGGAAATTCGTGCCATGCGTAAGAACTTCAGGGTCATCGCACTAGCACGAATGGGCGATATTCGCTCTCGCACTCAGCTACATCTTGAGCGTGCTGGAAAAGAAATCAACCGTACGCTTCCATGCATCCGCCGCGTCTTCGGCGCGGTAGCCAGCTTTGTTGTTGGGATTCTCGAAGGCATGGCCCGCATCAGGGTAGATGACGATCTCAACCTTCTTACCTTTGACTTTGAGTAGCGATTCAAACTTCTTCACATCATCGACCGGGATTCCACGATCCTGCGCACCAAAAATCCCAAGGATTGAAGCGTTGATTTTTTCGACGGAAGCTGGTTCGGTGACCAAGTGACCATAATTGATCACGTCAGCTCTTAAAGCGGGCTCCTCGAGCGCCACATCCAGCGAATATCCGCCACCCATACACCAGCCGATCGATCCAATGCGGTCTTTTTTTACATTCGGCTGTGACTTCAGGAACTCGAAAGCGGCATGCAAGTCGCGCTTGGCTCGATCTTCCGGCACTCCCCGCATGATTTCATGAGCCTCGTCGGGAGTGGTTGCGACTTTGCCCCGATAGAGGTCAAGTGCGAGCGTTACATAGCCCTGATCGGCGAGCTTTGCTGCTTGTTCTTTGACCCAATCGTTGAGTCCCCACCATTCGTGAATCACCAGAATACCCGGAAATGGACCTTTCCCATCGGGTGCGTACAGAATGCCTTTCACCGTCTCATCGCCGCTCCTATACGACACGTCCTTCGGTGTAGCAGCAGATACCGAAGTGGCCAGCAGAATAAGAACTGCTAAAAAAGCGGATTTCATTCGATTCCTCCTGGCTGGACAAAATAGGGTCACAGCTGCAGTTCCATGTATAGAGTTCCTGGCATGGGATTCACGCGATACGACGCGATTTCGTAAAAGCCCAAATTCCGATACATTGCAACCGCGTCCTTCATCACCGGCTCAACTGTATCGAGCCGCATGAACTTGTAGCCGATCTTTCGGGCCTCTGCGATGACGGCAGTCGCGAGAGTGCGGCCTGATCCTTTTCCCCGAAACTGAGGCCTGAGATACAGCCGCTTCATTTCGCATATGTCTGGCTGCAGTTTGTGTAGAGCGACGCAACCAACCGTTTCTTCGCCAAGCTTGGCTAAAAGTAGCCGCCCTTCCGGTGGGGAGTAATCCCCGGGCAAGTTTGCGATTTCTTGATCAAAATTTTGGAAGCATAGGCTGAAGCCCAGTGACTTGGCGTATTCCAGGAAAAGCTCGCGTGCCTCAGCCATATCCGCCTCGGAGTGGGCCTGCGTAATCGAAAATCCACGTGCAGCCGAATTTGACGCGACGCTCAATTCCTCTGAGCCTATGTACTCTGTTTATCCCATCAGCATCCCGCCGTTCACATTCAGCACGTGGCCAGTAATGTAGGACGCCTCCTCTGACGCCAAGAACGCCACAGCATTGGCTACGTCTTCCGGCGTGCCCAGCCTTCCCAGCGGAACATTTTTTAACGCAGTTTGCCGCAAGTCCTCTCCTAGACCTGCCGTCATGGCCGTTTCGATGAATCCCGGCGCCACTGCGTTACAAGTTATGTTTCGTGAGCCCACTTCGCGCGCAATTGCCATGGTTAGACCAATCAACCCCGCTTTCGAGGACGCATAGTTGGCTTGGCCTGCCTGGCCCATCTGGCCGAATATGGAAGTGATGTTGATGATTCGCCCCCAGCGCTGTTTCAACATCGAGCCGATCACCTGCTGGATACAAAGATAAGCCGACGTTAAATTGGTGTGGATCACCGCATCCCAGTCCGCACGTTTCATTCGCATGACCAGTTGATCGCGGGTGATCCCGGCGTTGTTCACCAAGATGTCGATCTTGCCAAATTCAGCAAGGGCCATTTTGAATGCTTTCTTGATCTGCTCTTCATCTCCGATGTCCACGACAAAGGCACCGGCTTTGCCGCCTTGACCGCCAATCTGCTTGACAACCTCATTCAGTTTCTCCTGGCTGCGTGCCACGACCGCTAGTGTCGCGCCCGCTTCGGCCAGTTTTATAGCGCAGGCGCGACCAATTCCCTGAGATGCCCCGGTAACCAGCGCAATCCGGCCGGATAAACGCATGCTCCGCTCCTAGCTTTGGGAAAGAAAGAAATTATAGCCGCACGTGGACAGAGGCGGCAGATCTTTCACTCGGCTGCGGCATTTCGTTTCGAAACAAATAACGCAACCAGGGCGGGGCGATCAGCGTGGTCACCGCGGTCATGAACACAACGATCGCGTACGTGGACTGCAGCACGATGCCAGATTGCAATCCAACCAAAGCGACAATCAACGCCACCTCGCCACGCGGCAGCATGCCGACCCCGACGCGAACTACGTTCTGCCAGCCTTCGTTCAACATTGGCAACCCACAGCCAATAATTTTTGAAATGATAGCCAGCAGCGAGACCACCACGGCAGCGAGCAGAACATCTCCGGTAAACAACTTCACGTTCAGCCGCGAACCGATGGCAAAGAAAAAGAATGGCGAAAGAAATTCCGTAATGCCCGCAACGCGAGGCACGAGATTCCATTGTGGCGCGTAATCGGCAAACACCAGGCCCGCAAAAAAGGCGCCAATGATTGCCGCCATGCCGATCTTTGCTGCCAGCCATGAAAGCAGCAGACAAATTGCAAGCGCTACGACCAGCGAGGCGTTCTGCGTCGAAAGGTGCTCTACCCTTGGCTCCATGCGCCGCACAATTCGCGGTGCGATGAACATCATGAATAAAGCAAATCCGGCAGCCTCACCTGCCAGCACTGCGAGATGTCCCCACTTGGGTGGGCCACCGCTGGCAAAGCCGGCGACGACCGCAAGCAGCAGCATGCCAAGGATATCGTCGAATACAGCCGCGCCGAGCAGGATTTTCGCCGTGTGACTGGATAACAAATGCAAGTCCGCCAGCACTCGTGCCGTGATACCGACGCTCGTGGCAACCATAGCCGCGCCCACAAACACCGCTTCGCTTGAGGCATCGCCTCGAAGCTTCATATACGCAAAACCCAGCACAAACGGCACAATCACTCCGGCAACTGCCACCTGTACTGCCTTGCCACCGACGTCGATCAGATCGCCAGGGCTGATTTCCAGACCAGCACTAAAGAGCACGAAAATCGCACCAATCTCTGCAACCGGGAAAATTATGTTGCTGGGCTCGATTACTTTCAGGGCGTATGGTCCGAGCACAACTCCGGCCAGAATTTCACCTAGCACGGAAGGCAACCTGAACTGCTCGAATAACTCGCCAACCACTTTGGCGGATACGAACACGGCAAAAAGCTCCAGCAGGAGCTGCTCGGGGCCGGGTGTCATAGGTACAGAGGAAAGCATAGGGGAACCCTAAACTGCACGCAGCAAAATTCGAGAGCTGCGGTATCGCAGGTGCCCACAGAAGAAGAACAGCTGTCAAGCAAATTTGCGAACTACGCGCTTAGGCATGCAATGGCCGGACTAGCCGATGTTGCGAAGGGGCCAGATCAGCACATCCAGCTTCTTGGCAAAGTGTAGCAGCGGCGCGCTGTTAGGAAGCGGGATTTGAGCAGCTGCGGCCATGGTATTGCTTTCGATCGTTGCCTCCGCATCCTGCAAGGGCCACGGGACATGATGAATTTCCGCCTGGTAGATGCTTCCGCGGCTTAGAGTGTACAAACAGTAGCGCTCGGTTAACCAGTGTTCAAGTGTTCCGTTCTCGCGCAGTCGCACCGGCCTGACCGGGCGATAGTGCCCGCGAAATTCCGCTGCACCCCCGTGACGATGCGATCGATAGTGGATCAACTGCCCCTCCGACTCGACCTCCATCTGTGCGTAAAAGTAAGGAAGTTTATAAACACTGCGCGCTCCCCACACGGCAGCTCGACTCGCTGCATCCAGACTGAAGAAATAAACGCCTGGCTTACCACCAACTGTCACATAGGTTCGGACATTCAGCTCTGGGAAACGTGCCAAGCCGGGGAAAGGTGGCATGGCGCGGCCCCGCACGTTGGTCATGTGAAAAGGCGTCACCGCAACCCAGCATTTCCCGTCAAACCGATCAAGCGCTAATTGGGATGGAACGAGAGGACGCAAAGAGTCGTGCTCTACCGGCCAATGCGCAAAGAGCAGATCATTCCAGGTTTGAATCATGACCCAAGGTCCGCGTGGAACGGGCCAGGGTCGGTGCGCAACCTGCATCAGCGCTGGATGCATGCTGGTTTATCTGAGACGAAGATTTACATTGAAGAAGCCGTTTGGGCTTGAACGGTTCCACTGGAAACTTGATAGTCGGAATACACAATATCCACCACAACCCGGCCCACAATGCGGGCCTGGGCGTCCGAGTGCATGTGAACTGGCAACGTGAAAGTATCTACGTCCTCATAGTCCTGCACGAACTCCACCTGCTTAAGAAAAATGGACGGCGATTTCGCCAAGCTGCCCTCAGCCCGCACCATGCTGCCCGTAAATGCGTCCAAGTAGATGCGTCCTTTGAACAATCCAGGACGCTTATGGCGAGGCTTGATGTGGTAAACGTGCACCACGCGTCCCTCCAATTGGGTCGTCCCCTTATAAGAGAACTTGTAGTTCGCCGGGCTCAGCGCATTCAGCGAAGGGTCATCCTTTTCCACATGGCTGGCCTCCGATTGCAAGATCCGCAAAATTACATTGCTCTTGACGAAGTTGTCGCCGGTAAAACGGACGGCCCTGAATGCCAGTGAGCGCGGCGCCGAGTAATGGCGCTGCAATTCGTACTCACCGGATTGCTGGGTGTCCGGCAGCTGGGCTCGTATAACAGAAATTGCGGAGTACGATGAAAGTTGCTCCATCTGCATGTTCGTACGGTTGCGATAGACCTGCAGTGCAAGCTCCGGCCCCATACGCGGAAGCGTGGGCTGTGAGACCAGGGGCACCGATTCCGACAGTGCAGCTGCGGAGCTGTCCGATTTGCACGACAAGACTCCTGGGAGTGGGGTGCTGACCCCACTGAAAAGAGAAGCTTCTGGGCGAACACCCTGAGCCCCTGCCAATCCCGACAAGGAAATAAGAGCACCAACTATGGGAACAAAGAGACGCATGACGAAATGGGTACTAACCTTATATACGATTCCGTCCGAAGCTGGGAAGTTACTAAAAGTGTTTGTGGACCCGATCAACTAAGAACGGGCAACCGACATCTGACCGCTGAATTCTCCCGATCCTTGCAGTAAGATTTCAGGTGAGTACTAAAGTCGAGGCCGGCAATGCTTGAATCCGATAACCCCACCCAACCAACCAATGGAAACTACAGCTCCGATCCCGGGGTCGAAGTCTATGCCGTCTACGGCGCGGAGCCGGAAATCCAGGCTTATGCCATGGCGAAGTATTCCCGCTCTGCGCTGTCGATGAAGGAATCGCTCAAGGAAATCAGCCAGCAGAAGGCCGAAAAGTTTCTTAACACGTTCTACTTTCAATACGGGCACCGCTCGATTGCCGATTTAGCTCATATCGCGCTTGCCATTGAGAAGCTTTCAATTCTGGCGGCAATTGCGGTTGCCGACGAGCAGCGTTGGGACGGACAAGAGCGCTCTACCCGCTATCAGGATTTTAAGAAGAGTGGTCATTTCACTCCGGAATTTGGGGACGATGGTGAAGCTGCCACGCTGTATTCCAAGGCTATCGCCGATTTGTTTGCTGAGTACGAATTGTTGTCCGAGAGGATGACGCTCTACTTAGCGAGCATTACTCCCAAACCTGCGGAAATGAAGCAGGAAGCCTATGAGAGAACGCTACGGGCCCGTGCGTTTGACGTCTCCCGGTACTTACTGCCGCTCGCCACAAACACATCATTAGGTGAGATCGTTAATGCAAGAACGCTGGAGAACCAAGTCTCGCACCTGCTGTCGCACAGTCACAAGGAAGTTCGACGTCTCGGTGAATTGCTAAAACGAGCCGCGACTTCACCGGCATACAACGCCGGTGAGCCTGCATTTCGTAAAGTAGTGAATCAAATTCGCGCATTCTCACCCGAACTTGGGGCCGATGTGGAACGAGAGTTATTGCGCGAGGTTCGTGTCGCTCCAACCCTGGTCAAATATGCAGATCCAAGCCCGTACGAGATTGAAACGCGACGCGAATTACGCGATGCCGCGAAACAGTTCATGAAGGGCCAACGAGTGGATGCAGCACCGCTGGTCGACTTACTTGATGGCGAAGATTTGGAAGTGGAGCTGGCAACAACGCTGTTGTACGAGCACTGCCATTACCCTTATCGCCAGGTTCGGCAAACCGTTGCTTCAAGCGGTGAGAAGATACGCCGTGAAATCATCGACACAGGCTTACGCCATCGCGGTAAGCACGATGAGATGCTGCGCGCCTTCTGCGCCGGCCAGCAGTTTCGCTTCGACATTCTGATGGACATTGGTGGTTTCCGCGACATGCATCGCCATCGCCGCTGCATCCAGATTGGACAGGGATTCACGACCGCACATAGTTACGAGACACCAGAGGAGATCAAAGCCGCCGGCCTTTCGGACAAGTACCGCTTAATCATGCAGCGAATGGCCGATGTCGTGTCGCGACTGGCACAAGCACGCAGCCCCGATGCGCCGGAGAGCTCGCAATACGCGATTCCACTCGCCTTTCGCAAACGAACTCTGTTCAAGATGGATTTCGCTGAGGTGGTGTACATCTCGGAACTGCGCACTACTCCCGCCGGTCACACCTCCTATCGTAATGCGGCCTACGCAATGTATGAGGCAGTCGCGAAGAAGTACCCCGCATTGACGAAGTATTTCCGAGTTGTCGATGTGCGACAACCAGTAGATCTGCTGAAGCGGTAGACGCGGCTGTGCCACGGCGGGATGACTCTTTGATCGGCTACGTGTACATCACCTTCCGGTCGCCCTTCACAATCCGACCGACGGTATAAGCTTTTTCCCCGACCTTATCCAGAATGCTTTGTGCCTTCTTGAATTTCGCGGTTGGAACCACGAGCAACATGCCTAACCCCATGTTGAAGGTGCGCAGCATCTCCGAAGGTGGGACATTGCCGAGGTTTTGCAAATGCTCAAAAATTGGCAACACCGGCCAGGTTCCGACTTCAATGATTGCGGCCGTCCCGCGCGGCAGCACGCGCGGCAGATTTTCTGTAATTCCTCCGCCCGTAACATGCGCCATGGCCGAGATGCACTCGCCTGCGACCAGCTTCCTGATCACCGGCCAGTAACTTTTATGCGTCTGCATCAATTCGTTGCCGACTTTCCCTTTCAGCTCATTTACGTAGGTTTCAGCGCTGTACCCGGCCACTTCGAAAAATAGTTTGCGCGCCAATGAGTAGCCGTTGGTATGCAACCCGGTCGAAGGCAAACCCAAAATCACATCTCCCACCTGCACGTGCTTGCCATCGATAATGCGATCACGCTCAACCACTCCTATGATGAAACCCGCGAGGTCATATTCCCCATCCGCATAAAATCCCGGCATTTCAGCCGTCTCCCCGCCAATCAGAGCGCATCCATTGTGCTTGCACGCTTCAGCCAGACCCTCAATCACTTTCTCAACTATCTCGGAATCAAGCTTTCCCGCAGCAAGATAGTCCATAAAGAAAAGCGGGGTCGCTCCCTGCACCGCGATGTCATTGACGCAATGATTGACCAGATCGGCGCCTACCGTGTGATGCGTCTTCATCTCGAAGGCGACTTTCAGCTTTGTTCCGACACCGTCCACACTCGACACCAACACGGGATCCAAATACTTTTCCTTGTCGATCGAGAACAGCGCGCCGAAGCCGCCGATTTCGCTGAGCACGCCTTTGGTGAAAGTCTTCTGGGCGAGGTACTTGATGCGCTTTTTCGTTTTGTTGGCGCGGTCAATGTCCACACCGGCATCCGCGTAGGTTACAGTCGCGCCGTCGGGAGGATTCTGTTCCACTAGCGGTCCATCGGAATTGCGGGGGTTATTGCGCCTTATGGAAGAAACTCAACTTCACAAGAGCGCCCATTTTAGCACGGATTTGCTACTCTTTAGCCCGCGATGCGCGCTGCCGTCATCTTCGGGCTCGATTCCTCCGAAAGAGATTTGCAAGCCTTTCGCGAAGACTGCAAGGTCGAGTGGATCACTGGGGTGCCGGCAAACTCATCAGAGGCAGACGCCATTCTGATTTTCGGCGGCGATGGAACCATCCATCGTCACTTGTCGCGCTTGGTTCAACTACAACTTCCGGTCCTGATTGTGCCATGCGGCAGCGGAAACGACTTCGCGCACGCCTTGCAACTCCCGAAAAAGAAAAGTTCACTTTCGGCATGGAAACAATTCTTGTCGGGTGGGCGCAATGTCGGCCACATCGACTTGGGAATCATTACATCCCTTTCCGACCTGCACGTGCCAGCCCAGCATTATTTCTGTTGTGTGGGCGGAGTTGGTCTGGACGGCGAGATCGCACGACGAGCGAATCGGCTTCCCCGCTGGCTTCGTGGCCACGGTGGGTACCTGCTCAGCGTGCCTTCCGCTTTGTTGCGCTCTGCAGCAGTGCGGATACGACTGGCTGTCGCAAGCCCCGACAGCCCCGAACACATCGTCTCTCGTGGCGAGAGTCCCGTAGTCCTGGCTGCCTTCGCCAACGGTCCCACGTACGGTGGCGGAATGAAGATCGCTCCTCACGCCCAGCTGGATGACGGCAAGCTCGACCTTTGCATCGTGCATGAAATCGGCAAAATCAAAGCTCTGAGTCTCTTCCCGACCGTTTACTTTGGGTGGCATCTAGGGATCACGGGAGTGGAATACCTGCGAACAGATCGACTGAGAATTGACACTGACAATCCAGTCGATGTTTATGCCGATGGCGAGTACGTTGCCCAAACACCGATTGAGGTCACTGTCGCCCGAAACGCACTGCGAGTCATCACCTCTGAAGACCTGAACTCAGAGACCTTGTAGAATCAATTTTAGCGCCATCGGAGCCGTTTCCATCTTTGTCTTTTCTCTCCCAACTGAATCCGCAGCAGCGAGAAGCGGTTGAAACCACCGACGGTCCGCTGCTTATCCTGGCTGGCGCAGGCAGCGGCAAGACCCGCGTGATTACGTATCGCATTGCTCATCTGATCGAGAATCTCGGAGTAATGCCCGAGTCCATTCTGGCAATGACTTTCACGAACAAAGCAGCCGCCGAGATGGGAGAGCGTGTGGACAAGTTGGTCGGCGGCCTTTCCGTCGCCAAGCCGCTTATTTCGACTTTTCATTCTTTCTGCGTGCGAGTTCTACGCCGGGACATCGAGGCGCTACGAATTCCATCGAGTCAAAGTGGCCCGCCCATCGGTCTGACCAAACAATTCGTCATTTACGACGAAACCGACCAGCAGCAACTCGTCAAATCCGTAATGCGCCGCCTCGGCACCGACGATAAACAGGTCACCCCCCGCTCCGTCCTCGCGCATATTTCCTGGGCAAAGAATCACATGCTCGATCCTCAGGAGGTTTACCTTCAGTCGGCGGACCCGAAGACCGAGCGCGTTGCGCAAATCTATGCTGAATATAAGAAAGAACTCGCCAAAGCGAATGCCATGGACTTCGACGATCTTTTGCTCGAAGGCGTGCGCCTGCTGAAAGCTGTCCCTGCCGTTCGCGAGTACTACAACCGGCGCTTCCAGTACATTCTCGTCGACGAATACCAGGACACCAATCGCCCACAATATGAGCTCATGCGCCTGCTGGCGGGAACTCGCCACAATATCTGCGCCGTCGGCGACGAAGACCAATCCATCTATTCCTGGCGCGGCGCCGACATCCGTAACATTCTCGAATTCGAGAACGATTTTCCCGAAGCCAAAATCATCCGCCTGGAACAAAACTACCGCTCCACGCAGACCATTCTGAAGGCTGCCTCGGCGGTGGTCTCAAATAACGTGAAGCGTAAAGGTAAGAACCTCTGGACGTCGCGCCAGGGGGGCACGCAAATCGGCTACTACGAGGCGCCGGACGGCGAGAATGAAGCACTTTTCGTGGCTGACCAAATCGCGCGCTACATCCGCGAAGCTTTGGAGCGGGGAGAGAATCCGCATGCGGCTGTTCTATACCGCATCAACTCGCAATCCCGGCTATTTGAAGAGGCGATGCGCCGATATCAGCTGAAATACAACGTGGTCGGCGGTTTCTCGTTCTACGAGCGCGCCGAGATCAAGGACATGATCTCGTATCTCAAGGTCATCCACAATGCCGACGACTCCATCGCGCTGATGCGGGTAATTAACACTCCGGTTCGCGGCATCGGGAAAACCACTCTCGAAACTCTGGAGCGCATTGCGCTCGAAACCGGCCTTTCTCTTTGGGGCGCGATCGGCGAAGCGATTCAACGTCAGCTTCTGCCACAACGTGCTTTGGCTGCTCTCGAGAGCTTTCGCGATCTGATTGAAGACGCCCGCGCCATGCTGGCGGGAGCCTATGTGGAACGTCTTCAAGAAACTGCGGAGGCACGGGTGTCCCCGCCTGTCCGGCCTACCGAAGCGCCGAGTGAAGCCCAAGGAGAAACTCGGCAGTCCTTCGACGAGCAGCTGCAATTTGACCCAGCATCCTTCGATTTTGGAGCCAATACAGACGATGGCGACCGTAGCTTGGAAGAACCGGCATCCTCGCCTATCGAGGACGGCGAAGCTTCCCCCAGCGCACGGGAAGAACAACCGTTCCGTAACCCTGGCGGCCCCGCCACCACCGCAGAAATTCTCAAGTTCCTAATTGACCGGACCGCCTACATCAAGCAGCTCGAAGACGAAGACACCCCCGAATCGTACTCACGGATCGAGAATCTGCGCGAACTCGTCAACGCTGCCATGGACTCGCGCGATCGCGGCGAAACGCTGGATCAGTTTCTCGATCACGCGGCCCTGGTCAGCGATGCGGATGCTTATGACGACCGTGCCCAGGTCACGCTGATGACGTTGCATGCGGCTAAAGGCCTGGAGTTCCCTCTGGTATTCCTGTGCGGCATGGAGGAAGGATTGTTTCCTCACTCACGCACATTTCTGCAGCCGGACGATATCGAGGAGGAACGCCGGCTGTGCTATGTCGGCATGACCCGCGCCATGGACACGTTGATCTTGACTCGCGCGGTTTACCGCCGCCGCTACGGCACCGATCTGCCCGAAGCCAGCGTGCCATCTCGCTTTCTCGAGGACGTGCCACCCGCATTGATTGAAGAATTGGGAGTGTCTCGTAGAGCCCGTGTATCAACGGGCCCGCGACCCGTCCGTGGCGAGCGCAGTTCGGCAGTTCATTACGCCTACGAAGACGAAGACCAAAGCGCGGGCTGGGAGGAAAAAAGCCGTCGGCAGCGCACTTCTCCGATTCGTACCTACAATTCGATCGACAATATTGCCGAGTTTTTCGCCTCGCGCGGCAAGAAATTCACTTCGCCCAAGTTGCCGGTTGAAGAACCAAGAGGCAAGAAGGGCTTCCGCCCCGGTCAAAGGGTCAAACACCCGAAGTATGGCGAGGGAACGGTCTACCAGCGGGAAGGAGAAGGCGACGAGGCCAAGCTTACGGTACAATTCCCTCGTTTCGGTTTAAAGAAGCTGGTTGAGAAATATGCCCAGCTGGTGAAAGCGTAACGCTGATTTGTTAGTTTCTAATTTAGTAATTTTGTAATTGACGTTCTCCAAATTACCTAATTACCAAATTATTTATTTACCAAATTACAAATTGGAAGGTTCATGGCAAACACGAAATCACTGAGCAAAAAAGATCGCAAGAAATCTAAACGCGCCTCGCGCAAGAAGCGCAAAACGGAAAAACCGTTGAAGCCGCGGGAATACGCCCGCGGCTCACAAAAGCGCAAAGTCAAGAAGATGGCACGCGGCCAAGCGAAGCGGTAAGACAGTACACTGCATGCGGCACTTGGCATTTGGCACTTGGCTTCCTCATGGAACCTTGTGGCCAAATGCTAAGTGCTAATTGCCAAGAGCTATGTCACAAGCCCCGATTACCACCGAACCCGCGCGAAATTCCGACAACCAGCTTCTCTGCTGCAAGTCCATCGACAAGCTGATTGCCGAGGCGGAAGATCCGACCAAGCGCCTCAAGAAAACTCTGGGCCCGTGGTCACTCACCGCACTGGGCATCGGGGCTATTATCGGATCCGGCATCTTTGTTTTGACCGGCACAGCTGCCGCCGGCGAATTCTTTCAAGCGCCCTCGATCCTGCACGCGCAAGTCCTCGACCTGATCGTTAACTTTCTGCGCGGAGGTGGCACGGCCGGCGTTCTCATGCATGGCCGT
>Ga0187779_10002058_pt1 | contig 12456 bp, 10 predicted proteins | sample 1015_Q2_SP10_10__FD_132435 | JGI IMG/M metagenome (GOLD analysis project Ga0187779, IMG submission 132435) | Tropical peat soil microbial communities from peatlands in Department of Meta, Colombia - 1015_Q2_SP10_10_MG | ecosystem: Environmental > Terrestrial > Soil > Wetlands > Peat | place... | reverse complement strand
GACCCGGCGGCCGCGCGCGCGCTGCTCGACAAGTTCGGCTACAAGGACCGCGACGGCGACGGCTACCGCGAGATGCCCGACGGGAAGCCGCTCACGATCGTCAAGGCGGGGACGCCCGAGCAGATCGACCGCACCACCAACGAGCTGTGGAAGAAGAACATGGATGCGATCGGCATTCGCGTGACGTTCTTCACCCAGAAATGGCCGGAGCTCAACAAGATGTCGGAAGCGGGCCAGCTGCAGATGTGGGGCCTCGCCTGGATCGCGTCGGTGGCGGAGCCGGACGGATTCGTCACGCCGCTCTACAGCAAGACGATCGGCACCCAGAACGACGCCCGCTTCCGGCTCCCCGCCTACGATCAGGCGCTCGAGGCCGCGCTGCTCCTGCCCGACGGGCCGCAGCGAACGGCGCTCTACCGCAAGATGACCGAGCTGGTGCAGAGCTACGCGCCGTGGATCCTTCGCTTCCACACCTACGGCAACGTGATCGCGCAACCCTGGCTCACGGGCTACAAGCAGAGCCCTTTCCACGTTCACGAGTGGAAGTACTACGACGTGGCACGGTAGTGTGCCGTTCAGCAAGCTCCTGCGAGGGACCGAGCGGATTTCCGTAAGACGGCCCAGTCGATCGTTGCGGCGCCGCGCGGCCTGGATTCCCGCCTTCAGTGCGCGCGCTTTTCAGTTTCCGCGGCGGACGCGTGCATCGGTTCGCCTCTCGCGATCGCGAGATGGTGCGCCTGATGATGCGACCCTGTGACCATGACGCCGGCGAATCCGAGCGCCCGGATGCGAACGGTCTCCTTCGGATCGGCGCTGGTGACCGTGAGAAGCACGCCGTCCGCCAGCGGCGAGCTCTTCACGCTCCACCCTCTCTGGCCGTCGATCTCGGCGGCATGCATGGGGACCATGCGCTGAATCGCCGCCAGCGCTCGGCCCGTGCCCGTGACGGCAATCTGGATCCCGCCGTCGACCGGCTTCGGCGTCGCCGTCGCGTTGAGCGTCACCTCGTTCATGTCGATAAGATGCGCCCGCAGCGCCTCGAGATCCACCTTCGACCAGTCGGTCTTCGAGTCCGCCTCGAGCAGCGCCACGATCTCGCCGATCGCGCCGAAGGCGTCCTGCCCCGGCAGCTTCGGCAATCCACCGTGCGGATGCATCTTCGCCATCATCTCCTGATGGTGCTGCATCATGTCCATGCCGTCGTGCTGCATCGTCCCCATGCCCCCGCCGTGCTGCATCGTGTCCATGCCGCCTTGCATCGCGCCGGCGCCCTGTTGTATCCGGCCCGTTGCGCCGCCCTGCTCGTCCGCGGCGGGCGCGGCGCCGAGCGGCGGCGCCAGCGCGAGCGTCCACGCGGAGGCGACGATCGATGCTGCGTACAGCGCCTTGCTTGCGATTGAGCTCATCAATTTGCCTCGTGCGAATGTCGACGATGACCGAGCTTATGCCGCCGGCTGCGAGCCGCCTATGATCCGGATCATGTCGCGCCGGTCCTCTCGAGCGTGATGCCGGACGCGGTGCGCCGGACCATGCGGTCTTTTTCGAGGGCGGCGAGCGTGCGATAGAGCGCTTCCGGCGTGAGGCCGATTTCGGTGGCGAGATCGATCAGCGTGCCTTCGATCGCCATCCGGCCGTCCGCGTCCGCGTGGAGGGCGAGATGGTGGAGCAGGCGCTCCCGCGCGGAACGGATGTTGCGTTCCTCGAGTCTCGCTCGAAGCGCCTGGACCTGGCGGGCCAGGACGGCCATGAAGCGCTCGGCGGCCTCGCGGTCGTCGCGAAACAGGGCGAGAAGCTCGCGCTTCGGGTAGATGCGCACCCGGGAGGCCACGGCCGCGACGGCGTCGCAGTGGTATTCCGATGAGAACAGCGCCGCTTCGGCCAGCAGCTCACCCTCGTGCCCCGTGTGAAGGACGATGCGGCGGCTGTCGAGCGCGTGCCGGATCAGGCGCAGTCGGCCGAGCTCGATCTCGAAGATCGCCTGCGCCTCGTCGCCTTGATGAAAGAGGCATTCGTCCGGCGCGAGCTTGCGCAGGCGCGAGCGCTCGCGAAATGACGCCGGCAACCAATCGAGCGCGGGCATGTCGCGCGGCGAAGCTTAACGCATGAACTCGCACAACAGTCGATGGAAGAGGTGCGTCCCGCGCTCCCGCGTCGGCGAGTAGCGGCCGGCACGGTAGAACCTGGAGCGCACGCCGCGCTGCACGGCTTCGACGATCGCCTCGTCCTCCTTTTCGACTTCGTCCAGGGCGCCGCCGGCGCCGCGGCCGCGCTTCGCCTCGTCCCACACGTAAGATCGGAACTCGATCCGCGTGCGGTCGATCGCCTCGGGGACCACTCGGTTGACGGACAGTCCCCACGGATAGAAATTGAGCATGAGGTTCGGAAAGATCCATCCGTAGCAGGCCGCGACCCGTGCTTGCGCGCCCGCGCCGATCGTCCCCGGATCGAACCCCTGCGCCTCGTCCTTCGCATAGGCGATCTGCACGCTCGAATAGCGAAACAGCTCGTCGGCATAGCTCGCGTCATCGAGCGCCTCGTTCAGGCGCCGATGGACGAACGGGATGTGGAAGCCTTCCAGATAGTTCTCGACGTAGAGCGCCCAGTGTGCCTGCACGACGTAGTCCCGGCTGGCGGAGGGATCGAATCGGAACCGCTCGATCGGCAGTGCCGCGACGCGCGCAGCGACGTCGGAGAGGAATCCCTCGAGCGGCGCGACCGGATCGAGCGCGGCAAAGCCGTGATTTCGCCACGCGCCGAACGGCACCGTGGGCAGATGATCCGCCGGCGACGGAAAGTTCTTCGCGAGCGCGAACTCGGGCATGAACGTCATCCGGCCCGAAAGATCGAACCGCCGCGAATGGTAACCGCAACGGATGTCGGCGGCTTCGGTCCGCGGCTCGCGCACGAGGATGTTGCCGCGGTGGGTGCAGACGTTGGACAGACAGCGGAGCGCCCCGCCCGCGTCGCGGGCGAGGAGCAGCGGCTCGTCGAGGCTGCCGGAGAGGAGCCACCGCGGCGACAGCGATCGGGGCGAGGCTACTTGGTCGAGATCGCCGATCCACTGCCAGGATCGGGCGAATATGCGCTCGCCGGCGAGCGCAAATGCCGAAGCGTCGCGGTAGAACGCGGCATCGATCGTCGAGGCGACCGTGATATCGGGGTCGACGGCGTAGTCCACGGCGGAATCCTACCGCCGACGCTACAGCGCGATGTCGACCGTCATTTCCTTGATGAGCGGCTCGAGCGCGGTCTTGAGCTCTTCGTTCGAGACCGACGCGGGAACGACGAGCAGCGCCCTCACCTTGAACAGATGATCCGCCGGCGTGGCGCCGTCGACCACCTCGGTGTGCAGGTCCTCGATGTTGACGCGACGGCGGGCGAGACTGCCCGACAATTCGCTCACGATGCCGGGCCGATCGTGACCGGTGAGCTCCAGCTTGACGACGCGCCGGCCCGCGGGCACCGCGATGCGCTCTTCCTTCGTCACTTCGACGTGCACGCCGGAGCTCTCGAGCGCGCGGAGCGCGGCGGCGAGCGGCTCGGCGCTCGCCTCGGGCGCTTCGAAGCGCACCAGGCCGGCGAACTGACCTTCCAAGGTGGCGATCCGGCTGCCTGCCCACGTCGCGCCGAAGCCCTGCGCGCGCTCGGAGATGAGGCTCACGACACCCGGCCGATCGGAACCCGTCACGGTGGCAATGAGGGAGGCGACCGTCGCGCCGCCGTGATCGGTCAGCGACACGGTCCGCTTGATCATCGGCGCCTTGGTCGCGAAACGCTCGTCCTGCGGCTTCGCCGGAAGCTCACCGTGCTCGCGCGCATGGCGGACGACCCGGCGCAGGAGCTCGAAGCCCATCGGCGCGAGCGCGCGCTCCCACAGATCGCGCGCGGTCTCGCCCTTCGCTACGAAGCACCAGTCCTGCGCCGCGACCGCGCCGGCATCCATCGTGTCGGCTAGGTGATACACGCTTCCGCCGGCGATCGGATCGCCTTCGAGGATGGTCCACTCGACGGCGGCGATGCCGCGATGTCGAGGCAGGAGCGAAGGGTGATAGCCGATGCCGCCGAGGCGCGAGCGCGCCAAGGCCTCGCGGCTCACGCGCGCATGGGTGTGCGCCGCGACGATGAGGTCCGTGCCCTCGCCGATGGCCTCGCCCGGAACGATCCTGGGATCGGCGAGCACGTGGACAGGCACGCCCGCGGCTTGGGCCGACACCGCCACGCGGTCGTCCGCGGCCGGCGCCACCACGCAGGTGATGTTAGTGCCGTCGGCGCGCAGAAGCTCGAAGACCTTGGCCCCGAAATAACGGGACCCGGCAAGGGTGCATTTCATGGTGGAATCGACCGCGGGAAGAAGGGACGATTGTAGGCATTCGCCGGTCGACCCGCAAACCGCGGCCGGCGCGCTACCCTCCCATGCCTCGGGCGCCGTCCTTGTCGAAATGGAAACCCCATGAGTTATGTCGATGGCTTCGTGGTGCGACCATGGACGCGCGCGCGTTGACCATCGCGGCGGACGGCTGCGAGCGCGTCTCCGCGTTGCTGCAGACGTCGGACGACGCGCGCGCCGCGCTCGTGCTGGCGCACGGCGCCGGCGCCGGCATGACGCATCCGTTCATGGCGGCGATCGCCGGCGCGCTCGCGGATCGCGGCATCGCGACGCTGCGCTACCAGTTTCCCTACATGGAGAGGCGCTCGAGGCGGCCCGATCCGCCGAAGGTCGCGCAGGCCGCGGTGCGGGCGGCGGTCGATGAAGCGGGTCGCGTGCTGGCCGGGATTCCGCTCTTTGCCGGCGGCAAGTCGTTCGGCGGGCGGATGACCTCGCAGGCGCAGGCCGCAGCGCCGTTGCCGGGCGTACGCGGTCTCGTCTTCCTCGGCTTTCCGCTGCATCCCGCGGGGCGACCCTCCGCCGAGCGGGCCGAGCATTTGTTCGCGGTGAAAATTCCGATGCTGTTCCTGCAGGGAACGCGCGACGCGCTCGCGGAGCTGTCGCTGCTCGAGCCGCTCATGGCGCGAATCGGAGAGTCGGCGACTCTCGAACGCTTCGAGGGCGCCGATCACTCGTTTCACGTGCGCGGAGCGGGCAACGACGCCCAGGCGATGTCGCTCCTCGCGGTTACGATCGCTCGCTGGGTCGCGGTGCGGCCGTAGAGCGTTAGTGCCAAGGCGATGCGATTAAGCGCCTGCCGAAACTCGGGGGCGCATCGGAGCCAGGCGAAGCACGACAAGCGATGAGCGGCGGACGGAGCAGAAGCTGGTGGCGCGAAAGCAGGCGCGACCTTCGCCGTCGCATCGCCCGCCGCTTCATCGCCGATCGCGATTACCTCGCCCGGCTCTATCGGCGGAAGCTCGGGCGCGATCCCGATCTCGAGCACCCGACGGGCTTCAACGAGAAGATCGTCGTCAAGATTCTCTACGATCGACGCCGTTATCTCACGCTGTTTGCCGACAAGTTGCGGATTCGCGATTACGTGCGGCACGTCGCGCCCGCGCTTCACCTGCCGGCGCTGTACTGGTGGTCGGATCGCGCCGAGCCGCTCCCGTTCGACGAGTTGCCGCAGGCGTTCGCTCTCAAGGCCAATCACGGAAGCGGCTGGGTTCGGCTTGTCGACGACAAGACGAAGGTCGAGCGCTCGGAGCTCGTGCGCGAGGCGCGCAAGTGGCTCAACTCCGATTTCACCATCGTGGGACGGGAATGGGCCTATCGCGACGTGCGCCGTGCGGTCTACGCCGAAGAGCTGCTGCGCGACGAAGCTCGATCTCTTCCGCCGGACTACAAGCTCTTCGTCTTCGGCGGCCGCGTGCGTGTGATCCAGGTCGATCGCGACCGCTTCGTGCGACACACCCAAGCGCTCTACGACGAGCGCTGGAACCGGATCGAGGGCACGGTCGCCGCGGCGCCGGGCGCACCGGTTCCGCGACCGAAATCGCTCGACGTGATGATCGAGGCGTCCGAGGCACTTTCGGCGGGCGTGGATTTCGTTCGCGTCGACCTCTACGAGATCGGCGGCCGGCCGTACTTCGGCGAATTGACGAGCTCACCCAACAAGGGCTTGAGCCCGTTTCGGCCGGCGTCGCTCGACGGCTGGTTCGGCAGCCTGTTGCGGCTCGACGCCGCTTCCGAGGTGCCGCTCGCGTACGAGCCGGACCGATTCTCGGGGACGTGATGGGTTGCCCGCAAGGGCAGAACGCCCGCCGTCAAGACGCTGCGGGACATTCAAACCGTTCGCCTGCCGTCGCTACGAAGACCCTCTGGCGCCGAGCGCGCGGTAGCGCGCCATGTGGCGGATCGCTTCCTTGCGCTTGCCTTGCGTCTCGTACAGCAGCGCGAGGTTGTAATGGCCGTCGGCGAACCGCGGATCGAGCGCGAGCGCCGCCTCGTATGCATCGATCGCCTCAGTCGGACGCTTCATGTCCTCGAGGAGCGCGCCGAAGTTGAAGAGCAGCACCGGATCGCCGCCGCAGGCGACGAGCGCGCTGCGGTAGACCTCTTCGGCACGATCGAGTCGTCCCTTCTCGTGCAGGAGACGGCCGAGATTGATCCGCGCGTCGAGCGACGCGGGATCGGCGGCCACCGCGCGCTCGTACGCCGCGAGCGCTGCTTCGGTGTCGTCCTTCTCCAGCGCAACACCGCGCTCGAACCAGTCCTGAGCGTCGTGCCGCGGCCGCAGTGCGACCGGCGCGACAGCTGTGGCCGGCGTTGGCGGCATCCGCTGCTCCGCGGTGTCCACGGACCGCTGGATCACCGACAGCGAGCCGTTGGCCGGATCGCCCCCGAACTCGAGCAGATATTGTCCCGAGTCGGCTTGCCAGCGGCTCGGGCCTTCGCGCACGACGACCTTGTCCGCGACCGCCGAGATGGAAAGACCGGACAGCGGCATGGATTCGGGCAGATGGCGACGCAGCTCCCTGACCGAGCGCGTGATGCGCCGCGACGGGACCTGAGCGTCGGCCAGCGCCTGCGCGGTGCGGAGCACGATCAGGTCCTGGAAGGAAAACCGCCATTCGCTGCGCGGGCCGCGCGCGGGCGTGACGAACCCGGCGGCGATGAGCGCGCGGATGGTGCTGCGCGGCAGGCGAAGCAGCTTCTCGACGTCACGGACGCCGTAGCGATGCATGAAGCCGCTGCTTACGAGGCTACTGTCATTCCCGCGAAGGCGGGAATCCAGCGTCGTCGAGGAGAAAGACACTGGGTCCCCGCTTTCGCGGGGACGACGTGATGAGGCTCGCCCGCGGCATCGCTCTTGGTCGAAAGTCGCTAGGCCTTCTTTCGCGCCGTCTTGCGCGCCGGAGTGGCGGATGCGACGGCGGGCTCGGGCGCAGGCTCGGCGCGCTTCGGCGGCTTGCGCCCCGCAGCTTCGGCCTTCGCCTTCGAAGGCGCGGTCGCGCGCTTCTCGAGGCTCGCGCGCAGCGCGTCCATGAGGTCGATCACCTGCGCGCCGGCTTTAGGCTCCTCGGCGAGCGTGATCTGCTGGCCTTCGACCTTCTTCTGCACCGCCGCCTCGATGCGCTCGGAGACTTCGTCCTTGTACGCGTCCGGGTCGAAGGCGTCGCTCGCCTGCTGCTCGATCAGCTGCTTCGCGAGCTTGAGCTCGTTCGCCTTCACGTCGGTGTGCGGAATCTCGAGCTCCTTGATCGAGCGCACCTCGCGCGCGTAGAGGAGCTGCTGCATGACGAGCCCGTCCTCGATCGGACGGATCATCACGATGTACTGCTTGCCGCGCGCCGCCCAGCGGCCGATCGCACAGCGTCCGGATTCGCGCAGCGCCTCGCCGAGCAGCGCAAAGGGCTTGGCGCCGCCCTTGTCCGGGGCGAGGTAGTACGCCTTGTCGAAGTACACCGGATCGATGGCGTCGATCGGCACGAACTCGGTGATCTCCGCCATGTGCGTGCCCGCCTCCTCCATCGCCTTCAGCTCCTCGGGCGAGAAGACGACGTACTGATCCTTGGCGAACTCGTAGCCCTTCACCATGTCGTCGCGCGACACCGGCACGTCTTCCTTGATGCAGAAGTACTGCTGCCTCAAGCGCGATCCGCAGGCCTTGTGCAGCAGGTTGAACGATATCGCGCGGCTCGCCTCGGTGGCCGAATAGAGCTTCACCGGGATCGACACCAGTCCGAAGGAAACGGTCAGCGACGCAATCGATCGTGCGGCCATTCTCACCTCCGCTTCGGTTTCACGCCCTGGGTCTGTTCCAGGGCTCGCTCGAGGCTCTGCTTGCGCGTCAATGCGTCGCGCCAGCGATCGCCGGTTGCAGCCAGGCGCTGCGGGACGTTCGTGATTCTGAAGTCCAGCGGGTGCGCGCCTGCGAGCTCTTCCCACGTGAGCGGCATCGACACCGGCGCGCCCGGCGCGCCGCGAGGCGAGTAGGCGACGTTCAGCGTCTTGCCGCGGACGTTCATATTGTAATCCATGAAAATCTTGCCCGTGCGCTTCGGCACGCTCCACTCCAGGGTGATGTCTTTCGGGTGCAGGTGCAGCAAATGCCGGCCGACGAGCTCCGAGACGTGCCGGGCGGCGTCGAAATCGATGGTGCGGCGGATGGGGACGAAGACGTGGAGACCGGTCTTGCCCGACGTCTTCACGATCGGCTCGAGCGACATGGTGGCGAGGAGCTCGCGCAGCCAGAACGCCACCTCCTTGCCCTTCTCGAAGGCGACCGTGTTGAGCTCCGGCTCCGCCCCCGGCTTCTCCTTGCCCGAATAGATGTACGGGTCGATGTCGAAGACGACGTAGTCGGGGAAGTTCAGCACCGACGCCTCGAGCGCTTCGAGCGAGGAATCGTAGTCGGTGCTCTTCGAGCGCGCGTCCTTCGCCACCCTGGCCCGCGAGTGCCAGATGTGGAACTCGAGCGTGCCCGACTGCGCGAGCCAGAGGAGCGTGGGCAGGTTGTTGCACAAAAGATACTCGTGGCTCTCGTCCTTGCTGTCGGACCAGACGTTGATGGTCTCGGCGAACTCGGGCTTCGCCTGCTCCCAGTGCTTCTGGAAGAAGCGCGGACCGCCGATGCCGTCGGGCATCCGGATCATGGTGAGCGGGCGATCCTCGAGATGCGGAATGATGCAGGGCGAGACGAGTGCGAAGTACGTGAGCAGATCGCGCTTGGTCAACGCCGGCTGGTTGAGCGCCGGATCCGCCGGCCAATAGACGCGATCGAGGTGCGTGACCTTGAGTCGATGCGGACCCACGGCGATCACGGCGGAGGAGGCCCTCGCCGCTTCGAGCTGCGCGACCACCTCCGCGATCACGCGGTCGGACCCGCTCGCGCGGCGGGACCCGTCGGCGCCGGAGCGGGCCGGCGTGCGCACCGGCGCGGAATCCGCATCGACGACGCGACCCGACGGCGCTTCCGCTTTGGCGCGCCGCGGCCGACGCCGAACCGATTTCGGATCGATGTCGTCGCGCAGGCGCAGGAAGACCGGGGCGCGCAGCGCGCCGTCGTCGGTCCAGCTGTGGAACTCGACCTCGGCGACGAGCTTCGGCTCGACCCAGGTCGTGGGCGCGTTGAGCTCGGGCCGCTCGACGAACGGGCACGCGCTCCGGCGCAACGGCTCGAGCCGCGTCCTGGCGTCCGTCAGCGACGCGTCGTCGAATCCGGAGCCGACGTGCGACGCATAGTGGAGCTTGCCCTTGTCCCAGTAGCCGAGGAGCAGCGCCCCGAGCGGCTCGCGCGATCCTTTGCCTTGCGTGTACCCCCCGACCACGAAGTCGGCGGTCGTCGTCGGCTTCACCTTGAGCCACGCGCCGGAGCGCTTCCCCGGCTCGTAACGGCTGTCCTTGCGCTTGGCGACCACGCCCTCGAAGCCGGCGCCGAGCGCCGCTTCGCGCAGCGCCTCGCCGTCCTCGGAGGCGTAGACGAGTTGCACCGAAGACGAAGGGAGCAGGCATTGCGCGAGGTATCGCCGCCGATCCGTGTACGCGGTTCGTGTGAGGTCGATGCCCGCGAAGTGCAGCAGATCGAAGCAGAAGAACGCGACCGGCACCTTCTGCTCGGCCTCGGCGATCTCGCGCGCGCTCTTGAGCTGGACGCGGTTCTGCAGCGCGTTGAACGAGGGACGACCGTTGGGATCGAAGGCGACGAGCTCGCCGTCCAGGATCATCCCGCCGGCGGCTTGCCGGGCGAGCTCGCCGGCGATGCCGGGAAAGGCCGGCGTGAGATCCAGGCCGCGTCGCGACTTGATCTTCACGCCGTCGGGCCTGACGAACGCGAGCGCGCGATAGCCGTCGAGCTTCGGCTCCCACATCCAGCCCGCGCGCCTGAACGGCGGCGCATTCGTGGTCTCGGCCAGCATCGGCGCGAGCGAAGCCGGCATCGGATGGACCTTGCCGGCGGGAACGAGCCGCGTCGCGGGCATGGGATGCGCCGGCACGGCCTTCATCTCCTCCACCGTCGCGCCGGAGAGGACGGAGCGATCGCGCTCGGTCACGTCGGCCGTCGACGCGAACCGATCCCTGTGCTTGATGAGGAGCCACGTCTTCGCTTCCCGGGTGCGCACGAGCGCGAACGAGCCCTTCAGCTTCTCGCCGAGCAGAAAGATGGAGAGCTTGCCCTTGGCGAGAGCCTCGCGCACGATGCTTTCCGCGCGCTTGCGGTCGTGAAACCAGGTCTCGTCGTCCTCGTCGGGCGAATAGACCCCGCAATCCCAGACGATCACCTCCCCCGCGCCGTACTGGCCGGGTGGAATGACGCCTTCGAAGGAGGCATAGTCGTAGGGATGGTCTTCGGTCTGCACCGCGAGCCGCTTTTCGGCGGGATCGAGCGCCGGCGCTTTCGGCACCGCCCAGGACTTGAGCACGCCGTCGCATTCGAGCCGGAAGTCGTAATGCATGCGGCGCGCCGAATGCTGCTGCACGACGAACAGAAGCGGTCCGCTGTCGGGCGCGGTGACCGCGGGCCTGGGCTCGGGCGTGGCCGCGAAGCTGCGCTTGGCGGCGTATTCTTGAAGGTCGCTTCTCGCCATGCGGTCATTCTAGGGGCCTGTCGGGCCCAAAGGGAAAGGCAGCACCCGTGACAACGCGACTCCTCGCCGGCGCCAGCGGCTACGCCTTCAAGGAATGGAAGGGCGGCTTCTATCCCGAGAAGATCAAACCGGAGGAGATGCTCGCCTCCTACTCGGCGCGCCTGCCGACGGTCGAAATCAACAACACCTTCTATCGCATGCCCGGAATCGAGATGCTGAAGACCTGGGTCGCGACCACGCCCGGGCGGTTTCGGTTCGCGATCAAGGCGCCGCGGCGGATCACTCACATCGCCCGCCTCAAGCCCGAATCGGCTGCCGATTCGGTCGAGTATCTCTACCGCAATCTATCCGCGCTCGGAGACAAGCGCGGTCCGGTCCTGTTCCAGCTGCCGCCCAACCTGAAGAAAGACCTCCCGCGGCTGGAAACGTTTCTTCGGCTGCTGCCCCAGGACCATCGCGCCGCGTTCGAATTCCGCAACGAGAGCTGGTTTGCCGACGACGTGTACGCGGCATTGAGGAGCGCCGGCGCGTCGTTGTGCCTCTCCGAGCGCGAGGACAACGCGCCTCCGCCGCTGGTCGAGACGGCGCCGTGGGGCTACGTGCGGCTCCGCCTCGAGACCTACTCGGACGCCGATCTATCGGCCTGGGCCCGCCGGCTCGAAGCGACGTCCTGGCGGCCCATCCACGCCTATTTCATGCACGAGCCGACGGCGCCCGCGTACGCGCGGACGCTGATGTCGTTCGCCGGGTAGGGTCAGGCTCGACCTTTCGCCGGCACATCGAGCTCGACAACGCGCCGGGCTCCGGCTACTCGCAAAAGCCGCGCTCTCCCTATTTCGCGAGGAAGGCGCGGATCGCCTCGCCCGCCTTGGCGATGGCGAGCACTCCGTCGAGATGGCCGCCGTCGCCTTCGATGACGAAGACTTCCGCCGTGCCTCCCTGCGCGCGATAGCGCTCGCCCGCTCGTTTCGCGAGCTCGGGCGGAAAGACCAGATCCGAGGACGCGGGCACGAACAGGATTTTCGCCTTGATGCGCTTCACCTCGTCGTCGGTCAGGTGGTAGAGCTGGTTCGCCTTCGACGTGTAGATCATCGAATTGGCATCGACGGTCTTGGCGCGCGCGGTGCCGGCTTTGGCGAGCGCGTCCTCGATGGCGTAGAGATTGTCGATTGCGTCGGCAGGATTCTTCGCCGGGTCCGCCCATTTGTAGCCGAAGGTCTTCTCCGCCCAGAGATGGTGACGCGTGCTCGCCGTCACGAGCTCGAGTGCCTTCGCCACGCCGTCCACCGGTTCGTCCCGGCCGTAGTAGTCGCCGCCGTTCCACTTCGGATCGAGCCGGATCGGCATCACCCACAGATCGACCAGCTCGACGACGTACGGCTGGAGATCGAATCCCGGCCCGATGACGTGCACGACGCGCTCGACGAAGTCGGGATACAGCGCCGCCCACTCCATCGTCTGCAGCGATCCGCCCGACGCGCCGGCGACCGCGTGAAG
>Ga0187779_10002057_pt1 | contig 12457 bp, 13 predicted proteins | sample 1015_Q2_SP10_10__FD_132435 | JGI IMG/M metagenome (GOLD analysis project Ga0187779, IMG submission 132435) | Tropical peat soil microbial communities from peatlands in Department of Meta, Colombia - 1015_Q2_SP10_10_MG | ecosystem: Environmental > Terrestrial > Soil > Wetlands > Peat | place... | reverse complement strand
ATTGCAACGCCTCCATGCTTGTGCCGGGTTCGGGCCAATGTACTTTCCACAGAGCCTCGCGCGGTGGCGGGAGTCCGAGATGGGCGCGAACTGCTGCGGGAATAGGGTCTGCCAAGTCGGGAGCGAGGTTTTCCAGGGTTGTATGAATAATCCGCCGAAACCAACGTGACGTGAGTCGCCCCTGCCCGGCAGATTCGTATATGGGCACAATACGGCCGATCTCCAGGGAACGCTGCAGCTTCGCCTCCGCTGCGTCACCTTCATCGGTAGGATCGCCCAGAATCTCGAACTGTGGCTGAACAATTTGCAGATCACCACCGCGATAGTCTTCCTCGACTTTGCCGTACAGGGCGATCAGTTGACCGGCTTTGAACTTGTCCTGAAGGTATGGCGCATTGAACCAGATGCATTTGAGCCGCACAGGCCCCTGGCCAGCCGTCATCTGAAAAATTGGCATTCGCCGCGTGCGAAACAGGCCTGAGTTGCGCACTTCCGCAACTACAGTGGCCATTTCCCCCGGGCGCAACTCGGCGATACCGCGTGGGTTCAGTCGGTCTTCGTAACGAAATGGCAGATAATGGAGAAGATCATTGACAGTGTGAATACCTTTGGCAGCGAGAACGTCAGCGAGGCGAGGCCCAATTCCTTTGACGTATTGAACGGGTGTTTCCAGTTCGAGCATCTGAAGGGATGTTAGCAGGGCGAAGCTGATGTCGCAGCCAATTGACCCAGGATAGAGGCCAGGAACTAGTGTCCAAATCGACCGCCAATTTTTTCCACGCTTTGGCCGCCGTGCTCGTCGGGAATACGATCTACTTCTTGCTCGAAAAGTATCTTCCTGCCCGCGCGCATCATTCGCCTTTCAAGATCGACCTGGGTATGGCCGTGGATTTTTGGTTCTGTCTGGTGGTGTTTGGAATCATCAAGACGGTAGCGACGCGCAGGGGACGAAAGCTTCCTAAACAATAGACTTCGCTTTGCTTGCCGTGGTGTTACACCTGGGGATGCCCACCAAAAACATCGCATCTGCGCGTTACCTTAGGCACCTCGGCGGTAAGGCGAATTCTCGTTAGAATTGGCCAGCGGAATGCAGAAAATCGCGATCTTATATGACGCCAGCCAGGCGGTTCTATCCACCTTTGATCTGGACGAGGTCCTGCATCAGATCCTGGTGATCGCGCGCGACTATTTTCATCTGCAAAATGTCGCTATCTTGCTGCTGGACACGGAGAACGCTGAGTTGTACGTGCGGCGCCAAGTAGGCTGGGATGAAGGACATGACCGGCTAAAGATGCCAGTCGGCAAAGGAATTACTGGTTCAGCGGCTCAGCAAAAGCGGCCGATCTACGCTCCAGATGTCAGCCGCGACCCGCGTTACATCATCTCCGCGAAGTCCACTCGTTCAGAACTGGCCGTACCCTTGATGGTTCGAGATGAGGTCGTTGGAGTCCTGGATTGTCAGAGCGAAAAACTCAACCACTTTGATGCTGAAACCGTGGACCTGCTGACGCTTTTCTCCACGCAGGCCTCAATGGCTTTGCAGAATGCACGGCTGCACGCCCTAGAACGCCGCCGAGCCTCTCAGCTGCAGGCCATCAACGCCATTGCGCAGCAAATGACCGCTGTTCTCGATTTGAATGAACTCCTCTCCAAAGTTTGCGTGCTCGTACAACAGGCTTTCGAAGTATCCCAAGTCTCGGTCCTCCTCAAGGACGAAGACGAACTGGTAATGCGCGCAAAAGATGGAAGGCTTACTGCTTGCATCAGCGAAGGCGGCCGTCTGCCTGCCGCTGATGGGCCATGGGGCCGGGCATTGGAAAACGCAAAAACCATTGTCGAGAACGACGCCGCTAGCCACAGTAGCTCGCGCTTATACGTGGAGAGTTCGTCGCAAATGTGCATTCCGCTTGTCTCATTCGGCCAGGCACTGGGAGTCTTGGTTCTGGACAGCAATAAGAAGAACACATTCAACGCGAACGACATTCAGCCTCTGGAGTCGGTCGCCGATATTTGTGCTACCGCCATCCAAAACGCGCATTACGTGGACCGTGTGAAACAGCTCGCATATCTAGACGGGCTGACTGGAATCTTCAACCGCCGCTTTTTCGAAGTGCGAATCGCAGAAGAGATGGAACGTGCCCGACGCCTGCAATCCGGGCTGGGTATACTGATGATCGATATCGATCATTTCAAACGCCTCAATGATGAGTTCGGTCACCTTCTGGGCGATGAAGTGCTACGGCAAGTCTCATCAATTTTCCATCAACAGGTTCGAAAAATCGACGTGGTCTGCAGATATGGGGGAGAGGAATTTGCCATTTTGCTGTCGCAAACCACGCCGCAGCACTCGCTGGCTATTGCGGACAAGCTGCGGCGAATCGTTGAGACCTGGCAATTCCCCGGAGTCGCGCGTCCGGTAACCATCAGTGCTGGGGCCGCCAATTACCCGGAGCACGGTTTAACTCGCGATGATTTAGTCCAGGCAGCGGATGCGGGCCTTTACGCCGCGAAACAGGCGGGGAGAAATCGAGTTTGTCTGGCACCGGATGTACCACGCAGTCGGGCGCACGGATCTGGACGATAATCGCTAAATCTCGGCACCACCAGCTTGCCAGCGATTGTGGAGCTCTTTCTCCAACTCCTGTTGATGCTGGAGAAGCTGCCGTTCCGCATCGCGAATTGCCCTCTCGTAATCGCGCCGATGGCGCTCAAATTCCTTTTGGGCTCGTTCTGTTTCCGGCCGGATCTCTGCCAGGCTACGGTTGATCGCTTCTTCCATTTGTGGTTCGATGTGGGCCCACTCCGATTCCAGCTGACTGAGCTGGAGTTTCTCGGCATCAAATCCCGGCAGGTTCATGCTTTCGCGATTTCTTCCAGACTGTCTTCGCTCCGGCAACGTCAGCGTAATTGTCTGCTCCCGTTTGTCACGTAGAATGACCACGCTCGCCGTATTGCCCTGCCTGGAACGAAGCGCATGGGAGAAGTCACTCGGATCGTGAACCGCTTCGCCATTGATTTTTAGAATGACATCACCTGCTCGAAATCCCGCCTGGTCCGCACGGCTTCCCTTTTCAACCGAGCGTATTAGCACACCTTGACCATTTTTTGCTCCAAAAAAATCTCCGAGTTGCGGTGTTAGATTTTCGACCATCAATCCACTGCGAGCCGACGAGTGTACGACTACGATCGATACCGGCATATCCATCTCGGGCATCACCGGCAGGGTCGGCATATCAAAATGGAAGTCCTTGAACTTGGATCCAAAGTTGTGGGAGAAGGTATCTTTGCGATCGGCCAGCTGGACCTTAAACGCCATTGGCTGGCCATTCCGGCTGATGTCGAGTGTGATTGTCCGTCCCGGAGGCGTTTCCCGGATCATTCGCCGCAGCTGCTCCACACTGGAAACCTTTTCGCCGTTTAGAGTGAGGATTACGTCCTGTTCCTTGAGGCCAGCTTTGCCCGCCGGTGCATCCTGATCCACCATGGTCACCTCAACTCCGGTCTCTTCCTTCAAATGCAGCGCGCTGAGGCGGTCTGAACTCACGTCGCGCGTATCTACTCCGAGATAGGAAGTGTCGCCGGATTCTTCACTGGAGAAGCCGTAAACTTCGCCCGTTCCGGCCACAGGTTGCTCGGCAAAAGACGCGCATGCCATCAGCACCAGCGTCCAGGTGAATATTAGACTTCTGCTTTTCATGAGACCTCCAACATCTATCGGCTTGCGCGGCGGAACGAAATGTCGCCGGTCATCGTTTGTACCTTCAATACCGGGCCGCCTCCGTTCAAGCTACCTTCCGCATTCATGGTCTTCGGTCCGTAATCCCCGCCTTCAGTAGTGACCCGGATTTCGGGAAAATCAGAATGGATATTATGACCGTTCGCCACTTCAATCGATGCTCGAATACTGAGGTTTACGTTGGGAGCCAGATAGACAGTAATATCGCCCGCTGAGGTTTCGAGCGAAGAGTCGTCGTGTTCACCATTGGAGGGGATGAATTTGGCTTCAATTCCGCCGGCGCCGGTCTCCGCCCGCGCTGACGGAACTCCCCATAGCTCGATGGTGCCGCCCCCTGTTTCCGCGCTTACTGAACCTTTAGCTGAGTTCAGGCGTATGCTTCCACCCCCGGTTGAGATTTCCGCAGGGCCGCCAATATCGCCGAGCTCGATACTTCCTCCGCCCGTGCTCGCTCGCACGTGGCCGTCGCAGCGGTCGACATGAATACTGCCACCCCCGGTCTCCAGTTCGGCATCTTGCCCACCAGAAACAACGACCACACTGCCGCCCCCACTCTCCGCAACAATCTTGCCCTTCGCAGAATTCACTTTGATGGAGCCCCCGCCAGTGTGCAGATTGACCTCGGACGCGACTGTACCGACATCAATGCTGCCACCGCCTGTCTCAGCATTTATGGCTCCCCCAATGTCGTCAAGGCGGATGTTTCCGCCACCACTTTCGGCATTCACCCGGCCTGCCAGTGCAACCGAGGAGATACTGCCTCCCTCCGTTTCGACCTTTACGTCTTCCATATTTCGCGGCACATTGATGTTGAATTCTCCGGAAAAACGATGTGATCGGCCACCTTCCCATTCCGCTACGAACCAGGCTGTATCCCCGCGAACGTATGTGTTGATTTTGTAGTTCTCGAATTCCCGGCGGGCTTTGTCTTCCGAGCCGCTGTAGGAATGATTGCGAATGGTGTAGTCAATGCTTTGCTGTGCACCGCCGGTGATCTTTACTGAGCCGACATCAACCTTGACCCTGAGATTTCTTGCCGCAGCGAGCGATCCCGTAATTTCCTGCGTCCAGTTCCCACCTTCACCATAGACTCTGGCTTGTTGCGCAAAGGCTACAGGCAACAGAACGAGCAGGATCGCGAAGATCTTAGAGAATGATTTCAACGTCCCCTCTTTGCGTTAGCTGATTCAGGCCCATGATCCACCTGTATTAATCAAACTCTGGAAGTTGCGCCAACACCGTGCGCGCCTGCGACTTGATGTATTGGTTCGAGTCATGTTCGGCGAGACCCTGCAGCACCGCTCGCACGCTGCTATCCGCCCGGACCGGTTCGAGCAGCCGCAAAGCCTCGGTGCGAACTCCGGGATTGCTATCGTTCATCAAGGCTTCAAGCAGCGCATCGCGGACCCGTGGGTCACTCTTGACATAACCGCTCAGACCATCCAGCGCCTTCAGCCGCACACCAGGATTGGAATCGTACCGAAGCGCATAAACCAGAGCTTCCCGAAAGTGCGTGGCATTCGGCTGTTGGGTAAGCAGGTCAACCGAGTCCATCCTTACACCGGAGTTGAAATTGTTGCGTGCGGCAAATAACAGTAGCTGCTGAATCCGCTGATCATTCAGCGAACCGTGGGCTTCCTGAGTGGAAACCGTATCGTATTTTATGCTGATTTTGTCTGAACCGGGCTGCTGGCTCACCGAACGGATACCGGCAATAGAAGCCTCACTTGCGGCAGGCGTTGTGTTGGGAACTATCGCACTGATGTTTGCGGGGTTGGCAATGATTTTATAAGTGGCGCCAACGCCAACTGCAAAACCGACGATGAAGAGCACTGTCGCCAACGCGGGGGAAAAGCGAATCTGACGAAGCCATGCGCCAGGGTCAAATATCAGGCGATGCCAAAAGGTGCCTTGCTGCGTAGTCTCGAGTGCTTCCTGGAGCCGCATACGAGAGGCTACAACCAGATTTGGCGCGGGCTCCTCCACAGGCAACTCGGACAGCATGGTATGAAACTTGCGCGTCGATTTCAGTGCAGCCGTGCAATCGGTGCAGCGCGCCAGATGCTGTTCCAGTTCGTAACGCGCATCATCCGGCAGTTCGTTATACACATAGAGCAGAATATTGTCTTTGACCCACTCACATTTCATAGTTGCACTCTCTCATCATCTCTCGTTCGCGCTCCGCTTCCGCCACGCGCCGGATACCGGCATTTCATCTCATATCCGCCAGCGCTCCCCGTAGTTTCTGGGTAGCCCGAAATAATGTATTCTTTGCGGTTTCTTCCGTGGTATTGAGCACTTCACCCACGGTGCGCAATTTTAGTCCGTGATAATGCTTCAGTTCGAATACCATCCGTTCGCGTGGTGTTAGCTTCTCCAGGGCCCGGCTGATCCTGCCGGCTAGTTCCCGGCTCATCAGATCGCGTTCTGGATTAGCGCCAGCACGGCCATCGGCCACTTGATCCAATACGTCATACTGCTCGCCGCTGGCATCGGTCGCGACCGGAGCCTCTTCCTTCCGCACTTGCTTTCTTCGTAAATGGTCGAGGCAGAGATTGGTCACGATCCGGTAAATCCACGTGTAGAAAGAACATTCAAAACGGAAATTGCCGACATTTCTATAAGCCTTGAGAAACGCTTCCTGGTAAATATCCTGTGCCTCATGTTGCGATCCTGTGAGATGAATCGCTAGTCGCAGCACGGCTTGATCATATTGGCGCACGAGTTCCTCAAAGGCAGCACGATTGCCGCGCTGGGCTTCGCGCACGAGCAAAGTGTCGTCAATTCGGCCTAGATTGTGACCAGCCATAAGCTCCCGAGAGGGGAAATCCTGGGTGCGGCTAGTTTCTTGCTGCCGCCCTATTCCATGGCGGGAGCACGTGCCAACCGTAAATGGTACAGCCCATGCATCGGCCGGCATATGGTATCTGGGTCCTCGAATGCCCCGGGACTCCTTTTGCCGTTTCTCCCGGTTGCATAACTATGGACGCTTCAGAATGAGAACCGTGAGCAAGAATAAGCCCGTCGGCTGCACCGTGCGTTAGTGCGAGGAAGCCGAAAATGACCGCGGTTTGAGGTAATGAGAACCAGGGGTTGCCTACAGTTCCGACCGATACTCCGAGCCGGCCACCGTTGTTACTCCGTCGAGTCGTTTTCGATCAATACCTTTAAATGGGTGGTTACGTCTCTGTGCAATTTGATCGGTACGGTAAACTCCCCGAGCGTCTTTAGGGGCTCATGCAGCTGGATCTTGCGGCGATCCACGTTGAACCCCTTTTTCTCCAGCGCCTCAGCAATGTCACCCGAAGTGACCGACCCGAAGAGCTGATCGTGTTCTCCAGAGCGGCGTTTAAAATTGACCGAAAGGCCGTCAAATTGTTTTGAGAGTTCTTCCGCTTGCGCCTTTTCTTTGGCTGAGCGACGCACAGCCGCGGCCTTCATCTGCTCGATGACAGCTTTATTGCTGGCTGAGGCCTCAATCGCGAGTTTGCGCGGCAAAAGATAATTGCGTCCATAACCCTCGGCTACTCTTACAACGTCGCCTCGCGAACCCAGTTTAGCTACATCTTCTTTGAGAATGACTTCCATGAAAATGACTCCCGTTCCCGATGTTGGCAATTAACGTACGTCGACTGTCCCTAGGAGGCGCGACCGGCAAAAGGCAAAAGAGCTATATTCCGCGCCTGTTTGATCGCAGACGATAATCTACGCTGGTGGGGCGTGCAGACCCCCGTTAAGCGGCGGGGCACGATTTTGCCACTTTCCGCGACAAATTGCGCCAGCAACCGTACATCTTTGTAGTTGATGGCCTCAATCTTCTCTACACAGAATTTGCAAACCTTTTTTCGTCGGAAATATTTGCGACCTCCAGGGCCGCCCTCGCCCCGTCCACCGGGGCCTCCCGGCCCGCGTCCGGGGCGTCGCTCTCCGCGATCTGCACGCTCGGCCCGCTCGGCAACCGGGGCCATTTCTGTACTCGTTGGTGTTGGTCTAGTTTCGTCAGCCATGATGCTCCTTAAAATCTGTTGTCAGTCTTCGTCGTCCGTCGTTAGCGCACCTGGGTGCCCCAGGGTTCGCGAGCGCCTATGCTAGTGAACCTTTCTATGCCGTTGCCGCGGGCGCCTCGCCTGCGACCTCGGCCGGTGTTGCCGCAGCTGAGGTCTTGCGGCGTGCATCGCGAATCGCCTTAATCTTATCCAGTCGCTTCTGCTCCTCGTCGACGCGGACCGTCAAGAATTTGATAACTGCTTCGCTCACACGCAGCCTGCGTTCCAGTTCATGAATTAGTCCGCCGGATCCCTCGATCGTCAGCAGGATGTAGATGCCGTCCGCGAACTTTCGAACCTTATAGGCGAGACGGCGCTTCCCCATTCTCTCAACATTCTTGACCTGTCCCTGGGAGGACGTGACGGCAGATTGCAACGTGGAGATCAGTTTGTCTTGCTCCTCTTCCGGCATGTCGGGACGAACAATGAACATGAGTTCATAAGTACGATTCATTTCTTCTCCTAATCCAATGTCATTCTGAGCGCAGCGAACAATCTCTGCATTTCAGCGCCCATAACATACGCCTTAGTCAGCCAGGTACTCTTCCGGCTTGCGATTGAAGCGATTCATGGCCGGCGCCTCGCCTTCCGTCAAAACTATTTTCACTGCTTCGACGGCTGTATCGAGCATGCCATCGACCACTTTGAGCTGAGCTTTGCGCATTGGCGAAAGCAAGTAGCTCATTCCGTCGTCGACCTTCCGGTCCGGCGCTACTCCCATGCGGATCCGCAAGAAATCCTGAGTGCCCAACGCTCCAATCAACGACTCAATTCCATTGTGACCAGCCGAACTCCGGTTACGCTGTAATCGGAGCGTCCCCAGCGGGAAGTCCAACTCGTCCTGCAAGACGATCAGGTCAGCCTCCGGGCTGACTTGGTGTTCAGTGACCAGCCCCCGAACCGAAAGACCACTCAGGTTCATGAAGGTCTCTGGCTTGGCCAGAACAACGGCTTCCGAACCGATCGTCGCGCGTGCTGTTAAGGCACGGCACTGGCGATTTCTGACTTCGACTCCGCACTGTTGCGCAATCCGGTCAACCGCCAGAAAACCCAGATTGTGCGGCGTGAACTGATATTCAATTCCCGGATTGCCGAGGCCTACAATCAGCTTCACGCGTGCTTAGCTATTAGCTCCTGGCTTCTGGCCGTCAGCTTGCGAATCGGCCTTGAGCGTCGCAGAATTGGCGAACGACGAGGACCGGGAACCAGCGACGACTATTTCTTTTCCTTCTTTTCAGCCTTTTCGGGCTTCTCCGCAGGAGCAGCCTCAGCGCCTTCTTCTTCGGTCTCCTGCTTGCCTTTCTTGATGACCTCCGGTTCAGCGGGAGCCGCTGCAGCCTCAGCCGCCACAGCTTCCGGAGTCGGGGCCACTTCTTCCTTCACAGAGATGATGTGCGCCACCGGCTGATTCGGGTCAGAAAGGAACTTGACCTTATCGCTGCGTTTCAGATCCGCGATACGCATCACCTTCCCAAATACCAATTCGCTGACATCGGCCTCAATCGCTGTCGGAATATCGTCCGGCAAACACTCGACTTCGACTTCACGAGTGATTTGTTCCAGAATTCCACCCTGCTGCTTAACCCCGGCAGCTTCACCTTTAAGCACGATCGGCACGTTGACATGCAGCTTCTCGTGCATCGCGATCCGCTTCACGTCAATGTGCAGGAGAGAACCTTTAATCGGTTCGTACTGCCAATCCACGATCATTGCCTTGGTGCGCTCGCCATCAAGGGTTAGATCAAAAATCGTGTTGTACCCGGTTTGCGAGTGCAGGATACGCGACACCTGCCGGGGATCGACGCTAACTGGCCGCGATTCCGTGCCAGCGCCATACACAACCGCCGGAATCTTGCCCCCGCGCCGCACGCGGCGGGCATCGTTCTTATCTCCAGCAGTTCGTGGCTGAGCTTCCAATATGTTGCTCTCCGTTGCCGTTGCCATAATTTTGAATCCTGTCTACATGAATAATTTGCTGACGGACGTTTCCTCGTGAATGGATTGAATCGCCCGTCCGATCAAGCCAGCAATCGTCAAAACTCTTATCTTCGGTTCCGCTTTAGCATCAGCATTCAAAGGAATGGTATTTGTGACCACAACTTCCCGGATGCACGACTTCGAAATATTCTCAACCGCCGGCCCGGACAAGACCGCGTGCGAAGCGCATGCATAAATTCCTGTCGCACCGTTTTCCATGAGTGCGTTGGCAGTCTTCACCAGTGTCCCAGCCGTGTCGATCAAGTCATCAATCACAAGACACGTCTGGCCACTCACATCTCCGATGACGTGCATGACCTCGGCCACGTTCATTTCTACCCGCCGCTTATCCACGATCGCCAGCGCCGAATCCATCTTCTTGGCGAAGAACCGGGCCCGTTCCACACCTCCCGCATCGGGGGAGACTACAGTCAGGTTCGGTAGATTCAACTTTTTAAAATGGTCCACCAAAACCGGCGACGCAAACAGATGATCGACCGGAATATTGAAAAATCCCTGCAGCTGCGGAGCATGCAAATCCACAATCAATGCCCGGTCGGCTCCGGCGGTTGTTAATACATCCGCAACCAGCTTCGATGAGATCGGGACCCGCGGCTTGTCTTTTCGATCCTGCCGAGCATAGCCGAAGTACGGAATGACTGCCGTGATACGCCGCGCTGAAGCCCGCTTCAGCGCATCGATCATCAACAACAATTCCATAATGTGTTCATCCACGGGACGGCAAGTCGGCTGCATGACAAAAACATCTGCGCCGCGCACGTTCTCCTGGATTTGCACATACGCTTCGCCATCGCTGAAACGAGTTATGACTGCCTGGCCACGCGTCAAGCCGAGAAAGGCGCAAACTTCATCGGCCAGTGCTTCATTGGCAGAGCCGGAGAAGATCTTGAACTTATCGTCCACGCGCACCCGTACCGGCTTACGCTCGGGTTTCTCGTCGGGGCTCACGTGAGCCTTCTTATCTGTCGCTGTGACAAGAGTGGCCATGTTTAGGTTCTCGGCTATCAGCTTCCAGCCATCAGTTCAACTAATGAAAGGCTGAGAGCTCATAACTGACGGCTCACAGCTAAATTTGGCTGGGCCGCTAGGATTCGAACCTAGACAAAGTGCTCCAAAGGCACTTGACCTACCATTAGTCGACGGCCCAGTTTTCCAATCTGCGTCGACATGGCGCGAGATCCTTCGCTCCGCTCAGGATTTCGGCAGCGGGCTCAGACGCCCGCTAACCGCCTCAACCTACCATTAGTCGACGGCCCAGTTTTGCAAGTTTCGATTGCTGATTTTTGATTGAAAGCCTGCCAGTGCCTATTTTCAACCAACAAGTAGAAATCAACAATCAAAAATCTTTCGCCAGTACTGCCGTCGCGTCAAAGTCTTGGTGGCCACTGCCACTGTGCCGCGTCTCTCTAAAGCTGTTGCGGCCTTTTGAGCTGCAAGCTGCGTCCGGAATAAACCATAAACAGCTGAGCCGGAACCCGATAGCGACGCATAAAACGCACCAGCGCGGCCAAGCACACGTTTCGCCTCGCGCAACTCGGGATATTGAGGAAAGACGACCTGCTCGAAGTCGTTTTCGATCCCGGTACGGACGAGGTCGAGAAGCGGGGTCTCGGCCCGGCCTCTGCCCTTGGCAGAGACACCGGATAAACCAGAGCCACTTTGGCTCTGGTTGCTCAGCCATGCTGCAAGTGCACGGCTGAACTCCAACATTCTATCGGAGGGGCTGGAATGCGTCAATTTTTGCCTGTTAGTGTAGGGACGGCCGTCCTCGGCCGTCCGAGTCGAGCGACGCCCGACAGGTTCGCCGAGGAAGGCATCCGCGCCGCATTCTTTCTTGTCCCACTCCGCAAAAGCTTTGGGAGTGGAGACGGCGATTTCCGGTAAAGCAATCACGCATGGAATCACCGGCAAGTCGGGCAAGGGATAAACGTCTTCCCCATGTCCCACGCCCAGAACCGTGCCTCCAATCAGAAACAGCGGCAGATCCGATCCGACCTCCGCCGCAATCCGCAACCGCTCAGGGCCAGACAGTCTTCTCTTCACTGTCCGTTCCAGCGCCAGCAGAGCCGCGACGGCATTTCCGGATGCCCCGCCCAACCCTCCCTGCACCGGCAAACGCTTCTCAATTTCCACGATCACACGGCCCCGAGTCTTGAGGGTTTCCATACCGCGTTCAACCGTTCGATGGCACGTGTTGGTCTCGTCTTTGGGCACGCGTGGATCTTCGCAACGAATCTCAATTCCCGTTCCGCGCGTGAGCTCTACGCGAATGATGTCGTGCAACGCGATGGTCTGATAAAGAGTACGAAGTTCATGAAATCCGTCCGGACGAAGGACACCAATGCACAGCCCAAGGTTGATCTTGGCGAAGGAGCGGACCGTGACAGGCATGGATGAATGATTCTAACCTCAACGATAGCTCTCCGATCTGTCATCTTGAGCGGAGTCTGGGCTCTCGCTGGAGAGCCCAGGCGCAGTCGAAAGATCCCTATTGTCTATCGCCTTCCAACCGGCACAGCAGTGTTCTCCGCGAGCCGATTGTGCAGAGAATTCCCTTTGACTTCCAATGCGGCATCGAGAGTGCAGTGGTCCTTCGACTTCACAGCAGAATTCGCAAGCGAATTCTACTGCTCCGCTCAGGATGACAGGCCCTTAACTTCTTCTCTTGTAGTAGATT
>Ga0187779_10002056_pt1 | contig 12461 bp, 16 predicted proteins | sample 1015_Q2_SP10_10__FD_132435 | JGI IMG/M metagenome (GOLD analysis project Ga0187779, IMG submission 132435) | Tropical peat soil microbial communities from peatlands in Department of Meta, Colombia - 1015_Q2_SP10_10_MG | ecosystem: Environmental > Terrestrial > Soil > Wetlands > Peat | place... | reverse complement strand
GCAGGTTCCCGAATGCGCCTCGGGCGCTGAGCTCGCCGTCGTCGGAGATCCCGGCGCGGCCGTCGAGTGCGAGCTCGAGGTCCGTGCCGCGCGGGCACGTGACATGCGCCCGCGTCCCCGAGTCGAGCACCGCCGCCACCGCCTTCGACCGCACCGCCATCGTGTCGAAGTCGACCGCCATGACGCGCGCGAGCATGTCCTCGGTCACGCCCGGCATCGTCGCGCCGCGCGCTCCGTGATCGGTGGCGTGCTTGCGCGCGCTCGTGTGGCTGAGCGACCTGCTGGTGGGCGCGATGAACACGTCGCACGCCGCCAGCGCCGCCGCGACCGCCGGCGGGGGCTCGGCGCCGTCGGTGGCACGCTCGTCCATGATCGTCAGAATCGCGTCCGCGCGGGCCGCCGCCGATTCCTCCCGCAGCGCCTCTCCGATCGCGATCGTCGCCCGGTCGGCCACGACGACCACGTCCTCCCCCTCCCTGACCGCGAGGCACCGTCGCACCACGGTCTGGACTGCGGGGCCGAGGTCACTCATCGCCGCCGGATCATATGGGCGCCGTCCCGCGGATCGCCCCGCCGCTCCCGCGGGCGACACTCCCGGGCGCGCCGGAGCAGCTCAGTCGGTCAGAGCAACGGTCACGTTGTGAGCAAAACGTGACGCGACCCGCGATCCGGGGCGCCGATCGGCGCGCTTACGCGACTACTTACACGGTGTAATGGGGCCCACGCCAGCGCTGATCCCGGAGATGCCTCGGCGGCGGCCGAACGCGTCCCCGACAAGGCTGACGGTGCCAATCCCGCCCTCGATTCCCCCACTCGCGGTCGATGCCTCCCACGCCGGGAGTCGCTTGAGCCGAGGGTTGGGCGGTGTCCCCTGCATCCGAGTGGTCACGACGAACGCACGCCCGTAGAGTCGCCGGCCGCGCGCCAGCGGGTCCCCCACCGCCAGCCCCCTGCCCGTTGCGACCATCATCGGGTGGCTGGCGTACTGGCTCCAATCGTTCTGAAAGTCAGTCTGAAAGTCGTTGGGACCGTAGTCGTAGCCGACGAAGCGTGCGTCCCTGAACTCGACCGCCAGCTCAGCCGCGAACAACCGGCCGTCCGATGCTGCCCCTACACCCTGCCATTCCTCCCAGGAGAAGCCACAGGCGTCGCGGCGGTAGCTATTCGGGATCTGACTGGGGCCGACGGGAGGACCGAACAGCCGCCTTAGCCTCGCGGCCACGACCGCGGGTGACTGCCCGAACTTGACGCTGCCGATGCCATCAACGTCGAGCAGCCGCCGGAGCCCAGGGTCGTTGCCTCCGCTCCGATAAGTACTTCGAGGCAACCGGTTTAGTAGTCGGAAAGGATGTCGCGGCGACTCGACGGCCGCAAACTTCGGGATGTCATCGGGGTTTGTTCGTCTGTCCGGGGATGCTGGCGTGAGAAGGGAGGTGGACGATGGACACCAACACGATCATCCGGACGGGGATCGAGCGGTGGAACGCGCACGATCGCGACGGGTTCCTCGCGCTTTACGACGACAGCGTCGTTCTCCTCGATCAGCCAACCGGCGAGCAGCTCACCGGCCGTGAGGAGTTCGGCAAGGGCGCTTCTACGACCTGTGGACGGACGTCCTCTCCTCGGGGAGCTGCGCCCCGGGCGCAAAGTGGCGGCTATGCGAGAGCGGCGGGCGGCTCGAGCGCAAACGCGCCGATCACGCGCTGCGCCGGTGCTACTGGAAGCTCGCGTGGCTGGCGCTCGCAGGCCGGCTGAGCACCTCACGACGCGAACCCAGTCGCGCTGCGGCCGCGCAACACCGAACCGTTGCCGTCGAGGCGCGAGGCGAGCATGCGACGCGGTTTTGGGGTCACGAGCCGCCGACCGGCGCCGCCAATCACGCCTGTAAGGTCGCGCTCGTGAAAAAGGCCGATCTTGCCGCAGCGGTGGATGCATGCCGGTCGCTGATCCGCGACAGGTTCCCCGACGACGATCACCACGGCGCAGCAGCGATGCTGCTCGACGACGGAACGATCCTGACTGGCACCGCCCCCGACGCGATCAATCCCTCAGTGGAGGTCTGCCACGAGACCGAGCCCTATTGCGCGGCCTTTCGGCTGGGCAGACACATCGTCGCGTCGGTGTGTCTGCATCGAGAGCCGGGTGGCAGGACGGTGGTCCTGAGCCCGTGCGGGGTCTGTCGGGAGCGACTCGCTGTCCATGGCCCGAACGTGCTCGTCGCAGTCGCTGCTGTTGAGGACCCAACACTTGTCGTTTGGAAGCCGCTGAAGGAGGTCCTGCCCGACTACTGGATGACGGCGTTCCCCGACGAGATGGACGCGGGCTGGACTGATTGATGAGCCGGCTCCGACCCAGCCCGCCGCCGACGAGCTCTGTGCGCAGAAACCGAGGCATCGCAACCGGGTGGGCGACGAGGGGAACGTCGGCCCGAGGCATGACGCTGGCAGCGCAGCCCGTGTGACAGGCGGCGGTCTGGGGCGGTCGCCGCGCGGGCTGTCATTCGTGGGGTGTTTTCCCCGGCGCTCACGCCTCGGTTCGGATTCGCTACGCCAACCACGCGGCTTGGCTGAACCCGGCCGCCGCCGGCGTCGCCGTTTGCCGGGGGATCGACCAGCGATCGGGAGAATCTGCCTCTGCGGGATTTGATCGTGCCCAGCCGGCCGGGTGTGGTGTGGCGCTGTCTGGCTCCGATCGTGCTCGCGATCGCGGCGGCGGCGGTGATCGCCGTGGTGATCACCGCTTCCGGCCCGTCCGGCCGCGGGAGCGGTGGCGCGAGGAGCACAAGCGTGTCGACCGTCACGTCTGCGAGACTCGGGTGAATGCTAGGCATGGTTACTGGTTAAGTGCGCGAAGCTGATGCCCGCTCGCCGTCACACCGAGGCTGAGGCCGCCGAGGCACTGGTGGCGGTCGCGCCGCTGGCCGCGCGCTGGATAGAGCGGCTGCTCGCCTCGCACGACCCGCCGCTGACGACCCCGCAGTACTTGGCGCTGCGCGCGATCGCGCACGAGCAGGTGTCGGTCAACGAGCTCGCAAGACGAGCCGGCGTGACCGGCCCCGCGGCTTCGCAGCTGGTGAGCGCGTTGGCCGATGCGGGGCTGATCGACCGGCGGACCGCCGAGCAGGACCGGCGACGCCAAGACCATGCGCTGACGACGAAGGGTCAAGGCGCGCTGGCCAGCGCGGAGGTCCTGCTGGCGGGAAAGATGGCGTCGCTAATCGGCGATCTGCCGCGACCGGAGATCGACGCGCTCGCGCGAGCGCTGCCGCACGTCGAGGCGGCGCTGTCGGGCGCCCCCCCGCCCCGCCGACCTTCGCCGCTGCGGCCGCCACACCCGCCTCGCGATCGACCGCTCCATCCTCGGCCGTGAACGGCGAGCGTCCGGCTGGCGGCGGTTCAGACAGCCACCCCACGAGCGCGGGCAGGCTCGAGGTCTACGCGTGATCGCCCGGCCGCGTGGGGTCTTCTTGCACCGAGATCGCGTGCTCGCATGCCCGCCGCGAAGTCGCCGATCGTTGGCGAGCTGGCGTCCGACCGCGCCCCGCTGGCATAGTCCCCGGCCCTGACTGCCATGGGCCCGGATGTTTGGGCTATGCCGGTGGCGAAGGTCCCATGAGCATCACCGGCAACCGCGTTCGTGCGCAGCCCGGCGGCGAAGTCTCCTCGCGCGGACGCGCAGAGGGCGGTGTTTGCGTTCAAGCCGTGCCGAGCGGACGGCCCAGCAACCTGCGCGAGTGTCTGCCCGTGTAGATGCATCTCGTTCCTCCTGAGATGAGAGGGTCTCTGTAAGATCGGTTAGTATCTTAGAGATCTTAGCTATTTAGTCAAGTTAACGCCCGAGATGACCCAGGCGAGCTAAGACCGAGAGGGAAGCGGCGACGGCGTGCGCCTCGACGAGCGCCGGCCCCACGATTCGCGCTCGGAGCCTCCTCCTCGTGCCGCCGTCGCCGCTGTCGTCCTTGTATGGCGACCCCGCTGAAGACTGGCCGAAGAATCGGCAGCTACCGTGGCCATAGCTGCCACGGGTCGAGCGCGACGCTCCAGCGCGGCGCCGGCCAGTGCTCGGTGCTTCCGGTAAAGACGTCGAGCACGACCGGCAGTCGCCAGCCCCCACTTCCCGTTACCGGCATACATCGACCCGCGACGCCGGCGGCTTGAGCGTGCGGTCAAACGGCTTGGTCGAGGCGGCCTGAGCGCGCCAGAACGTGCGTCCGACGGACTCACCGGACGACGGTCACGCGCCGTCGGCGGGCTCAGTTAGCGCTCCCGGACCACCCCGGCGATAGCTGCCACGGATCCAACTCGACGCTCCAGCGCGGCGCCGGCCACTGCTCTCGCGCCCACTCAAAGAAGCTGTGATCGTCGGGAAGCGTCACCTGCCCGCGGCCCGAGCCCAGAACGATCCACGGTCGCCCCGGATCGTGCTCGGTCACCGTGTAGTGGTACTCGGCCATACGAACATATGTTCCCATGCTGTCAAGGGGTGCCGCTAATACGCACCCGTCGGACTCGGCAGCGAGCGTTAGCTGGATTCGAGTTAGCAGCCGGCCGGTCCGCGCTGCTCCTCCGCCGGCAAAGCAGGCGCCCTGCTTTCCGCGCGTTGCAGGTCTCGCTCTCAGTAGGCTGGTGCCGGGCAAGGCAGCGGCGCCAGCTCCGCGTGCACACGCTGAATCGGCTAGAAGCCGTGAGAAAGTGAGAAAGCCCCGGTCCACCAAGCGGCCGGGGCTTTCGCGGTCTCGGCTCGAGGAGTTCTAGGGCAGCGGCGGGATCGTGTTGAACACGCCCCATGGGGTGCGCGCACCCGCTCCGTAGATGCCCTGCGTCCCGACGCCCACGGGCTGCCCGATATAGGCGTCGTTGTAGAACAGGTACAGGGGCCGGCCGTTGTAGGTCACCTGATGACTGCCGTCGGGTCTGACGATGAACCCGAGGGCATGCTGGTCAACGCCGGGTCCGGCTACGGGCCGGTCTGAGGTGACGAGCGGTGGCCAGTAAACGGCACACAGCCCCTGACAGGCGCTCTCGTGGCCCCACTTGTGACGTCTTAGGTCGCCCCGCTCGTGGCCACGGTCGCGGCTCAAGGTGTAGACGGGGAAGCTCGCGTCGGGAAAGGCGCTGAAGTCATTGTTCATCGTTGCGGCCAGCACGGTCGCGTTGCGCCCGGTGCCGCCGACCGGAGCGGTTTCAAGCTGCAATTGAGCCCGACCCGTTGCGGGAGTGCCCCGGCGCGGATTGACCAGGTACCAGACGCCCGGAGGGCTGGTCACCGGATCGTCCAAGTTGGCGCCTTGGGTATCCCTCGCCGCTTGGTCCAGGAAGAACCGGTACAGCGGGTAACCGGCGTAGGTCACCTGCTTGACCGACGACCCGCCCGTCAGGAAGTCGAAGTCGGTGCGGGTCACCGTCCCGAGAAGCCTGGGGTTGACCCCCGGTCCCGCGATCGGAGCACCCTTGGTGAGGAGCGCTGGCCAGAGGTCACTGTCGCAGGGCGACTTTAGGGCGTTCGCGTTGTCGCTACACGCGAACGGCGCGCCGTTCAGCGCATGCAGCTGGTCTGAGGTGAGCAGGTACAAAGAACAACCGGCGTAGTCGCCCGAACCGACGACCAGCACCCTGCCATAGGACGTCGTCGACGCGGCCGACACGGTGGCAGGGTCCGTCGGGGCGCTCGTCACATCGTCCGAGCAAGGACTGCTTTGGGCACTCGCGGATGAGCTGAACATGAGGGCCACGGCAATCAGGCCCAGAGTGAGCGAGGCGGCCGCGGCATGGCCCGCGACAAGCCTCCCGAGCCGATGAAACATTGTTGTCATTACGACCTCCAATCGTCTTCCGGGGCCCGCCGGCCCGACCGCAAGCGACCAGGCCTCGCTTCGGCACCCCGAGCGGAATCACAGCGGCTAGGTCTAGGCTAGGCTAGGCTAGGCTAGGTCCTCCTGGCGAGTGGGGCTTGAACTGCCGCGACGCTACGAGCGCAGACGGCGGTGCGCATCGGGAGAAGCGCCTATCTTGGGGATGCCCGGTACCTAGATTTACCCGGCCCCTCATTTCTCGGTTCGTGATCGCACCGCGTGTGTTGTTCTGGACGCCCGCGGATCTGCTTGAACTGTCTCCACCATGGACGCAGTTCCACGGTGCTCATCACGAGGACGAATGCGACGGGCATCAGGGCAGGGCAGCTAGCCAGAGCGCGTCGCGCTCGCACGCTTGTTCCGTCAGCGACGTAAACAGAAGTCCGGAGCCGCCGAGTTGCTCGTCGTTGCCTAGCGAAGCGTCGGGACCTGCCGGCCTGCCGCTGCCGAGCCGCAACTCGCCGCCGTCCGGATCGCCCTTCGTCCATCTCCGATGCTCGCCGGACGCGTCACGTCCAGGTTGGGGCCTTCCTTCCTCCATGGGTTCAGCGGAGAGCGACCGTCGTCGCGAAGGCCAGCCCGTACGGCGGGGCCTGAGCGGTTGCGCTGGGTACGGATATTGAGATCGGCGGTGTTAGTCCTGTCCTGGAGCCTGAGATCGCCTGGATCCGGGAGAACGTGGAGCCGGGGCTCGGGATCACCACAGCGATCGGCTTTGTCGCCGCTCCGGCAGCGAGGGCGGGACTTCCAGTCTTGCCCAGAAGGAGGCGCCAGCCACCGATCGACCAGCGCAGATGCGTTGCCAGGGATTGCGAACGCTGGGCTCACCAGTGTTCGGGTTGTCGCGTTGGTCGGGTAAGCCGGCCGGATCACTGTGGCCGGCTTACCCTAAGACTAAACCCGGCAGGCACGTTCACCCGTCCGACGCCGGACGCCGAAATCGCACCCGCCGAGCACACCATGCACGGTCAGGACCGGCGGCCCGTCGCCGGCCTGCGCGTGCTCCACCGTCCCGAACGCCGTATCGAGGACCGAGCGCTCGGCCGCGTGCAGACTCGCCCGGTCTGCGTGTAGATCTCTGCGGTAGCGCGTAGTGACGATCGATCCCGCGATTCCAGCTACCACGGCTGCCGCGCAGTTGAGAACCGGCATCAGACCACCTCCCAGGTCCAGGCCCGGCCCAAGCCGCGGGCGTCGGGCACGATCCGGCAAGTGGCGCAACTCGCCATGGGATCAGCATCCCGCAGGTCGCGAGAACCGTCATCGGAAATCAGGCGCAGTCGGGCGCGGGCGGACTACGGCTCCTCACACGCCAGGGCGTGCCGATGACCGTCGTCCAGCCTCTGCGGGCAGGGTGTCAACATTCGGCTGCGACGGCCACCAACAGAGCCTCGTCGCTGCTACCTCCAGTTGCTGGCGGCGTGCTGTTCTCACTCGGTGTCGCGCAGGCGCGGCGCTTGGCCAACGGCATCGACGCCGACGCCAGGAGAGCCGCACGAACGATCGGACCGACGCGGGCGATCGCCGGCGCGCTGCTGCTCATCCACCCGGATGCGCTACTCCGCTTGCTGCGCACCGTTCCTGCGTCAACCAGCCCGCGTTGGCTCGCGCACATGATCGGTGTCCGCGAGACGATCCTCGGCCTGTGCACCTGGACAGCCGGCCGCACCGGGCGTGACGTCAGCTTATGGTTGCTGGCGCCGACACTGGTTGACGCGGGCGAGGCGCTGGTTGTGCTCCACGCGATGCGCCGCCACGAGGTCAGACTCGCCCCGGGCTCGCGTTCGTCGCGGCGGACGCGGGCAGTGCAGCAACTGCCGTCGGCGTCATCGCGCAGCGGCGAAGAGGGGCGCACGCGCCGGACACCGCCGCACGCTGATATCCGAGATCACCGCGACCCACGACCGGACGGCGGTAGATGATCCGCCCCAGAGGTGCCGGGCGATGCTCAGGGCCCGGCTTCGATCGGCCGCCAGCCGCGGTCGGCGTCAAACAGGCCTCCGGAATGCCTGAAGGAACGCGCGCCCTGACGCGCTCGATGCGTAGCGCCCGGCCCCTGATCACTGCGTCCCTCCTCTGGCTGACCTGTCGACTGTTTCTGCCACTCGTTCTGCGCACCGATGATGAGCCGGTCGACGTCCGGGGTCGCGGTCGCATCGGTTGTGACCACCAGGTAGACACAGCCCGCGTATGAGAACGCGCAAAACGAGATCGTCACGTTGCCTGCGGGTGACACGATCGGCATGAGATCGAGGATTCGAGCGCCGAGCACGTACGCCGGTACGGACGGTCCGGCCACGTTCGTCACGAACGTGTTGATCAGACGCTGTCTGGATACGAAGCGCTGCGCGATCGGCGTGGCCGCCATCCACGCCATGAACGCCTCGACCTGCTCAGGACGCTGCCGCTGTTTCGCCTGCCGGCTACGCGCCACGATCGATTCCAGGCGTCGGCGAGCATCCATCTGACCCACGGGAAGAGGCACGACCATCACCCCGACGGCGTTGCCCAGGTCCTGAGCCTGCTCAGCCCTCCTAAGCGAAACGGGGATCGACGCAAGCAGGGTGACGCCGTCGACTCGTTCTCCCCGCCCGAGAAGCAATTCGCGAAGCGCCCCGGCTGCCAGGTCGAGCACGATGTCGTTGACCTTGCCGCCCGAGGACCGGGCGGTCGCCTTCAGCGCAGCCAAGTCAAAACGCGCAAACCTGATGCGGCGACCGGACGCCACCGGCCGATTGATCGAGCTGCGCGGTGCCCCGGCGCCATCAAGTCCGCGCACCAGCGCCCCACTAATCGTCCAGGTAGCGGCAGCGACGCGCAATGGATGAGCAAGCACGCTCGCGGCCCGCCGCATTGCGGTGATCCTCGTTGAGACGCTCTCTGCGAACAACACCCAAGGGCTTGGCGCAGGCATGGGCGTCCACCGGGACTGGTCTGGGTCGAGTGCGTCGGGGCTGACATCGAACAGCGAGCCCATCATCGCCACCGCGGCGAGGCCATCGGCGATCGCATGGTGCAGCTTCACCACAAGCCCGACTCGGTCGCCGCTCAACCCGGTTATGAACCACAGCTCCCACAGCGGCCGCCCACGATCAAGGAGCACGCCGATCAGACGCTCGGCCGCCTCCAGCAGCTCGGCGTCTCCCGCCGGCGGGCTCAGCACTATCTCGCGGACGTGAACCGCGATGTCAAAGTCCGCGTCATCAACCCACAGCGGCCGCCCCTGAAACAACCCCGGACTGAACAACCGTCGACGAAGAACCGGAACCCGCGGCAGGCGAAGCTCGATCCTTCGACGGATCGCGTCCAGCCTCAACCGTTCAGTCGCGTCGAGCAACGGCCCCGCTTCGAGAACCGCCAGAGCGCCAATATGCATCGGCGCCGCCTGCGTTTCATACCGCAGATTGCTCAGGTCGGACACCGTTAGCCTGGTAATGCGCCGTTCAGCGCCAAGGAAGCTACCGCGCGACTCCGTGCGGTGGGTGCGCCGCATCGGACCACCGTTGCACTTCCGGGCGGTCGGCCCATCGGGTCATCCCCCTTACGGCCGCAGGTGGTTTCTACGGTCGCCTCGGCGCTCCGCAGGCAACGCGAAGCCCTGCCCACGGATGTGCCTATGCGATCGCGGCTGCCCACGGGCGGCACACGGTCGCGACGGCCCACCGGCCTCCCATACCCGCGGGAGCTCGAACGCGGCTCTCGATCGGAGGGTCGCGATGCGCCCCGCTCGTCCGCTCGTCGCCACACGCAGAGAAGTCGGCACCAGCCAGGGCCGATCAAAGCTTGAGCCCGGAGCGCCGCCGAAGCAGGGCACGATCAGCTCAGTGGCTGCGCCCTCCGTGCAGCAACCGCGCGGAACAAGAACGCGGCCGGCCGCACCGGCAATCCGATCGTGTCGACAGCCGAAACCGACACGACCGCGCCACCTCCCGCAACGACCACCAACCTGCCGACCATCACAGCCACGCTTCCTCGGAAAGCCGCCCTCACTCGAGCCCCGATGCGGACTTCCGCGCCCCGCCCAACCGGGGAGAGATCTGGGCGCTCGAGCTGGCGCCTGCTCGATCACAAGAGCGACAGCGCCAGGGCACTTGCTGGCCCACACGAGTGACCCGATCGGCAAGCATCACCGCGGCCGCACATCGGCGTCGCAGTCGCACCCGAGTTCATTCCAAAGCGCAACTCCGACAGATCGGTAATAGCGGCCTGAGCGCCGACGACGCGGCGCGCCTCGAGATTGGCAGGAGCAGGACCGCGACCACCCCAGACGAGAGACGTGCTCTTGGGTCAACACGGGCATCACGCTTACGGCAATCGATGTCTCGCATAGCGCCCCGTCACCAGACATCTTCGCGGGCGGGGCTTACGGCAATCTCCCTGCCAGGGTGACCAACCCCTGCTGACAACGACGGGGCGCGTCGCGGGAGGTTCCTCTACTGCGTCGTTCGACGTCGAGGTGCCCTTTGTTGCTGCGAGGATGGGGGAATGTCCGATAAGACGATTGAGTCGACCTATTCGACCCGCCTACTCGCCGCTGACACCTGGGATGACTTCGCCGAGCTGGTGGAAGCAAACAATGGCGTCTGGGGCGGCTGCTGGTGCATGGGCTTTCATCCTGAGGGGCTCGGCGACAGGAGCAGCGCGACCCGGAACCGCAGCCTCAAGCAGGCGCACGTGCGGCAAGGGACGGTTCACCAGGTTCTGGTCTATGACGGCAAGGCGTGTGTGGGGTGGTGCCAGTACGGCTCCCCTGCTGAGTTGCCGAGGATCAATAACCCGAAGGCCTACCTGAGGGACCTGACCGAGCTGCCTGACTGGCGCATCGGCTGCATCTTCACCGGCAAGGGTCACCGTCGCAGCGGAGTCGCGCGCGCGGCCGTGGCTGCCGCGCTGGATGCGATCAAGGAAGCTGGTGGCGGGCTCGTGGAGGCCTACCCCGAACAGGTCGACGGTCGAGCCCCCCAGCGAGGCGCCTACTTCCACACCGGCCCAGAGAGCCTGTTCGAGGAATTCGGATTCAAGCGCGAACGAAGAATCGCGAAGTGGCGCTGGGTGATGCGCCGTCGCATTCGACCTTGACCACGACCTATCTTCAGGAACGACCTCAGACCGATCCGATGCTCCGACGGCTCAATCATGGCACGATCCTCTGATTGCACCCGAAGATCGCCTGGCGATCTCAGGCTGCCGGGGCGAAGTCGACCTCGTCGGTGGCGACCGTCCCGGCTATGCGACCCGGCACCGTCTCGTACGTCCAGTACAGGTTCGTGTGGACGACCACCTGCTCGGGCGGCGGAGCTCCCCATTGCGTCGGGTCCTCGGTCGTGTGCGCGTCGCGGACGAGCATCGTGTCGTAGCCGCGCACGAGCGCGCCGTGGAGCGTCCCGCGGATGCATTTGATCGGTCTGAGCGCCGACCACCAGGAGCCGGCCAACGTCGCGGGCCGCCAGCTCAGCCTCGAGCGTTGTGGCCTCGAGGGCATCGCCGTAGTGTTTCTCGACACGCGCCTCGCCGTCGGCGGGCATGAGCTCAGGCACGATCTGCCACGCCTCGCCCCACGCGCGAGATGCTCGTCGTCATGCTGGACCCAGACCACCGGCACCCGCGCCTCGCGGGCTCGGTCGACGAGCCGGGCGATGTTCGCGACCACCCCATCCGGCCCATGCGCCTCGGCGACGACGCCGGTCTGAACGTCAACAACCAGCAGAGCCGTGTTCGGCCGGTGCTCGCGCGTCGTCACAGCGCCGTTCTACCGCTTGTGCACTTCAATGTCCAACCACCCCGCCGGAGGCACCGCAAGCGGATCCCTCAGTGAGACGGCGGGTCACCTCATGGCACTCTCGATGTGTGACCTGGAGTGCCAAGCCCGCGGCGCGCTGTGCCTGCCGTTGGGGCGGCTGGCGCGGGCCCGGAGCCTGCGCCGAGCACTGCCCGACGGACCGCGGCCCGAGTTCGGCGTCTACCTCTCTGGCGGCCGGCCGGCTGAGACGCAGGGGGAGGCCCAGTGGGTGCGCTGGCCCGACTTCTGGCTGCCGACGGGTCGCACCGCTGCTCGCAAGACCTTGTACGACGCCTGGCAGCGTGCAGAGGTCGACCGGGTCGAGATCGCTGCCCCGGTGGACGCGGCCGCACCGGCACCGCGCTCGCCTGTCTTGCCATCCTCGACGGTGTGGCCGCGTGCAAGGCGGTCGCGTTCGTCCGCGAGCGCTACGACCGGCGGGCGGTGAAGACGCCATGGCAACGCCGCTACGTCGCCCGCTTCACCGCGTCCTGACCGCACTGCGGCAAGGATCGGTAACCGGGGCACCTGCTTTCGGCTCTGCGCCAGTATCTCCACTGCTGTGAGCCGAGTCTTGTTTGGCGCGGAAAGCAAGCCTTCGGCTCGCGAAGGAGGGTGCCCCTTTGTCGCCGACCGAGCCGCCGGCGCGCCGCTTCTGCTCCGTCGCCGCTCCGGCCACCACGCGTCACTACTGCTTCAGGGGTTAACGAGCTGGCAGCAGTGCCGTCACCAGCGACCCAGCGGCGGCGGGTGTCTGATTTCAGAGGCCGTGCGGTGCCGGCGCGACGAAACGCGTGGACGCGGAATCGAGACCCGAACGTCGAAGTGCTC